>ERZ802819.157-NODE-157-length-44755-cov-9.6921_pt1 | contig 44755 bp, 49 predicted proteins | sample MGYA00345647_ERZ802819 | MGnify/ENA primary metagenome ERZ802819 (study PRJEB30503, sample SAMEA104212355) | marine metagenome | biome: Westerlies Biome; feature: [SRF] surface water layer (ENVO:00010504) within the epipelagic zone...; material: water...
TGTGATTGATGAAACATGGTTTGTAACCGACCTTGATGAGTGCATGGAAAACGTATCAGAGATCTTTGCCGAAAGAGAAAAAATTTATGGTTGCAAGCCCGAAGTTTCTCAAACATTGATTGGCGTGAATGCTCTTGTTCAGCCAAACCTTAAAATAGAAATTAAATGCATCGCGCATTTAGAAAAATGAAAAAAATATTTTTTATATTTAATATAATTCTTATAGGCCATTTAAGTGCTGGGCCTGAAGAAGCCGTCAAAGAGTTTTTTCTGGATTTTAATAATGAAGATATTTTGGCCATTAACAAAAATTCAGATTCCCCTTTCATATACATCATGGGGAAGAATACAGTCCTTGAAGAAAAATATAGCGATGTAATAAATTTTAATGGTCTAAAAAAGGATGGTTGGTCTTACTCAAAAATTAATGCCTCTAAAGTTCTATACAATGATGATGATACTTCTATGGTTCAAGTAAATTTTTCAAGATTGGATAAGGATAATGAAATTATTTTAACGAGTGACGTAACTTATTTACTTGTAAACAAAGACGGAAACTGGAAACTCAAAGGAGGCTTTAGTCCAAATCTAGCTACACTAGGAAATGACTGAAAAATTATTAAAAGCTCAGATAGTAGAATTAGAAAAAAAAATAGAAAATCTCGAAAGCACAATTCAAGATTTGCAAGCTCAACAGCTTGAAATCAGTAACAATATTATCACCCTAATTCAACATGCCGAAACAATGAATAACGTAACAGATGCTTCGGGTCTTTTAGCTGAGCATGTTACTGATCTTGAAAATAGATTAAATATAGTAATTGATTGGATGAAAGAAGAGATCCGAATAAGGAACCTTAATTAAATTAACTTTTCGTTTTATTTTAAAAGTAGATCTTGTTACCAGGTTCCAATATTTTCCATTGATAGCCAAGGTTCTACAGGCTCAAGTGCATCTCCCTTTTGTAATATTTCAATAGAAATATTATCTGGAGACTTTACAAAAGCCATCCTCCCATCTCTAGGAGGCCTATTTATTTCTACCCCTTTTTCTTTAAGCCTTTGACAGACATCATAGATATTTTCCACTTGGTAAGCTAAATGGCCAAAGTTTCGAGATCCCTCACCTAGATCATCACCATCCCAATTATAAGTAAGTTCTATTTGAGACTCTTCATCGCCTTCAGCAGCTAAAAAGAAAAGAGTAAATCTACCTTCTTCGACAGGTATTCTTCTAATTTCTTTAAGACCAAGAGCATCAATAAAAAACTTCAACGAAGTTTCTTCATCTTTTATTCTGAGCATTGTATGTAGATATTTCATGTTTAATCCTATTGACTGGCAACCTATATGTTTATCCATAGATTATGTCATGTAAAATAGTTTTATTCATAAAATAAGGGAGAAAAAATGTCTGAAAAAGAATTTGATGTAGTAATTTTTGGAGCAAGTGGTTATACCGGTAAATTAGTTGCAGAATATATGCATGATCAGTATGGAGATGATCAATCCATCAAATACGCAATTGCCGGCAGAAATACTGAGAAACTTCTCGAGGTAAAAAAAGATCTAAACCTCAATGAAGATATAACAATACTAGAAGTAGATAGCACTGATCTAGATTCTCTAGACAAAATGACAACTTCAGCTAAGTGTATATTAACCACAGTAGGTCCTTACCAGCTCTACGGTTCAAAATTAGTAGAATCGTGTGCTAAAAACGGAACAGATTATGTTGATCTAACAGGAGAGCCCGGTTGGATGTACGAAATGATAAATGCTCATAAAGAAACGGCTCAAAAATCTGGAGCCAGACTTGTGTTTTCGTGTGGCTTTGACAGTATTCCTTTTGATTTGGGGGTCTATTTTGTACAAAATGCTGCAAAGGAAAAGTTTGGGAAACCAGCTCCACATGTTAGGGGAAGAGTTAAAGCGATGAACGGAGAATTTTCCGGTGGAACAATTGCTTCTCTAGGTGCAACGATGTCAACTCTCAAAGAAAAACCTGAACTAATAAAAGTATTAGCAAATCCCTTTTCATTAACGGAAGGATTTGAAGGACCATCACAGCTTGATGATTCCAAACCTCTTCTAGATGAAAAAATGAATATGTGGTTGGCACCATTTGTAATGGCTCCGATAAATACAAAAAATATACACAGATCAAATGCGTTGTTGGATCATGCTTATGGCAAGGATTTTTGTTATGACGAGATGATGATCGCAGGAGAAGGTGATGAAGGAGAGCAGATAGCTAAAGCAATGTCTTCTGGAAACCCGATGGGTGGTGACAATGTACCCCAACCCGGTGAAGGTCCTTCTAAAGAGTCTAGAGAGCAAGGAAACTACGATGTCTTGTTTTTTGCTGATCTAGAAGAGGGATCAATAGGAGCTAGAGTAACTGGAGATATGGATCCAGGTTATGGATCAACATCAAAAATGATTGCTGAAAGTGCCCTTTGCCTCGTTCAAGACTGTTCAAATCTTGCAGGCGGTATATATACTCCTGCACCATCGATGGGTGAAAAGTTAATTGATAGGCTGATAAAAAAAGCTGGATTAACTTTCGATATAGTATAAATATAACTTATACATAATAATAAGTTTGGTATATAATGCGGGCATGAAAAAGCTCGCATATATACTATTTCTTACTCTATACACCCTCTCAGCCTTCTCGCAAGATCACGTCGTGAAAATGCTTAATGCAGGCAAGGAAGGGATGATGGTTTTTGAGCCAGCAGTTCTTTCCATCAAAAAAGGTGACACAGTAAAATTTGTCGCGACAGACGTTGCTCACAATTCTTCCTCGGTGGAAGGTATGATTCCAGAAGGAGCTGAACCTTGGGTAGGTGCCATGAATCAGGATATAGAAGTCACTTTGACTGAAGAAGGTGTCTATGTCTATCAATGCACTCCTCACAATATGATGGCCATGATAGGAGTTATAAAAGTTGAATCTTCTTCTAATATTAACTCAATCAGAGCAAAAGCTGAGTCTTACAAAAAAACATTTCTGATGAATCAAGAAAGGTTAGATGACTATCTTTCAAGGATATAAATTATGTCAAGATTAAAAATTGTGAAAGAACAGGCTGATGAAAGTACTTATCAAGACTGGAGGGAGGAAGATTATATGAATAAGATGAATTTTAACCCTCTTGTGATGTTTGTAGTGATTCCTACTGTCGTCCAGGCGGCTTGCCTTGTATTTATGGGAGGAGCAATGCTCCTAAATACTTATATCTTTGTATAGTCGCTAGTTCATCCTATCAAATATAAAACCTTTGTAGTCTTCATTAACTACTTCTTCAATCATCTCCGTATAAACAGGAACACCAATAAAAGGTAAAAACGCCTTTGCCTTTTCTTCAATGTTAGATCCGTTGTACCAGGACTTTGTATCCGTGAAAACCGTCATATCTGCTATTTCATTTACCAAAGACATCCATTCTTCTTCAGCTGTTTCAGAAGACTCTATAACAGCTTTATCATTTTGAATCATCCAATCTATGCAATCAGTTATCCAGTTAACATGCTGTTCTATAGAGGGCATCATATTAGATAAGACTGATGGGCTCCCAGGTCCGGTAATAGTAAAAAGATTTGGAAAGTTTGAAATACCTATTCCCAGATATGATTTTGCTCCCTCCTCCCATTGATCTTTTAACTTAATATTTTCTCTTCCGGTAATATCAATATTTGTAAGAGCACCAGTCATAGCGTCAAAACCTGTAGCTAATATCAAAGTATCTATTTCATAACTTTTATGTGCTTCAATTGAATTAGAATTTATTGTTTGTATTGGATTTGCCTTCAAGTCTATTAAATGAACATTCTCTCTATTGAATGTTTCAAAATAACCCGTATCAACACATAACCTTTTACCTCCGATATGATAATCCGGACAAAGCAATGAAGCAGTATCAGAATTTTTAACAATTTCTTTGATTTTATTTCGTACAAAGTCTGCAGCTACTTGATTTGCTCCTTTATCAATAGGGATATCGGCATATCCTCCAAAAAAACCAAGTCCGGCACTTTGCCAATTTTCTTCAAGTTGCTGGTGTACCTCTTCTAACTCAGTTTCAGCAATTAAAGATTCATCAGAAATACCCGCTATACCAAAACCATTCAAATAGTTTTCTTGTCTAAATTCTGAATATCTGGCCTTAATTTCTTTCTCTATGCTCTTATCCATCGGACCATTATTGGATGGTATTGAATAATTGGGTGTTCTTTGAAAAACATATAGCTCTTCTGCTTGTTCAGCAATAATAGGTATCGACTGTATCGCAGAAGATCCTGTTCCAATAATCGCAACTTTCCGTCCAGTGAAATCCTGTTCTTCGTGAGGCCAATTTGACGTCTGAAGTAATTCTCCTTCAAAGTTTTCTATACCATCAAAATTGGGTTTATTAGGAACAGATAAACAACCTGTAGCAAAAATACAAAATTTTGTTTGGTATGTAGCTTTATTGGTACTCAAATTCCATTTTAAGTTACCCTCATTGAATTTAGCACTCTGTACCTCTTCCTCAAACTGAATGCCATCTCTTAACTCAAACCTATCAGCAACATGGTTCAAATATTCAAGGATCTCTGGTTGTGCTGAATACTTCTCAGTCCAATTCCATTCTTGTTGCAAGCTTTCATCAAATTGGTATGAGTATTCTAAAGACGGAATGTCACATCTAGCTCCAGGATATCTATTCCAGTGCCAAGTTCCTCCAATTTGATCAGCCTTTTCTAAAATAATTACATTCAATCCAAGTCTTCTAAGTTTAAGAAGTTGATAAATTCCTGCAAATCCAGCACCAATTATTACAGCATCAAATTCTTTTACCTCATTAACATTACTCATAATTTTCTCTCCAAGAAGTAGTAATGAGTATATATAAATTCATAGAAATTTTTAATCGAAATAGATATTTATATATCCTTTAGAAAAATTAGAATTTTCTTAGTGGAAATTCTTCTTTTGAAGCGATGTCTTCTGCTCTTAGAATAATGTAGTAAGCAAAAGTAATTTCCTCTATGCCTTTAGCTTTCTTTTTTGATTTATTTAATAAGATAGGATCAAAAGAATTCCTATTGATTTCTTCCACGACCATTCCTATATGGAAACGATTAGCTTGCATGAGTAATTTTAGAAAAATATCCTTTTGTTACTAACTCTCAATTGTTAATATTCGTTAACTTATTTTTGGACAATTTTTAAAAGAGCGCTTTGGAGAGCATTATACAGTCAAGATATGAAAAATACCCTTTTAGCACCTGCCTTGGATACTAACATCGACAATAAATCTGATGAATTTAATCAATATAAAGATGCTATGTTAGAAAAACTTGATGGCATTGAAGACTTACTTGATTACGTTGAACTTGGTGGAGGAATGCACCACCATGAGAGGCTAGCCGCTAGAGGCAAAATGTCTGTCCGAGATAGAATTGCGAACTTTTTAGACCCCGATACACCTTTCTTAGAGATAAGCTCTTTAGCAGCTTACGCATCTGATTATCCTGTTGGAGGAGGTGCAGTTGCAGGCATTGGAATAGTAGCAGGAACAGAAGTAGTTATTTTTGCAAATGATCCTACTGTTCTGGCTGGTGCTATGCATGCTTTTTCAGGTAAGAAATGGTCTAGGGCAATGGAAATTTCGAGAGTCAATAAAATTCCTTATGTTCAATTTGTGGAATCGGCTGGTGGAGATTTGAGAATGGGTGGAGGCAAAGGAAAAAAAGGTGCAGCTGGAACTATATTAGGCGCTGGTCACTTTGCTGAATCAGGAAGAACTTTCTACGAAGTTACTGAACTATCAAAATTAAGAATCCCAACTATATCAATTGTTTTTGGTTCTTCTACAGCTGGAGGGGCCTATCAACCTGGCATGTCTGATTATAATATTTTCATCAAGAAGCAATCTAAAGTATTTCTTGGTGGTCCACCACTTGTAAAAATGGCTACTGGGGAAGAATCAGACGATGAAACCCTTGGTGGAGGACAAATGCATGCCGAAGTTTCAGGACTAGCGGATTATCTTGCTGAAGATGAAATGGATGCTCTAAGGATAGGAAGAGAAGTTGTGTCTCACTTAAATTGGAGGAAAGAAGGTAAAGAGCCTACTATGAAAGCTGATGATCCAATTCTAGATACTGAAGATCTTTTGGGGTTAGTTGACCCAGATTTAAAAAGACCTCTTGATGTTAGGGAAGTTATTGGACGTATTACTGATGGCTCTAGATTTGAAGAATTTAAACCTTTATTTGGGCCCACCTTAATATGCGGCTTCGCAACTATCCATGGATATACAGTGGGTATATTGGGAAATAATGGGCCTATTTTTCCAGATACAGCAGCAAAGGGTGGTCAATTTGTGCAATTATGTAATCAAATAGACATACCTATTATCTTTCTGCACAACATTACGGGTTTTGTAGTTGGAAAAGACTATGAACAAGCTGGTCAAATTAAAAGAGGAGCTCAATTTTTAAATTCCGTTTCGAACTCGACCGTTCCACATCTCACTATTATTTTAGGGGCCAGTTACGGGGCAGGAACTTATGCAATGTCGGGTAGAGCTTATGATAATAAATTTACCTTTTTATGGCCGACAGCGAAGGTTGCAGTTATGGGCCCTCAACAAATTGCAGGAGTAATGTCGATAGTTCGTAGAGCTAGAGCTGCACGAACTGGAGAAAAATTTGATGAAAAAGAAGATGCCAAAATGGTTGCATTTGCTGAAAAGGCTCAAGAGGAAGGTTCTCTAGCCTTAAGAGCAACTGGTGCAATTAGTGATGATGGGATTATAGATCCTAGAGATACACGTACAGTGCTGGGAATGTGTCTGTCTTTAGTTAATGGAAGAAATATCGAAGGTTCACCTGGATATGGAGTATACAGACTATGACTTTTCATAAATTATTAATAGCCAATAGAGGCGAAATAGCTTGCAGGATTATCAAAACTGCTCATGAAATGGGTATTTCATGTGTTGCTGTCTATACAGAGGCCGACACTTTTTCGCCGTTTGTTCGAATGGCAGATCAAGCTATAAAGTTAAGTGACTCTTACCTAAATGGTAATGAAATAATAAATGCTGCCAAACAAACTGATGCTGAAGCAATTCATCCTGGCTATGGTTTCCTTTCTGAGAATGCAAAATTTGCAAGAGCTGTTCAAAAAGAGGGCTTGATTTGGGTAGGACCTAATTCAAGAGTTATAACTTCAATGGGAGATAAGTTGAAAGCTAAAGATATAGCTGAAAAAGCCGGAGTCCCTACTCTACCAATGACTACTGATCCTAAAAAAGTAAACACTATAGGCTATCCAATCCTCATAAAAGCTGCAGCAGGCGGTGGTGGAAAAGGCATGCGGATAGTTGAGGATAAAAAAGACCTCAAAGAAGCAATTGCTGGAGCTCAAAGAGAAGCTAAAACTGGTTTTGGAGATGATCGAGTCTTTATAGAAAGATATGTAGCTTCTTCTAGACATATTGAAATACAAATTTTAGGAGATTCTCAAGGAAATATAGTCCACCTTGGTGAGAGAGAATGCTCTATACAAAGAAGACATCAAAAGATCATAGAAGAATCTCCTTCTCCAAGAGTTGATTCGGAGATGAGAGCTGCAATGGGTGATGCAGCAATTAAGCTCGCTAAAAAGCTTAAATATGAGTCTGCAGGTACTGTTGAATTTTTAGTAGATGATAAGACAGGAGAGTTCTGGTTTTTAGAAGTTAATACCAGATTACAAGTTGAACATCCTGTCACCGAAGAAGTTACAGGAAAAGACTTAGTTTATGAACAATTACGCATTGCCAGGGGAGAAGAGCTTGGCTATTCTCAAGATGATATCACTTGGAATGGTTCATCTATAGAAGCCAGATTATATGCAGAAGATCCCTCTAATGACTTTTTACCTGCGACAGGAACTCTTATTGCTTATGAAAGTGATGCAAATATAGATGCAAGATGGGATACAGGTATAGAGCAAGGATCAGTAGTAGGTACGGATTTCGATCCGATGCTTGCAAAGGTTATAACTAAAGGCAAAACCAGAGTGGATGCAGCAAATAAACTTGCCTTAGCCCTAGAAAGCTTGCACATTGGTGGAGTAACTACCAACAGAGATTTTTTAGTAGCTTCATTGAGGTCAGAAGACTTTTTAAAAGGTAAAACAACTTCAGACTTCATTGAAAAAACTAATCCTCAAAGAGCAGTTGTTCTTAAAGGATCTTCTCTAGAAAATGCAACCTCAGCAGCAGCTTTGTGGATTCAAGGTCAAAATAGGGAAAATGCCAATATCCTAAAAGAAATACCAACTGGTTGGAGAAACTCGCGTCTTCCAAGACAAAAAATAACTCTAAGTTATTTAGATAATGAAGTTGAAGTAACTTATAAGTCTAATAGAGATGGGTCTTTTGCGGTAAATGAGGAAACAACTGCAAAAGTTATAGACTGGACACCATCCGGTATAGATATTGAAATTAATACCTCAAGATTCTATTCAAAAATAACTCAAGCTGATGACAACATCGTTGTGCATGGGCCATGGGGTGATGCTCTCTTTAAAATATTGCCTAGATTTACCCTGCCTGGTTCAGAGATTCAGGCCGGTGGATTGATTGCACCCATGCCAGGAAAAGTAATTGATTTAAAAGTTAAGGTAGGCTCGAAAGTTAAAAAGGGAGATACCCTCGTGATACTAGAAGCCATGAAAATGGAACATCAGGTTAAAGCTTCTGAAGATGGTAAGGTTACCAAAGTTTTAATTAAAAAGGACGATCAATTAGAGAATGGTGCTCTATTAATGGTCGTAGATAACTGAATATATGACAAACTCTAAAGATAAAATAATTATAGGAAACTGTAGTGGTTTTTATGGAGATAGACTTTCAGCTGCAAAGGATATGGTTGAGGGCGGACCTATAGATGTCTTAACAGGTGACTATCTAGCTGAACTAACTATGACAATCCTCTACAACCAAAAGATGAACAGAGGAGAAGATCAAGGATATGTAGGAACCTTCTTAAAACAATTCAAAGATGTAGCTGAGACTTGCCAAGAAAAAAATATAAAAATAGTCACCAATGCAGGAGGCCTAAATCCCTCCTCTATGGCAAATAAAATTGAGGAAATTATTCAAGAATTAAATTTAGATCTAAAGGTTGCTTATATTGATGGAGATGATCTTATTCCAAGGTTTGAGGAGTTAAAGAATGCTAATGAGCCTCTAGCTAATATGGAAAAGGGTACTTCACTGCATGATTACTCAAAACCACCTCTGACAGCAAATGCATATTTCGGTGCCTGGGGTATAAAAGAAGCCTTAGATAATGGCGCTGACGTAGTTGTATGTCCTAGAGTGACCGATGCTGCAGTAGTAATTGGTCCTGCGGCTTGGAAATATAATTGGTCTAGGGATAATTTTGACGCTCTGGCAGGTGCTTTAGCTGCTGGTCACATAATAGAATGTGGAGCCCAAGCGACTGGTGGTAATTACTCTTTTTTTCATGAAGTCCCCTCTTTCTTCAATATAGGTTATCCAATTGCTGAAATATATGAGGATGGAAGTTTTACCGTAACAAAACATCCTGGGACTGGTGGGTTAGTATCAGTAGGCACTGTAACTGCCCAACTTTTATATGAAATTGGTTCACCTGCTTATATGAATCCTGATGTTATAGGACACTTTGATACCCTGAAGATGGAACAAGAAGCAGAAGATAGAGTTTTTGTTAGCGGATGCAGAGGTTCAAGTGCTCCAAAAACTCATAAAGTTTGCGTTAACCTTGCCGGTGGTTTTAGAAATGGAACAGAAATCCTTTTAACAGGGATTGATATAGAAGATAAAGCTAAACTAGTGACAGATCTAATATTTGATAATGTCGGAGGGAAGGATCAATTTGATCATGTTGATATTCAGCTCATCAGGACAGATCATGATAATCCGATATCTAATGAAGAGGCACAAGCATCTCTAAGAATTTCCGTAATGTCACAAAATCCAGATCTTGTTGGACGACTTTTTAGTGCAAAGATAGTTGAATTAGGTTTGGCGAGCATCCCTGGTTACACAGGAAGATCCGGAATGCCTTCAGGTCCTTACATTCAATATTGGCCTGCTCTAATCGATAGTAAATTTATAAAAGAAAATGTTCATTTTGAAGGTAAAACAATAGAAGTTGAACCAACTAGTCAGATGGATTTTGAAGAAACCTATTATCAAAAGGAACCTTATGAAAATGAATTGCCATCTTACGAAAATGTTTCTAAGGCAAAATTTGGAAGCCTTTATGGAACCAGATCTGGAGATAAAGGGGGATGCGCAAATTTAGGTGTTTGGGCCAAAAATCAAGAGTCTTATTCATATCTGTATGAATTTCTTTCAGTAGAAAAGCTTAAGGAGCTATTGCCAGATCTAAACCAATACGAAATTGATAGGTACGAGCTACCCAATATACTCTCTCTGAACTTCTATGTTCATGACATCTTACAAGATGGAGTTTCCTCTTCGACTCGTTTAGATGGCCAAGCAAAATCTTTGGGCGAATACTTAAGAGCTAAGGATATTGAGATTCCCGATTATTTAAAAAATTAATATGACTATGGAAAATAAATTATCTCTTGAAGGATTAATATTTCAAGCTACCAAAATAAATGTAGAAAATAATGTACTCACCATCACCCTTAATAGACCTGAAAAGAAAAATGCGCTTAATAACGTAATGATGAATGAAATTTGTTACGCATTATCTTATGCAAAACAAGAGAGGGAAATCAGAGTTGTGATAATAGGTGCTGAAGGTGATGTGTTTTGTGCAGGTGCAGATCTTAGAAGAGAAAAAGCTGAATCAAACGTGCCCATAATAGAGGGATCTGATGATATTAGTCTTCTCATTAGACATTTATACAAACCTGTAATTTGTAAGATACAAGGCTCAGTTCATGCAGGCGCCCTTTTAATGGTTACAAATTGCACACATGCTATTGCAACTGAAGAGGCTAAGTTCTCAGCTCCAGAGATTCTAAGAGGTGTGTGGCCTCATATGGTTATGGCTGGATTATTTAGAGTTATGCCAAAAAGAGCTGGATTAGATTTTTGCATGAGAGGTCAAGCAATTGATTCTAAGAAGGCTGAGGAATGGGGTTTGATTAATCAATCAGTGCCTAGCGATCAGTTAGATGAGACCGTTGATAAACTAGCATCTGATCTAGCAAACTTGGCACCTGGAACAATGCAGTTCGGCTTAGAAGCTTATGTAAATCAAGATGCTATGAATTTTGATGAAGCCCTTCCGTATCTCGGCAAGAAGAGCGCTGAAACATTCGCAGGTCCTGATGCGCAAGAAGGTATAGCAGCTTTTCTTGAGAAAAGAGAGCCCAAATGGGATTAGCTTATTTTCTAGAAGCTAAATAAATAGCCGCCAAAACTATTAATCCCCCAGCCATTTGCATAGGGCTTAATAACTCTTTTAGAAAAAACCATCCATAAAATGCAGCCGCAACAGGTTGCATCAAGAGCACAAGCGAAGATAGATGAGCGGAAACTCTTGAAATTCCTGAAGTAATCAATCCTTGTGCAAAAGTTTGAGAAAAAATAGCATAAGAAATGAGTATAAAAAACTCTGATTTACTTAGACTCAAGCTTTCCACTTCCATCAAGCTAATGGGAAGCAAACAAAGAGTAGTTATTATTGTTACCAAAAAGAGAGTCTTTGCTGGTTGAAGAACATTGGTCAGATCTTTTATAGATAATATATATCCTGCATAAAAAACTGCAGCTAGAATTCCCAATGAGTCTCCGAAGACCATTATTTGTTCGCCTGGCAAAACAACAAGAAATACTCCCGATAAGGCAAGCAATAAAATAATTACAAAAGAGACTTCTATTTTGTAGCCAAGAAATAAGACCCCGAAGATAACAACAAAGACTGGTGCTATATTTGCCATGAGAGTTGCATTGGCAACTGAGGTAAAGGACAAAGACCAATTCCAAATTGACATATCCAAGGCAAAACATAATCCACCTAATACCAGAAAGAAAAATGTTTTTTTGTCCCAAGTTATGTCCGGAGACTTTTTTCTTTCTTCAAATTTCATCCATACATATAAAAAAGGTAATGCAAAAAGAGATCTATAAAATGCAATCAAAGAAGGTGAGGATTCACTGATTTTTACAAAAATTCCTGAACCTCCCAACATTAAAGCACCAACTAATAATAAGAAAATACCTTTTATAAGCTCTCTCGACATATTTTTTTCTTCGTTCAAAATCTTCAGTTATACTTTTGTTACATGAGCCAAATTCCTTCAAATAATCAAGAAATTGTTTCGGTATCTGACATTAATAACCTTGCTAAAGGTTTATTAGAAAAGGATTTATCTAATGTTTGGATACAAGGCGAAATTTCCAGCTTTACAGCTCATGGATCGGGTCATTGGTACTTTACCATAAAAGATAAGAAGTCCTCTTTGAGTTGTGTGATGTTTAAATTTGAAAACCAAAATGTGTTATTTGATCCGAAGATTGGAGATGAATTAATTCTAAATGGCAATATTAGTATTTACGCACCTTCAGGAAGATATCAATTTAATGTTAAACATATCGAGGTTTTTGGTGAAGGAGCATTACTAAAAGCATTTGAAGATCTAAAAATAAAGCTAGAAAATGACGGTCTCTTTGATCAAAGTAGAAAAAAATCAATTCCTAAACTTCCTTTATCAGTTGCTGTAATCACATCGGAAACTGGAGCAGTATTTCAAGATATCATAAATGTGCTTAGAAGAAGATCACCATTTATAAAGCTCACTTTAGTGGAGTCGCAAGTTCAAGGAAGAACGGCAGATAAAGAAATTGTTAGAGCAATAAGGAAAGCTAATGAAGTAGAAAATTTTGATGTGATTATTTTAGCTAGAGGTGGCGGATCAATAGAAGACTTGTGGTGTTTTAATATGGAATCTGTTGCAAGAGAGATCTCAAAGTCACAACTTCCAATAATTAGTGCCATTGGTCATGAGACTGACTTCACAATTAGCGATTTTGTCTCAGATTTAAGAGCTCCAACACCGTCTGCAGCCGCTGAAATAATAAGTCAGAATCATACTAATTTATTGGAATCCTTCTCAAGGAATAAAGACTCAATTGAAAAGGGATTACTAAATAAAATTGAAGCTTTAAAAGAAGTTCTCGATTTTAAAATGGCTCTCATCAGACATCCTGGCGAAAAATTGAGAGAGACATCACAAAAATTAGATAATTTTGAGACAAGAATGAAAGACCTTTTATTAAATATAGCCTTAGATAAGAAAAATAAATTAGAGAGAAACACCTCACAACTGAAGGCCTCTTCTCCAGTAACAGAAATCAAATTTAAACAAACTAAAATAAACGAAAGTTATTTAAACCTTATTAACTCAATAAAATTAAATATTGAGAAAACTAAAAAAAGCTATCTTAAAAATATCAATACTCTAGAGGCGGTAAGTCCTTTAGCTGTATTGAGCAGAGGCTACTCAATTGTTACAGATGATACTAATAAAGTTATTACCTCTTCTGAAGAGTTAAAGGTAAATCAAAAGATTAAAGCAAGATTTCAAAAAGGAGAAATTCTTGCTCAAATACTTAATAAGATTGATGAAGAGTAGGTCTTTAGTTTTATTGATATGTTTACTATCATCTTGTGCAAACCTTCCTACTCTTAATAAAAAAGAAAGCTGTTCTTTTCCTATAGATAAAAATTACCCAGGAGGATTAGTTAAATACTTTCTAAAGTCGGATGATTCAGATTTAAAGAATAAATTACAAATGGGTAATCTCAAATTTACGATTTGTAGAGATGATGATTTTAATGCAAACATTCTTGCTCCAATTCCACTTACCTATAGTAAGAATAAAATTGAAGTAATTCTCAATGATGAACTTATAGACACTCTAAGTATTGAGAATAAATTTTATAGGGAATCTAGGATACAGATACAGAATAAAGACTTAGTCAATCCTCCAAGTTCAATGCAAGAAAGAATAGAAAGAGAGTACCTAGAAGGTTTGACCGCGAAAAATACTTTATCGTCTTCAGATTTCAAGCAAACAAAGATGGATATTCCCGTAACAGGTATAACTAGCAGTGAATTTGGTGTTAGAAGGTTTATAAATGGGGAGCCTAGGAATAGACACATCGGTTTGGATATTGCTGCCAATGAAGGCGAACCTATTAGAGCTCCTTTAGATGGTAAGGTAATTCTCATCGGTAATTTCTTTTATAAAGGAAATGTCGTTTACCTAGATCATGGAAATGGCTTAGTAAGTAGTTATTCTCATATGAGTGAGGAGGCTGTCGTTATGAACCAATCGTTGATTGCAGGAGAAGTCCTTGGATATGTTGGAAGCACAGGAAGAGTTACGGGACCTCATTTACATTGGGAGGTATATTTCCTAGGTATACCTATAAATCCAGAAATATTTATTAATTAGTTATTTTGAAAGCCCTATTAGAGTTTCGAGGCTCTCCTGTGTTTGAGGTCCTATTAATGTGTGGATGAGCTTACCTTCAGGATCAAGAACATAGGTAGCTGGTAAGCTTGGTGGAGACTCCCATCCAAACAATACTCCAGGATCATTTAAAATACTTGGGACATTAACACCAAATCTGATAATTTGATTTTCTAATTCTTCACCTTCAAGTCTATCGAAGTTATAAGTTAATACTAGAGCCTGTCCCTTATTATCCTTATAAAAACTTTCAAGTTCAGGCATCTCTTTAATACAGGGTGGGCACCAGTCTGCCCAATAATTTACGATTAACCACTTTCCTAAAAAGTCATCCACTTTCCCAGAACCACCATCAACAAGCCTGTAATCTGGTTCTGAGCAAGCACTTAAAATAAATATAAGATTTATAAGTAAAATATATTTTGTCTTGTAATATAGATTTTTTAATGTCATTTAATTTTTTATCCTATGAAGCATTTTACCATTTACCATAATCCTAGGTGTAGTAAATCCAGACAAACATTAGATTTATTAAAGCAGGAAGGTATCAATCCAAAAATCGTCCTATATCTTGAAGAGCCACCTTCAGAATCTGATTTAACGAAAATATTGGATTTCTTAGGAATTGAACCCAGAGAATTACTTCGAACAGGAGAAGTTGAATATAAAGAGTTAAATTTGAAAGACAGAGCTCTGGATGATTCAGAAATTATCAAACTTATGTCAGAAAATCCAAAATTAATTGAAAGACCAATTGTTGTTTCAAGCAATCAAGCTATCATTGGTAGACCTCCAGAAAATGTCTTAAAATTAATAAACTAAAAAGAATATGGAACAAAAAACTCTCTTTGAAAAATTTAAAAGTAATCCACTTTTTTGGCTTTTTTCAGGAAAATTATTTTTTTTATCACTAAATATAATTTTTTCGATCGTCATAATCATTTCAATTTTTTCTTTTATCAGCTCTTTGTTTGTAAATGAATTTAAAGATCCAACTAATAAAGCACTTGTCATAAGCCCAATGGGGCCGATTGTTGAACAAATTACAGGGTCAAATGATCCTTTTGAACAACTGAGTGGTGATGTGCCTAGGGAATTATATGTTGGAGACTTGTTAGAAGTTCTTGAATCTGCTGCCCAAGATGAAAGAGTACAAAATGTCCTTTTGAGACTAGATAACATAGATGGGACCGGGCAGGCTGTTTTATACGATGTAGGAGTTGCTCTACAAAGAATTCAAGACGCAGGTAAAACAATAATTGCTGTCGGTGATTATTATTCTAGAAGTGGCTATTATCTTGCTTCATATGCCGATGAGATAATTATGAATAATGATGGAGTGGTAGGCATAGACGGGTTCGGACGAAGTAGATTATTCTTTAAATCTTTTCTTGATAAGATCAAAGTAGATTTTAATGTTTTCAGAGTAGGTACATATAAATCTGCAGTAGAGCCTTATCTAGATAACAAAATGTCTAATGAAGCTAAAGAAGCTAATATGGCTTACTTAAATGTTCTTTGGGATTCTTATAAAGATGAAGTTTCTAAGAATCGAGAAATGACATCTAATGAAATTCAGTACCTAGTTGATAATGCCGATAAAGTTTTAACTGATAAAAGTGGTTCAACATCTGAAGCTTTTCTTAATTATGGCTTGGTAGATAAATTATTGCCTAGAACAAAGACAAGATCTTATCTTAAAGAATTATTTGGTGAATCTGAAGATAAGAAGTCTTTTGCTAGAATTTCTGGCTTCGAGTATTTTCAACTTATTCGTTCAGAAAAAATAGACCAGCAAGGTAAAGATAAGATTGCAGTCATAGTTGCGAAAGGAACCATAGTTGATGGAGTGCAACCACCAGGGACAATTGGAGGGGATTCAACCTCAAGACTTATTAGGGAAGCACATGAAGATGAAAATGTTAAAGCAATTGTTCTTAGAGTTGATTCTGGTGGAGGTGGAGTATTTGCTTCAGAGCAAATTAGACAAGAGCTCTTAGAAGCGAAAGAAAAGGGTTTAAAAATAATTGCTTCCATGGGTAATGTTGCTGCTTCCGGTGGATATTGGATTTCAGCTAATGCGCACGAAATTTGGGCTTCTCATAATACTATAACTGGATCAATAGGAATCTTTGGTTTGCTTCCTACATTTGATAGAGCTCTTAACGAAATTGGTATAAACAGTGATGGTGTGAAAACCTCAAAGATCGATCTATCAGGAGACATCACTCAACCTCTAAGTGAAGGTTTGTCTAGGATAATCCAAAATGAAATAGAGTATGGCTATAAAAGATTTATAGGATTAGTAAGCGAAGCAAGAGATATTCCAATAGATCAAGTTGATCAAATTGCTCAAGGTAGAGTATGGGCCGGGTCTTCGGCAAAAGATCTAGGCTTAGTTGATGAAATTGGAAATCTGAAAATGGCCATTAAAAGAGCTGCTGAACTAGCAGAAATTACTGAATACTCAACCTACTATCCTATTCAAACTGTTGATTGGAGAGCTCAATTAGTAAAAAGATTTTCAGGTTATGTTGGTTGGATGATCCCCCCATACATAAAAGATAACTTCGTACTAAAAAATGTAATAAATGTCCTAGAAGACATAGATCAACTCAATGATCCAAAAGGAATCTACGTTATTTGTGAGGATTGTCCGATCTAACTTTTAATAGTTGTCTTATAAGTGATGGGGTAACTTTTTTCTTCTTCTTAAGTGAATACACATCTAAATCATTTAAGAGCTGTAACAAATCGGATAAGCCTCTAGAGGTATTATTGATAATAAATTCTTTTGTTTTTGTATCCAAATCAATGCCCTTTCTAGCTGAAGACTGAGATAAAGCATCTAATTTTTCTTCATTGCTAATTTCAGGTATTTCGATCGCAGTAAAATAGGACAATCTTGACTGTAAATCTTTAAGGCTTATTTGCAGTTCTTTTGAAACTTTACATGAAGAAAGATAAATTTTGATTTTGCTTGTAAGGGCATTATTAATGAGTGAAAAAATTTGAGTTTCCCATTCTTCATCTTTTGGAAGACTATCTATGTTCTCTATTAGTATCACATCTAAGGACTCTAGGTTTTGTAGAATTTCATGAGATGAAACTCTCTTATCATTGAGAGATAAATGAAAGGTCCTTTTATCTAGATTGATAAACTCTCTGTTTAGGGCCTGCATAATGTAAGATTTTCCTACCCCTTCTCTACCCCATATATAAAATAAATTTGAGATAGAGTCTTCTTTTAGTGTATTTCTGAGGAAGTTTAAACAATCTATATTACTGTCGCATTCAATAAACTTATCCAAGCTTACAGAGTCATCAAGTTTGATATTCAAACTAAGCTGATCAGGTGATTCGCTCATAAAAATTGTTCAAAAATTAATTTCCCTTCACTTTTAAAGTAATTAAAAAGACTTAAGAATGTGAAAATTATCACCCCAGTCATAGCTACCCATTCAAAGTAAAAAGGTAAAATTTGAAAAGCAGATTGAATTAGAAGAATAATAAATAATGCTATTGTCCATCCTGTGTAATGTTTCCCCCATCTATTAGATAGAGCTTGTTTATTATTAAAAAGAAGAAGGTGAAGCATTGCTCCTATCAATACAATTCCATCTCTTGAAATGATTATATAGACAAACCATAAAGGAAGTTTGTCTGAAAAGGCTAAAGCTAATAAGGTTGCCATGATCAGGCATTTATCAGCTAATGGATCAGCAAATTGGCCAAAGTCACTTTGCCAATTAAATTTTCGTGCTAAATACCCATCTAAACCATCAGATAGACCAGCTATTATAAAAAGAATCAAAGCCAAAAGATCATTGCCTTGATAAATATAAAAGCTTATTGGCACAACCAAAATAAATCGCAAAGACGTGATGATGTTTGGGATAGCAGATAACATGACTTAGCTATTATTATATTTGTAAGAAACCACTTTCGCAGAACTATTATCCATTCCTTTAAAATCATCATTGATATTTAGTAGGTTTTTGAGATCCTCTGATTTACCAAAATGTGAAAGTAAAATATCTAAAGTATCTCCTTCAACTTTTTTTAAAGTGACTCCATATACAAGTACTTGGGACTTCAAGTCATTCAAAACATTTTCTAAATTTGCAAGATTAGTTATACCAACTACCCTAATAGAGGTTTTATTTTTTATATTTTTATCTACGACTAGAGATTTTTTTGAATTAACTTTATCCAATAAATCATTGAGGGCTTCAGAGGGAGAGGACTGTTTCCCCAGAGACGAGAGGCATTTAGGATTATCTAACAAAAGACCAAATTCATCTTTGATCAAACATAATAACCAGGGACCTACTTCGTATCTTCTGGATATTCTTTTCATAAATCTTTCTGTTGATATTGATCCTAAAGATTCAAAATAATTGATATCTTTTAAATCCATTAATGGATTTGCAATTATAGAATTTCTCCTACTAGACAAATCATTCAATATTTCTTCTAGTTGATTACATTTCTCATTTTCTTCTTCTGATTTAACGGTATCGCTTTCTTCTTTGCATGGGAGATAAGACAAAATTAAATTGTCATTAGACAGCCAAAGGGGTAATTCGTTTTCTGATAGATAAGATCTAATCAGGTCTCCTTCAAAAATAAAACTTGCATAAATTTTTTTATCTTCCGTGCCTAATTTGTATTGGGTTACGTATTTTTCTGGAGCGTCCATCATTACCTTTATAGATTTTTCATTTACTATTTTTGAATTTCCGCTGAGGTTCACTAATAACGATGATAGAGCAAGTTGCATTCCTTGTTTAATTGAAACCTGATCTGTTCCTTCTATAAAAACTTGTGAATCATATGACTTTTTTAAGCTGAATATTTCTTGGGAAGAAACAGAGCCTGTCATATGCAGAAATGCAATGCAGAAAATAAATTTTTGTAACATCTTTAATTAATTCAGAAGTATTTACCCAAGGTTGATAAAATAAAACAAAATTTAATCTAAGTCGATGACTACAGAAGATAAAGAACAAAATCGTAAAGAATTGAGCTACAGACAATCTGGTGTTGATGTTGAAGCTGGTTATGCTCTTGTAGACAAAATAAAGCCTTTTGTAGAAAAAACAAAAAGACCAGAAATCTTAAGTGGACTTGGTTCATTTTCGGCTCTAAGTAGAATACCAAAACATATAAAGAACCCCATCTTAGTGACCTGCACAGACGGTGTTGGAACAAAGATTGAGATAGCAAAGGAATTAAATAACTTTGATAGTATTGGGATCGATCTTGTGGCCATGTGTGTCAATGATTTAATAGTTTGCGGTGCTGAGCCACTAGTATTTTTAGATTACTATGTAACTGATAAGCTGAAAGTTGAAACAGCTGCTAATGTCATCAAAGGGATTGCAAAAGGTTGTGAGTTAGCAAATTGTTCCTTGGTAGGCGGTGAAACAGCAGAGCACCCTGGTGCCTTTCCTGAAAATAGTTTTGATCTTGCAGGGTTTGCATTAGGTGTCGTAGAGGAAGGCGAAATTCTAGGCATAGAAGGTCCTAAAAATGAGGATATCTTAATTGGGATAGAATCTTCGGGTTTTCACTCTAATGGATTTTCTTTAATCCGTAAGGTTATAAATGACTTTGATATTGATCTTGAAGAAAAAATTGATGGTGAAAAACTAGGAGACATACTTTTAAAACCAACTCATGTGTACGTCAATGAAATCTTAGCTTTAAAAAAAATAATAAGCATCAATGCCATCTCACACATAACAGGTGGTGGATTCGATGAAAATATTCCACGGATGCTTGGAGAGAATCAAAAAGCTATCATTGAACATGACTTTGATGATTGGCCTTCCGGGAAATATTTCAGATGGCTAATGGAAACGACCGGTATGCCTAAAGAAAATCTAGTTAATACATTTAATTGCGGTGTAGGTTTGATAATCTCTGTAAATAAATCAAATGAAGAGGATGTTTTGGGTGCCTTGAATCAATCTTTGTTTGCAAAAACCATTGGAAAAATTCAAGAAAAAGAACCGAACGAATCACAAGTCTTATATGTCTAAATTTAATGAGTAAGTTTAAAGTAGCTGTACTTATATCGGGTAGTGGTTCTAATTTACAGGCAATAATTGATAAATTCGAATCAGACGAAACGGTTGAACTGTCTTGCGTTTTGAGCAATAAAAAAGATGCATATGGATTAAAGAGAGCTTCAGAAGCAAATATTGATAATTTCTTTGTAGACCATACTAATTTCCCTTCTAGGGAAGACTTTGATAGGGAGTTAATAGGAACTCTGGAAAAATATAAACCTGATTTAGTTGTCTTGGCAGGATTTATGAGAATTCTTAGCCCCCTATTTGTAAATAAATACTCAGGTAAGTTAATAAATATTCATCCTTCTTTATTACCTAAATACAAAGGCCTAGATACTCATAAAAGAGTATTAGATAATAATGAAGAATATCATGGTGTTACAGTTCATTATGTTGACAATACGTTAGATGGAGGGCCAATATGTGCCCAGTCGAGTTTAAAAGTAGAAACACAAGATATAGATGAACTGCAAAAAGCTATCCATGAATTAGAGCATGAGCTTTATCCATGGGTTATTAATCAAATAGCAAATAAAAAAATCTATTTGTCTGACGGGGAAATAATTAAACAAGCATAGATAATGAAAATAATACACGCCTTGGCATTAATAATTGCTGCATCAATCCAAACATTAATAGCTGCAGAAGAAATCAAACCTTCTCGCGCTACATTAGAAAGTAATGTAGGAGAAATGCAGGTTGAAATGATCAAGCTAGATAATGGCTCTTGGAAGTTAACATCTTTATTGGACGGGGGTTCAATAGTCAGAAGGGAGGAATCTGAGGTTTTTGAACTTATTGATAATCAAATTAAACCTTTAAACTATAAATTTAATCAAAGAATATTATTCAGAAGGTCTAAGGCTTCAGCTGAATTTGATTGGAGCAAAGATGAAGTTTCATTTATTGAAAATAAAGATCAAGGAATTATTCCTCTCCAAGATAATGTATTAGGCCCTAGTTCGGCATCGTTGCAATTACGTCTAGACTTTAGAGAGTTTGGTGAAGAAAATATTCCTGACGAGATTTCTTACATCGTATATTGGAAAGGTGTTATCAAAAATAGAATTTACAATGTAAATAAAGAAAAAGAATTTGTTGAAACTTCTTTTGGCACCTATGAGGCTTATAAAGTTTCTAGAAAATTTAGTGACGAAAGTGATCGTTCGCAAGTATTTTGGTTAGCACCTGATTTAGATTACTCAGTCATTAAAATTTATGACAAAAATGATAGAGAAGTCGTAATAAAGATTAAAGACTTTCAGGAGATAGGTTAGGCCTTAGGAAGAGTTACACCTCTTTGGCCTTGATATTTTCCACCTCTATCTTTGTAACTGACTTCGCATTCTTCGTCAGATTCTAAAAATAGCATCTGAGCCACGCCTTCATTGGCATAAATCTTAGCAGGCAGGCTAGTGGTATTGGAAAACTCCAAGGTAACATGGCCTTCCCATTCTGGTTCTAAAGGAGTTACGTTCACTATAATTCCACACCGTGCATAGGTAGATTTACCTAAGCAAATAGTTAAAACATTTCTAGGGATTTTGAAATATTCAATAGTACTAGCAAGCGCAAAAGAATTAGGCGGAATTACACAAACTTCACTTTGAATATCAACAAAACTATCCTCATCAAACCTCTTCGGATCAACGGTTGCAGAATTGATATTGGTGAAGACTTTAAACTCATTTGAACATCTAACATCATAGCCATATGAAGAAGTACCGTATGAGATTAATTTCTCTTCATTTTTTCCAAACCGCACTTGTTCCAATTCAAAAGGTTTGATCATTTCGTGATGAATTGCCATTTCTTTGATCCACCTATCAGATTTAATACTCATATATTTTAAAAATTATTTGATACGTATGATACTGCTGAGTAAATAAAAAACATAAATATTTATTTAAAGAAGTAAAGACTTGAATATTTTCTTTAAAGAGCACCTAAATGTTTTGGCTTTACGAACTTTGACAATAAGTATCCTGTTATTAGCCAATTTATGGATTCACCAATAATTATTATCAAACTCCAAGTTAGCGAATTATCAGACCAAAAAATATCAACTTCGTTATAGATAGTAAAGGAGCTGCCTAAAAGAAAAATAAATAATATTCTTTTTTTTGGTGTGTCTAACGTAGACATCACTCTGTGCATTATCCAAGTTAAAATCAGAATGACCATAAATTTCAAAAGGAAACTCCATAAGTAGTCATAAGTGGTAATGGCAGTTTGATGTTGAGGAATAAAAGAAATTAGGAATGAACTCGCTATGTAAAAACCTGCAAGTCCACAAGTAAAATTTATAATTGTTGTAAAAAGAAGACCGAAAAAAACCTTCATTTATTCTTCAATTCGTAAGTTTTGTCTTCCACTAAATGCATGCATTATCGTACCTCTATCAACATACTCTAATTCACCTCCTAAAGGAACACCCCTTGCTAACTTTGTAACCTTCAGATTCTCTATAGTCTTGATTTTGTCATATATGAAATGAGATGTCGTTTCTCCCTCTAACGTTGAATTAGTGGCTAGAATAATCTCTTCTATCCCCTCTTCCCTAGCTCTTGCAAATAGTTTTTCAAGTCCAAGCTCTTCAGGACCAATATCGTCAATCGGTGAAAGGTGCCCATGCAATATAAAATATTGACCTGTAAATTGGTTACTCATCTCAATTGCAAATACATCTGAAACAGATTCAACAACACATATCTGCTTCTTATTACGTTTTTCATTTGAACAAATTTGGCAAAACTCATCTTCAGTAAATATTCTGCAATTGGAACATTTATCCACAGTTTCCAAGGCATTACTTAGCGTATTTGCTAATATTAAGCCAGCATTCTTATTTCTTTCAAGAAGATGAAGAACCATTCTCTGCGCTGACTTAGGACCTACGCCAGGCAAGCATTGAAATGCCTCTATTAAGCTATCTACTAGAGGGCTAACTTTACTCACTTTTCTGTTCTAGGTTCTATTGACGACTCAACAACCTTAGCTCCAAAAGCTTCAACTAAACTTTGAACATTGGGATCTGCCTCAATTGCTCTTTGAGCCTGTTTCAATTCTTTTCTTTTTTCTTCTTCCTTGATCTGATTTGGAGATTCCTCCGAGTACCCTCCCTCCTCTAAAAATAAGTTACATTGAGTATTTAAGTGAGAAGAAAGAGCATCTTGAAGTTGTTTTCTATGCTTTCCGCTAAAAACATTTAGTTTTTCGCTAGGCATAGATAAATAAATTACTGATTCATCAGATTTAATGAAGGAACAATGAGAAGCTAATTGCTTTGTGCCCGGATCGAGTTTTAATTGGTCAAATACTCCCTTCCAATTTGTTGAACTGATATCTAGTTTTTGATTATTCTTTACCTCAATATCTTGATTTATTTCTTCTCTTTCTTCTCTTTCTTTGCTTTCTTCTTTTTCTTCTTTTAAATCTTCAGTTGAATTTTCAGTCTTAGTTATATTTGTAAAAGTGTCAGTTTTATTTTCTAATTCTAAAGACTCAACTTTTTTTTTAACTTCTTCCATTTCATTAGGAATAAAAGAAACCATTCTGAGAAGAGCCATATCGAAACCACCAGACAAGCTTGGTGCTAATTCCATATCACGTTTAGCAATTAGTCCTATTTGATATAACATTTGGAGATCTTCTTCAGAAAGAAGCTCCATTAATTTCAATGCTTCCCCTTTATTGAGATCAATTTCATCAAGAATCTCTTCAGAAACTTTGGCGAAAGATAGTAATTGAAGATTTTCTAGAATTAAGTCCATCAACCTAAAATAATCAATACTTAATTGGTTGATTTCATTTAGATTACTCAATAAAGACTTTGGATCCCTTTGAGCAATATTTTTGATCAATTTAAGTACATTGTCTGTAGGAAGTGTACCTAGCATATTAGCTACAGCTTCATCAGAAAGCTTACCTTCACAAAAGGCAATGGCTTGATCGGTAATTGTTAGAGAATCTCTCAAGCTTCCTCTTCCTGCTCTGGCTATTTGCTCTATAGCATTCATATCAAAATCGATGTCCTCTTCTTTCAAAATATAAGAGAGTCGATCTATTAATTGTTTGTTAGTGAGATTTTTAAGATTGAATTGCAAACATCTTGAAAGAACAGTAGCAGGAATTTTCTCAGGTAAGGTAGTAGCTAAAATAAAAATAACGTGCTCTGGTGGCTCTTCTAAAGTTTTTAGTAGCATGTTAAAACTTTGAGTTGAAAGCATATGCACTTCGTCTAACAGGTATACTTTATATCTTGAAGAACTAGGCATATGCATAACTGTTTCTAGAAGTTGTTTCGTGTCATCAACTCCTCTGCTTGATGCAGCATCTATTTCCTGGAAATCCATAAAACTTCCATCAGAAATTGATAAGCATGTTGGACATTTTCCGCAAGGTTTAGAATCTAGTCCCTCTTCACAATTGAGACTCTTAGCTAATATCCTTGCAATGGTAGTTTTTCCAACACCTCTGGTGCCGCTTAAAACAAATGCCTGATGAACCTTTTGATTATCTAAACTATTGGATAGGGCCTGGACCACATGTTCTTGCCCGACGACTTCTGAAAAGTCATTGGGTCTCCATTTTCTAGCTAAAACTTGGTAACTCATGTTGTCTTCATTAGTATAGTTTAAGTAAGAAGAAGTTTTATAAATTTTCCCTATTGAATTCTGAAAAAGCCTTGTCTATATCTTGAAATTCGTAACCTCGGTAATTTAAGAATTTTTTTAATTTAAGAATCTCCTTTGTTTCCATAAGATCTTTTCCATTCATTTTCTTTTTTAAAGCTTTCAGAGCACATGCTGTCCAATCAGTATCTCTCTGAATAGAATCGAATATACTTTCTTTTATGCCTCGTTGACTAAGTTCATTTTTGATTCTAAGAGGGCCAAAACCTTTATTTTTTCTGCTTTGAAAATAGCTTTCGGCAAATCTTTCGTCACTTAATAAGCCATCCTCTATTAGATCATCAATTGCTTGAAGCAACATATCTTGAGATTCAACCCTGTATGAAAGTTTTTGAAAAATTTCTTTTGCGGAGTGTTCTCTTCTTGAAAGAAAATCCATAATCTTCAATCTAATTGTTTTTGGTTGATCTAAAATTTTCATTCCTCATTAAGTATATTCTTTCTAAATATAATAAAAAACATATAGAATTATGTTCTTTATATGGAAGAAAATTATGCAGCTAAATTATTTAAATAAACCTTACTTTGAAAATGGATCAATAAAAAATATATCTTCAGTACTACAAGAACTTGGAGTAAAAAATCCACTCATATGCACCGATCCTGGACTAGCTTCTATTGGGATGTCCGACAAGATTAGGGGTCTTCTTTCAAATGAATTATCTCCTGCTTTCTATGAAGAAACTCCTGCTAATCCTACCGAAGAGGCTGTAAATATTGCCCTCAAAGCATACAAAGAAAATAATTGTGACGGAGTAATAGGGTTTGGAGGTGGTTCAAGTATGGATTTAGCCAAAGCGGTTGCATTAATGGCTAATCATGAAGGAGAGGTAGTAGATTATTCTGTTAATGAGGGGGGTGTAGGAAAAATTAATAAAACTATGCCAATGATAGCTATACCTACAACTTCAGGGACTGGCAGTGAAGTATCATTAGGAGCAGTGATAATCATGAATGATGGAAGAAAGCTTATTTTAGCTAGTGACCATTTAAGACCTGATGCTGCAATCTGTGATCCGGAGCTTACCCTCGGATTGCCTCCTGTTCTTACGGCAGGGGCAGGAATGGACGCTTTAACGCATTGTATAGAGGCGATACTTTCTCCAGTTATAGACCCACCTGCCGAAGCAGTTGGTTTAGACGGAGTTGAAAAAGTTGTTGGTGAAGAGAGCTTAATTAGGGCGGTGAAAGATGGTCAAGATAAAGAGGCAAGATGGAACATGATGATGGCCTCTACTGAAGGAGCAATGGCTTTTTCAAAAGGACTAGGCGCTGTTCATTCCATGAGTCATGCAATAGGTGCAGACCAAGAACTTAGACTACATCACGGAACGTTAAATGGTGTTATCTTACCCACAATCTTGAGATTCAATAGAGATCATGTTGGCAATAAGTATTCAAAAATATTACGTGCCATGGGAAAAGATAAATCTAATGATCTTGCAGAGGAAATAGAAATCCTTAATAAGGCCATTGGTCTACCTAGCGGGTTGAAAGAGATGGGAATTACAGAGGAAATGATTCCAGGACTTGTAGCTCACTCAATGACTGATCCTAGCAATGCTACAACACCAAGACTTCCATCGCAGGAAGAGTGGGAAAAATTGTTCTTAGATGCTATGTAATTGGTTTATTTATCTGAAAAATCAGCATCGTCATCAGAATTGGTTTTATTCTCCTTGTCTCTGTAAGGGATGTATTTAGACCATTTAGGCCTATTAATTCTATTGGTTTGTTTTTTGGATGCCTTAAACCTGAGAAGGTAGAAAAAAATTAGGAAAGATAATATTCCTAGTATGGCGATAAAAGTGTTCAAGTCTTTATCATCTTGATCTTAATTTCATCAAAAGTCTAAGAATTTCAATATATAGCCATATTAGAGTTGCAACTAAGGCCATAGCACCAAACCACTCCATGTATTTTGGAGCTCCCTGCTCATCCGCTTGTTCAATAATGTCGAAGTCAAGGACCAAATTGAGTGCCGCAATAGCGACGACAAAAAGACTTATACCTATACCCATCCAACCAGTATCTGAAAAAATTGAGAAGGAGCTTCCGGTAAAAAGACTAAAAATAAAACTAGAAAAGTAGGTGAGAAAAATACCCAAAGTTGCTGCAAATATCATCAATACAAAATTCTGTGTAGGTCTAATTATTCCGGTCTTGTAAGCCAGTAGTAAGGAAGCTGCAACGAAGAAAGTTAGAGAAACTGCCTGTATAACGATTCCAGGAAACATTGCTTCAGCTTGTTGAGAAATGATTCCAATCATAAATCCCATTCCTACCGCATATATTGGGCCAGTTTTAGGTGCCAGATGTGGTCTGGGATTAATTATCCACCCAATAAAAAAGAAGTAAAAACCAAAAGTTGAAATAGCGGCTATTACACCGGAAGCAACTCCAATAGTTGAAACTAAAGACATAAAAGGTCCTTGAAAATTCCAGCTGATGGCCGCAGATAAAACTGTTAAAAATAATAAAATACCAGTTTTATTGACTGCACCTTCTAACGTCATCTTTTCTCCACTTATTGAAGTTTCCTGAAAAGCTGATGACCTGATTATTGGATTACCTGATCTACCAAAAGTATCTAAAGCTTGATGTCTTGACATAATTTTATTAGTTATTAAAAAAAGTTAATTATATTATCTATCCCTATTATTAAAATTGCCAGTGCAATAGACCATATTAAACAGGCAAGTATTGAGCTGATAAAAAAGACAACTGGTGTCATCGATGAAATGCCTGCTATGAAAGGAATAAAAGGTCTTATAGCTGGTATCAATCTTCCGATAAGGATTCCACCCCAACCGTATTTTTTAAAGAAATCTTCCCCTCTTATAAAAACAGCTTGTCTTTTTTGTAAAAAATTAAGCTTCTTTAATCTCGGTCCAAAAAATAAACCAGAGTAAAAGCTTAGAGTATCTCCTATCCAAGAACCTAATCCGGCTCCTATGCAAATATAGGCAAGCTTAATATCAGATTCACTAAGTCCAACTGCAAATAATAAAAGAATTACACTAGGCCATACGGCACCTGAAATAAAAAAAGATTCAAGAAAACCTATAATGAACATTGCAAGGCCAGCATACTCAGGATTGCTTATAATCCAATTTAAGAACTGTTCTGAATTCATTTGAGTTAGGATAATTATTAAGAAACTTTAATTTTAAGGTAAGTACATGATAAAGAAATGGGAAAAAAATTCTTCTAAATATTTATTAGAAAATAAAATCTTTAAAATGAGGGAAGATTTAGTCACGTCTCCAAAGCTTGGCACAGAACATAAGGTATGGGTGATGGAGGTACCAACATGGGTAAATATTATTCCTATTACTTCTTCTGGAGAGGTAATTTTAGTAAATCAATATAGATTTGGTCTTGAAAAGACGTCCTTAGAAATACCTGGAGGAATGGCTGATTATGGAGAGGACCCAAAACATGCAGCCATTCGAGAATTGAAAGAAGAAACAGGCTTTGAAGGAAGCGAAGTTGTTGAAATAGGAAGAGTAGAATCTAATCCTGCAATTATGGCTAACCATACTTACACATACCTTGCTCTTAATTGCGAAAAATCTGCTGATCAGAGTTTGGATGGAACAGAGGACATTGAGATTATCAGAAAAAAAATTGACGACATACCTTCTTTGATAAAAAATCGGGAGATTGAACATGCTTTGGTTATAAGTGCCTTTTATTTTTATAACTTGTATAGGCTAAGTGAAAATATGTAATGTGGACTGACGAAGATAAAATAAAAGGAAAAATTCTTTTCTTTTCTCCGAATGAAGAAGGAACATCTTATTTTACCGACTCATTAATATATATTTGTGATCATAATGAACAAGGTTCACTTGGCTTAATTTTTAATAGACCTTTAGAGCTTGATTTAAAGGAGCTACTAAGAGGCTTAAAGATAAGTGAAGTTGATAATGCTAAAGGGAATGTATTTTTAGGAGGACCAGTAAATCCTGGAGCAATATTTATACTTCATAGTTCAGATAAATGCTGGAAGGGAACCTTAAAAGTGAGTGAAAATGTCTATATGAGTACAGATTTTGAGGCTATAGAGGATATTGCTAGAGGGGATGGTCCAGAAGATTTTAGGTTAGCACTAGGTTATACAGGTTGGGGTCCAGGACAGCTCAATACTGAAATCTCAGATAATGCTTGGATTAGTTTTGATGAAAATAGTAATTTAATATTTAAAATAAATCCAAGTGACCAAATCAATGAAATATCAAAAATTGTTGGTTATGATATCCGAATGATAAGTCCCAATTTTGGTAACGCATGAAAATAAGCAGATTAGTATCAATAATATTAGCCCTAACTTTTTTTGGGTGCTCTGATGATATTCAAATTTTGGAAGAGAGAATTAAAAATCAAGCAGAATTAAATAATACAGAAATTTCTTCTGTAGAGATAAAAAAAACTGCACTCTATCTCAATGCTTGGAGTAAAAAAGATTTTTATGAGGACGCCATAGATGGATTCTTAGAAGAAGATAAGTTAGATTTTCCTAAAGAAATTGAAGTTCTTTTTACAGGTAGTTCTAGTATAAGATTTTGGAATTCTTTGGAAGATGATATGCAACCCCTCAAAGTTTTAAACAGAGGTTTTGGAGGTGCTCATATTGCCCATGTTAATTACCATTTCGAAGATGTCATTCAACGTTATTCTCCTGAAGCTATTGTTTTCTTTTGTGGAACAAATGACTTAACTGCTCTAAAAACTCCTGAGGAAACTATTCAAGATTTCGAAATCCTCAAAGATAGGGTTCATCAAACTTTACCTGGTGTTCATTTATTCGTAATTGGTATAAAACCATCCCCAGCTAGAGTTTATTTAGAAAAAGAAGAGATAGCTTATAACGAGATGATTGCCGAAATAGCTTCCAAAGATGATTTGGTAACTTTTATTGATATCTGGGATGCTATGTTATCAGCTGAGGGAGAACGTATTCCCGGCCTTTTTGTTGAAGATGGCCTGCATATAAATGCTAAAGGTTATGAGATTTGGACGAAACTAGTCAGAGAGCATTTAAAAACAATGTTTACTCTTTAGGTAATAAACCAAACATCTTATAACCGATAAAATCATCTGAAATACCATTTTTTGGTCTCTCAGGAAGGGTAGTAATAGGAAAAGCAATAGGAGTTACGTCACTATCAATTTTTTCTCCTACCTTTATGTTAGATCTATCGACACTAAAATGAAATTTGTCATCACCTCTAGTGCATCCATCAGCAAAAAAAATTGCGGTATGAACTATTCTGTCATAATTTGAAATATTTGATTTAGCTCTATGAAATGTCAAGCCATGGTGAAAGGAAACATCACCCTCTTTCATAACTTGATAACTTATCTGATCTGGACTTACATTGGCAGTTTCCAAAAAATTATTTTCATCAACTTTGCCTGAGAAAATATTTATAAATTTTTTGTCCTTAATCTTATGAGAGCCTGAATAAAATCCTAATTGACCGTTAGTCTCATCAATATCACATAAAGGAATCCAGGCTGTTATTGTTTTGGTTTCCTTTATAGGCCAATAAGGCTGATCATGATGAGGATCAGTTTCCCTACCGCCTGATTCCTTCACTAAAGCTTGATCATGCCATAATCTGATTGCCTCAGTATCTAAAAGCTTTGATGCTATTTTGCAAACCCTTTGATCGAAAGTTAGCTTTCTAATATCTATGTAATCTTCCCATAAATTTTGACATTGAGTAAATGACTGTTCGTAATCTGATCGATCTTTTAAGACCCTTTCATCAAAGTGTTTTCGCTCTTTAATAGCATCTTTTATTACTTCTCTGTAAAATTTAATTTCAGAGCTATCAAATAAGTCTCTTACGACTACGAAACCGTCTTCGTTAAAACTTTTTTTTAAATCTTCAAACATGCTTAAAGAGATTAATTACAAACTTAATAAGAATATCATAAAGTTCTTAATTCTCTGTGGAGTTATCTTTACGAATCACCATATATTTTCAGATGCGAAGTTCTATGAAAGCGACTCAAGTATCGAACTAATTTCAGAAACATACTCCATTCAACCTGGAGACAGTTTTGTGTTGGGTGTTAAATTTAAACTTGCAAAAGATTGGCATACTTACTGGGAGAATCCAGGTGATGCTGGTGAAGGGGCTACTATAGATTGGATATTACCAAAAGGTTTAGAAGCTTCATCTATTCTTTGGCCAGGACCAGAAAGGATTCCCGTTGAGCCCTTAATGACTTTTGGTTACAACAATGAAGTTATCTTGTTAACAAAGATATCCTCTACAAATGACATAGAGTTTCCTGTAAATATCGAAGCGAAAGTTGGTTGGTTTACGTGCAAAGATATATGTATTCCTCAAGAAGGAATCGTAGACATTCAAATAAATGAGGGTCTGTTCGTATCTTCATCTTATCGAGAAGAAATAAATGATTATTTAGTAACTGTACCTGGCGATTTTAGCCAAGATTATCGAATTGAGAAATTAGATGGTAGCTTCTTCCTTCAGACTGATATAAGTGATGGAGAACATTTCGATGACATCTATTTCTTTCCCAAAGAATACGGCTTAACCAGTTATGCTGAAGAACAAATTTATGAAAAGAATCAGAATAGTTTCATTTTAGAAATTAAAGCTTCTAAAGCTGATCTTAATTTAAGTAAATTTGAAGGTGTAATAGAGGCGTCAAACAAAGAAGGTAAATCCTATTATCAAATATCATTCCCGCTGACTGTAGATTTACCTAAAAACGAACAAGGAATATTGCTATTGATTGTGTTTGCTTTCCTTGGCGGATTGATCCTAAACATCATGCCGTGTGTATTTCCCATACTCAGTATCAAAATATTGAGATTTATGGAGCATGGAGAAAATTCATCCTCACAAGCTTATAAATTTGGATTATTTTATACCTTAGGGGTAATCCTGAGTTTCTTGTTAATTGCCCTACTTTTAATCTTATTAAAATCAAGTGGTGAAAATATAGGTTGGGGATTTCAGCTACAGTACCCCTTAGTTATAAGTATTCTTTTTTATTTATTTGTCGCACTAGGCTTCATGTTTATGAGTAATTTAGTCTTTGGAAGTCAAATGGGGCAATTGAGCTCTATGGCCCAAGTAAAGAATGAATCTCTTGAATCTTTCCTTACAGGCATCTTAGCGGTAGTAGTGGCCTCGCCTTGCACAGCTCCTTTCATGGGTTCTGCAATTGGTTTTGCATTGTTACAGCCTAGTGGAAATTCATTTCTTATTTTTCTTAGCTTAGGACTTGGATTCGCACTTCCGTACTTAGTGCTCAGCGTAAAACCTTCATTATTATCTTTCTTACCAAAACCTGGTGCATGGATGGAGACGTTCAAACAATTTATGGCATTTCCTATGTGGGCATCCGCACTTTGGCTTTTGTGGGTATTAAGCGGTCAGGTAGATAGCAATACAGTATTATTGGTCTTAGTTGGTGGTCTAGTTATCAGCCTTTCATTATGGATATTAGAAAAGAATACTTCACCTCGAAAGTGGTTAAGGTGGTTGGTAAGATTTATTGTTTTGATTTTGGTTGTAGGTTCAATATCAATTATTCCTACTGAATACAGCACTAAAGATGCTCAAGAAGAGATAGTTTTTAGTGAAGAAATATTGAATGAATACAGAGAAGCTAAAGAACTTGTCTTTTTAAATTTCACAGCTGACTGGTGTATTACTTGTAAGGTAAATGAAAGAGTTGCTTTGAGTTCAAAGAAAGTGACTGAATTAATGAGCAAACGTAATATTATCTACTTAGAGGCGGATTGGACTAGGAAAGATGGAGCCATTGCCGAAAAGTTAGAACAATTTGGTAGAACTGGTGTACCTCTATATTTACTCTATCCTTCAGAGGGTGAACCCATTATCTTGCCAGAAATTCTTACAGAAGATATTCTATTAAGGTATCTAAACGAGTTAAGCTGATGAAAAAATTTATTACTCTTACTTTCCTGATTTTTTATTTTCCACATTTCTTATCAAGTTATGTTGAAAATGAGAACAATGCACCCGAATTCAAATTACTTGATAGCTATGGAAACGAGATATCTTTAAGTTCATTCATTGGTAAAAAAGTTGTATTGGAGTGGACAAATCATGGATGTCCTTATGTTGCAAAACATTATGAAACAGGAAATATGCAGTCTACTCAAGAATTTGCTAAGGAAGAAGAAATCATATGGTTGAGTATTATTTCCTCAGCTCCAGGTACTCAAGGATACGTTTCATCTGATGAAGCCAATGCGTTAACCATAACAAGGAAGGCTTCTCCATCACATGTTCTATTCGATCCAACAGGCAAAGTAGGTCGAATTTATGATGCCAAGACTACTCCTCATATGTATATCATCAACGAGGAAGGCCTAATGAAATACCAGGGAGCTATTGATGATGCTGGTGGTAGAGGTTTTATGAGTAGAGATCTTCTTAAAGCAAAGAACTATGTAAAAGAGAGCTTGCAACAGATGGGAACCGGCGAAGAAATATCTTCACCAGTTACAAAGCCTTATGGGTGTTCTGTAAAATATGCCTCTTAAGAGAATTATTCCGGGGCTTTAAATACTGATCCTAGCTTTTGTCCTAATCCCATATCTCCTGAAAACTTAACTTTTCCTTGCATAAAAGCTCCCATTGCAGCTTGCTGATCTCCAGAAAATACTTTTTCCATAGTCTCTTGGCTATCAAAAGTTAAAGTTAAACCTGGATCTTCATGCTCAGACTCTACTACAGATAAAGTTCCATCATTTATATCCACATAGAAATTTGTTAGATCTTCAATATTAATTTGAATTGTTGCTTCTATTCCTTTAGCACCTTCGGCATCAAAGGCAGTTTCAAGCCCAGTTTTTAATTCTTCAAAAGTTGCCATATTTACTCCATTTCATTTTTTTGTGAACTCATCTTCTCAAATTAAGTGAACTTAAACCACCCTATGTGGAAATAAATTGATAAAATTTTTGTCATGGGCAGAAAAGATATAGATCAACAATCTAAAAAAGATTTCTCAAGTAAGATTAACGAGCAAGTAGGAAGAACTTCTAGCAGAGAGTTAACTCTCACAAAGTATATGACTGAAGAACAGAAAAAAAGGTGGAATGATTCAGGCTATATTTTAATACCCAATTTTGTTGATGAGAACTTCTGTAATGAGATGAATGATGAAGTAATTAGCATTATAAAATCTATTGTTCCTGAGGATAGCGCTTTTAGTCATGCCTATGCGGGAGATGGTCACATAGCGATAAGAGAAATGAAACCCAGTAAAAATGCGTCTAGCATCGAAGATGAAATATCCAAGCTATTTAGAATTCACTCAAAAGGTATTTTTAATTCATTTATCAAAGATGAAACCTTGTGCAATCTACTGGAAGATATAATTGGACCTGATATAGATTGTTTTTTAAGCCAATTTATATTCAAGAATCCAGGCGCATGGGGACAGCCTTGGCATCAAGATTCTTCTTATTTTCCTTTCGACAGAGAACCGCAAGTTGCCGCTTGGTTAGCAACAAGCGAAGCGACACTGGATAATGGATGTCTGGTAGTTCTACCTGGTTCACATCAAGAACATCTTCATGAACACCTTCCGGATGATAGAAAAGAATCAAATTATGGATACACCGAAATAAAGGATCATGATTTCAGTGATGAAATACCTATGACCTTAAATAAAGGGGATTTATTATTGTTTCACAGCTTTCTAATGCATAAATCCTATGACAATAAGTCTGATTCTAGAAGAACAGCAATGGTTTATCATTTTGCTGAAACTGGAACTGATTATGGAGCTATTGATAGTCCAACCAATGAATGGATCTCTATTAGAGGTCGTGGACTAAATGCTTAGAGTCTTAAAATTTATAGGATTAGTTTTAAGTCCTTTTCTTTTAATATTTATCTATGTCTTTATTTCCTCTTCTGGCCTAGTAGGCAATCTTCCTGAAGATGGAGAATTAGTCTATTCCCCTAGACCAGTTGACAATATTCCATTAAGTGAAAAGCAAATATTCTTTGGTGATTTGCATGTTCACACTACCTTTTCACAAGATGCTTTTCTCTTCAGCTTACCCATGCTTCAGGGAGAAGGAGTTCATCCTCCAGCTGATGCATGTAATTTTGCTCGTTTTTGCTCCTCTTTGGACTTTTTTTCAATTACTGACCATGCAGAAGGTATGACTAGGAAGATGTGGCAAGATTCCTTAGAATCTATGAGGAACTGTGATTCTATTTCGGATGAAAACAGTAAGGATTTGGTTGTTTTTGCCGGTTGGGAATGGACACAAATGGGGGCTAATCCAGAAACACACTATGCTCATAAAAATGTAATCCTTAGAGATTTAAATAATGTTCCTGATGTACCTATTGGAGCAGGCCTAACCGGTCTTGATCTGTTGATTGAAAATGGCCTGACACCTTTTTTACCCTTAGTGGCTGATTTTCCTCCTGAAGCAATTGATTTTGATTTCCTTAAATTCAGAGAAGAATCCTATTCAATTCCTTTTTGTGATCAAGAGAGGAATTTAAATGAAGAATGTAAAGAAAGGGCTGAAACTCCGAAAGAACTATTTAGTAGACTTGATGAGCTTGGTTTAGAGGCAATTGTGATACCGCATGGGACAACATGGGGAATACACTCTCCAGCGAATTCTAGTATGAGTTCACAACTTTATAATAGTAACCATGATCCTGATAAACAAAGACTTATGGAAGTATATTCGGGTCATGGAAATTCAGAAATCTATCAAAAATTTCTTCATACTGAAGAAATTTCTCCAGGGATATTCAAATGCCCTCCTCCAACAGATAACTTTGAGCCTTGTTGCTGGAGGGCAGGAATAATAGTGAATGAGCAATGTAAAAAAGAAACTGGTGTTGCATGTGAAGATAAAGCAAATGATATTAAAGAACAGTTTGCTAATAATGCCTCAGGATTATTAAGATTTGGTCTAGTTGAAAATGCAACAGAAGAAGACTGGAATCAATGTGGACAATTAAAAGATTCTTTTCTTCCGGCTTATACCTACAGACCTGCTATGAGCTCTCAAGCTGCCTTAGCATCGCAAGTTAATACGGATGGAGTCTTAAATTCCTTTAAATTAGGTCTCATAGGATCAACAGATAATCATAAGGCCAGGGCTGGAGCAGGTTATAAAGAATTTGCAAGAAAATCGATGGGAGATTCTTGGGGAGCTAAAGATAATTTAACTTGGATATTACCTCCTGAACGGGGTGCATCTTTTTATTCAACTGGAGGCTTAGTTGCAGTTCATGCCGATAGACTAGATAGAAACGAAATTTATGATTCTTTGTATGAGAGAGAAGTATATGCAACATCGGGTGAAAGAATCTTACTTTGGTTTAATTTAATTAATGGTCAGGAAGAAATTCCTATGGGAAGTGAATTAGCTCTTTCTGAGAACCCTTTTTTTGAAGTAAGAGCTGTAGGATCCTATAAACAGCTTCCTGGGTGTCCTGATTATGTAAATAATTCTATGTCAAAAGAAGAGATAGAACGTCTATGTTTAAATGAGTGCTATAACCCAACTAATGAAAGAAATTTAATAGATAGAATTGAGGTTATTAAAATTACACCTACCGAAAAGTTAGATGCTTTGGACAATGCTATTCAAGATCCATGGTTAATATTTGACTGCAATGATACAGGCCAAGGTTGTTTGATTTCTTTCGAAGACAAACAATTTACCAAAGACAAAGTAAGTTCGGTTTACTACATAAGAGCCATTCAAGAAGAAAGCCTTGCTGTAGGGGGAGATCCTCTTCGTTGCGAATATAACGAAGAGGGAGAATGTATAAAAATTAAACCCTGTTATGCAAGTGGACCTGAATTTGAACCTTCTGATGATTGTTTAGCTCCTATTGGAGAAAGGGCTTGGTCATCTCCAATTTTCTTAAACTATCTAAATTAAAGCTAAAGGTATAAGATGCCATCTCAAAAGTTAAAAGTAGATGGATTTTAGAGGCAACCACATCCTTTCTATAGATCAATTCGATCGTAAGGGCATAGAAAAATTATTCTCTGTTGCAGACAAATTAGAACCTTTCGCTTCCAAAGAAAAAATAACAAGAGTCCTCGAAGGGGCAATCCTAGGGAATATGTTCTTTGAACCTAGTACAAGAACTAGGATAAGCTTCGGAGCCTCATTCAATCTACTCGGAGGAAATGTTAGAGAAATCACAGAAGTGGGAAGCTCTTCCTTAGCTAAAGGTGAATCTCTTGCAGATACAGCTCAAGTTCTCAGTGGATATAGCGATATTATAGTTATGCGACATCCTGAAAATGGATCTGTAAAACGGTTTGCAGATTCAAGTAGAGTTCCGGTGATAAATGCTGGGGATGGATCAAATGAGCACCCCTCTCAAGCTCTACTGGATCTTTATACTATTCAAAAAGAACTGTCAGAGAATAACAAATCTTTAGACGGCCTTAGAATTGCCTTAGTGGGAGATTTAAAGTACGGTAGAGCAGTTCACTCATTATGTAAAATTCTCTCTTTTTACTCTAATGTAAAATTAAATCTTATTTCTCCAAAAGAGCTAAAACTCCCTCCAGAGTTATTAAATCAGCTAAATGAAGCTGGTCTAAATCTATCTGAGACTGAGAATCTTGAAGATGGCATATCTGAAGTTGATATTATCTATGTGACCAGAATTCAAGAAGAAAGATTTAAGAGTAAATCAGATGCTAATAAATACAGAGGACTACTTAGCCTTAACCAGTCTATTTACACAGCTAATTGTGAACCTAATACTGTAATTATGCATCCCTTACCAAGAGACTCTAGAAGTGATGCAAATGAATTAGATAGAGACCTGTACGAAAATCCCAATCTAGCAATTTTTAGGCAGGCAGATAATGGAGTTGTAATTAGGATGGCCATGTTTGCTTTAGTTCTGGGAGTAGAGGACAAAATTGAAGAATCTTCAAAATTAGTCAACTGGAAGGTGGGTCTAGATAGTTAGGTTAAAGAACTTTCTATATCTTCCAATAAATCGTCGATAGACTCTATACCTACTGAAAGCCTCACGAGACCATCACTTATTCCAATCTCTTCTCGAACTTCTGGTGGAATTGATGCATGAGTCATAATTGCTGGGTGCTCAATGAGACTCTCTACTCCCCCTAAACTTTCTGCTAAAGAAAATAATTTTGTTTTTTCTAGGAAGTTGGTAGCACTTTCTAAACCGCCTTTAATTACCACTGATATCATGCCTCCAAACCCATTCATTTGTTTCTTAGCAATATTATGTTGTGGATGACTTTCTAAACCAGGGTAAATTACCTTCTCGATTGAAGGATGGGACTCTAAAAAAACAGAAATTTCCTGCGCATTTTTACAATGTCTCTCCATTCTAACCGGCAGGGTCTTCAAACTTCTCAATAACAAAAATGAATCAAATGGATTCATAATTGAACCTACAGCATTTTGCAGATAGAGAATTTCATTAGCCATTTTTTCTTTATCTGGTGAACAAACTACAACTCCTCCTATTAAGTCCGAATGGCCATTCAAGTACTTAGTAGCAGAATGAACGACAATATCAAAACCTAGTTCTATTGGGTTCTGAACGAAAGGAGAGCAGAAAGTATTATCGCAAACTGAGATTAAGTTATGTTTTTTTGCAAAAGTAGAGATGGCAGATAAATCAGCAATTTTAAGAAGAGGATTTGTAGGACTCTCAACCCAAATCATTTTCGTCTTATCATTAATTGATGCTTCAAGGTTGCTTAGATCGCTTAAATCACAAAATGTAAACTCTAGACCAGCAGAACGTTTTCTTACATTCTCAAAAAGTCTATAAGTTCCTCCATACAAATCATCCATTGCAATCACATGATCACCGGCATCTAATAGTTCTAATACAGTTGCACTTGCTGCCATACCGGAAGCAAAAGCATATCCGAAAGTACTTCCTTCTAAATCGGCTATACAAGATTCAAGTGCTTTACGGGTTGGGTTAGTGCTTCTTGAATAATCATAGCCTTTGTGAACCCCTGGACTTTCTTGCACATAAGTGGAGCTTGTATAAATAGGAGTCATTATTGCGCCAGTGGTTGGATCGGGTTCCTGTCCAGCATGAATAGCTCTTGTTTCAAACCCTTGTTTATTCTTTTTTACAGTCATAAAAAACTATTTAAATTTATTACGATAGTAATTAATTAAATCTACTTTAGTTACAAAACCAATAAAAGTTTTATCATCATAAATTATGGCTACTTTTCCTTCAGAAAGAATTGAAAGTAATTCATCTTTGGATGCATCAAATTGTAATGTATCTAATTTATCCATCATGTAATCAGAAACATTATTAGAGAAAGAAGATTGATCTTTGCTGACAGTAAAAAGCAAATCTTCCTCATCAAGAATACCCATTAACTTGTCATTATTCATTACTGGGATTTGAGATACGTCTGATGCTCTCATTCTATTATATGCAACAAGCAGAGAATCAGTTTCGTTAACACTTATCATTTCCCCTTTATCAGCTCTTCTGTTGATTAAATCCCTTAAATCTCCATAGGTCTCCAAATCAAGGAGATTGTTGTCCTGCAACCAGGCCTTATTGAAAGCTTTTGACAAATATTTATTGCCTGTATCACATATAAAGGTCACCACATTTTTGTGTTCCTTTTGCTTACGACACCACTTTGCTGCAGCAGCAACCAAAGTGCCTGTTGAAGATCCGCCTAAAATACCTTCTTCTTTTAAAATAATCTGTAAGACTTCAAATGCTTCTTTATCAGAGACTGTTTCAGCATCATCCATAAGAGAGACCTCGAATGTATCTGGAATGAAGTCTTCTCCTACACCCTCTACTAGCCAGCTTCCACCATCATAATTATATTCACCTTTGAGAACTGCATCTGAAATTATGGAACCCTCAGGATCTGCTGCAACCATGCAAATAGACGGATCTTTAGACTTAAAGAACTCTGCGAGTCCTGTAAGTGTTCCTCCAGAGCCAACTCCTGCAACTACTGCATCAATATTCCCTTGCATCTGTTCCCACATTTCAGGTCCTGTAGTAGTTCTATGGGCAGTTGGATTGGCAGGGTTGCCAAATTGATTTGCAAGAAATGCTCCTGGTGTTTCTTGAGCTAACTTTCTAGCTATATCTTGATAATATTCAGGATGGCCTTCCGGAACATCGGATCTAGTTAAAATTATCTCTGCACCTAGGCCTTCGAGGTGAAGGATCTTTTCTCTACTCATCTTATCGGGAATTACCAAAATGATTTTATAACCTTTTAATGCTGCTATTAATGCCAGGCCAATTCCCGTATTTCCTGCCGTTGCTTCTATAATTGTGCCACCAGGCTTAAGCTCACCCGACTTCTCTGCTTCTTCAATAATAGATAGACCGACTCTGTCCTTTATAGAACCCCCAGGATTATTCAATTCTAATTTCACATATAGATCGCAAGGGCCTGTATCAAGCGATTTCAATTTCATCATAGGTGTATTACCTATTAGATCTAAAAGAGAGTCATTCACGTCCATATTCATAGGGTGCAAATCTTACATTAATTCTTATAAAATGATACGGAACAATATAAGGATATGACTATGGAAGATATAAATTCAAAACAGAAAGAATTCTGGTCCGGTTCAGGTGGTGATGTTTGGGTAGATAAACAGAGTGAAATGGACATCATGCTTAATCCATTAGGAACTAGAGCAATAAGTAAACTAGATCTTAGTGGAGTAACGAAAATAATAGATATAGGTTGTGGTTGTGGCGCGACGACTTTAGAAATAGCACATCAACTAGAAAGTGGAGAAATCATAGGAGTAGATATATCAGAGCCTATGCTTGATAGGGCAACTCAAAATGCTTCTGACCAATCTTTATCAAACGCTAGTTTTCAAGTTTTAGATGTTCAAGTTGATGATATGCCATCAGATTATGAGATTGCCTTTTCTAGATTTGGTGTGATGTTTTTTGAAGATCCTTATCAGGCATTTTCTAACATAAACAATTCATTAAAAGAAAATGGTCAGCTTTGTTTTGTGTGCTGGCAAAACCCGTCATTAAACCCTTGGCAGAGTTTATCAATACAAGTTATAAAGGAATTCCTTGACCTGCCTTCTCCTCCAGCAAAAAGTCCTGGTCCCTTTGCATTTGAAGATAAAAATTATATTAAAGATATTCTAGATCAATCAAATTTTAAAGATATAGAGATAGATGATAATCAAGAAGACATAGTTATGTTTTCAGGAAAATCAATTGAGGAAGCCTGTGAAGACTACTTAACTATTAATCCGGTAGTAACTGAAATGCTGAAAAATTCAAAAGAAGAACTGAAAGATGAGATTCTTCAAGCATTGATTCTTAAGTTTTCAGAGTTTCATAATGGCGATGGGCTTTTGTTTCCAAGTGCAACCTGGATAGTTACTGCAAGAAAGTAGTAATTGTTCGTTTTTTATACAAAAGAAATTGCATTTGCACTAAATTCGCACGAATAAGGATAAGAAGAGCCTAAAAGTTTTGGCATAGAAATTGCATACTTAAGTGTATGGAAACTAAAAAAACTTTAAAACTTAAAACCCTCGGCAAAATAGGAAAAGAGATCAGTTACTTCATTCCATTGGTAATGGGAGTCTATTTCGTAGCAAGCTTTGTAAGCTGGACTTAGAATCATGTCTGCAGAAATAACACCTAGCAATACCAAAAAAAAATGGGGTATTGAAATGAGTGATTCATTAAGAACCACACTCATAATAAGAATATTACTAGCTTATGTGATATTCGATACTATCGCTGATCTTCTATAAAATTAACCAAACTTACAGATAGTAAGTTTGTTGCCGTCTAAATCTCTGACATATCCACCATAAAAAATAGGTGCCCTTTGACCCGGAGCTCCCTCGTCGGTAGCACCAAGTGATAAAGCTTTTTCATAAAGAGCATTAACATCTTCTTCGGTTTCCATAGTAAAACCTATCATACTTCCATTACCTACAGTGGCCTCTTCACCATCATATGGAACAAATACAGCAAAATTTGTATCATCTCCAGGGATGGTCCAAAAAAAGCTTCTTTCATTGGGTCCGAAGCTAGTAGCTCCCATGTCCTCAAACAAGGCATCATAAAAACTTTTTGCTCTGCCTAAATCATTAGTTCCAACTGTCACGTATTTAGCTATTTTTCCCTTCATACCTTCTCCTTAATTTTTAATTTGTTAAATTCGTCCCTTGTTTTGAATTCTAAAACTGTAGCATTAATACAGTATCTTGGTAAACCATTTGGCCCATCTGGAAATACGTGGCCTAAATGTATATCCGAGGTGACCGATCTTATTTCAATCCTTCTCATTCCATAGCTATTATCTGCAAGTCTATATACTGAACCTTCAACAGGTCTCGTAAAAGATAACCAGCCTGTTCTAGAATTAAATCTATATTTTGTATCAAATAAAGGGGCTCCACTTAATTTATCAATGAAAACTCCGTCGGGGGTATTTTTAAAGATTTCGTATTCCTTGCAATATCTTGCATCGGTACCTTCGTTGAATGCTACTCGATATGCCTCAGTATTTCCTAATTTAAATAGCCCCAGAGCTTGATAAAATTCTTTGGGAGATAAGTAACCCTGATGTCCAAAAACTTCAGAACCTCTCTCTAAAAACAGTATGGTTGGCGTAGCCCATGTTGGAGTCTTTATAGCCAAACCCTCTAAGTTAGATGCATCTCTGTAAACTAAGGGTATCGTCCCTGCATATTCATTAGAAACATCTTCACGAAATTTTTGGCAATATGGGCAAAAACCTTCAGGTTCAATGACGACTATACTCTTGCCAATCTTTAAAAGATTATTATCTTTTTTAGATTCATAATCATTCCTGGCAAACTTAATACCAGTTGAATGATCTGGACAATAACCATTCGGATTCTTCTTTATATAGTCTTGATGAAAATTTTCTGCAACAAAGAACTGTGATAGAGGTTTTACGATTGTTTGAATGTCTCCGTATCCACCTTCTCTAAGCAATGTTTGATATTCCGCCATTAATTCCAAGATTTTGCTCTGCTGCGCCTCATCTGAATACAAAACTATTGACCTATATTGAGTTCCTATGTCATTACCCTGCCTGTTTAGCTGAGTGGGATCATGAGATTCCAAATAATGAATTATTAATTCTTCAAGTGTGATCAAATTTTTGTTGTAGGTAACCTCAACAACCTCAGCATGATTATTTGGGTTAAATTTATTGGAAAACTTAGTAATATCTCTATAAGTTGGTCTTACTCCTTCTCCATCAGCATAACCAGAAACAGCATTCAAAACTCCTTCTAGAGCTTCATAACCTTTCTCCGCCCCCCAAAAGCAACCAGAACCTAGTACGATTTTCTCTATATGGCTTGTAGATTCATTTTCAGAAGAAAATATAAGTACACTAATGAAGATAGTAAAAGTAGTAAGAAACTTTTTCATCTTTAACTAAAGTCCCCAATTGTTATTTGCCAACCAGCTTATCGAAATAATAAAGCCCCAGATTGATTGAGTGATCAGAACTATGAGACTACCGATAGTGCCTAGTGCTCTAAATATGCTGCTTGCCCCTTCTCTTGTGATACCGTAGGCATGAAATATTCTAGAGATTAAAAAAACATCTCCAAGGATACCGATAGCCAAAGTTGGAATATTTCCTACTGTCTCAAGAAGGAATGAAAGAATAAGAAAAAGAAGAGCATTTTCTAGTAAATTAGCGTGTGCTCTTGATATTTGTAACAATTCAAAGCTATCACCTAAACCTAGATTAGTTCCAGTTTTAAACCTTTGACGACCAGTCAAATAAGCTAATACTAATGCAAGTATCGTCAGTGCACATGCATAAAAAAGTGTGATCATTTTAATTCCTATAATTAAATTTGATAAAAGTGTATTGTAATAAAGTTATTTAATTAGGGGTAAAAAATGAAATCTTTCTTTTTAATTTTAGTGATATTTTCATTATCAAGTTGTGCTGTGGCAAGTTTAACAAAAACAGCTGTGACAACGGCCGTCAAAGTGGTTGAAGTTCCTTTTAAAGTAGTTGGAAGCGTATTGTCAGAAGAAGAGGAAGAAGAAGGAGAAGCAGAAGATGAACAGTAAACATCTTGGTAGACACGAGTGGACTCGAACCACCGACCCCCACCATGTCAAGGTGGTGCTCTAACCAGACTGAGCTACGTGTCTATTGTCAATTTTTTAGCATTATATAGAGAATTCCAGTCATATGATCACAATTGTTAAGAGTAAATCTCTTATAAATATCCTAAAATAGAACACACTCATGTTGGTAATCATATTTATTATCATAGCTGCTTGGGAAATATATTGGACTTACCAAGCTTGCTGGATAGCATCCAAACTAAACGATAAAAAGTCTTTTTTGTTTTTCCTAATTTTTAACCTTTTAGGTATTCCTGAAATCATCTACATTTATAGAAAGA
>ERZ802819.165-NODE-165-length-43909-cov-10.1235_pt1 | contig 43909 bp, 40 predicted proteins | sample MGYA00345647_ERZ802819 | MGnify/ENA primary metagenome ERZ802819 (study PRJEB30503, sample SAMEA104212355) | marine metagenome | biome: Westerlies Biome; feature: [SRF] surface water layer (ENVO:00010504) within the epipelagic zone...; material: water...
GACAAGAAGAGCGTCGGAGAAAGAAACTAGCCGAGGCTGACTAAAGGCAAAACTGGGTAGCCAGATAACAGCGGATGAGTGCCCGCAATTATTTCGTCTAGGACAGTTCTGCTGTCAATGCAAAGCTGCAGACGAATAGCCTGCGAGTGTCGTAACATCACGGCTTTGAAAAAAGAGCAGTAATTACCTTGGAACTCATTCTTATCCGGCATGGACTACCTGAGCGTGTTGAAACCGAAGACGGCACACCCGCCGACCCGCCTTTGTCTGATACGGGACACGAGCAGGCCCGGCGCATGGCCGACTGGCTGGAAGACACCTCGATAGATGTTTTGTACTCAAGTCCCATGCGGCGCGCAGTGGAGACGGCGGCACCGCTTTCTCAGAACAAGGCGCTGACACCACAGCTGCGTGAGGGGGTAGCGGAATTCGACCGTAAAGCGAGTCAATACATTCCGGTGGAGCAGCTCAAACGAGACGACTATGAAAGCTGGCAGCGGCTGATGCGGGGCGAAACGATGGGTGTGGACTTTGAGCAATTCCATGCCGGCGTGGTCAGTACACTAGATGAGATTATTTCGGCGCATCCGGGACAGACCGTGGCGGTGACCTGCCATGGTGGGGTGATTAATGCCTGGACCGCGCATGTGTTGGGGTTGGGGCCACGGATGTTCTTTAACCCCAATTACACCAGCATCAGCCGCTATATGGCGGCAAGTTCGGGTGAGCGATCGATTATCACCATCAACGAGCATACTCACTTGCGGGGGCTGGGATCGAATCGACAGTGATCCCCTTGAGCCTTGGGTGGGCCGTGTCGAATAGACGCCGGTCTATGGACTTCTGCGCCTGCCTTGAGTCAGTGCGGCGCCGAAGGCGCGTACGGCCGGAGTCGGTGCGTTGCTTGCGACGCTCACCAAGGCCATAGCAACCTCAACACCGGTATCAAAGTCCGCGACCGTCAATCCCGCCGTTTGGTCGGCGCTAGTGGTTTGCCTCGTCAGTGATTGGGGTGCGAGGGCGATGGCATCGCTGTTGGCCGCCAAAGTTAAGCAGGCGGACAGACTGTTTAACCTATAACGCGGGAATAGCCGCGGGTTGCTGTCGCGCGCCAGGGTTTCAAACAGCTTGTTTTCATTAAAGTAACGGCTGGGTACGGCCAATGGGTAGCTCAGTAGTTCGGTTTTCTGCGTTACGCCCGCCGCGGGATGGTCGCTGCGATGCACGTATACCAGCTTTTCTCTGTGCAGCGGCTGGAGTCGCAACGACGGTGCATACACTGATGTCTGAAAATTTGCTTCATCACCGATGGCTACGTCACATTGGCCAGTAACCAGCTCTTTGTAGATGTCTGAACTGCCGACGATCACCTCAACCTCTAGATCCGGGTGGGTCTGGGCAAGACGTGCTAAGCCGTGGACGACCAAGGTTTCCGCAGCCAGAGCCATGGCGCCAACCCGTATGGCGCCAATCTTGCCGCCAGCCATCAGTTGTGCCTCTTCGTTAAACGCGCTTTCGGCCTGCAACGCATTCTCAGCGGCGGTAATCAGTTTGCGGGCGTTGTCGGTGGGTTCGACTGCTCGGGTGGTTCGGTTGAACAGTCGCAGGCTAACCTCGCCTTCCAACAGTTGGATGCGTTTGGTGACCGAACTCTGGCTGACGCCCAACTCTTCGGCGGCAGCGCGAAAACTGCGACTGTGGAATACCGCTACAAAGTTCTTCAATAGGCGTAGATCAGTCATAACGGTTTCGTCGCCATTAATTCCAAAAAGTGAACAATAAAACAAAATTATTTCTGTAGCATGCAGGTTTTTACATTGAGTGGTTGCCGGTGAGTACACAAGTCGAACACAGCCGTATGTTCAAGCGCGGTGGGGCTTTGGGTTATTTGGAGGACTCAGACCGCTTCCTCACGGCGCGGGCCGACCCGGAATTCAATTTTGGGGTCATCGGCTGCGGCATGATGGGCCAAGAGCATATCTACAATGCCCTATTGGTGGGTCGCGCAAAAATCGGAGGCCTGTACGATCCAGCGGCCAAAAGTATTGAAACGGCGTCGCGTTTGGTGACAAAAAACGGCCAGCAAGACGCGCCTAAAATTTACGCCTCGCTGCAACAGGCCTGTGCCGACCCCGATACCGACGCGCTGATTATTGCGACACCAAACTACACACATTTAGAAGTTATGCGGGCTGTAGCGGGGTGCAATAAAGCGCTATTGGTTGAGAAACCTATTGCCACCACTCTGGTGGATGCGTTTGAGGTCTGTCAGCTTGCTGCCGCCCACAGCCGGCCGGTGCGTTTTGGTCTGCAATACCGCTTCAAGTCGGTTTACGCCGAGGCGCTGACGGAAGTCTTTGAGCGTCGCAGTGTCGGGCGAGTGCACAGCGTGAACATGCTGGAGCATCGCTTTCCGTTTTTAGACAAGGTCCAGCAATGGAACAAATTCAGCGCCTACACCGGCGGCACGTTAGTTGAAAAATGTTGCCACTATTTTGACCTTATGAATTTGTTTGCCGGTGGCAACCCCGAACGTGTGTTTGCTGTGGGCAGCCAGGCGGTGAATTTCCATAACTTTGTTTACGACAACAAAAAAGCCGATGGCTTAGATCAGGCGCAAATGTCTATCCAATACGACAACGGCGTGATCGGTGGTTTCTCTCTGTGCATGTTTACCCCCGGTACCCGGGAGGAACTGGTGGTTTGCGGTGATGCAGGTCGGGTGCACGCCAGCGAAAGTGCGCGGCTTGGTGAGGCCAACGAAAATCGCTTGGAAGTTTGGTGTGGCGAAAACGGTGCTTCGTCCGTTCGTGCACCGGAATATCCGTCTTACATCACCAAGGCCGGTCATCACGGTTCGACGTTTTTCGAACATCTAAGTTTTGTGGATGAGTTATCCAGTGGCGTGGCGTCCGGCCCGAACCTGGCGGACGGGCTTTGGTCGGTGGCGGTTGGCGCTGCTGCACAATTGTCTATCGAGCGTGGTGCCGCGGTGGATGTGGCAGAAGTGTTGCCCGCAGACTTTGATTCTGCGCAGTGGGTTAAAACGAAATTTCAGGAAGGTTAAGTTATGACGAATTTGGTGGATCAATCGCAACGGGCGCTGGGCAACAACGCACACATAGGACCGTTAGGCTATGGCTGTTGGCGACTGGTAAATATGCCGGTGGCCGATGCGCGCGCGCGCATTGAGCATGTGTTGGCTCATGGTATGAACCTGATCGACACCGCAGATGTTTATGGCTTAGATTGGGGCGGCACAGCATTTGGGTCGGCTGAAGAATTATTAGGTGAGGTGCTAAAAGAGGCGCCCGGCTTGCGCGACCAAATGGTGTTGGCGTCGAAGGGCGGCATCGTTCCCGGCGTGCCGTATAACTCGGCCTATTTAGAGCAAGCTTGCAACGATTCGTTACGGCGCCTTGGGGTGGAGTGTCTGGATTTGTATCAGATTCATCGGCCGGACATGCTTACCCACCCAGAAGAAACCGCACGGGTGCTGCAACGCTTAAAAGACAGCGGCAAGGTGCGCGCGTTTGGGGTATCCAATTACACCACCAGCCAAACTAATGCGTTAATGGCGTACCTGCCCGGTGAGATTATCAGTCAGCAACCACAATACTCGGCACTACACCTAGACCCGCTATTCGACGGTACCTTTGATCAAAGCATGCAGCATCAGCAGACTGTATTGGTTTGGAGTCCTTTGGCGGGTGGCCGACTGGGCGACCCAAGCGCTATGCCAGACGACTTGACCTCGGTGCTGCAGACTCTGGCCGAGCGCGAAGGCGTCGATGTGCCCACCATTGGTTTGGCCTTTGTGCTGGCGCATCCCGCACGGCCGGTGGCTCTGTTGGGGAGCTTGAACCTAGAGCGCCTTACACAGGCGCAGCAAGCGTTGCGCGTGCAGCTTGATCGCACTGATGTGTATCAAATTATCCAAGCATCTATGGGAGAGGCATTGCCATGAGCGTTGAGGTCAGCTGGTTTTCGGCATTGTGCGATGACGATTACCGTTACTTGGGCGTACACGATTCGGAACTAAAATCGTCCTGGGCCCATTGCAGTTCCATCACCACAAAAGCCGACCGTCTAGGTTACGACAGTATTCTGTTGCCGTCAGGCTATCAGTTGGGGATCGACTCGGTGGCTTTTGCGGGTGGTATTGCACCGATCACCGAGCAAATACGCCTGTTGGTGGCGGTGCGATGTGGCGAGCTCTGGGTGCCACAACAGGCCCGGCAACTGGCGACATTAGATCAAATGCTTGGAGGACGCTTAGCTGTCAACATCATCTCGTCAGATATTCCGGGCGAAACCATGGCTTCTGAGCCGCGTTACCAAAGAACCCGAGAAACCATGATGGCTCTGCGCCAGCTTTTAAGTGGCGAAGCTTTGGCAATGCAGGGTGAATTTCTCAATCTTGAAATCGAGCCGCCCAATGCGCGTACAGTGACCGGCAACAGTCCATTGTTTTATTTTGGGGGTTTGTCAGAGCCCGCTCGTGACGTCGCGGCGGAATGTTCGGACGTATTTTTGATGTGGCCGGGCACGTTGCCGGAGGTGGAGTCAATTTTGACCGATATGCGTCATCGCGCGGCAACCTACAACAGAGCCCTTAAGTATGGGTATCGCGTGCATGTGATTGTTCGAGAAAACGAAAATGCCGCCATTGATGCGTCTCGCGAACTGATTTCAAAGTTGGACGCCGCTGAAGGCGAGCGAATTCGTGCTCAGTCATTAGATAGCGCTTCGGTGGGTGTGCGTGCCCAGGGAATGTTACGCGAAGGCGCGGACGCAGACGGTTTTGCGGAAGAAAACTTGTGGACAGGCATTGGTCGGGCACGCAGTGGCTGTGGCGCCGCCATCGTCGGCGACCCCGATCAGGTATTAAATAAACTCAAGCGATATATGGACCTCGGTATTGAGGCGTTTATTTTGTCCGGCTATCCCCACGCACAAGAATGTGACTTGTTTGCGCGTTATGTGTTGCCGGAGCTGGAACACGCCGTGTTGAGCTAGCTGAAGGGTGTTGGCCTTAGCTGAGACGTTTTGTTGGGGTTCTGCTGTTGTGACTCAGTGGCTTTAGAAAATCAGATGCTAACGTGTTTAACTGGCATCGTAGGTAAATAATGATTTTATCCGGTTTAGTAACGGTCGGGCCCTATCATAACCGTATTGTATAAGCGGTCTCGGCACTCGCTTATTGGCTTTGCTACAAGGAGATTTTGATGAAACTGGCCTCTGCAAGTACGTTTGTTGTTCAAACCCCGCCCCCGCACTCTGGCGGCGCGCTGTGGTTTTTTGTAAAGCTAGAAACCGAAGACGGTCTGGTTGGTTGGGGCGAGACGGCCATTTTAGCCACCTTGCACACATTGGAAGACAGCTACGAAAAGTTGGTGGGGCAAGTTTTTGAGGCGTACCTAAAAGGCCGTGATCCGATGGATCGCGAAGCGCTGTACCACAAAATGTACGAAGGCATGATGGCTCAGCACCCGGATTATGTTGGTATGGGGATAGTGAGCGCCGTCGATATTGCGCTTTGGGACATCGTAGGTAAGCACTTTAATACGCCTGTGTATAACCTACTAGGCGGCAAATATCGCGATCGAGTTCGCACCTATACCTACGTTTATGACAACGATGGCCCGGGAGGAACAGTGGGCACGTGGACCGGCAACCCGGAACGCTTGGGTATCCGCGCAGCGGAGCTTGCCGATGAAGGCTTTACTGGTTTGAAGTTCGACCCATTGCCCCAGTCCGCACCGCGACGGCTCCCAACACCACCTTGGGAGGTCAGTCTGGCTGAGTATGAAGCGGCGGTTAATGCGGTGGCCGCAGTGCGTGAGGCAGTAGGTACTCGAGCGGATATCTTGATTGGGACCCACGGCCAAATCACGCCGTCCGCGGCGCGGCGTTTTGCAGCCCAAGTTGAGCAGTACAACCCACTTTGGTTGGAGGAACCGTGCCCACCCGAGAATTATAAGCAAATGGGTGAAATCGCTCGGCGCACCAGTATTCCCATAGCCACTGGTGAGCGTCTAGTGGGCATTCATGAGTTTCAGAATCTCTTTGAGCATGGTGGCTGCGCCTTTGCGCAACCGGACCTCGGCAGCTGCGGTGGGATTACCGCCTGTAAAAAGATTGCAGCTATCGCGGAAGCTAATTATGTGTTGATGGCTCCGCACATTTGGGGAGGACCCATCATTACTGCAGCGGCGGTTCAGATAGATGCCAATATTCCAAATTTTTTGATTCAGGAGAGTATTTATAAGTCTCGAGATTTCTTCGACGAGATCGTGGTGGATCCCTTTGAATGGGATAACGGTGACCTGATTCCGTCGGAACGACCGGGCATCGGAATTGAGCTTGATGAGGAAAAATTAGAAGCTCACCGCGGATCGCTGGAAAATATTCGGCGCCAGCGGCGACGGTGAGCTCTGACATGGCCGACGTGCTGATTATTGACGTCGATGAGTCGATATTTGTGCGATACCAGACACGTTCGGGCATGAGCACCGCCTGCCGTTAAGCTGGCGACTGGCGGTTAGTTGATAAGGTCAAGACAGGTAAATTCTCCTATCGTTCGACTGGCGCCGACTAGCCGACAAGGTGCAGCACGGGGTGCCGATACCTGCACGCGTTAACCGACGTTAAATTTCGACCACAGCGGTGGCTTCGATTTCCACCAGCAGCGGTTTCATAACCAGGGCGGATACGCCCACCATGGTCGAAGCAGGCTGATTCTCTTGAGTGAAATACTTCGCTTTTGCGGCTTGGACCGCTTTGCTGCGAGTGCTGTCTAAGTCCACCACGTAAGTATTGATCTTGATCAAGTCAGCGGCGGTAGCGCCAGCGCTTGCAAGTTCTCGTATGACATTTTGATGGGCGATGTCTGCCTGTTCTTCAAAGGTTTCTCCCACTTTGCCGTCGGCGTAACCTACCTGCCCAGAGACGATTATGGTTTTAATGCCTCCGTGGGTATAGGTCACCGTATTAGTGAAGCCCATTGGGTGTGGGTTGATAAATTCTTTTTCCAGCATGCCTGTTCTCCCGATTAAATATTGCTATCGCGTGTTCGGTTATTATTGCTAATGTTTCTAAACGAAAGCTATAACTTTGCGCAGCAGTAGGGCGCCTGCCAAGTTTCAAAATTCAACACCCGCGGTGTGGCGGCTTAGCAGGTCTATGGGATAAATATGAAGATTCTCGCGATTGGTGGCAGTGGTGGCATGGGCCGATTTGCTGTCAGTGCTGCTCAGCATTTTCAGCAGGTTGAACAAATTGTGGTCGCAGACCTTAATTTGGACAGCGCCCGCAGTTTTGCCGAGCAACTCAATGATAAGGTTTGTGCAATATCGTTAGATGTTAATGATGCCGCGGCATTGGGTACCGCTATGCAAGGTATGGATGTGGTGGTCAACACCTGCGGCCCGTTTTTTCGTTTTGGTGTGCCTATTCTGCAGGCAGCGATTGACGCGCAGTGCCACTATTTGGACATCTGTGATGACTGGGAGCCCACAGGTGCAATGCTCCGGCTGGATCAAGCGGCTAAGACGGCCGGGATCTGTGCCACGGTTGGATTAGGTGCGAGTCCCGGCGTATCTAATTTGCTGGCGTTGCTGGCTATGCAGGAGTTAGATCATGTTGCCAATGTGTACACTGGCTGGGATGTAGGTGGTGCGAAGCCTGAAGCGCACTCATCGCAGCAGGGAACGAATGCGGCCATGTTGCATGGCATTGAACAGATGACCGGCAAGGTAAAAATTTTTCGTCGGGGGGAGTACCAACTGGTTAAACCCTTGGAATCCGTGACGGTGGCGTACCCGGGTCTTCGGCCTTTTAAAGCACGTATTTTTGGTCATCCGGAGGCCATCACCTTTCCCCACAACTATCCGAAGCTCCAAGAGTCTATGAATTTAGCCCACGGTGGGGGTATAGATTCCTGGCAGCTTAAAGCGATTATGCGACTTGTGGATTGGGGTGTACTCAGCAGGGCGCGAGCGGCCAGCTTGCTGACCTGGGTTGAACGTAATTCCGAGGTTGCGCTGCAAGAACAGGGATCGGATGGGCCCCCAGTAATGTACGGGCTCGCGATTGGCACCAAGAATGACCAAGCAGCGTCTGTGGGCGTGTCGTTTATGGGCAACGCGGGGGAGGAGACCGAAGATTCCGCAATAGGTATGGGCGCCATCACAGGCATACCTCTAGCGTGTGGGATTAAAATGCTCGCAGACGGCAGCTGGCGCGAGCCTGGGGTATTTTCTCCAGAGGCGGGTCATATAGAACCGCGGTTGTTTTTATCCGATGTTCTGGAGCAACTAGGTCAATTGGCTAAACTCGATTCCGTTGCGTTCAGTGACAATGTAGTCATCTCGCGTTCGTGGTGATTGAGGGTTGATTGTTAGAGAATAGCGTCAGCAAGCGCATAATGCAGCCGGTTGGCTGTGGCCTTCCAGCCAATGAGCCTTTGCCCGCTTTTGTAATTCGATTAGAGAAATAGGTAGTTTTAGGAGTAGTCTCATGGCCATTCATCCTCTTAGCCCGCTCACCGAAGCGGAGATTGAACAGGGCGCGGCGCTGGTCGCCGCGCAGCTTGGGGAACAGGCGACGTTTTCATCGGTAAACTTAGTAGAACCGAAAAAAGCCGATGTTCTGGGCCACAAGTCAGGGGACGCGGTGCTGCGTCAACTGCGGTTTGTCGGTTACGACTACCCCGCTGAAGGGCAACGCGACGGCGGTTTTGAGGGTGTGGTTAATCTCCAGACCGAAGCGGTAGAGGTGCAGCGTATCGAGACCGGTCAAGCGGCGATTGGTCTTGCTGATTTTGTGGCCGCCGTAACGATTACCAAGGCCGATGCGGGTTGGCAGCAAGCGATGCGCGCGCGCGGAGTCACCGATTTTGATTTGGTACAAATTGATCCCTGGCCCACGGGTGGTTACCAGCATCCAAGCATTCCAGAAGGCCATCGCGTGCATCGCGCGATTAGCTTTGTGAAGGAAGATCCAACGGACAACGCTTATGCGCGGCCGGTGCAGGGACTCATTGCGCATGTGGACATTACTGCAGGTAAGGTCGCTCATCTAGAAGATCACGGCGTGGTGCCCCTGCCAGCTCAAGGCGCGCGCTATGACGCCGCCAGCCAACCAGAATTTCGCAACAGTTTGCGGACCATTGATATTACTCAGCCCGAGGGCGCTTCGTTTCAAGTTGACGGTCATGCGGTGCAGTGGGAGGGCTTTAACTTTCGAGTTTCAATACATCCCACTAACGGTTTGGTATTGCACCAACTGAGTTATCAAGATGGTGATGAGAACCGGCCTATTCTATATCGCGCCGCGTTGTCGGAAATGGTGGTGCCCTACGGTGATACAGATCCGATGCACAACTGGAAACACGTATTTGACGCGGGTGAGGCAAATATTGGTTCGTTAACGAACTCTCTAACCTTAGGATGCGACTGTCTGGGCGAAATCCATTACTTCGATCACAATGTTGTGAATTGGAACGGTACAGCTCGCACAATTGAAAATGCCATCTGTATGCATGAGGAAGATTACGGCATTTTGTGGAAGCACCATGATTCGCTCACCCAATCTACTGAAGTCCGGCGTTCGCGACGGTTGGTTGTGAGTGCGGTGCACACGGTAGGTAACTATGAATATGGGTTCTTCTGGTACCTGTATTTGGACGGGACCATCCAAATGGAAGTTAAACTAACCGGCATTATTGGGGTCAGCGCGGTGGCAGAGGGCGGCGAGCGAGCGGATATGGCGCCGTTGGTTGCGCCTAATGTGACGTCGCCAATTCACCAGCACCTGTTCTGTTTCCGTTTGGACTTCAATATCGATGGCATCAATAACCGTGTGTATGAGGTGGAGGCTGAGCCTTTGCCTATTGGCGAGGACAATCCACAGGGAACGGCGTTCAGAGCCAAAAGTACTTTGCTGGAAAGCGAGCAGCAGGCTCAGCGAGACTGCTATCCGCAACGCTCTCGGTATTGGAAAGTTGTAAATCCGGAGCGCAAAAACGGCCTTGGCAAAGCTGTAGCGTGGAAGCTGTTGCCCTCTGCTTCGCCAACGCTTCTAGCACACGAAGACTCGATCATCGCCAAGCGAGCTGGTTTTGCGCGACACAACCTATGGGTCACAAAGTTTGAAGAAGGCGCATTTAATGCTGCTGGAGACTACCCGAATCTGTTGAATGGTGGGGGTGAAGGTCTACCTAAATGGGCTGAGCAGGATCGGAATCTTGAGGCTGAGGATGTAGTGGTTTGGCATACCACGGGTGTAACGCACATGCCGCGACCAGAGGATTGGCCGGTCATGCCCGTGGAGTACTGCGGCTTTTCATTAATGCCGGTGGGCTTCTTTGATCGCAATCCGACCTTAGATGTACCGCCCTCCAAGGCCTGCGCGAAGGACTAATCGAGACCTTATCTGGGTTAAAACAGTCTAATTCTGTGGCCCCGCTGGCGCGGGGTCTTATGCTCTTCTGGTAGCGTGCAAAGACGTTCCATATGGGTGATGCTGCCGTCAGCGTACTCCCAAACGAGGTGCTCGTTGTCCATATATCGGCGCACGACGACTGGGCCCCAACCGAAAACGCGAAAATCTAATGTGCCGTCATTCCAGAACATGCCAGCAGTAGTGCGTGGGCAGTATTCCCTTTCGCCAATGGTAAATACCACTTGGCCCTCGGTGTCGTTACTGTTGTAACCAGCGGTGCTGTTGGGCCCAGAGTCATGAATGACGCCGCTACTGGTTACCACCACTCTGGAGCCGCATTGCTCAACTCGCTCTACATGCCCAACTTTACCGCTAATACCGCGCCATAAGCCTCGAATGTCGGCAGCGCCCGGTGCAAGTGGCTCCGTGCATTCCCTAAGAATCGGCAAGGGGAAGCGGTCGTAACTGCATCCGGGGGTGTTGCCCTTGGCGATGTCAGCAGCGAGCTTGCCGCTGGCGTTGAGTTCTGGGAGTTCGCAATAGTTAATGCGGCTGCCGTCGCCCGCCAGAGTCGCCGAGTCGATGGTCAGTGGGGGTCTCGTTGAAAAGAAAACCAGCCAAATCCCGCCTGTTAGCAGAATAGCGATCGCTACAGCGGCGCGTAGAAAGATTTTTTTCAATCGTTGCATAGTTGCTTAGATTGTTGGAGCCGGCGGTAAGTTAGCAGCTTTGCTTTTTTAATGTAAGCCATTACCAAGGGTGAGTTTAGCCCTACTTTTTTGCGGCGGCCTTGCTTTGTTCAGAAATGGGCCCTGACATTAAACCTACTAACGCGTCCACAAGACCGTGCAAAAACCGTTCAGCCTGCTCGCCCTTAAATCCTTTGGGCTGTCGGGCCTGGTAGTACATTGACGCCGAACACAATCGGACTGCCGCTTCCATGCGTTGTTGATAGTGAGCTGGTGTTAGTTGGGGCAAGGCTGCCTTAAGCAACTCCGAGGTTTTTTGGCCGCTCGCGCCGCCACCGCCGCGGCGCTGTACGAGAGGCAGTAGAGACCTCTCTGATAGCACTAGCTGGTGGCCAAAGGCTTTGACATAGTTTTGATATTCGATGCTCTCTTGAGCCAGCAAAAAAGCCGGTTGCACCATCAGCATGCAGATGTCTCGGAGGTTGGGCTGGGTGTCTCGTGCCAGCAGAGTCTTAATGAGTTCGGCGCGCCGATGGTGGGTCTCGCTGGATCGATTTTCCAGTATGGCTTCGATAAGACCGTCGATGTTGGTGAAGTGATACTGCAATGCGGATTGATTTTTCTGTGCAGCGGCGGCGACGATATCGCTTATCGACACGTTTCCTATGCCGCGTTCAGCGATCAATTTTTCAGCGGCGCGCATCAGCGCGTTTTTTGTTGCATCGCTCCTTGCTTGGCGGCTGTCGGTGATTTTCTCTGCTGCAGTCATAGCCTTCTGTCTTTCGCTGTTCGGGTTATCAATGGGCTAAATTTCGTCCCACTGACACCGGGTGGAGTTTAAGTATACTCAAGGGCTACACGTTTTGGCGTTTTGCATTTTACCTTAGGAGGAAAACAACTGATGAAATTTCTGCTTTCGGTCATTGCAGTCTCTTTTGCGTTGGCTCTGACATTACAGGTCCGCGCAGACGCTACGGAACCTATGTTGAGCGTGTTGAAATCTCCAACCTGTGGCTGTTGCGTTAAATGGATGGAGCATCTTCATGACAATGGATTTGTTACAACAGTAGAAGAACCTGAAAATCTTGCCGAGCGAAAAGCGTTACTGGGCATCAGTCCACGGTATCAATCCTGTCATACCGGGGTATCTGCTCAAGGCTATGTTTTTGAGGGGCATGTACCGAGCAAGTATATCCATGAATTTTTGGGTGCACCGCCAGACGGCAGCATCGGTCTTAGCGTGCCGGGTATGCCGGTGGGTAGCCCCGGCATGGAGGTAGGGGACCGCTTTATGCCATATCAGATTCTGCTGCTGGGTGAAGATGGGTCTACGGAAATTTATGCTGAAATCAATTCAATTGCGGATCAATAGCCACGGTAGGCGTAAATAGTTCAACTTTCTCGCCGGCGGTAACTGGGGAAGTTTTGTAAACAAATGTAGAAATATAGAAGAAAAAGCAATAAAAAAAGAATCGGAAAAGAAAAAGAAAACATTTGAGGGAGAGCACGATGAATACGACGGTCCATAGCTTCGATCCGCAAGCCTTAGCACGTAAGTATCAAGAGGAGCGCGATAAGCGCGTTCGGGCTGACGGCAATGACCAATATCAAGAAGTTACGGGCGATTTTGCCTACTTTGTCGAAGACCCATACGTTGAGCAGATCTTGGAACGCGAGGCGATAGAGGAAGAGGTTGAAGTCGTTATTATTGGCGGTGGCTTTGGCGGCATGCTGGCTGCAGTCAGATTACATGAGGCGGGGTTTGAAGATCTTCGCATCATCGAAAAAGGCGGCGATTTCGGCGGTACATGGTATTGGAACCGGTATCCCGGAGCGTCTTGTGATATCGAGTCGTATGTTTACTTGCCGCTGCTTGAGAAAACTGGCTTTGTACCTCAGCAGAAATATACCAACGCGTCAGAGACGTTAAATTACTGCAGCATTATTGCGGATAAATACCATCTGCATGAGCGCTCGATGTTGCAAACTCTGGTTACATCCACTGATTGGGATGAGGAGCTTGGTCGTTGGGTGGTCTCGACAGATCGCCAAGATCGAATCAAAGCGCGTTATGTTGTTCACTCGAATGGTCCGTTGAATCGTCCAAAGCTGCCGGCGATCAAAGGCATCAATGAATTCGCAGGCCATACTTTTCATACCAGTCGCTGGGACTACGCTTATACGGGCGGCGATGCGCAGGGGGGATTATCTGGCTTGGCAGATAAGCGTGTGGCCATTATTGGTACGGGCGCCACAGCCGTTCAGTGCGTGCCGCATGTGGGTGCCGCTGCTCAGCAGCTTTATGTTTTTCAGCGCACACCCTCGTCTATTGACGTCAGAAACAACCAACCAACAGATCCCAGTTGGATGTCGACTCAAGAGCCCGGTTGGCAGAACGAACGCCGACGCAATTTTGAATCCCTCATGACTGGCGCTCCGGTAAAAGAAGACATGGTCGCCGATGGTTGGACCGAGGCGTTTCGATTATTGTTTGGGAGCCTGCAGAACAAAGCGCCATCAAAATGGCGTATGGCCATGTGGGCTATTACTGCGGTGGTGTCCAAAGACTTTTATCAGCAAGGGTTGAAGACCTACCTGACGAAGAAAGCCACTAAATTCATGAACTTGGCGGAAGAGATGGAGCTTGCGGACTATCGGAAGATGGAGCAGGTGCGCGCTCGTGCCGATCAGGTGGTGGAAGACGCGGATACTGCAGAAGCACTGAAGCCCTACTATCGACAGTTTTGTAAACGCCCATGCTTCCATGACGAATACCTACCGACCTACAACCGTCCGAATGTGACCTTGGTCAATACCGATGGCAGAGGCGTAGATCAGATCACTAAAAATGGCATTGTGTTTGACGGCAAGGAATATGCGGTGGATTGCATTATTTTCGCCACCGGTTTTGAGGTTGGCACTGATTATTCACGACGTGCCGGATATCAAATTAACGGCGTGGATGGCTTATCCATTTCGGATAAGTGGGCTGACGGCTTATCCACATACCACGGTATGCATGTGCGAGGCTTTCCCAATTCATTCTTTTTTGGTCCTGCTCAATCTGGCTTCACAGCGACATATACCTATTCGTTGGATGAGCAGAGTGTGCATCTGGCCCACATCATGGAGAAGCTTAAAGCACAGGGTGCCCAGCGGGTAGAAGCCACTGCGGCAGCGGAACAGAAATGGGTGCAGACCATAATAGACAAAGCCCGGCTGACAGCTGATTTTCAAGAAAAATGTACGCCCGGCTATTACAACAATGAGGGCCAGGTAAACACCAAGCCGCAGAATAATACCTACGGTGGTGGTCCAATAGAGTTCTTCTCGCTGATGGAAAAGTGGCGCACTAAAGGCGATCTGGCGGGTTTAGACGTGCGCTAGGATAATGCGCACGCGGTGCCGGTAGATGCGCCGGCACCTTAGGCGGCTTTAGCGATGAGATCTCGGGCGATCACCTTCAAGGCCAAGGTCTCTTCGGCGCCTTCAAAAATAGACAGCACTCGAGCGTCGACAAAATAGCGACTGACGTCGGTCTCCTCTGCGTAACCCATGCCGCCATGTATTTGCAGCGCTTCGCGGGTTACCCACTCGGCGGCGCGACAACTGAACAGCTTAACCAAACTCGCCTCCATTTGACCGCCGCCATTGTCCATGAGCTTAGCCACGGCGTAACTGAATTGCCGTGATGCGGTGAGTGCCGCGAGCATTCGAGCCAGTTTAACTTGTGTCAGCTGGTAATTGCCGACGGGGGCACCAAAGACCTTGCGGTCGTTGCTGTAGTTGACCGCTTTATCCAGCGCGGCTTGCATCACGCCTGATGCTCGCGCGGCGGTTTGAATGCGGCCGCCAGACAGCCCAGCCATGGTGAGATAAAACCCTTGGCCCTGACCTTCGTCACCGCCGACCAGCGCCGAGTTTGGTACGACGTAGTCTTCAAATGCTAGATCGAAAGAGTGCATGCCGCGATAGCCAATAGTAGGGATTGCGCGTCCGACCAAGCGTCCGCCTGCGGGGTTATCATGGGTAAACTCGTGGCCCGCAAAGCGTGGTTTTTCCACCATGAACATACTTAGACCGCGATGCCCTTTGGTACGATCTGGATCGGTGCGGGCAATTACCACGATGACGTCGGCTTTGCCGGCGAAGGTGCACCATGTTTTAGCGCCGTTTAATAACCAGCCGTTGTCCGTTTGGCTGGCCTTAAGTGATAGCGACGCTACGTCGGAACCATAGTCCGGTTCCGTGATCGAAATTGCTGCTAGCATTTCGCCCGCCGCCAAGCGCGGTAAGAAATAGTGTTTTTGTTGTTCGGTACCGCCGTGCAGAAGTGCTCTGGCGGCGATTTCAGGCCGAGTGATTAAACTTCCAGCAGCGCCCAATGATCCTCGGGATAATTCTTCGGTAACGACGAGCATGCCTAAGCTGTCGTGTTTTTCATCCGGCATGAGCCCACCAAATTGTTCTGGAATGCAGGTGCCAAAACACCCCATTTGAGCGGCAGCTTCGATTAAGGAGTCAGGAATATCGGTATCGAATCGATGAATCGACTCGGCCTGTGGCACGACAACATCGTTAGCAAAGCGAGCGAAGCTTTCGCGCACGAGGTCTTTCTCTTCACCGAGACCCGTGGGGAGGCGTGAGTTACCGCGTTCTAGCAATGCAGAGCCAATCTGCGCAAGCTGGCTGCTGCCGTATTGCGCTAGGAACTCTGCTAGCGGATCGCTGCCGAATAGCTGGAGTAATTGTGCATTGTCTAGGCCAAGTTCTGGGGCATGGTTCAGCAGTCGCTGCCATACGGTACGGATGTTCTCCGCGCAGAATGCTAAAGCGATGGACTGGCAGAGACTCGCCTCTTCTGTTGCCTCGCCCGCGTAGTTGAGCATGGCTGCCGAGGCCTCAAGTTCCGCAACGCAAAAAGCCAGCTCGTAACTGACCGTCTGCTGCTGATCAAGCAGGTCTGGCGAAAGGCGTCCGTCCGTCGAACACAACATCTTCAGGTGTGAAAAGCCAGCATCCACCTGAGTGCGTAAGCGCTCCAAAAATAGGTGGGCTTGGTTGCTCGTGTTAGTGGACATTGTGTTCCTCAGTCGGTGTATAGGTCGCCGAAGAGCCGGCGCAGGCTCATGTTAGCGGTCAGAGTGGGCTGTCACCAGCCGTACCGGTTGGACTTATGCTGATTAGTTATGGTGTGGTTTCGTTTTATCAGTGGGTTTTTCGATCCACTCTTGGAAGGCAGCAAAAAATAGATCTCGGCGCTTGAGGTAAAATTGTCGTCCGCTTGGGCGACCGATCAAAACTGCGCAAAGGAAAACCAAGCTCGGTTATTTGGTTGCTTGGTTGGGTCCTCGGATAGTCGATAGGCAAATCCCACCGTATTTATACCAGCGTGACATCGACTCCGACGGCTCTGAAAGATTGGTCAAAGTTGCTCAGTGCTTCAGCAAAAATTTGATGATCTATATAGATTAGGTTCTCCATAGCAACAAGATTTGCGCGATAGATCATCTGTTCCCTGCAAAATTCAGCAGCCCATGCTGCCTGATAAGCGCTATTTGTTAATCAAGCACGTATCATGAAGGACGGAAGTCTTGTATTTGAGGGGAAACTGATGAGCGATATTGCAGGGGTCTGCGACCCGAAATTTTCAGAAGCTCGCGACATACTCGCCGCCAGTATTGATTCTGGTAATGATGTTGGCGCTTCGTTCGCCGTGACGATCGGTGGTGAAATGGTCGTGGATATCTGGGGTGGCCATCTGGACGAAACCGCCAGTGCCCCCTGGCAGGAGGATACGATAGTCAACGTATACAGTACGACTAAAACAATGTCGTTTCTCTGTGCTTTGGTGCTCGCTGATCGCGGCCAACTCGATTTCGATCGCAACGTCGCCGACTACTGGCCAGAATTTGCCCAGAACGGCAAAGAGCAGGTCAAAGTCTGGCATTTGATGAACCACGCTGCGGGCTTGTCTGGTATGAACGACCTTATGTCTGCCGAAGACATGTACGACTGGGACAAGATTGTGACGCTGTTGGCCGCTCAGGCACCGTGGTGGGAGCCGGGCAGTGCATCGGGTTATCACGCGATTACTCAGGGCTATTTAATCGGTGAAGTGGTACGGCGTATTACGGGTAAAACCTTAGGTACATATTTTCAAGAAGAAATTGCGGGGCCGGTGGGTGCTGATTTCTTTATTGGCGTTCCGCCGAGTGAATTTCATCGTATCAGTCGCCTTATTCCTTTTGGTCAGGGTACTGCCCCCGACGGTGGTGATCCTGAATCGATCGCTGCGCGCACATTCCGCAGTCCATTTGCCGGTGCTGAACATTCGTGGACCGACGGCTGGCGGCGAGCAGAAATACCCGCAGCAAATGGTCATGGCAACGCGCGGTCGGTGGCTAAATTGCAGGCGCCCTTAGCTTGCAAAGGGTCAGCCTTTGGGGTGGATTTAATGTCTGCTGAGACAGCGACCTCGGTAATGACCCCAAGAATTTCTGGCACTGATTTAGTGCTAGGGGTGCCGCTTTCCTTTGGCCTTGGTTTTGGTCTCGTTTCTGAGTTGGTGCCGTTATCACCGAATAAGAACGCGTGTTTTTGGGGCGGTTGGGGCGGCTCGAATATTTTAGTCGATCAAGATGCGCAGATGAGCGTTGCATTTGTAATGAACAAAATGCACGACGGCGTGATGGGCGATCCACGTTCTTTAGCGCTATTACAGGCGGTTTATAAAGCGTTGTAACGCGCTCAACTGGCTGGTAGGTCTGCAAGGGCAGCAGCCAGTGCGGTTTCCATGAGCTCTATTTCTGGCTCGTCGATAATAAATGGCGCGCCAATGCACATGACATCGCGATACTCGCCCGTGCCGCCGGGATAGAAAAACACACCTGCATTCATAGCAGCACTGGTGAGGCGATCGGTTACTCGAGCTCCCTCATCGAAGCGCTCAAGGCTGTCGCGGTCTTTTACGATCTCTATGCCGATAAGCATGCCGGCCCCTCGGATCTCCGCCACGTTGGGGTGTTGACCGAATGTCCCCTGCAGGCGTTCGAGGGTTTTTTGACCAATAACCCCAGCGCGTCTGACTAAGTCTTCGTCGCGTAAGATTTTCAACACTGCGGTCGCAGCAGCACAGGATTGTGGTAACGCGCCAAAGGTGTGGAACATAACGTTGAAACCGCCTTCGCGGATGGCATTGGCAATGTCCGCACGACCAAATACACCGGCTATAGCGGCGTAGCCGCCCGCCAAGCCTTTACCCGCCACCAGTAGATCTGGTTCCACATCATAAAGTTGTGATCCAAAGGCGGTGCCGGTGCGACCAAACCCGGTCATAACCTCATCCATAATGAGCAAAATGCCGTGTCGCTGCAGAATTTCACTAGCCTTCTGCCAGTACCCTGCGGGGGGCGTGATGGCGCCGCCCGATGAGCCGTTTATGGGTTCAGCGACCAGCGCCGCAATGTTCGCAGAACCGAGTTTTTGGATGGTGTCCTCGAGATCCTGCAAGTAGTACTGACAGGCATCTGGGTGGTGGGGTCCTAAAGGGCAGCGCAGCGGGTAGGGGGTTTGGATATAGGGATGATCTTCAAGAAGAGGCTCGATCCCGCGCTTTCTTGAAGCATGACCGGATAAACCCGCCATGCTTATGGTCGTGCCGTGATAAGACAAATTGCGGGCCAGAATCAGTTTGCGCTGGGGTTGTCCGATTGCCGCCTGATACTGTACAGCGATTTTTATCGCCGACTCGTTCGCCTCTGAACCGCCGCTGCATAAATGCACGCAGGGTAGGTGTTGTGGCAGCCAATAGTTTCGTAGTTCCTCTAATAGCGCTTCGCGCTCTGGCGTCAGCCATGGCGGAACGACATAGGTCGCGTTTAGCGTAGCGGCGTGAATGGCATCGGCCACCTCGCTGCGCCCATGACCTATGTTGGTGACCACAGCACCGCCTGCGGCATCGAGTATTTTTTTGCCGTCTTTTAAATGCAGGTAAGCCCCTTCGGCATGCGATAGCGAAATGGGCGAGTTCGAGGGTATGAAGGGCCAGATTCCGGTCATGTCGCCGTCCGCAATTTTAAAGCCTAAAAGCTTATCGAAGCTGTGGGTATAGGTCACCCGAAGTTTGTGCGCTCCGCACTCGGAAGCAAAAGGCTGTATCAGCATGGCAGTCTTGGCATTAAAGCCTGTATTCTCAGGAGACTGGGGAGGCGTAGATGGCGCGAAAAAAAATTTTGTTGGTGTCAAAGCGCGTTGGTGCTTTTGGCGCTGGGGCCCATGGTTGCTAATGGGGATAGCCAACACACCGCCGTTGATGTGCGGTTGGCAGAACGTTTTATCGATGCTTTTTACTCGTGGCGCGCCGAGAATTTGCAGCTATTTATGGCGTCAAACGCCTATACTAAGTGGGCATTGTATTATCAGGGCTGGGCGCAAGCGGGGAATTATACGCTGCTGCTGCGGCGGCCCTGCCAGATACTTGAAGATGAGGTTGTCTGTGCCATTACTGTGACTAACGATGTTTGCTCGGTATTGGGTTATCGAGCCACGGATACTTTTTGTATGCAAGTTGCTGATCGGTGTATTACCAAGAATGCATTTGCAGGCAACGATCCACCGGCTTTTAGCGCGATTTTGGAGTGGCTGCAGCAACAGCGCCCTGAAATCCTGACTGGACCGTGTTACAAGATGTTTGCTGGCGGACTAACGCCTAGGCAATGCGCCCGTGCAGTCGCCCAGGGCGCGTGGGACTTTATGCAGGTGTCCTCGGCTCGCGAGAACTAGCTTAAGTTAACAAGGATCAAAGAATGACCGCGGTGAATTCAACGCTTCCTTCAAGTCTTATTGGCAGGCTGCTGTTTTACGGCTTACAGCCGGCTTTACTCGTCGGCGTGATCGGTATTTGGCTCAGCGATCCCACCAATGTGAATACCTACTTTTATGTATTACTGCTGGTGCAGATTACTCTAGGCTTGGCGGAACATTTTTTCCCGGCACGTAACGAGTGGTTGTCCTCGGCGCGAATAAAATTGCGTAATATCGCGATCGTGATGCTATTGGGCTTCGTCTCTGGCACGGTAAGTGCGTTATATCATCTTTGGCTTGCCACACCCTTGGCTGAGCTTAGAACAGATCTGAATCTTGATATTTGGCCGCACAGTTGGCCCCTAGTGGTACAGCTATTTGTGATGTTTTTAATGAGCGAATTCCTGTGGTACTGGATTCATCGGGCGGAGCATCGTTGGAATATGGTTTGGCGCGTGTCAGGACACGGCGCGCATCATTCGTTTAAGACCCTTGGCGCGCTGAATTTTGGTTTGAACCATCCTTTGGAACTGTTCTTTCTGCTGCTGCCGTCCATTTTGCTGGAATTGATTTTTGGTATTGGCGCCGTGGCAGCAGGTGCGGCGATGCTATTAGTCACTCAGGCGTCTATCGCGCATGCCAATCTTGCGATGAACACGCGTGGGGTCGGCCTCGTCTTTACCACCAACACCTACCATATTTGTCACCATTCGGTAGACTTGGGCCAAAGCAATACTAACTACGGTTGTGCTGCGATTGTCTGGGATCGGGTATTTGGTACATTTCTTGATGAGGCTATTTTGGACGCAGGCACTGGCCCAACCGAGCCCAGCATGTGGCAGAAATTTTTGATGCCGGTTCGGCAACCAGAGGATACCGAGGTGGCCCCCGGCGGATAAAGTGTTAGCCCTGCCCCAGGAACAACACAACAAAGACAAACCTATAGAGGAATAAGGCTATGGCTTTGACAACTTTGACAGCGCACGCGACGGTTGCAGAAGTGGTGCAGCAGCTTCGCCAAGATGGTGCCCTTATTATCAAAGATCTGATCAGTCCAGAATTGGTGGATCAGCTGACGACAGAAGTTCGACCCTATATCGACACTACACCTGTCGGCCGCGACGAATTCACGGGGAAAGGCACCAAGCGCACGGGAGCCCTGGCCGCGCGCTCCGCTACCTGTCGAGATCTGATTTTAAATCCGTTGATGTTGCAAAGCGCGAATGAATTTCTGAAGCCTTTTACGCGCAGGATTATTTTGCACCTAACCCAGACTATTGAGATTGGCCCAGGCGGCGCGGCTCAACAAATACATCGTGACCGGTATGCATGGGGTAAATATTTGCCGAAGGAGATTGAGCCGCAATTTAATACCATCTGGGCGCTTACCGATTTCACGGCCGAAAATGGTGCGACTCAGTGTGTGCCTGGCAGTCAGACTTGGGATTGGTCGCAAAAACACACTGAGGATCAGATATGTCACGCAGAAATGACCAAGGGTTCGGTATTCATATATAGCGGAAGCGTGTTGCACGGCGGTGGAGCGAACGAGTCGGATGGTACGCGGCTAGGGTTGAATCTCACCTATTGTTTGGGCTGGTTACGTCAAGAAGAGAATCAATACTTATCCTGCCCTCCTATTATTGCTAAGAACTTCGATCCTGATTTGCAGGATCTATTAGGCTATACCCAAGGCGAATACGCGTTGGGTTACTACACAGACCCTATTCAGCACATGGATGGCCGAGATATTGTGCCACCTGAGCGCGCCTTGGACCGCTCGAGCTCGGGTCTTAAATTTGACGGTGCATGATTAGGCGGGAAGCACATCGCGATCGGAAAGCTGTGTCGAACGGGTTGACAACACTGCGAAGCTTCCTAATCTAGAGACTCTATTTTTAATGTTCTAAGGTCACCATGATTAGGTTAACGGTAAACGGCGAAGATCAGGTTCTGGAAGTTGATCCCCAGACCCCTCTCTTATGGGTAATACGCGAGCAATTAGGCTTAACCGGGACAAAATTTGGGTGTGGCATGGCCCAATGTGGTGCGTGTACTGTCCATGTTAACGGCACTGCCCAGCGCTCTTGCGTGATGCCGCTGGCGGCTGTCCAAGATCAGCAAATCACTACCATAGAAGGTCTAGCGCCCCGCGAGGACGAGTTGCATCCGTTACAGCAAGCATGGATTGATGAGCAGGTGCCGCAATGTGGCTACTGTCAGTCTGGCCAACTGATGTCTGCAGCGTCGCTGCTTGCAACCAATGCGAGCCCATCTGATGACGAAATCGACGCAGCAATGCAGGGCAATATATGCCGCTGCGGCATGTACGGTCGGATTAAAGCGGCTATAAAAAAAGCCGCGGGCGTTGGCTATTTCGACCCAGCACAAGGGGAGGTTTAGCATGGGCAAGTGGACAAGAAGAGCCTTCATTACAACAGGTGTTGTAGCCGGTGGTGGATTTGCGCTGGGTGTTGCCCTGCGTCCGGGTCATCGCGCCCCCGAGTTGGCATCATTAGTCAGCAAAGACGACGAGACTTTGGTAAATGTCTGGGTAAAGCTCGATCAAGATAATGTGGCTACGGTCATTGTGCCGCATTCGGAAATGGGCCAAGGCGCGCAAACCGCGCTGGCGCAAATGTTAGCGGACGAGATGGACGCAGATTGGGATCTGGTGCAGTTTGAGGAAGCGCCGCCGGTGTCGGAGTACGCAAACTATTTATTGGGGTACGGTATCGTTGGTGAGGTACCAAAAGTATTAGTGCCTACTTTTGATGGTTTGATGCTTACGGTTGCTCAATCCATGGGTATGCAAATTACGGGCGGTAGCTTGAGCATTCGCTCCACGGGCCAATACGGCATGCGTATCGCCGGTGCGGCAGCGCGAGAAATGTTAATCGAGGCAGCTGCCGAAACATGGCAAGTGCCCGCGGAGGAAATTCAAACCAAGGCCAGTCAGCTCATCCACAGTGCCAGCAACCGGCGCGCGCCTTATGCGGAGTTTGCTGCGGTAGCAGCGCAAATGATGCCGCCTTCGTCACCTAAACTTAAGTCCGCTGACGAGTTCAAAATTATCGGCCACGATGTTCCGCGTCGGGACATTCCGTCGAAAGTCGACGGCAGTGCGCAATTTGCTATGGACGTGCAAGTGCCGGGAATGGTTTATGCCACGGTGCAACGCGCACCCGTATTTGGTGGCGAAATTGCCAAGCTCGATGTCAGCGCAGCCAAAAAGATTACAGGTGTCATTGATGTCGTCACGCTGCCCAGTTCTAAAAAAGAGGGCGGGTTTTCTGGTGCGCAGAATATTGGCGAAACGGTAGCTGTGGTGGCAGAGGGTTATTGGCCGGCAAAGCAAGGCATGGATGCGGTATTGGTCGAGTGGAATAATTTTGGTCAAGACAGCTTTAGCAGTGACGAAATTTTCGCCCAGTTCGACCGCGACATCACGGCGGGTTTGGACCGCGAGAACGACCGGCTGCAAGGGGATGTTGGCGCTGCAATCGAGAATGCCACCAAGGTTGTTGAAGCGGAATATCGCGTTCCCTATTTGGCACACGCCTGCATGGAGCCGATGAACGCTACTGCCCATGTGCACAATGGCGAGTGCGAAATATGGATTGGTTGCCAAAACCCTTTGGGTTTTCGTGAAGCGGTAGCCGCGGCCTTGGGTTTCGAGCCTGAGAAGGTGACGCTACATAACTACTTTATGGGCGGCGGGTTTGGTCGTAGGGCGACCTCAGACTATGCGATACAGGCTGCTCTGGTTGCAGCGAAAGTGCAGCGCCCGGTGCAGTTGATTTGGTCGCGAGAAGAAGACATTCGGCAGGATTACTATCGGCCAGCAGTCCGTAGTCGTTTCCGCGCAGCCATTGATGCCAATGGTGAGGTTGCGTCATGGGAAAACACTTATGTCGATAAGCATGAGCCGGCGGAAGCCCCGTTGATTCCTTATGCGGTTGGGGCTCAGGATATTGGCTATGTGGCCAGTCCTACGAACATTCCGTTTGGGCCATGGCGTAGCGTTGACCATACTCAGCATGGCTTCTTTACCGAGTCGTTTATTGACGAATTAGCCGCGGCCAAGGAAGTGGATCCCTACGAGTTTAGGGCGCAATTACTGCGGGATAAGCCGCGTCACTTAGCGGTATTAAACAAGGTGGCCGAAGAGGCGGGCTGGGGGCGATCACTCGCACCGGGGCGGGGCCGCGGCATCGCCTTACAGGAGTCCTTCGGTACTCTGGTGGCGGAGGTTGTTGAGGTGACAGTGACCGATGGCGACGTCAAGGTCGATCGGGTGGTAGCGGCGGTAGACCCGGGTCTGGCTATTTCGCCCGACGGTCTTAAAGCCCAGATTGAATCGGGAATTATTTACGGCCTCAGTGCCGCGATGTTCGGCGAAGTCACCATTAAGAACGGTGCAGTAGCCCAAAGCAACTTCCATGATTACCAAATCTTGCGGATGCCAGACGCGCCGGTCATCGAGACCCATGTGATCAACAGCGGCGGACCTGTCGGTGGTGCTGGCGAGCCGGGTACGCCGGCAATAGCACCCGCGTTAGCCAACGCTGTATTCGACGCGACAGGGTCTAGAGTTAGGCAATTGCCGTTGAAGAACTACGACCTGAAATTCCGCATCGAAGAAAGCGACGAGGTCGCTTAAGGCTGAACGACAGGGCGCCGCGACATAGTGAGTATGTTGCGGTGCCCTCGTATCTAATCAGACGCCGTGCCAGTAAGTAAGATACTCGGCGTAGATAACGTGACCCTCCACACCGTCCGCTTCAATATCGTGTTGGGTTTTTAGCAACATGTCGCCGTTAGCCTTAGGCTGGGCGTCCAGTAGCGAAATGTGTGAGCGCAGCCGCACGCCGTCGCCGATAATGATGGGCTGTAAAATCCGCACCTTGTCCAAGCCGTAGTTCAACGGATTGCGACCGTCTTCCGGCCACAGCTGGGAGCTTTTATAAAAGTGCGACAGCAGCGCAATGGCATGAAAGCCGTGCAGTAGGGTACCGCCATAAGGGGTGGTCTTGGCATGTTCCGGGTCGCAATGGCCGGGAGTGCGCCAGCGCGTGACCTCGGCAAATACATTGACCTGAACCTGGTCAATAAAGACCCATGGGCTTATGCCCAGTGGCTGGCCGATTTGTTGCTGGGCGTTGGCGAGGGTGAAAGGTTTACTCATTAAATGTCCTTACCTTAAGTTCACAAAGATATTACGACCGTTTCGGTGAAGTCGGGCGATGGTCAATGTATCAACCATAAAAGTGAGCCAGTCATAAAGCTATGCCCGGCGGCGATGCGTTAGTAAGAGAGCAAGGGCAGAAATCCTGCTAAACCGACGCTCAGCCCGACCGTTAATCGCGCTCGTAACCGCAGGTACCAAGCTGGCAGGCGGCTGGCCACAGCGCTGTTTTTCTCATAAGCAAAAAATAAGACTAAACCAAGAATAATGCCGATCACGGTGTACAGGTCTGGGCTGGCCAATGCTACCCAAGCCCATAAACTTGGGATAACACTGACGAAGAAGTGTTTTGTGGAGGCAAAGCCCGCGGTGGCAAAACCCCAATGAATGCCGCCGAGAAAACTCAGAATCAGGGCGCCATAGACGCTGGCCAGATTCAGCGCTTGTTGTTGCCAAGCGGCGTCGCCCCACGCTAAAACCAGTAGTCCCGCGACTGGCAATACGCCTGCGTAACCCAGCAGTTGCGCCCCGTTATCAGTGTCGTGCTCGCTCTGCATCTAGTTATTTTCTGCGGGCAGTTGAGCTAGAAATTTCAGCACATCCGCCGCGCTGCGCTGAGGGTCCTCTTCCATGGGAATGTGCCCAAGATCGTCATAGATAACCACCTGAGTATTTGGCAGACGCTGGGCAAACTGGTCGGCGACGCTCACAGGAATAAGACTGTCCTGTGCGCCCCACATCACCAGCGTAGGTTGTGTTAACGCACTGATATCGTTGTTCGCCTCGTTGCGACTGTAGCTGTTGGAACGATTAAGAATTGCTGCACGGGTGCCGTCGCGCAAGATGAGCTCATAGTAGCGATCGATCAATGCCTGATTCACGACGGGACTGTTGTTGTATGCAGACAGCAGGCCTTGTTCGATTAATGGTGCAGGGTCCAGATAACGGGCAATGGCGCGAAACCAGGGTTGGCGTAACAACGCAAAGCCGATGGGTGCGGAGCGTGCTGCATCGGCATCGTCCTCGGTTGCCGCGGCTGGGGTGGATTCGCGCCAGTCGCCGGGGGGCACCGAATCCACCAAAATCATCGCTCGAACGCGCTCCGGATGCGCTAGGACATAGCGCCATGTTGCGCCTCCACCCATGGAATTGCCGCCGAGGACAAAGCGCTCGACCCCCAATTCGTTGACAACTGCATGAATGGTTTCGGTAAATGCGTCAGCGCCATAGGCGTGTTCCGGCACCTGGCCGGTAAGACCGTGGGCCGGTAGATCTAGCGTGATCACTCGATATTGCTGACCCAGAATCGTGACCCAAGGCTCCCAGGTGTGTAGCGATGCCATGGCGCCGTGGATAAGCACCACGGCCGCGCCGGCGGCGTTGCCCTCGTCGCGGTAGTGCACTCGTGCGCCATTCTCCATGGGTAGAAATCGTGATGCGTCGTTACTGTATTTGGCGTCGACCTCGGCCGCGGGCAAGTCGCCGCGAAATAACATTGATGCCAGCACAGATAATAAGCCGACGATTGCAAGGAGTATCCAGCGTGTCCGTGTCATGTTGCGTGTCCTCGGTCAGTCCATGCCAGAGCTTAGCACCACTAGCGGAGGAGCAGTCGCTAGCAATGACAGTATCGCCACGATGCTGTTTAATGGCGTTCATTAAGCAATGGGAGGTTGCCGTGGCAGATTACTACACTCTCTATGGGTCCTATGCGTCTTACTACACGGCCAAGAGCCGTAGCTATCTGCGTAAGAAAGGCATTCCCTTTGTAGAGCGGCTGCCCAGTGATCCCCTGTTTCGCAACAAAGTCCGGCCAGCTTCAGGCAGCCATCGTATTCCACAATTACTCACGCCAGACGGTATCGTGATTCAGGATACTGTGGCTATTCAGGATTACCTAGAAACGCGTTTTCCCGAATTGCCGGCGATTCCGCCCACACCGAAGCAACAGATTTTTGTGCATTTAATGGAATTGCTGGCCAGTGAGGGCTTAGTGCGTTTGGCGTGGCTGCATCGCTGGATGTTTGAAGAAAACTATAGCTTTGTAAAAAGTGATTTTGGGCGTTCGTTTAAACCCCAAGGCAGCGACGAAGAATTGCTTAAGTACGGGAATCTAATCGCCGATCGGATGATGAGTTACGGTTTGCCGCAGTCTACGTCTGAAGCTAGGGCCGAGCTTGATCGCACCTATCAACAACTGCTTGAACTGTTCGAGGCCCATCTGATCCATCATCCGTATTTTTTAGGTGGCCATCCCAGCGCTGCGGACTACGCCATTATGGGGGCTATGCATGCTCACCTTGGCCGCGATCCCGCGGGTTTGCGAATGATGCAGAATCACGCCCCCAGAACCTTCCGTTGGGTCGAAAATATGTTGACGCCAGAGGTGCAGTCGCCAGAGTTTTTTCATGTCCCGGTCGCGTATCTTGAGGATGACGAAGTGCCGGCAACGGCGCTTAACCTGCTCAAATTTTTAGCTGCGCAGTTCGGTCAGCAATTTGTGCTGGGCGCCTTAGCCTATGATCAGGCCATGACTTCACAGTCTCCGATAGCGGGTGCCGTCCTAGACTCAGAGCATGACCAACCGACCTTGCCTGCCCAGTTGGTGCACTATCGTGGCGATGACCATCAACACAAAACCGGTTTGTACGGTGTTTGGGTTGCGCAGCGTGCCCAGCGCGCTTACCAATCGCTGACCTTACAGCAACAGATCGATGTGAGCGGGGTTTTAGCGACGCCTTTATTGGTTGATCTGGTGCAGGCGTCGGTCAGCGTGTGGTTACGAAGAGTCGACAATCGTTTTGTCGCAGACCCTGTTTAGCTTTGTTGCGGGGCCGCTTGCTGTAGTGCGCGGCCGCAAAGCCAGAAGTGCAGGGCTGGCCATACACCAAAGATACTCAGGCTCGCGAGCGCCATGGGCAGGGACTTAGCACCGTATGTTGGCATCAGGGCGTCACTGATCAGGCCAACAAACAGCGGACCCAAGCTCATCCCCACTAGATTAAGGCAGAACATTTTTATCGCCGCAGCAGTGGCTCGCATGGGCAACGGAGCGAGTGTCTGGATCATTGCCAGCGAGGGTCCTAAGAAAAAATTTGCTGCAAAGGCAGGGACGATAAAAAAACCAATGGTCAGTGCGAGAGAGTCTACGGAGTAGGCGACTAACGCAAAAGGAATGGTCATCACCTGCACAATAGCAATCATGCGCACGCCTAGCCCCGGCCGCTTGAGCGACAGGCGATCAAATAACTTGCCGCCAATTAGCGTGCCGGCAGCGCCGAGGCCGCCGAAGACCAAGGCCATAAGCAGGCCGACCTGACTTTGCGAAAGCGTGTGTACGCGGATAAAAAAGGCCGGAATCCACGTAGACGCGGCATATGCGCCCATACCCGTTAAGGTGGAGGCGATGATCAATTGGCGCATGGCCGGATGACCGACCATGAACTTCACACTGGCAGCAAAGCCCATACTTCTCTCGGACTCAGCATTTGTTGATGGTTTGTCTGAGTTGCCACGAACCGGCTCGCGCAGTAGCAGGAACATGAGCGCTGCCAAAACCAAGCCTGGCAAGCCAACGGCATATAGAGCAGCGCGCCAGCCGTAATATTCACTGACCGTGCCGCCGACCAAAAAGCCCGTGATCATTCCCACTGGGGCGCCCACAGCCAATATTGACATTGCCATGCCGCGCCGCTGTTCTGGATAGTAGTCGGCAATGATGGATTGACTGGCTGGATTAACACCGGCTTCACCGATGCCGACCCCAATGCGGAATAAAAACAGTATCAAGAAACTGGTGGCCAAGCCGCTCATTGCGGTCATAAGTGAAAACAATGCCAGCGAAAATACGATGATTAAACGGCGTTGGTGCCGATCGGCAAGGCGCGCAATGGGTAGGCCCAAGGTCGCATAGAATAACGCAAAAGACAGGCCGCCGAGCAGACCCATTTGAGTATCTGAAGCGCCAAACTCTAGGCGAATGGGTTCGAATAATACGGACAGAATCATGCGGTCAGTAATTGACAACGCATAGGCACAAAATAATAGCGCTAAAGCATTACGCGCATGTTTGGATGCTTCAACCGCATTCTGCATAGGTACACCTTATATTGTCTTAGGCGCCGCTGGAGTTAGTTTGCTCAATTAGGGACCCCCCGCCCAATAATGTCATACATTAATCGCAGCGCGAAAAGTAGAAATCTTGAAAGATGGGTACTTGGTTACAGGCACAAAAAAGCCCGCATGAGCGGGCTTTTTTTCGCCGAAGCACTACGTGGTCTAACGAATTGGCTTGTTTACGAGCTTATCGTCAATGGCCGTATAGGCTTGACCGTCGTACTTGCGTACTTCGTTGCGGCCAACAACCATGTGATGCACCTCATCAGGGCCATCAGCAATTCGCAGTGTACGCTGTCCGGTATACATGCGGGCTAGCGGCGTCCATTGCGAGACCCCGGTCGCGCCATGGATCTGTATCGCCTGATCGATGATGTTACAGACTTTCTCAGGCACCATTGCTTTAATGGCGCTGACGTATACGCGCGCTTCTTTGTTGCCCAAGGTATCCATAGCTTTAGCAGCCTGCAGAACCATCAAACGGCAAGCGTCGATTTCGATGCGAGCGCGTGATACCAGTTCGATGTTCTTGCCGAGCTGAATGATCGGCTTACCAAATGCGTGGCGTGTCGTAGAGCGACGAATCATCATTTCCAATGCTCGTTCAGCAACACCGATTGAGCGCATGCAGTGATGTATTCGGCCTGGGCCTAACCGCACCTGAGATATCTCAAATCCGCGACCTTCGCCTAACAGCATGTTCTCCTTCGGAACGCGCACATTGTCGAAATGAATGTGCATGTGGCCGTGTGGTGCATCGTCGTGACCAAACACTTCCATGCCTTCAAGGATGTTCACGCCCTTTGCATCGATTGGTACAAGGATCTGCGACTGCTGCTTGTGAGCGGGTGCATCTGGGCTGGTCTTGACCATAGTAATCATCACTTTGCAGCGAGGGTCACCCGCGCCAGAGATGTAGTACTTTTCGCCGTTTATGACCCACTCGTCGCCTTCCAGCACTGCCTCGGTGCAAATATTTTTTGCGTCCGATGACGGTAATCCCGGCTCGGTCATCGCAAAAGCGGAACGGATTTCGCCGTTTAATAGTGGCTTGAGCCACTTCTCTTTTTGCTCTGGGGTACCCACTCGCTCGAGTACTTCCATATTACCGGTGTCCGGCGCGCTGCAGTTCAGCGTTTCGGAAGCAAGAGGGCTTTTGCCCAGCTCGTTAGCAATAAACGCATAGTCGAGATTGCTTAGGCCTTCGCCGGTATCTGCATCGGGCAAAAAGAAGTTCCAAAGGCCGGAATCTTTCGCTTTCTGCTTGGCGGTCTCCAGCAATTCTAGTTGGCCATCGCCGTAGCCCCAGCGTTCTTTGCGACCCTCGCCCAAGCGATGATATTCTTCAGTGATCGGATCTACGTTTTCTTTGATGTGCTTTTTCACTGCGTCAAGCAGTGGCTGAGCATCGTCGGACATTGTCAGATCGAATAGATCTGGATTTTCAAATACGGCTTCTGCCATGGTGCGCCCCCTTTCTTTACTTTATCGTCGTGAAGATAACGTCAATATTACCTCAACTTTGGTGGCGATCACATGGTCAAAAGTTCACCGCAGATTGTTTTTAGGAATTATCTCGTCTATCTGCTGTCCTACTTTATGCTCGATGGGGTGGTGTTTTCCTGCCCAGAGCATTGCGGACGAGACTGAGCAACCGATCGCGCTGATGTATTAAGTCTTCGATCATCATGTACAAACAAGGCACCAACAGCAGCGTAATTACGGTCGCAAAAAGTACGCCCCACGCCAGAGATATTGCTATCGGCAAAAACGGGCCGGTTGCTGGCGTGGTGGTGGTCATCAGTGGAATTAGGCCTACGAAGGTGGTTACCGAGGTAAGAATGATGGGCCGAAATCGGGTCACAGCGGCAATGCATATCGCGCTAAGGGCATCCATTCCCTCCCGGCGTTGGCGGTTCGCATAATCCACGAGTACCAGTGATGAGTTCACCACTACGCCGGCGAGCGCGACGATGCCTAAGGCCGAGAAGAACATCAGTTGCACCCCGAGCACGTAGTGACCGACGATCGCGCCTACCGCGCCGAATGGAATAACACTCATGATTACCGCCGGCTGCAAGTAGCTTTGCAATGGAATAGCCAACAGGCCATAAATAACGAGACATGAAAATAACAAGCCAATACCGAGACTAATAAAACTTGAATTCCGCTCCTCTTGTTCGCCGCCAACATCAAACACCACTGACGGATAATTTTGCCGCAAGCGCTCAATCACGTTGTTCTTAATATCGGCCATTATGTTTTCTGGAGTGGCCATCGTGCGATCGACGTCGGCGCTGACCTCTACCACCCGTTGGCCATCGAGTCGGCGAATTTCCGAGAAGCCTCGACCGACTTCAAACTGTGCGACGCTGTAAAAGGGCACCTGGCTGCCTTCAGGGGTGCGAATGTACATATCCTCAAGATCTCCGACGGAAGCACGCTCGCTCTCGGGAAAGCGCACCATAACGCGAACATCGTCTTGGCCGCGCTGGATACGTTGCGCTTCAACCCCGTAGAAGGCGTTACGCACCTGGCTTGCTAGGTCATTTAATGTCAGTCCGAGATTTCGTGCCTCTGGTAATAGATTGAGCTGGATCTCTTGCTTGCCGGATCGAAACGTATCGGCAACATCGAAAATTCCGGGATAGCTGGAGAGTTCGTATTTCAGTTCCTCGGCGGCGCTGCGCAACTTCTCAATATCGGTACCCTGCAGACGAAATTCGATCGGCTCTCCGGCACTGAAGGTTGAAGCGTCAAAGGACAATTTTACCGCATCAGGTATCGGTCCTACCAATTCCCTCCAGCGGTTGGCGATTTCTTTCGCTGATAAGTTACCGCGTTCTGCGAACGGTATAATGTCGATGACGATCTCGGCCAAGTTGCTGCGGCCTGGACCAGGAGGTTCACCGGGGCCGTTGCGATCCACTTTTTGCCCGACGCTGGACAGGGTATTGCGCACGAGAGGTTGACTGAGAGCATAGTTTGCGACGATTTCTTCGTTTAGAGCTTGAGCACCACGTTGCATTTGCAATGCTGCTTTGAGCGTTGTTTCTGCGGCCACTCCCTCGGGTAATTCTAAGCTCGCGTAAATGCGGTTGCCCTCTATTGCTGGGAAAAAGCCAAAGTTAACCCGTCCGCTGGCGATTAGAGCGAACGCTAAAATCAATAACCCCAAGCAGGTGGTGGCGGTGGCGTAGCGCCAGCGAATAGAAGATTCTAAAAACGGCCGATAGGTCTTGTTAGCCAGATCCTGCAGGCCCTTGGCTAGCCCGCCTTGAAATTTGTTCCACTGGCCGGCAAACCCTGTTACCGCGATTTTGCGGCTTCGATGCGCTAAGTGCGAAGGGAGGATTAACTGCGACTCAATGATGCTGCAGATGAGCGCGAAAATAACGATCCAGCCGAGCGGCGCGAAAAAGCCGGACATTTGCCCATCAACCATTATCAATGGCAGAAAAGCAGCAATGGTGGTCAGAACGCCAAAAATCACCGGAACCGAGACTTCCCATGTTCCCTCAACCGCCGCCTGCATTGGCTTTTTATTCATCTGTTCATGGGCGTAAACTCTTTCGCCGACGACGATGGCATCGTCCACAACGATACCCAGAACAAGAATGAACCCCAAAACGGTCATCGTCGATATTGTCAGATCGGTAAATGGGACTATCGCTAAAGTGCCCATCATCGCCACAGGAATACCAATCGCTACCCACATGGCTAGGCGAAATTGCAGAAATAGCGCCAAAATCACTAAAACCAGCAACAGGCCGCCGGCTGCGTTCTTCAGCAGCACGGACATACGCTCCTGAAGCTCTAAAGACGTATCGATCCAGATGTTGGTGCTGATGCCCTCGGGTAGTTCGCGATCAAATTGCCTAACGATTTCTTTGGTATCCGCGGCAATCGCGATCAGGTCTTCGCTGCCTACCTGAGAAACGTTGACCATTACCGCGGACGCGCCGTTGAAGGCCGCTAATAAATCACCCTCCTCGAATGAATCCCTTATGTCGGCTACCTCACCAAGAGTTACCCGGGTGCCGTCCAGCCTCGTCATGACGACGATGTCCGAAAACTCTGCACCAAGGTAGGCTTGGCCCATAGTTCGAATCAAGATCTCGCCGTTCTCGGTTTTCAGCGTTCCGCCTGGCATATCCAAAGCGCCGGTGCGGATGGATTGGGCGACTTGCTGAAGCGTTAATCCATAGCGTCTTAAAGTATCCTCAGAAACCTCCACCGAGATTTCGTAAGGGCGGGTATATTCCACTGCAACTTGGGATATGCCTTCGGTGGCAGCAATTTTGTCGCGCAATTCACGCCCCAATTCTTTTAGTTCGCGTTCCGTTGCGTCGCCAAATAGTGCAATCTGCAGCACCCTGCGAGTGAACGCTACTTTCGAGACATTGGGTTTTTCGGTCTCGATAGGCAGGTTATTGATCGCATCCACGCGGCTTTTTATCTCGTTTGATGCAGTGATGTCATCGGCATCGCTGAACAGTTGAGCGGCGACCGAGCAGCCGCCTTCAATGGCTGTTCCGTACACTCTTTCGATCCCTTCTACTCCTTCAATAGCCTCCTCTATACGAATGCATACCGCTTTCTCAGCCTCGATCGGTGCGGCTCCTAAGTAGGGTACGAAGACATTAATGACTTTGATTTCGAAGTTAGGAAATTCTTCTTGATTAGTGGTCAATGCGCCAAAGATGCCCCCGAGCACGAGCACTATCATCAACAGATTGGCGGCAACAGAATTGTTCGCAAACCAACGAATGGCTGTATGCATCAGCCCGCTCCTACGGCCAGTGTGGAATCGTTGCGAACCATGCTTGGATCAACCACCATGCCGTCGATGGCGGTTTGCACCGAGGAAATACAAATACGCTCACCCGGGACGAGCCCACCACTGATTAATACGGTGTCCTCGTACAGACGAAGGGTTTCGATATCTCGAAAGCGCAGCTTGTTTTGGTTATCGACGACCAAAATGCTGTTGTCGTTGCGCAGTGCAGATCGCGGCAACACAAAAATATCCTCGGCGCTACGACCAGAGATCTCGGCGTTGACAAATTGCCCGACCGAGATCGCCACATCAGTGCTCGTGTTATCCACACGCGCGACCAGTTGCACCATGCGGCTGGATCGATCGATTTCCGCCTCAGTGCGCACGATAGTGCCGGTCCATTGCAGTTGTTGCCCGGCATAGTTCGCCGTCAGCTTTACCGAAGGCTGTGACTGCACCGGCAGTTCACCGCGCTGAGTAGGTGGGATATTCAGGAACGCCAACTGACGATCTGCAACCGGCAGCCTAACCTCAACAGAACTATTGGCGTAAACGGTTGCGATAGATTGGCCGCGGGCGACAAATTGACCGATATCGACACTCTTTGCCCGCACTAGGCCGGTAAACGGTGCGATCAGGCTTGTGCGTTTGAGATTCTCCTTAGCCTGTTTCAGGTTCGCCGCGGCGTCCAATTGCGCAGCAGTGTTAACGCGATACATGCGCAGCGCGTTTTCTAGATTCGAGCGCGAGGCTAATTTACGTTCTTCGAGGCTGCGCATCCGCATGAGTTCGAATTTAGAGTGCTCCAATTCGGCTTCGGCGCGCAGCAAGGCGGCCTCGGCCCGGCTTAGAGCGGTCTCGTAGTCGAGACTTTCAACGCGGGCTAATTCCTCACCCTCGGTAAAAAAACCTCCGACCACAAGGCTATCAGACATCCATTCAATTTTACCCGATACCTCGGGGATCAATTGGCTTTCAGTGAGCGGTTTTACAGTTCCCTGAGAGGACACGGTGAGGGTTAAGGTTTGCGGTTGGGCGTCGATCACCCGCACGGTTAAAGGAGTGGGCTTCACCGGTTCTGGGGTCAGCGTGGGTGCGGTGGCCATCAGCGTTGCCGCACCGAAGATGAAGGTCGCTAAAATACCAAGAGGAATTAACAAAGTACGGATCATGACGACGCGGTCTCCTGAAGAGGCAGAACTGTGGAATTGGCTGGAGCGCTTTGCGCGGCTGAGTAGGCCTTGATCAAGCTCTCTCGGTTCAACGTAGCGAACGCCCTAATAGTTTCTCGCACGGCAGCGACGTCGCGGGTTTGTAGCGCGTAGTCCAGTCGCTTTGCATAGCTTGCGTATGTGGTGTGATCTATTTGCACAAAAGCGGCAAGGGGTTCCATATTGGGTGCAAATTGCTCAAACAAAGATCGTGCAATCAACTGCAGCGGTAGATTCTTACTCGCCTGCATTGCCGTCTGTAGCAAATTGATACGCGCTAAGCTGTGCTCGACATGCCCCAACTGCTGTTGATAAAAGGGGCGGGTTGCGGCGCAAATCGTTTCTAGTTCATCGTTATTCGCGACTTGAATGGCTTGTTCTACTGCGAGGGTAAGGAGGTTATTTATGACCACTAAAATCTGGTCAACAACCTCGCGATCCGGCAGTTCTCCACGGTTCAGAATGTGCCCAATAACGTCGAGGCTCGCTTGGTTGCGCTGCTTTACGCGTGCGCCGCCTGGTTGGATATCCGCCAGTCCGATTTGCTGCAAAGTTTTCATTGCTTCGCGCACGGCGCCACGGTTGGCTTGAAATCGCGAGGCGAGATCACGCTCGGACGGTAGGCGCTCGCCAACGCGATAGTTGCCGTCAAGAATGTCGGTGATCAGATGATTAGCGATCTGATTGTGCTTGGCAGACATAGATTAGGTGCTTCCTCAAATTTGGTCTGGCCAAATTGGTCAGACCAGCTGAAGCACTCTACTTATTTTTATGCAACATGCAAGGGTTTGTTACTTGAGGTAACAAAAAATCGGGTCGTGGTCGGTGCGGGCATACTTTTAGTGTGCCCGGTATAAAAAGACTATTGCTCGACGAATGCGCGTTCGATGACGTAATCGCCAGTGGTGCCCTGACTTGGTGACGCAACAAAGCCGAGGGCGTCGAGTGCCTCGCTCACGTCCTGCAGCATACTTTGACTTCCGCAGAGCATAACCCGGTCGATTGCTGGATCGAGGGGTAACGTTCCATCAGCGATTAGTTCGGTAATGCGTCCTTGGCGCTCAAAGGGTTCGCGGGTCACCGTGGGCAGATAAGTTAACTGCGCTTTGATCAACTCGCCCATGTACTCGTCATTAGGCAGTTGCTCGGTAAAGTAACTGTAATAGGCAAGATCGTTTTTCTGTCGTACACCATGCACTAACACCACCTCGTCGAAGCGCTCGTATACTTCAGGATCTCGAGTGATGCTTAGGAACGGCGCCAGACCGGTGCCGGTGGAGAGCAAAACCAATCGTTTCCCAGGGTTAAGGTCTTCGGTGACAAGAGTACCCACGGGTTTTTTGCTGACCCAGACGGGGTCGTCAATTTTCAAGTGCTGTAAGCGCGAGGTCAGCGGCCCGTCTTGTACTTTTATCGAAAAGAATTCCAGATGCTCGTCGTGATTGGCGCTGGCGATGGAGTAAGCGCGCAGTAGCGGCTTGCCATCTACTTCGACACCCAACATAACGAAATGGCCATTGCGAAAACGAAATGCGTCGCTGCGCGTAGTACGGAACGAAAATAAGCGTTCATTCCAATGGGTGATGTCAGTCACATGTTCGGTAACAAGGGCAGCCAATATGAGTCCTAGTGTTGTTGCGTCGTTGTTCGATCTTACGTTTTTGGGCTTGGAATGTGGATTTTGGTTACGAACCCGTCGTGGCGTAGTGTAGCCGAACTGCCTGCTAATTCGGCAACGCCAGTTAAATCTAGGCGTTTTAAAGCCGGAGAAAATTAAGTGAGGTGGATAACTCCGCTGAATCGACACTTGATGCTGGGCGGTAAAGGAGTAACCTGCGGCGCTCGTTAACTTGTGCAAAACAGGAGAAGGTTATGAAACTCGTCACCCGCACAGACGACTACACAATTTATCAGCGCCGGGACTCCCGGTACGCGGTGCTGGGGCCGAACAAAGCACCCATCAATGGCGACGAGAAAGTGACGATTTTGCTCAAGCATGAGTTGGTGAAAGCGCCTGCAGTAAAACAGCCTGAGCCAGAAGAGGCAGAGGTGACCGAGGAAGCGGAAGAGGCGACTGAGGCCGAAGCGCCGGCAGAAGAAGCGGGAGAGGAAGCCGCGGAGGAAGCGCCGGCGGAAGAAGCGCCAGCGGAAGAACCGGCGGACGAAGCGCCCGCTGACGACGAAACGTCGGCGTAGCTACAATTGCTACAAAAGCTGCCCGGTGCTGCTGGCAATTTGGCTCTGTAGCGGTGCCAGTGGTAGCTTAGGCGCTACGGATTTCGGAACAACACAGTGGCGCGGACAAAAGAAGATCGCCCAGCCATAGAGGTGGTCAGCAATTATCAGCCAGCGGGCGATCAGCCCGCGGCCATTCAAGCTCTGGTTCAAGGGATAGACGAGGGGCTCGCGCATCAGACCCTACTCGGCGTCACGGGATCGGGGAAGACATTTGCCATTGCCAACGTCATTTCTGAAGTCCAGCGACCAACCTTGGTGCTCGCGCCAAACAAAACACTGGCGGCGCAGTTGTACGGAGAGTTTCGCGAATATTTCCCACATAACTCAGTGGAATATTTTGTTTCCTACTATGACTATTATCAGCCCGAGGCGTACGTGCCCGCCTCTGACACCTACATAGAGAAAGATTCCTCTATTAATGCGCATATAGAGCAGATGCGCCTCTCCGCGACCAAGGCGCTGTTGCAACGCAAGGACTCAATAATCGTTGCGTCGGTGTCTGCGATATACGGGCTGGGCGACCCTGAATCCTATTTTCAGATGGTGTTACATTTGGATCGGGGCGACCGCTTAGACCAACGAGCTATCCTGCGACGTCTCACCGAACTGCAGTACACGCGCAACGACATGGTATTTCAGCGCGGCACTTACCGTGTCCGTGGCGACATTATTGACGTGTTCCCAGCCGAATCGGAAAAAGACGCGGTGCGCATTTCGCTATTTGATGACGAGATTGAAGATCTCTCCATATTCGATCCGCTCACCGGCGCAATTCTCAATAAGCTGCCGCGCTATACCATCTTTCCTAAAAGCCATTACGTAACGCCGCGTGAGCGCATGATGTCGGTGATTGACGATATAAAAGACGAACTGCAGGATCGCTTGAAACACTTAACTGACAGTAATCAGTTGGTAGAGGCCCAGCGGTTAGAGCAGCGCACGCGGTTTGATTTGGAGATGATTCAGGAGCTTGGCTACTGCTCAGGTATCGAGAATTACTCGCGCTATTTGTCTGGTCGGGGTCCTGGGGAAGCGCCGCCTACGTTATTCGACTATCTGCCCAGTAATGCGCTATTGGTTATCGACGAATCTCATGTCACCGTGCCGCAGATCGGTGGTATGTACAAAGGCGATAGAGCGCGTAAAGAGACGCTTGTGAATTACGGATTTCGCTTGCCCTCGGCATTAGACAACCGACCCTTACGGTTTGATGAATGGGAATCTTTGGCGCCACAGATGATTTTTGTATCTGCCACCCCGGGGCCATATGAAAAACAACAGGGTGCGGCGGTGGTAGAGCAGGTGGTGCGGCCCACGGGCTTGGTGGACCCAGCGGTGGAAATCCGGCCAGCGTCGACGCAGGTCGATGATTTGTTGGGTGAGATTCGTGAGGTCATCGCCCATGAAGAGCGGGTTTTGGTCACGACGCTGACCAAACGCATGGCCGAAGATCTAACGGATTATCTTGACGACCACGATGTCCGCGTACGGTACCTCCATTCGGATATCGACACCGTGGAGCGGATGGAAATCATTCGCGATCTGCGTTTAGGGCAATTTGATGTTTTGGTCGGCATTAACCTATTGCGCGAGGGTTTGGATATGCCAGAAGTGAGCCTGGTGGCGATCCTCGATGCGGACAAAGAGGGCTTTTTGCGTTCAGAGGGTTCACTCATTCAGACCATGGGTCGGGCGGCGCGAAATGTTCGAGGGCGAGCGATTTTGTATGCGGACAAAATGACGGGATCGATGGAGCGAGCTATTGGTGAAACTGAGCGGCGGCGCAACAAGCAGTTGGAGCACAACCTCGAGCATGGCATCACGCCGAAGTCGGTAACTAAAAAGATCGCCGACATTATGGAAGGTGCGCGTAGCGCCGAGCCCCGGGCGGCGAAAGGCCGTAAAGGAAAGGCTGTACAACCCTTAGAGGTACCGGATAACCCGAAAGCGTTGGGTAAGGTAATGGCCCAATTGGAAAAGAAAATGCTCAAACATGCCCAAGATTTAGAGTTCGAACAAGCCGCTCAGGTGCGCGATCAGTTACAAACGCTGCGTGCGCAGAAATTGCTGAGTTGACGGACTAAAACATCGGTTAAGGCGTTGCGCGTGACCTGTGAAGTAGGCCCTTAAAACCGCATCCAGCCAAGACGTCAGCGATTGGTTAGGGCGCACACCTGTATCTGAGTTTTGCAGCCAGACAAGAACCTAGCTATAAAAGAGGTTGAACGGGCGCTGCCTGACAAAAAACGAGGATGAGAGCATGAGTGATGTAGTGCTGGTAACGGGTGTGGGGCCCGGCACAGGAAAAGCCATTGTCGAATGCTTTGCAGACAAAGGCTATACGGTTGCGATGCTCGCTCGCTCTGAGCAGCGTCTGGAAGCCATTGCAGAGGCTACACCTAATGCGCAGCCATTCGTCTGCGATGTCACTGACGAGGCTAGGCTCGCTGCAGTGCTCGATGAGATTCGCAGCAAATTTGGAGCACCTAAAATTGTGATCCATAACGCGGTGGGGGCTGAGCGCGGCACCTATTTGGAAGTTGATGCAGACAAGATGCGAGCTGCTTTCGAAATTAACACCATGGCGCTGTTGTCGTTAGCGAAACAATTGGTACCCGACATGCAAGCCGGTGGTGGCGGTGCGCTGATCGCTACGGGTAATACATCGGCCTACCGCGGCAAGGCACGGTTCGCTGGTTTCGCGCCGACTAAGGCGGCGCAGCGCATATTACTAGAGAGTATCGCACGTGAGGCCGGCCCTCAGGGCGTGCATGTGGCTTACGTTGCCATAGATGCAGTTATTGATTTGGCGTGGACCCGCGAGGCTTTCCCAAATAAACCCGACGATTTCTTTTGCCAGCCGGCGGACATCGCCAGCGAGGTCTTGCGCATTGCCCAGCAACCTCGCAGTGCATGGTCGTTCGAGTCGGTTATTCGACCATATGGAGAGGTGTGGTAATTATGAGTGATAGTGTACTGAGAATTTTTTCTTATTTGCCTAATCCCCGAGTTTGGAAAGCGTTGATTGCCGCCGATTACCTAGGGCTAAGCGTTGAAGTGATTGGCGACAAACCGAAGAATCTGGGCAATTGGCTGTGGGATTTTGATGCGCGTGTCTTAAACGACGAGGAAAAAATACCCGATAATCCGAATGCACGAAGCAGTCGGCGCGGCTTCTCCGGCACGTTGTACAAAACCGATGCCTTTATGCGAACCCAGCCCTACGGCACGGTGCCTGCCGCGTTTAGCCCGGACGGCAAAATAGGGGTGTTTGAGTCCAATAGTATCCTGCGCGCGGTGGCCAGATCAGGATCGGTGGAACATGGCTTATACGGGCGCAGCCCAATGGAGGCCTCGCGCATCGATAGTTTTCTCGACGCTACCCTAGTGTTCGGGCGAGAAGCTCAAGTGTACTTGCTCGGTATCAGTGAAATCACTGCTGAACTGCACCAGCGGATGGCTGGGGCGTTTGAGTTTTTCTTAGAAGGTATAGAGCAAGCCCTTGGCCACCATGACTATGTGGCCGGCCACGAGCTGACCATTGCGGACATCGCGTTTGCCTGTGATTTCAGTCAATTTATGCGCGAAAGATTGATGCGTGCGGGGTTGGACGCGGCGTCGCTGCCGTTGGTCAGTGAGGGTGCTGAAAACACCTACTCCAGAGCCTTTGCGCATCTGTATAGACTTATCGAACAGCCAGAATTTGCGCAGCATTTAGACAAATATACAGAGCATTTTTTGTCCGAACGCGCGTAGTAACGGAACATGAATAAATAGAGCGACAAGGCTTGCTAGTCGTTGCTTTCAGAGTTGTCCTCGGCTGTCTCGTCTTTGGGGCTAGGTTCAACGCTCAAGCCAACCCTGCGCGCGCGTCGTTCCCAACTGCGGCGGGCTAAAACTTGCATGTCTACTGTTCGGTCTGACTCATCGACGATTTCGACTCCCAATAGGGTTTCGATAACATCCTCCATGGTGACTATGCCATCCATGCCGCCGAATTCATCTACAACTAACGCGATCTGTTCGCGCGCACTCAAGAAACGATTAAACAGCTCCAGAATAGGGTAGTCGAAAGGTACCGCGATGATTTCGCGTTTGAGCGAAATCAGAGCATCCGTTGCGTGGCCATCGACAATGCTTGCCAGTACTTGATCTTTCAATACATAACCAATGACTTGATCCCGAGACTCGTTTTCGTAGAGAGGGATACGCGAGAAACGCTGCTCGCGATTGCTTTCAAAAAATTCCTCGAAGGTCTCGGTAGCCGGTGCGGAGCGCACTACGGTTCTCGGGGTCATTACGTCCTTTGCCTGTACTGATCTAAATTTCAACAGGTTAGTAATAATTTCCGACTCTTGTTCTTCGAACACCCCATCTTGTGCGCCGATATCAGCCATTGCCACGAAATCGCTGCGGCTGAATGCGCTGGTTACGTCTTTGTTTTTGAGTTTTCGGGTAATCAATTGGCTGAGCCATACCAACGGTCCCAGCAAACGGATAATAAACTCTAAACAATTAGCGGTAACGGGTGCCAAGGATTGCCAGTGATTAGCGCCAAGCGTCTTGGGAATAAGTTCGGACAGCACTAATATAGCTAGGGTCATCGCGGCGGGTACCGCTAGGCCCGTGATCAAGGGGTTGGCATCAGCCCAGATTCGCGCCGCCTGGTCGCCAACGCCGATAGCGCCGACAGTATGCGCAATGGTATTGAGTGTGAGAATAGCGGCCAACGGGCGGTCAATGTCGTCCTTGAATGCCTGAAGGCGATGCCCGAGTCGGCTGCCCTTTTGCAGCTGAATCTGCGCGTACGAGGGCGTAATGCTTAGAAGCACTGCTTCCCATAAAGAACAAAGAAAGGAAGTGACAATGGCTATTGCAAAGAACAGCAGCAAAAGTGAAATCATTAGGATGCCCACTAGGTCATGTGGAAAGTATGTCATTGCTCAACCGCCCTTGACCAGCATTGCTCATTGCTGCGCCAGAGCGCGCTAGATCTTGAAAACCGAGCAAACCAAGCTACACTGCGCGAATCTTAGCAGCGTGCGTTGTCAGTCGATTGCCGAAGCAGGGGTTGCGGCGTAAGGCCTGACATAACAAACACAGCACAGATATAGGACCATAGCTCAGTTGGTTAGAGCGCTACCTTGACATGGTAGAGGTCGGCGGTTCGAATCCGCCTGGTCCTACCAAATCAACGACTTACATAACCGAATATTGGGATAACGCGGAGGAAATGGCACGATTCAACCGTTAACTGAACAAAGCAATGTATTTGGTGATCCGCTGCAATCCTGCTCTATGGATCCGCTCACCGGCTTTTTTCGCACGGGTTGTTGTGACGCGGACTCCGAAGACATTGGTAAACATTTTGTCTGCGCCCGTGTGGATAATGCTTTCCTCCAATATTCGCTCAGTCAGGGTAACGACCTCATCACACCGCGACCAGAATTTGGTTTCGCTGGCTTAAAAGTCGGTGATCAATGGTGCGTCTGCGCTAATCGTTGGTTGGAGGCTCTCAATGCTGGTTCTGCGCCAGCGGTGCTGCTGACTTCGACCAACGCGAAAGTTCTACAGCTGATTGATCTGGCCACACTCAAAGCGCACGCCGTCGATATTAACTAAGCCAGACAATTACTGATGGAGAGCTTTTTTCAGTTTCTCGATTCTGGCTTGATAGAACTGGGGATTTTGGTCGTCACGGCTACCGCGGTGGTTGTTGTCGTTTTAAAACAAAAAGGGCGTGGGACATTCTTCGGACACTTACAAATTCGGTGCAAAAGAGCGCGTCATACTGTCGATGGAGTAAAGCACGTTGCTTCGACATGGCAGAGGCCCCAGGGTTCGAATCGGCCTCAATCGCCGATACCGTTCGACCAAAAGGCAAGCGGGCGACCATTTCGCACCGAGCGTCATAGTCACGAAGTCCGAAGGGTCAAAACAGCCAAAGTCGTTTTGAGTAACCCACCTAGTCCTGCTAACAGGCTAAACTTCGACCGAGAATTTACCCATTGATGCATGAAATTAACCGAGATGAACGAGCTGTTTTATACTAAGCGAGTACTGGAATTTGCTGACCAGAATCTGAAGGCCGAATCAGTGCAGGTGCGCGAGAGTTTTTCTGCGCATACATCGACGACATTGTGGGGTCTCTGGCAAGGCGTGTTTGGCTTAGCTGCAAACCAGCTCATCGCGGTCAGCGCTCACGCCGAGCTTGATGATAATTGGCGGCCTCCTGAGGGTTGCGAGGTTGTCGATCAATGGGTCGTTAAACCCACAGCACGACCCCAATCGCCGGCGCCGCTCATGCGAGCAGGTGTTTACGTGTTTCGAGACTTCTGGCTCCCTTATGAGCACTTACAAGAGGCCGTGACGCTTTCCAGCGCGGCATGGCAAACCTTTGAGAGCGACGAGGCGTTTGCTGCGGAACCCATGGGTT
>ERZ802819.167-NODE-167-length-43871-cov-13.999_pt1 | contig 43871 bp, 55 predicted proteins | sample MGYA00345647_ERZ802819 | MGnify/ENA primary metagenome ERZ802819 (study PRJEB30503, sample SAMEA104212355) | marine metagenome | biome: Westerlies Biome; feature: [SRF] surface water layer (ENVO:00010504) within the epipelagic zone...; material: water...
CTATACACTACATGAACTAATCAGAATCAACATAAGTAAAAATTTAGAAAATACAATGTATGGAAACAGAAAAAGAAAAAGAATTTCACGTTGATGATTTAGATGATGTTGACGATGAAACAGATTTTTGGTTTGAATGAGTTGATTATCTAAAATAAGTAAAAATCATTATTTTGTTTAAAATTCAAATTAAATATTTGTGAAGAATTTTTTAATATTTTGAATAAAAACGAAGAAACGAAACAGGACTAGTTAAATGTGATTTTGAGTAACTATGTCTAGTAACGTCTACCAATCCATTGTTTGTTAGGACACTCGAATGGTGAAGGACAATACAACCATGGGGAACGTGGAAATATGGAAATTTAAAGAAAAACTGCGTTTTCCAATTCTTCATCACCATTTTTTTAATATTTCAGAAAAAATTAAACATTTGATAAGAAATTTTTAAGAGAATTTGAAATATTATAATTCCGAATAGACAATTATGATGTTTCAAATTCAAGAACCATGTAAAGAACAAAAATGTGGGTGTAAAGACCATGAAAACCAGAAAACCAGGCGTGGAAATAGGAGAAAATAATTGCTTGAAAAACAATTTAATCCAAATTTAGTCTATAATGGAATAGTTCATTTTTACATGGACAAAAAGGGATATTCAAAAAAAAAGGCTAATGAAATTGCTCAAGCAATTGTAAAAAGAGAAATTCAAAGAAGAATTTGTAAAAACGAATCCTGTAAACACTTTTCGTATGATCATATTAGAAATGGAGAAACTTGTTTAGTGGCAGATTGTAAATGTAGAGAATTTACTAGATGAAATTATAAAAAAATTATTTCTAAATATAATTTTTAAAAAGGATTATCTTCATATTGTTTTCTTTTATCTTTAATCATGGATCTCATTACATAAACAGCAAGTAACCCAAGTGATGCTGTTGAGAGTATACTGACCATGTCCATAATCAATGGAGTTGAATCCATATCTAGTTTATTGATAGGATATTTAATCTAATTACGCACCTAGATGAGTCCATAACCCTGTCATAGAATCAAATAATACACATTCACAAGAATCTCTTTGATTGCAATAGTTGCATTTGCAAGTACATTCATCAAATGCTACATCACAAAATGTGCAATTGGTGAATTTTGGATTGGTATCCAAAAAATCACCTTTTTGGAATGTGTTTCTTACAATAGCATTTTAGGTCTGAGCATTCTCTCATTCCATCCACGTATTCACTAAGAATCACTTTTTCCAATTCGCAGAAGCATACGTCTGCAGTCTTAAAGCACTCTACACAATAGCTCATGCAGTAATATGGCAAATATCAAACTTAAAGTATATTATAAATTATCTTAAGTTATATTTACTATAATTATAAAATATTGAACAAATATTTACTTTTATAACAAATTATTTAATGATTATTTTCTATTGTTTAGTTATCCTTGACCTTCAATTCCCATTAATGTTAATGTTGATCTAATTTTAGCAATTTTTCTAATTTTCCAGGTTATTGTTTCTCTCAATTTTTCTACTAACTCTGCTTGTACTTTTGCAAGAATATCATATGCCCCAAATGTGCCATGAACTTCAATTACTCCTTCAATTGATTTGAGTTCAGAAATTACAAATTCTTCTGAACCTAAATCACAATTTATTAGAACATATGCTGTAGACATTAAATTTTAACTCCAAACATATCTAATAACTCATTTTAACATATTTAACTAATTATCATTTTTAATTTAATTATAGTAAATATTTTTAATATTATGATGAAATTCATTTAAATTCATACTATATTTTTAAATATTTGTTTGATGTAAATATTATCTAATATGGATGATAAAGATATTGAAATTTTAAAACATCTTTCAGTAGATGGTAGACAATCTGCACGACAATTATCTCATAGATTGGGTGTGTCAACTGTCACAATTCTTTCTAGGATAAAAAAACTAGAAGAAGAAAAAATCATCAAGGGATATTCAGCTCGGTTGAATCATGAATTACTTGGATTTGATATTACAGCAATAATTGAAATTAAAACTAACAAAGGTAAAATGTTAGATATTGAAAATGAAATTGCAAAAAATGATAGTGTAATTGCAGTTTATGATATTACTGGAGATGCAGATATGGTTATAATTGCAAAATTCAAAACTCGTGAATTACTGAGTGAATTTATCAAAAAAATATCTGCAATATCTAATGTTGAAAATACATTAACTCATCTTGTACTAAATACAATTAAAGAAGATAACAGGTTGATTGAATAATTTTTTAAATTCTTTTTGAGTAAATCTTTTTAAAAAAACCATTCTAGTTTAGATATGGGTTTTTTATCCAATTTTAAAAAAGATTTAGATGCTGCTAAACAAAATAAAGCTGCAAATATCAATGGAAAACATCTCAAAAAATTACTTAAAAAATTCAAAGAAGAACGGGATCGTATAGAAAATGAAACTGGAATTAGACCTCAAATTGATAACACCACTCAAATGTTTATGCAAAAAATTCTAAATGTATGGATTTCTGAAGGCAAGGAAATTGACGAAGAAAAGTTTTGGATAGAGGTTGATTATAATCGTCAATTTGAACATCCTGTAGAGTTTTATGAAAGACAGCGTTGATAATTTATTTCAAAATTATGCCTATATCTGTCAAATTCATGTGTGTATAACCTGTTTTTATGTTGCTTTTTTGTTTTTGAAAAAACCTTGCTGAATCACTATTTTTTAAAAATTCTTTCATGACATTCAAATCCACTTTAACATTGTCAATTATCGCACCTGCAAAATTAGAATTACCATCAATGCCATCGGTCCCCATTGATGCAATTGTAATTTTTTTAAATTTTTGTGTATTTTTTAAAATTCTTAATACTAATTCTTGATTTCTACCTCCTTCTCCTTTTCCTAATACTTTGACAGTTGGTTCTCCTCCAAAAATTAAACAAGTTTTTTGCTCTTCAGAAATATTCTCTAGAATTTTTTTCACTACTTCCTTGATATCCCCATAATTTTGAATTTTTGTCACTTTGTATCCTTTTGTCCGAGCTATTTTTTCCATTGATTCTAAACAATTACTATTATTTGCAATTATGAAATTATCAATTTTTGATTTTTTAGGTGTTTCCGGTTTTTGATCATGCAAACCATTTCCCAATACTTGCAATACTTCGATTGGAATTTTTCTTTTTAATCTATATTTTTCTATGATGTCCATTGCATCTTGATAAGTTGTATTATCCATGTATGTTGTTCCTGAAGCAATTGAAGATAGATCATCATCTTCAACATCTGACATGATCAAACTTATTCCATCACATTTCATATTTTGAACTAATTTTCCACCTTTGATTTTTGATAGATGTTTTCTAATGCAATTAAATTCTTGAATTGTTGAACCTGATTTTAATAACAAATCTGTAACATGAACTTTATCACTTAATGTAATTTCATCGGGCATTGCCAGCAATGATGACCCTCCTCCTGACACAAGAAAAATAATTAATTCCTTATTTTTTTTATTTTCAACAAATTTCATTACTTCTTTTGCTGCTTTGACACTTGTTTTGTCAGGTTTAGGATGGTTTGAATTAAAAATCTGAAATTTTTTACCTTTGATTTTTGCTTTTGAACCTTTTGGTATTACTATGATGCCACTTTTTATGGAAATTATTGAATTTATTGCTCTAGTCATCGAATCTCCTGCTTTTCCAAAAGCTACTGTGTAAATGTTTGAATATTTTGATATGTCGATAACTTTTCCATTAATTTTAATTTCATTTGGTGTAACATAATGTGGTAATATGTTCTGAGGATTTGCTGCTTGAAGACCTGCTTCTAAAATTTCTAAACAATCTTTTTTCTTATCCGTTACTGCTAATTCTTCAAAGTTCTGAATTATCATATGATCTACATCACTGTAAGATATAATAAACAAACCAATGGTGTTTTTTTATGCATACAGTACGCATTCCAAAAGTTATTAATTTTGGAGAAAATGCACTTGGTGAAACAGAATATCCAAAAAATGCCCTAGTTGTAACAACCGTTCCGCCAGCTTTGTCTGACAAATGGTTAGCAAGAATGGGAATTCAGGATTATATGTTGTATGATCAAGTAAAACCTGAACCATCAATTGATGATGTCAATACTGTCATTTCTAAATTCAAAGACAAAAACCCTTCAGTCTTAATCGGATTGGGTGGTGGAAGTTCTATGGATGTAGTAAAATACGCTGCACCTGAAATGAACAAAGAGAAAATCCTTATTCCAACAACATTTGGAACTGGAGCTGAAATGACAACTTATTGTGTTCTAAAATTTGATGGAAAAAAGAAATTGTTACGTGAAGACAGATTCTTAGCTGACATGGCTGTAGTTGATTCCTACTTTATGGATGGAACTCCAGAACAAGTCATCAAAAATTCTGTCTGTGATGCATGTGCTCAAGCTACTGAAGGTTACGATAGTAAACTTGGTAATGACTTGACTAGAACTCTCTGTAAACAAGCATTTGAGATTCTTTATGATGCAATCATGAATGACAAACCAGAAAATTATCCATATGGATCAATGTTATCTGGAATGGGATTCGGAAATTGTTCAACAACATTGGGACATGCTTTGTCTTATGTTTTCTCAAATGAAGGTGTACCTCATGGTTATTCCTTGTCATCTTGTACTACAGTTGCACACAAACATAACAAATCAATCTTCTATGATAGATTCAAAGAAGCAATGGATAAACTTGGTTTTGATAAATTAGAACTCAAAACTGATGTTTCTGAAGCTGCTGATACGGTCATGACTGATAAAGGACATTTGGATCCAAATCCAATACCAATATCAAAAGATGATGTAGTAAAATGTCTGGAAGATATCAAAGCAGGTAATCTCTAAAAATTTCTTTTTTACTTCTTTTTCTTTTATTTACAAACTGCGAAATTGGCAGCTTTCTCAAACTTTTTATTATAATGATTTGGAATCATATCAATTGGCACATAAAAATCTCAAGTTTGGTATTCAAAATGGACTAAATGTTGCTAGAGCTGGATATACTGAAGATCAAATTCTTACAGCATGTATGCTTGCTGATAAAACTGGATATGACTCAATTTTCTATATGGACCATACCAACGTCCCACAATGGAAAAATGCCACTGTTTTAGATCCTTGGGTTATGTTATCTGCAATTGCTGCAGTTACAAATAATGTTGAATTAGGAACATGTGTTACTGATGCAATTAGAAGACACCCATCAAATATTGCCTTGGCTGCAATTACTTTGGATAGAGTATCTAAAGGTAGAGCAATTCTTGGTATTGGTGCAGGTGAAGCACAAAATCTAAAAGAATTTTGTATTCCATTTGAAAAACCAGTTTCAAAATGGGCTGAACAAATTGAAGTTATTAAAAAATTATATCATTCTAATCCTGATACAACTGTAGATTACGAAGGTAAATACTATAGATTAGAAAAAGCATGTTTGCAAGCACCTCCGATTAGAAAACCACATCCACCTACTTACATGGCATCTGGTGGAAAACGAACATTAGATTTAACTGGAAAACTTGGTGAAGGTTGGTTACCTATCGGTTATACTCCAGAATTATTTGAAGATCATCGAATACAAATTGAAACTGCTATGGACAAATATGGCAGAAGTCAAGAAGATAAAGATAATTTTGAGATGGCATTGGACATTGATGTTTACTTTTCTGAAGATGCAGAAGCTTCATGGGCAAAAATGAAAGAAGCTGTCAAAGTTAGTTTGTTTAAACCAGAAATTTTGAGAGTTCATGGATTAAAAGAAATTGAAGGATTTGATTTCGTCAAATACTTTACAGAATATTCTATGTCTGACCAAAGTTGGATTGTTAAAATGCGAGAGGCTGCAACTAAAATTCCAGATCCTATTGCCCGTTCATCAACTGCAGTTGGAACTCCTGAAGATATCATTCCTGTATTTGAGCGATTCATGGAGGCTGGTGTTAACCACTTTGTTATTCGATTCTGGGGTAAGAATTACTTTGGTTCAATTGATAAATTTGCAAGTCATGTTATGCCTGCATTACGTCAGAAAAACAAGGAAAAATTCGGTTAATCCTAAACTGTTATAACGCAATTTATTGTGAAAATTTTACGTATTATTATGAATGATGATTTGCCAGATGCTGTAAAAAAATGTCTTGATATTTTAGATGAAAATTTAGAAATTCTATCTAATATTGAAATAGATTTGAATGATGAAAAAAATGATGAATTAGTTCCTGAAATGAAATTACATCATCTATATGATATGAGTGAAGATGTTGCAGAATCAGAAAAAATTAAACGTGCTGAATCAAAATTCATGAGACGACAATCTGAAGATTTTTAGCGATTTCGTGAATTGTGCTGATTTTTATTTTTTGCAGATTGTTTTGATTTTCTTTTAGTAGCTTGTTTCAGTAATCTTTTTCTTGTTCGTTCTGTGGAATTTGTTGAACCCTGAATTATCTTTGTTTTACTTCCATCTCTTAACATGATCTCCTTTCCTTTGAATCTAAATTCAACATCTCGACATTTTATGTAATATCTCCTAAGACAAAAAAATATTCTATTGTTAGTCCCATGCATTTCTTTGATTTCTCTAGATTTTTTTAATTCATTGATAATATTACGAAGTAATCCTTTATCGATATCCGTAATTCTATGTAATTCTCTAAACCAGATAAATTTTGATTGTGAGCCCCATTCTTCTAAAATATTGACTACTTGATTTGTTGCTTCTTCCCTTTCTTCATCAAAACCCATTAGTTTTAATCAAATTAGTCTTAAATTTAGCAATTTACATTAATGAAAAGTTTGAATCAATAAAGTCAATTTTTAGAATGTTCTGTATTTTTGATTATTTTTGTAATTAGTTAGTATGACTAAAGAAATAAAGATTGAATGTAATGAATTTGGATGCAAAATATTACAAATTAAGGAATTATCAAAAGATTTAGATTCTGAATAATTCTATCTTTTTGATTTTTTCTTCCTTTCTTTTAATCTTGATTTTGTTACCTTGACTGATTGTCTTTGATTATTCTCCATTTTTTTGGCCGTAGAATCAATTTGTTTGATAATTTTTTCTTGCTCAACTATTGAATTTGTTTTAAGAAATTTCTTTTTTAATTTTTTTAATTGATTTGAATAACTATTGAACTCTCCCCTCAAATCATTTAGATATGGATCATCCATAATGATTCTGAATCTTTCTTATATTTTAGGTATTTTTCCATAGAATTTGCTCTTCATTTATAACATAATTTTAAAAAATTAATCCATGCAACTTGTTGGTGTTCTTGAAATAAAATCTTATGAAAAAATTAAAGAATTTCTAAACGATGAACATGTTGGTAGAATTTCTAGTATTGATGTAAATGGATTTCCGCAAATAATTCCTATGAATTTTGTTTTTAGAAATGATGCTGTGTATATGCATTCACATGTAAAAGGTGAAAAATTGAATAATATTTTAAAAAATAATAAAGTTGGTTTTGAGGCTGATAGGGAATTGGAATTTTTACCTTCTTATTTTGAGGATCCTCATAATGCTTCATTAGCTGATACTTTGTACATTAGTGTCGTTATCAAGGGACTTGCTTCTTTTGTTATTGACAGGGAAGAAAAAACTTTAGCTCTTAATGGACTAATGGAGAAATACCAGCCTGAAGGATTCTATGATCCATTAAAATCTGATATGCGTGTTTTAGATGCAGTAAGTGTAATCAAAATTAATCCTCAGACACTTCATGGAAAATACAAAATTGGTCAACATATGAGTTCAACTGATAGAATTATTTTAGCTAAAAAGATTCTTGAAAAGAATTCTGCTACTGCAAAAACCACTCTAAAAATTATGGGCTTTGAAGAAATTGATGGTGGTTTAAGAATGATTGATGAACCCAAGTGGTAATTATCCTGATATCACCATTGCTTTAAATTCAGTTTTTAGTGATTGTAAATGTTGGAACAAATTTCTAAATTTGATCTGGTATCTGATTATGACCCTACTGGTGATCAACCTGAAGCCATTAATGCTTTAGTTGAGGGTGTAGAAAAAAAGTCTGTTCAAACTTTACTGGGTGTTACAGGAAGTGGGAAGACTTTTTCAGTTGCTAATGTCATTGCCCGAACTGGTAAAAATACACTTGTAATTTCTCATAACAAAACACTTGCTGCTCAATTATATGCTGAATTGAAACAATTCTTTCCCAAAAATAATGTTGGTTATTTTGTTTCATACTATGATTACTATCAACCTGAAAGCTATTTGCCACAAACTGATACTTACATTGAAAAGGATACTCAAATTAATGAAAAAATTGAAAAATTAAGATTAGAAGCAACTGCAATGCTATTATCGGGAGAACCTACAATTATTGTCTCCACTGTTTCTTGTATTTACTCTCTAGGTAATCCTCAAGAGTGGAAAGATTCTTCAATTCTAGTTGGTACTGGAGATGAAATCAAAAGAACTGATTTAATTCGAAAATTGGTTGATGCTAGATATGAAAGAAATGATCTTGAAGTAGCTCCCGGAAATTTTAGAGTTAAAGGGGACACTATTGATATTACTCCTGCATATTCTGAAGATATAATTAGAATTTCCATGTTTGGTGATGAAATTGAAAAGATAACTCTACTTGATCATGTCTCTCTAAAAGAAAAAAAGAAAATAAATCAAATGACTATTTTTCCTGCAAAACATTATCTGATTGCTAAGGATGTTACTAAAAGAGCTGTAAAATCAATCAGGGCTGAACTAAAACAACATTTACCAAAATTGAACGAACTTGAAAAGCAACGCCTTGAAATGAGGACAAAATATGATTTAGAAATGATTGAAGAATTAGGTTATTGTTCTGGTATTGAAAATTACTCGAGACATTTTGATGGACGCAATGAAGGTGATAAAGCATATTGTTTAATGGATTTTTTTGGAGATGATTATCTTTTGGTAATTGATGAATCTCATGTAACTTTACCTCAATTACATGGAATGTACAAAGGTGATTATTCTAGAAAAGACAAACTTGTAACTTATGGTTTTAGATTACCTAGTGCATATGATAATCGACCATTAAAATTTGAAGAATTTGAAGAATACATTCAAAATACTATTTTTGTTTCAGCTACTCCTTCTGAATATGAAAAAAAAATATCTGCAAAAATTGTTGAACAATTAGTTCGTCCTACAGGTTTGCTTGACCCACAAATTGAGATTAGGCCTACTAAAGACCAAATGGATAATTTAATTTCTGAAATTAATGAAAGATCTAAAAATTCTGAACGTGTTTTAGTTACTACATTAACTAAAAGAATGGCTGAAGATTTAGCTGAATATCTCTCAAAAAAAGATGTTAGAGTTAGATACATGCATTCAGAAATTGATGGATTACAAAGAACTGAAATTATTCGTCAATTACGCCTAGGTGAATTTGATGTTTTAGTGGGAATCAATCTTCTTCGTGAGGGCTTGGATATTCCAGAAGTTTCACTTGTTGCAATTCTTGATGCTGACAAAGAAGGCTTTCTGAGGAATTTCACTAGTTTGATACAAACTTGTGGTAGAGCTGCTAGAAATGTAACTGGTACTGTAATAATGTATGCTGATACAAATACCAAATCTATGAAAAATACTATTGATGAAACTACTCGCCGTAGGCAAAAACAAATTCTATACAATGAAGAACATGGAATAGTACCTAAAACAATTATGAAATCTGTTCCTGAACAAGAAATTGTGTTAGATGAATCAAAATTAAAATCAATACATGATCTTAGAAATGATGTAATTGATTTAGATGCCCAAATGAAAAAATATTCTGAAGAGTTAGACTTTGAACAAGCAATTTCTTGTCGTGATAGAATTAAAAGATTAGAAAAGGAGATTGAATACAGAAATGATAGATAATAAATTAAAAATTCGAGGAGCTCGCCATCATAATTTAAAAAATATTGATGTAGATATTCCAAAAAATCAATTGGTAGTAATTAGTGGTTTATCTGGTTCTGGAAAATCTACTTTGGCATTTGATACCATCTATGCTGAAGGACAACGAAGATACGTTGAATCACTTTCCTCTTATGCTCGTCAATTTTTGGAAATGATGGAATGCTCGTCAATTTTTGGAAATGATGGATAAACCTGATGTTGATTCAATTGAAGGATTATCTCCTGCAATTGCAATTCAACAAAAAACTACTAGTAAAAACCCACGTTCAACTGTTGGTACTACTACTGAAATTTATGATTACATGCGTTTACTTTTTGCTAGAATTGGAATACCTCATTGTACAAATTGTAAAAGAAAAATTTCTACACAATCTGTTGAACGAATTTGTGATTCTGTACTCAAAGATTTTTTGGGACAAAAAATACTAATTTTATCCCCACTTATTCAAAGAAAAAAGGGCACCTATGAGAAACTCTTCGAACAAATCAAAAAAGATGGATATTCTAGAATACGACTAAACGGTGAAATTTTGAACCTAGATGATGGTATACCTCCATTAGATCGACAAAAATGGCATAATATTGAAATTGTTGTAGATAGAATTTCAACAAGTAAATCTGAAAGATCTAGGATTTTTGAGGCTATTCAAACTGCAATTAAAGCCTCAAAGGGTGATGTGATGGTTTCATCCGAGAAATCTGAAAAAATCTTTTCTCAGAATAATGCTTGTCCACATTGTGGACTAACTATTGGTGAACTTGAACCTAGGAATTTTTCATTTAACTCTCCATTTGGGTTATGTAAAACATGTAATGGTTTGGGAGTTAAAATGGAATTTGATGCTGATTTAGTAATTCCTGATAAATCAAAATCAATTTTAGATGGTGCGATTGTTCCTTGGAGCGGAAGATTTTCTGCATTTAGGAGACAAGCATTAAGAACAGTTGGTGAAAAATTTGGATTTGATCTTATGACTCCGATTGAAAAAATAAAACCAAAACATCTTAAAATTATTTTAAATGGAACATCTGATTTAATTGATTTTCAATATAATTCTAAATCTGGAGATTCTTCATGGAAGTACACTAATGCATTTGAAGGTGTACTTGTAAACCTTCAACGAGTTTTTCTAGAAACTGATTCTGAATCAAAACGTGAATGGCTCAAGCAGTTTATGCGTGATACTCATTGTACTACATGTAATGGTAAAAAACTAAAACCTGAATCTCTTGCAGTTACGATTAATGATTTGGGAATAATGGATGTGTGTGATTTGTCCATCACTAACTGTTTTGATTTCTTTTCTAATTTGAAATTGACTGAAACGGAACAACATATTGGAAGAGATATTCTTAAAGAAATTAAAGAACGTTTAGAATTTTTAATTAATGTTGGATTAAATTATCTTACCTTAAATCGTCTTAGTTCCACATTGTCTGGAGGAGAATCTCAACGAATTAGATTGGCTACTCAAATTGGTTCTAATCTCACGGGTGTTTTGTATGTCCTTGACGAACCCACAATTGGATTACATCAACGTGATAATGCTAGACTAATTAAAACGCTAAATAAGCTACGAAATCTTGGAAATACTATCATTGTTGTAGAGCATGACGAGGAAGTAATACGGAATTCAGATTGGATTATTGATTTAGGCCCTGGTGCTGGAGTGCATGGGGGCAACATTGTTTTTGAAGGGACAATCAAAAAAATATTACAGTCAAACACATCTGTAACTGGAACTTATCTTAAAGATGATTCTTTAATTCTTTTAGAAAATAAAATTCGTAAACCTGAAGGTTCCTTAATTATTAAAGATGCATCTGAAAATAATTTGAAAAACCTTGATGTAGAAATTCCTTTGGGATTATTTGTATCTGTAACTGGAGTATCTGGATCTGGAAAATCTACATTGATAAATGATATTTTACTTAAAAGTTTAGAAAATCATTTTTCTAAAACACATATCAGTTCTGGTGCTCACAAAGAAATTTCTGGTATAGATAATATTGATAAAGTTATTGCTATTGATCAATCTCCTATAGGTAGAACACCTCGTTCAAATCCTGCAACATACATAGGTGCTTTTACACCTATTCGAGAATTGTACTCTAATACTGCATTATCAAAAGAACGTGGATATGCACCAGGACAATTTTCTTTTAATGTTGCCGATGGAAGATGTTTTGCATGTGAAGGTGACGGTGTAAAACAAATTGAAATGCAATTCTTATCTGATGTTTATGTAAAATGTGATGAATGTAAAGGAAAGCGATACAATTCTGAAACATTATCTGTATTGTACAAAGGAAAGAATGTTTCTGATGTTCTACAAATGACCGTTTATGAGGCATTGAATTTCTTTGAAAATGTTCCATCTATTCAAAGAAAATTACAAACTGTTAATGATGTTGGTTTAGGATATATCAAACTTGGACAATCATCCACTACTCTATCTGGTGGTGAGGCTCAAAGAGTTAAACTTGCTTCAGAATTATCAAAACGTGGTACTGGAAAGACTCTTTACATTTTAGATGAGCCTACAACTGGTTTGCATTTTGCAGACGTTCAAAAATTATTAGATGTATTAAACAGATTAGTTAATTTGGGAAATACTGTAGTGGTGATTGAGCATAATATGGATATCATAAAAAATTCAGATTGGTTGATTGATTTAGGTCCTGAAGGTGGAGATGAAGGTGGTAGAATTGTGACTGCTGGTACCCCTCTTGATGTTTCAAAATCTCCTGGCAGTTATACTGGAAAATATTTGAAAAAATTAATGAAAAAATGACTTTTGATATTTCTAAAATCACCATTCCAACTAATCCTGGTATTTACTTAATGAAAGATTCTGATGACAAAATTATTTACATTGGAAAAGCAAAAAATCTCAAAAACCGTGTTCGTTCTTATTTTAATAAAAATCAAAATTATAAAACTCAAAAATTAGTTGAAAATATTTCTGATATTGAATTTGTTTTAACTGATAATGAAAGTGAAGCTTTTCTTTTAGAATCAAATATGATTAAAAAATATCGTCCACGATTTAACATTGAATTAAAAGATCAGCAACGATATACATACTTGAGAGTTTCTGATGAAAAATATCCTAGATTATTAGTTGCTAGAAGAACTAGAGATGGAAAATTTTTGGGTAAAGGAAAATTTTATGGTCCTTTTACTCAAGGTAGTTCTAAATTATTGACTATTGGAACTTTAAGAAAAGCATTTCAAATTAGAATTTGTAAAACTTTGCCAAAAAAAGTTTGTTTAGAATATCATTTAGGTAATTGTGAAGGTCCATGTGAATTCAAAGATGCTCAAGAAAAATACCCTGATCATGTTAAAAAATTAGAAGATGTACTGAAGGGTAAAAACGACACAAAAATTTTTACAAAAAAATTAGAAGATGAAATGCATCAGGCTGCAGAATCACAACAATTTGAGCGTGCAAAGGATATTCGTGATACTTTGATCAGGCTTGGTAGTCTTCAGACTAAACAAAAAATGGAATATGTTGAAAATTCTGATGAAGAGTATTTTGGCATTGGAATTCAAGAACAAACTGCCACAATAATGAATTTCAGAATGATCAATGGGGTGATTCGAGATAGTGACAAGTTCTTTTTTGATTTGGTAGGTGATAATTCCTTTTCAAATTTTCTTTATCAGTATTATTCCACACATAAAATTCCTAAATTCATTATCGTTAGTGAAATTCCTGAAAATCAAAAATTACTAGAATCTTTACTATCTGAACAATCTGGATTTAATGTAAAAATAATGACTCCTACACGTGGCAAAAAAAATGATATTATGAATTTGATATTAAAAAATATCAGACTAATTCACTCCAAAGGTGCCAATCCTGCATTAGTTGAATTACAAGAACTTTTGAATTTGCCTTCGTTGCCTAACAACATTGAATGTTTTGATATTTCTAACCATGGTGCTGAATTTGCAGTTGGGTCTATGTCTAGTTTTATTGATGGCATTCCAAACAAATCTGGATATAGAAAATTCAAAATCAAAACTATTCAGGGTAGAGATGATTTTGCTATGATTGGTGAAGTCATTAAAAGAAGATATTATAGATTATTGGAGGAAAATTCTGATTTACCTGATTTGATTTTAATTGATGGTGGAAAGGGTCAATTGAATGCTGCTCTGAAGTCTTTAGAATCTCTTGGATTGAAATTACCTTGTGTTTCTTTAGCAAAAGAAAATGAAGAAGTATACCTTCCAAAAATTAGCAAACCTGTTATAATTCCAAAAAATAAAAAGTCCTTACAAATTTTACAACATGCTAGGGATGAAACTCATAGATTTGGTGTAGCATATAATCGAGCTATAAGAAAAAATAAAATAAAATAGAAAAAAGAAAAATTTTTGGTTAGTTTACAGTAACACTACCAACCATCCAAGGATGGACCATACAGAAGTAATCGTAGTAACCTGCATCATCAAATGTGAATGAATAAGGCATACCTGCCATTAGTAGACTGCTGTCAAATGCTCCGGATGGACCATCTGCTGGGCTACCACCTGTTACAGTGTGTGCTGCTGTGTCTACGTTATCCCACTTTACTGTGTCTCCAGCATTAATGGTGATGTCTTCTGGTAAGTAACATGCATTAGATGTTTCACATCCTGGTGCACCACTTCCCATTGCAGTTTCAACGATATGTGTTTCTGGACCTGCTGCTGCCATTGCGGCTGCTTCAGCTTCTGCTGCTGCTTTAGCTGCTGCTGCATCTGCTGCTTTAGCTGCTGCTGCATCTGCTGCTGCTGCTTTTTCTGCTGCTGCTGCTTTAGCTGCTGCATCTGCTGCTGCTGCTTTAGCTGCTGCTGCTTCAGCTTTTTCTGCTGCTGCTGCATCTGCTGCTGCGGCTCTTTCTGCTGCTTTAGCTGCTGCTGCATCTGCTGCTGCTGCTTTAGCTGCTGCTGCATCTGCTGCTTTTTCAGCTGCATCTGTATTTGTTGCAGAACTCATTTGTTGAGTAGGTGCTGCTGATGAGTTGTCCATTGAACCTCCCATTGCTGCAATTCCGACACCAACTAATGTGATTGCAATTGAAAATACAATTGCTGCTTTGTCTATGCTTGCCATAATTGATCCATTTCTAGGTGTATAGTAAATAAATCTAATCGTTGTTTTCTAACTAATACTAAGAAATGTCGATAAATCTCTTCCTTCATTTCTAATTTTTGAATATTATTGAAATTATTACATAAATTTTTAAAATCTGTTGAAAATTCTATATGATCGCTCTAATTAATGTCTGAGTGTTGTTAATGTTGTTCAACAATTATTTGTTTTATTGCTTATACTCTCAATCAAAATTGTAATTACAATTAAGAGATCTCACCGAGTAACTCTCCGTTTTCGGTCTTAATCTCTTTTATTTTAAAAATTTATTTGATAAATTATTTTCATTAGTAATTTTTTCAAAATCTACTCTTAATTTTCTCTGTTTGATGAAACTTTGGATGAACTTTATTTTATTTTCAATAAATTCATCGTTAATTTTTGTTTTTGAATTTAATTGATCAAACATAACTTCTTCATCTAATTTGATTTTTACATTGTCTTCATTTTTTATCTTAAATGTGCCAATTCCCCAAAATAATGCAATATGTAATGCCACATATTTTGATTGAATTTTAGTAATTTTGTCCTTGTATTTTTCAACATGCACTCTACTTTGAGCTAGTTCTTGACCTCCAGTATGGATTACCCATGAAATTTTCTTCAAATCCCCATTAAAATACAAAATGTGTTCCAATTGTCAATCAAAAAATGGTTTTTTGTCTATATATTTAGAATAGTTCCTTTATGATCATAGTTGGAAAGTTGAACATATGATAGAATCCCAGGCATTCTTTTCAAAAATGGTTGATGAGTTAGTAGAGTTCTCTGAATTTGATCCAGAATTATCTGATGGAATTAAATGGCTTGATGATCAGGCTCAAAAAAAAGGTATCACATTTTATGATATGGTTTTTGAAGTTTTGTACAAACATGATGTAAATTCAAAAGCAAAAGAATGGCTTGATACAAGAAATTAAAATTATTTTCTTAAATCTAATGTTTTGTATTCGCATCCTTGAGGACCGCAATATTTTCCAACATATACTGCCTTAGGTCTATACAATGCTGTTTTTGGTGCAGCTTCTGCAAACTTCTCCTCGATGATATGTGCTGCCCATCCTGCAACTCTAGAAATGGCAAATATTGGTGTATTAAGATCAACAGGAATTTTTAGCATATAGTAAATTGATGCGCTGTACAAATCCACGTTTGGATAGATGTCTTTCCCTTTTTGGGATTTCATTTCTGAAATTGTTGCAGTTTCAATCTTTTCTGTCATATCAAACCATTTGTCTTTACTTTTAGCTGCAAGTTTTCTTGATAGTTCTTTTAACACTTGAGCTCGTGGGTCATATGTTTTGTATACTGCATGACCCATTCCCATAACTTTTTCACCTTGGGATAATTTTTCTTTTATCCATGGCTCTACTTTATCTATGTCCGAAATTTCCAATAACATTTTCATTACTTCGGTATTTGCACCACCGTGTAATTCTCCACTTAATGCACCAATAGCTGCACTAGATGCTGAGTACATATGTGCACGTGTTGATGCAACTTGTCTTGCTGTAAATGTTGATGCATTAAATGTATGATCTGCATGTAAAATTAAACAAACATCAAAAATCCTTTCTACTTCTGAATCTGGTTTTTCCCCTGACATCATGTATAGGAAATTTGCAGCATGACTTAGTGATGCATCTGGATCAACAATATCTAAACCATTTCTAATTCTTTGCCAACTTGCGATGATAGTTGGAACTTTTGCAATTAAGTTGATTGCTTTTTCATAACTTGCATCTTTGTTGGCAAATTCTTCATCATAATATCCTGCCAGTGCTGAAACAAATGCTTGAAGCATATCCATAGGATCTGCATCGCCACGCCAATTTTCCATATTTTTTTGCATTTGTTTTGGAATGTATCTGGCTTCCACTAATTTTGTATTAAATTCATTTAATTCTTGTTTTGTTGGCAATTTATCATATAATAGAAGATATGCTGTTTCTTCAAAAGTTGAATTTTTTGTAAGATCTAAGATATCAAATCCTCTATAGATTAATTTCCCTTTTCCACCGTCGATATTGGATATTTTGGTATCAGCTACTTCTATGCCTCGAAGTCCAATATTTTTTGTCTCCATAAGGTGCCTACCAAAATTCATCTATTATATTTTCTCTAAAATTGTGATAGTAAATTTAGTAATTTGTCTAATATGACAACTTTTGCTCATAAATCAAAATTTCCAATCAAAAATTAATGAATATTGAAGATAGAAAAAATTTGCAGCATTTAGACGAATTAATTTTGAATGCTTCTGATGAAGAATTAGAAAAAATCCAAGAAATTGATTATCAGACTCAATTAGACGGTGAATCTTTTTACCATATTTATGTAAATTCTGATTCCTTGGTCCCACCTAGTATCAAAAAATCTTTTAGAAAATCTTAATGTATTTTTCTTCATTTAAATGAGGGTTTGTAGAATTTTACGATATATTGGCAGTAACAAAAAAAGTATCAAAAAAAACCGCAGCTAAAAAAGTAACAAAAAAAGTTACAGCCAAAAAAACCGCAGCTAAAAAAGTAACAAAAAAAGTTACAGCCAAAAAAACCGCAGCTAAAAAAGTAACAAAAAAAGTTACAGCCAAATCTAAAAAAACTAAAGTAATTTGTATTTCTCATAAAGAAGATTGTGATGGGATTAGTTCTGCAGCCCTTATTCGACAAGCTTTTGGTGGCGACGCAATACTTGTAGATTATCCTGGTCAAATGGAAGCATTAAACCAAGTTGTATTGGATGAAAAATTAAAGACATTATTTATTTGTGATTTGGGATTGAGTAAAAAAACTCAAGATGAATTTATTGATCTTATGACAAGACTGAGAAAAAATAAAGTTTCAGTCACTTACATTGACCATCATGACATTGATCCAAATGTTGTAACTGCTTTAGAAAAAATCAAAGTTAAAGTTATTCATGATATCAATGAATGTACCACTGTTCAAGTTTACAATGCATACAAATCAAAATTAAATGATCATGCTTCTTTTGTTGCAACATGTGCGGCTATTACAGACTATATGGAAGATAGACCTCTAGGTTCTAAATTACTTCAAATCTATGATAGACAGTTTGCACTGATTAGTGCAACAGTAATGACTTACAATATTGTTGGACATCAAAGAGAGCCAGATTATTTACAATATCTAGTTGAGGAATTAGCTGATTCAAAATTCCCTCACGATATTCCAAATACTTTTGAATTTGCACAGATTCAAGTAGAGAAATTATCTCAAATGATTGCTAAAGTCAAAAAAGGTATGAAAACAATGACTAATCTTGGTCATATGGAAATTTTGGATTCTGGTGCTAGTGGTGCTGTTAATTTTGTCATGGGATTATCTGGAAAGGATGTTGGTGTTGCTTACAAAGAAAGAGTTGATCATGGAATTTATGCCGTCTCAGTAAGGGGTTCTAAAAACTGCAAAGTTCATTTAGGAAAAATTGTTAATCTTTTGGCAACTAGTCTTGGTGGATCTGGTGGTGGACATGATAAGGCATGTGGAGCTGTAGTTCCAAAACCAAAAATTAAAAAATTCATAACTGAATTAAATAAGAAAATCAAATAATATTTTAGATTTTTTTATTCTGAAAATTCAATCACTGCATCAATTTCTGTCATTGAATTTAATGGCAGACATGCAACACCCATTGCAATTCTTGAATGTTTTCCCTTATCTCCAAAAATTTCAAAAAACAAATCTGAAGCTGCATTAATCACTTTTGGATGTTGATAAAACTCTGGATCTGAATTTACAAATCCTGATAATCTGACAATTCTTGTCACCCTATCTAAATTTCCTAACTCTCTTTTCATTTGTGCTAATAGGTTTATGGCACACATTTTAGCTGATTTTTGAGCTGTTTCTAAATTGTCATCAGAGACTTTTCCTGTAAATAGGACTTTGCCATCTTCCATTGGTATCTGCCCTGAGATGAATAGTAAATTCCCTGTTTTTACTGCTGGAATATATGATCCTGCAGGAGTTGGTGGATTTGGTAATGTGATTTCTAATGATTTAATTTTCTCTTCAATCAATATTTGAAATGATTTTTGAGCCTGATTTTAGTTTTTACTTATTTTAATGTGAACTTTTTCCCCTTTATTGGAATTATTCTGATAAACAGTTCTAGTCTTGTATCCTTGTTTTTGCAAATAACTGTCTAAAATTGAGACCCATGGTAATGAATGGCCACTATTTAATTTTGAATCTATTGTGATGTTCTTGGTATTTGCTTCAAAATTAACATGTCCTGAACAAGTAATTTGTATCACTGCATCTATGATTTCAATTACATCGTCTAGTGATTTTGTTTTTAGGTTAATTCCATTTTTTTCTAATAGCTTAATCATGTCTAATTCTGGCTTTTTTGATAACATTGTGGAATTTAGAATATGCATTAAACCTGACTCATTAATGATTTTAATAATTTTATAAATTTCATGAGCTTCTGTTTTTGTCATGTCTGCTACTACTTTGGTTTTAATTGAATTTTTCCAAATATTTGAAAATACTTTTTCTTGATTAACTCCTAAAATTTCTGTTGAGGAAAATATTGCACCCTTTCCATTATCATTGTTTATCATTAACAATTCTGTTTCATCAAAAATAAAACAATTTTGAACAACATCTGATGTTTTAATTTCTACTCCATCTGGTATTGTTCTATATGCTTCTGAACAAATTTGTGATGATGGTATGATTAATTTTACATCTAAGTTTCTTCGAATAACTCCTACTAACTGTTCTTTACATTCTGATAATAATCCTAACCCTCCTTGATCAGTCATTATTTTTATTGATGATTTTGATCCTTCAATCATTGTTTGAAGTTGAGTTAATACCTTGTTAGCACTAATGTGAAAATATCTTTTTTCTTCCGAACCCCTTGATTTTCTACTTTCTTCACTAGTTTTTTTCAAATTTGATACCAGTGTATTCATTGCATTAACTTTGTTAATTTGTTCATGAATTACATCATCAAAAGCATCTTCTGGAGAAATTGCAGTACACATTATTGGTTTACTTTTTGATATGATGACTAGTTTCTTATTTTCTAATTTTAGTAATGTTGGGTAAACTTTAGTTCTGGGAATTTCTGAATAATATGATAATTCACTGGCAGATATGGTACCTTTAGAAATTAATGCAACATATGCCTGAGCTTCGTATTTGCTGAGCCCAAATTCTTCTAAACTGACTGTTAATACTTGCTCTTTTACCATGTTTTCACTAGATTTGTTATTAGGTAAAATCGAGAGCTAAATTCCTTTACACAATTACTCAAAAAAAATCAAAAATGTAACTGCTGATAGGTGTAACTGTGGTTACGAAAATTATTGTGACATCGTCCTCAAATACAAAATATTGCTTAACAATAGTATGTTAGTAAATTATAGTCTAGATTCCATAGAATCAGAAAATGCTTCTAATTCTGTAACTCTTGTTCCTAGATTAGATTATTCTGTTAATTTGCTTACAGGTATTATTGAAATTCTTCAAGAAAAAAGAATTGAATTAAAAAATCTTAATGAGTATCTTGTGACTGATTTTAAGGAAAATGAAAAATCTCATGTTCAAAGTGTTGAATTAGAACATCTTGTAGTCTATTCTTTGGAAATATTACTTAAAATTCAAAATCAAATTGGTTCTATATCTGGAATAAACAGTATTCCTGAAATCCTTCCATCTTCAATTCCTATGATACGAACAATTAGTGCAAAATTATTTGTCCTTTATCCTACATGCAGTCAAAAATTATCTGAATTATCTGTTCAACTTGGTAGTATTGTTTTAGATGCTGCAACATTAACTAAAGCTCGTTTTGATTTTAGTAAATCTAATCATACTTCATCAATGTTACTGGATGAAGTAAAATTGATGGCTGACTCTAAATTAAATAAGCAGTATCCTCTTGTTGATTTTTTTAAATTATTCAATGTTTGATTATGCTTAATACTAAACGTGATTTTTTCAAAGATATTGAACGAATTCGTTCTCTTTCTACGGTAATTGACAAAAAATTATCTGAAGTAAAGCCTTCTGATGAGGATAAAATTGATAAATTAACTTTGGAAGAATTACAGGATTTGGAGAAAATTGCTGGAATTGCTGATTTTATGCTCACAAAATATGCTGATAAAAAGGAAATGTGCTCAATTTTAAAGAATTTCACATCTGTAATTACTGAAACTACTGATTCTATGGGTGATTTGGATGATGAAATTTCTGAATTAATTCTATCTGCTGAAGATTCTATTAGTAAAGTAAAGGATTTACACGCTCATATTGATGATAAATCCAATTTTAAAAAAAAATATTCTGATGGCCCGGACTATGATCAGGCTCAAACAAGTTCAATTAATTTAACCAATTTTGTGACAGAGATTAACACAGTAGAATACCAACAAAAATCTTCAGGACATAGCACAAGGTAAATGAAATGAGTCTAGCACCACAAGAATTAGAAAACACTGCAAGCAAATATGCTTCAGAAGCAATCAAATTTGATTCTCAAGGTGCACGTGGAATGGCAATCACTCATTATCAACATGCAATTGATTCACTCGTAAAATTACTACAACTATATCCTAATAGCAAATTAAATGAAATTTACAAACAAAGATGCAAATCTTATCATGATAGAATCGGTGCATTACAACAATCCCATGGTGTAGAACCTGCAGTTGATCCAAAAGCCTCTGAGTCTGACCAAAAAGCATCTGTAAAAAGACAAGAAAATGAAAATGATTTTGAAGATCTTGTAATGAAAGAAAAACCTGATGTTACTTGGGACCAAGTCATTGGATTAGATGATGCTAAAAGTGCACTACGTGAATCAATAGTTTATCCTACAAAAAGACCTGATTTGTTTCCTCTTGGTTGGCCAAAAGGAATGTTATTGTATGGTCCACCTGGAACTGGAAAAACAATGTTAGCAGCTGCAACTGCAAATGAAATGGATGGATATTTCATAAATGTTGATGCATCATCATTAATGAGTAAGTGGTTAGGTGAAGCAGAAAAGAATGTTTCAAAATTATTTGTTATGGCCAGACAATATGCTGAAAAAGAAGGCAAACCTGTTATCTTGTTTGTAGATGAGGTAGATTCCTTACTTGGTGCAAGAAGTAGTGAAGTCGGTGGTGAGGTTAGAACAAAAAATCAGTTCTTAACTGAAATGGATGGAGTAAATGGAAAAGGTAAACAATTGATGCTTTATGTTATCGGTGCAACTAACAAACCTTGGAGTCTTGACGCACCATTTTTGAGAAGATTCCAAAAAAGAATCTATGTTAATCTTCCAACACAAGCAGCTAGAGAAAATCTCTTTGATCAATATACTGCAAAATTAAGTAAAACTTTTGATGTTAAAACTTCTGAATTGGCTAAATTATTTGATGGATACAGTGCAAGTGATATCAAAGATGTATGTCAAGCAGCACAAATTAAAACGGTTCATGAAATTTTTGATTCCCCTGATTATCATGAACCTATTGAAGGAGAGGAACCTGTTCAACCAAGAGATCTAAATACAGATGATTTTAAGTCCATTATGGCACGAAGAAAACCTAGTGTTTCTGTTGAAATGATACGTGCATATCACAAATGGAGCGAAGAATTCCAAGCACTTTGATTGTTTGAATCACAATTTGCGATCATTTTTTAGATTTTATTTGCCACAAAAAACTTAAATTCACTTTCGTTCGGACTCAACGAGGGTCACAATTACTACAAAGAAATCAAGTCACGCAAAAAAGTTTGGAAAACTAATTTTTGATGATGGTACTGTAATTGATGGCGAAGGATTTGGTTATTCTACAACAACTTTTGGTGAAATTGTATTTAATACTGGGATGGTTGGCTACACCGAAGCTCTAACAGATCCTTCGTATAATGGTCAGTTACTTACTTTGACATATCCTTTAGTTGGAAACTATGGTATTCCAGATCCTAAAATCACTGATGAAGATGGAATTTCAAAATATTTTGAATCTGATAAAATTCAGATTCGAGGATTAGTAATTCATGAATTATCGTTAACTGCAAGTCATTGGAATCTTTCTATGACTTTAGACGAATGGATGTATAATGAAAAAGTTCCAGGTATTTCTGGAATTGATACACGTGCATTAACTATGAAACTTCGAAATAGTGGGGTGATGATGGGTGCACTAGTTGTATCTGATTCAGAAATTGATGTTGAAGAAGTAAAAAAACAACTTGCCTCAGCAACTCATTATGATTCTGAACAATTTATGGATGAGGTATCTACAAAAGAAGAAAAAATCTATGGTAGTGAAGAACAAACTGTTGTCATTGTTGACACTGGTGCAAAAAATGCAATTATCCGAAATGTCCGTGAAATAGGATATAGGGCAATTTTAGTTCCGTGGAATACTCCTTACGAAAAAATAATGTCTTACAATCCTAAAGGTGTCGTACTAAGTAGCGGTCCTGGTGATCCACAAAAATGCCCTGATACAATTTCTGCAGTAAAAAAATTAATTGACAATAATGTTCCTACGCTGGGCATTTGTTTAGGTGCACAAATAATTGGAATTGCTGGAAACACTGATACTTACAAATTAAAATATGGTCATCGAGGTCAAAACAAACCTTGCATAAATCTTGATAATAATCAAGTATATGTTACAAGTCAAAATCATGGATATGGAATAACCCCTGAATCCCTTGAAAAATCTGATTTTGATTTATGGTTTAAGAATGCTGATGATAAAACTGTAGAAGGAATTAAACATAAAAAACAAAATTGTATTGCTGTACAATTTCATCCTGAAGCTGCACCTGGTCCAAACGATTGTAAATTTATTTTTGAGAAACTTAAAACTTTGATGGAGTCAAAAACAAATGCCTAAGAACGAATCCTTGAAAAAAATTCTTGTACTTGGTAGTGGTGCAATAAAAATTGGTGAAGCTGGAGAATTTGATTATTCTGGAAGTCAATGTCTAAAAGCAATTCATGAAGATGGAATCAAAAGTGTTTTAATCAATCCAAACATTGCAACAATTCAAACTGATACTAGATTTGCAGACCAAGTGTATCTATTACCTGTAACGCCATCATATGTTGAATCTATAATCGAAAAAGAAAGACCTGATGGAATCATGTTGGCTTATGGTGGTCAGACTGCACTCAATTGTGGTGTCAAACTTGACGATGCTGGAATTCTCAAAAAATATGATGTTAATGTTCTTGGAACTCAAGTTCAGGGAATTAAAAATACTGAAGACAGACAGCTTTTCAAGGATGAAATGAAGGCTGCAGGAGTTCCTGTACTCAAAAGTAAGACTGTAACAAACTTTGATGATGCAAAAAAGGCTGCAGAGGAACTATGCTATCCTGTGATAATTCGTGTGGCTTACACCCTTGGTGGGCGTGGAGGTGGAATTGCCCATAATGAAATTGAACTTCATGAAATTGTTGAACGTGGTGTAAAGGCCAGTCTTGTTGGCCAAGTATTAATTGAAGAATACATTGGACATTGGAAACAAATCGAATATGAAGTAATGCAAGACTATGATGGGAATAATGTAATCGTATGTAATATGGAAAATGTTCTATCTATGAAAGTTCATACTGGTGATAATATTGTAGTTGCTCCTTCACAAACAATTGACAACCATGAATATCATGTGTTGCGTTCAGCAGCATTACGTGCAACAAAACATGTTGGAATAGTTGGAGAATGTAACATACAGTATGCATTAGATTCTGATTCTGATAGATACGTTGCAATTGAAATTAATCCACGTCTTTCACGTTCATCAGCTCTTGCAAGTAAAGCAACTGGTTATCCCCTTGCATACATGTCTGCAAAAATTGGATTGGGATATAATTTATCTGAACTTGTAAATAGAATTACAAAAAGTACTACTGCTTGTTTTGAGCCATCTCTTGATTACATTGTATGTAAGCACCCAAGATGGGACTTTTCAAAATTTGAACTTGTAAATCGTAAACTCGGAGTTACAATGAAATCTGTTGGTGAAGTTATGGCCGTTGGTAGAACCTTTGAGGAATCCTTACAAAAAGCAATCAGAATGCTTGACATTGGAAATGATGGACTCGTATTGAATCGTACAAATGGGAAAAAATACACTGAAGAGGAAATTGAATACAAACTTTCACACCATGATGATGAAATATTGTATAATGTTGCAATTGCACTAAAAATGGGAATTTCTGTAAATAGAATTTACAAACTATCTGCAATTGATCCTTGGTTTATTGAAAAAATACAAAATATTGTAGATACTGAGGCCAAACTCCAAGAATCTGAACTCAACGAATCTATGATGTGGGAGGCAAAGAAAATGGGATTTTCAGACAAACAAATTGCCAAATCCAAGAACAAAGAACCTGATGAAATACGTCAAACACGCAAGAAATTAGGAGTAATTCCATCAGTAAAACAGATTGATACTTTGGCTGCAGAATGGCCTGCTGTTACAAACTACCTATATCTCACTTATGGTGGCAATACTAATGACATCTCAGTTCCTGTAGATGAGAAAGGAGTAATCGTTGTTGGTGCTGGTCCATATAGAATTGGAAGTAGTGTGGAATTTGATTGGGGTACGGTGAACATGGTATGGGGATTACAAGAAAATGGGGAGAAGCATGTCTCAGTAGTTAATTGTAACCCTGAAACTGTTTCAACTGATTATGATATTTGTACAAGATTATACTTTGAAGAACTTACTCAAGAACGTCTTCTTGACATTACTGAATTTGAAAATCCAAAAGGTGTGATTACTTGTGTTGGTGGGCAAACTGCAAATAATTTAACTCCTGGTCTTGCACAACGTGGAATAAACATACTTGGAACAAGTGCAATAGATGTCGATAGGGCAGAAGACCGTTCTAAATTTAGTGCTGAACTTGACAAACTACACATACAACAACCAAAATGGCAAGCATTTTCAAATCTTAATGAAGCAAAAAGTTTTGCACAAGAAGTTGAATTCCCAGTAATTGTTAGACCTTCTTACGTTTTGTCTGGAGCTGCAATGAAAGTTGTTTGGTCTCAAGATGAACTTAAAACATACGTCAAAGAAGCAACAGATGTTTCTCCTGATCATCCTGTTGTAATATCAAAATTCATGTTAAATTCACTTGAAGTTGATGTAGATGGAATTAGTAATGGCAAAGAAGTAGTTATTGGTGCAATAGTAGAACACATTGATTCAGCTGGTGTACACTCTGGTGATGCAATGATGTGTATTCCTCCATGGAGATTAAACAATAAAATTATTGAAACAATTAACGATTATACTAAAAAAATTGCATTAACATTTAATGTAAAGGGACCGTTTAACTTACAATTCCTAATACATGATGATCATGTTTATGTCATTGAGCTTAACATCAGAGCCTCTAGGTCTATGCCATTTGTCTCAAAACTGGTCAAAACAAACTTGATTTCACTAGCATCTAAGGCTATTTTGGACAAACCTTTGCCTAAAATACCTGAAAACAAATGGCAAAAGATCACCAACTATGGAATTAAAGTACCTCAATTTTCATTCATGCAATTAGATGGTGCAGATATTGCATTAGGTGTTGAAATGCAATCTACTGGAGAAGCTGCTTGTTTTGGTGATAGTTTCTATGATGCATTGTCAAAAGGTCTGACTTCAGTTGGATATAATCTACCTAGCAAAGGAACTGCACTTGTAACTGTTGGAGGTGCAATAAATAAAGAAAAACTTTTGCCAAGTATTGCAAAACTTAAACAGTTAGGATTCAAAATTTTAGCAACTGAACATACTGCTGAATTTTTTGAAGAAAAACTTGGTGATATTGAAATTGTACACAAAATTTCAGAACCAGAAAGAAAACCAAACATATCTGATTTACTTTATGAGAAAAAGATAGACTTTATCATAAATATTCCAAGTACACTATCTTTGGAAAAATACGTGGGAATGCTTGATGATGAATATCAGATACGACGAAAATCCTTGGAATTGGGAATTCCTGTTTTAACAACTCTTGAGTTGGCAGATTCTTTTGTTAAAACTTTGGAATGGCTTAAAGATAACAAACCTACAATAGATCCAATTACTCCTTACGACAAGTATGAATAACTTTTTAAAATTTTAAGAAAGTTGTTTTTGAAATTTTTAAAAGATCAAGGTTATACGAGTGTAAATTATGAATAAATTATTGAATAAGGAACCCGATCGAATTGAGCAATTAGTATCTGAGAAACGTGTAAAATTACATCTTTTTGAGCCTAGTCAAAGAAAAATTTGGACAGTTGTTGGAAAAACTGAAGAACATTGGGTTGATCCTGACGGTTGTTTTTGTTCTTGTCCTGGATTTTATTTTGGTTCAATTAATGGTAAGACTTCTTGTTATCATTTAGATTCCATTCAATATGCAAAAAATCAAAATAAATTTGAAACAATTATTTTTTCTGATGATGAATTTTCTAGTTTTTTAGATGGTTTGATTTCTGATTTGTAATTATTTATTATTAGAATATGTTATTAACTAGAAATTTTAACGAATCTACATGGATGATAATAAAATTAATTTAGAAATTGAAAAAATTGCAAATCTAATGGTACACGATGATGTTTCATCTGATGAACAAGATATAACAAAATTAGAAAAATATAGAGATCAAATTAAAACTGATTTGAATATTGATGATGAAGAAGCAATGAAACTTGTTTACGAAACGTTAGTTTATAGAAAATTAAAAAGTTCAGATTCCAGTGACATGTTAGAAAAAGGCACTGATTTTGGTGCTGGATTTAGTTGACGAATTATAACTGAACTGTATCAATATCGTCTTTTGAAACTCCTTTCCAAAGTCCCACCATTCCTTCTGGTTCAACTTCATCAACTTTAGTAATTTGTTGAATCTTTATGTGATCCGGATTTGGTGGCATCCACAACATTGCCATGTAATCCCCAACATTTCCAACTTTAGTTGGTAATGCCATGGTGACTTTTTCACTTGTGAATCCTTTTGAGATCAGAGCATTCATTGCTTTTTCTTTAAGATCCATTCTTCCGTGTAGGAACAAATAGACATCTTTTTGAGTATCAATTTCTGCCATGAACAGATTAATTTGCTAAACTAAATCAATCTTTCCAGATCTAATGCCTTCCAAAAAGGGTTAAATTACAATAAACAAGATTTGAACTATGAAAATATTCACTGTAGGCAGTAAATCCTTTGTAACAAGTTTTCAATTGGCAGGGATTCCTGGAATAATTTCTGAAACTCCTGATTCTGCATTAACAGAAATTACAAAATTAACTGACGATTCTGATGTGGGATTAGTTTTGGTCAGTGATGATATTACTGAATCCATTAACGATGAATTGACTGCACTTAGAGCACAAAAATCTACTCTTGTCTTTGCATTACCTGCAACTGGAAGTGAAAAAACTGAGGTTGATTATAGAGTAATGTTGAAAAAGATTCTCGGCGTCTAATCTAATCTACTTATACTCAATTTCTTAAAGTTATACTATGAAAACCGCATCAGTGAAAGGCCCATCAATTATTTCCGTTGATGAAACTTCAAAACCCGAATTGAATTCTGGTGATATTTTAGTTCAAATGCATGCATGTGGAATATGTGGCTCTGATTTGGAAAAAGTATTTGGTCAATATGGTCAACCATCAATGCGTTTAGGCCATGAACCTGCAGGAGTTGTTTTAGACGTTGCATCTGATGTTGTAGATTTTAAAAAAGGTGATAGGGTATTTACTCATCATCATGTTTCATGTTATGATTGTCATTTTTGTAATCATGGAAATGAAACAATGTGTAAAAAATACTCTGAAACTAATTTGTCTCCTTGTGGTTTATCTGAAGAATATGTTGTACCTGCTTGGAACGTTTCTCATGGTGGTGTTTTAAAAATTTCTGATTCTATGAGCTTTGAAGAAGCTGCAATGATTGAACCTTTAGCATGTTGTGTAAGGGCTTGGAAAAAATGTGAATATAATGAAGGTGATTCAACTGCAATTTTTGGAGTTGGTCCAACTGGAATGATGCATGTAATGCTTGCTCAAGCAAAAAAGTTTTCTAAAATATTTTGTTTTGATGTAAATGATTTTAGATTAGATTTTGCAAAAAAATTCAACATAACTGAATCCATTTCTTCAATGGATGAAAATAGAAAACAGAAAATTTTAGATCAAACTAACAATTTGGGTGTTGATGTAGCAATTGTTGCAACTAGTAGTCTAAAAGCTCTTGAAGATGCAATTGATATGGTTCGAAAAGGAGGTACTGTAATGATGTTTGGTGTTCCTTCTAAGGGTGCTATGATTAATTTAGATATGAGTAAAGTTTACTCTAAAGAAATTACTCTTGTTACAAGTTATGCTGCATCTGATGATGATACTAAAGCAGCACTTGAATTAATTGAATCATCTGAAATTGATGTAAAACAACTGATTACTCACACTTATTCTATATCTGATACACAAAAAGCATTTGACCATGCAAAAACTGGTGATAAAGCAATGAAAATTATCATAACAAAATAAGAAAGGCTTAAGAAAGGTATTTTTTTTATTTCAAAATCGAAGAGAAATGGAATGGGGATTACAAAACAGATTATCTAGAATTATCAAACCTCACAATAATCGTGCATTAATGTTGGCAGTTGACCATGGATATTTTCTTGGTCCTACTGAAAAACTTGAAAATCCAAAAAAAGTAATTGCACCTTTACTAAGACACTGTGATTCTTTAATGCTTACAAGAGGAGTTCAAAGAACTTCCGTTGATCCAGCTTCAGAAACTCCAATGGTCTTGAGAGTTTCTGGTGGTTCTAGTATTATTGGTGATGATTTATCTCAAGAAGATATTACAGTTTCAATTGAAGAAGCACTTCGCTTGAATGCAAGTTGTGTTGCAATGTCTATCTTTGTTGGTTCAAAATATGAGTATCAAACAATTGTAAATTTGGGTAAATTAGTTAATGAAGCAGAAAAATATGGAATGCCTGTTTTGGCAGTAACTGCTGTTGGTAAAGAATTAGGAAAAGATGCAAGATATCTTTCATTGGCATGTAGAGTTGCTGCAGAACAAGGAGCACATATTGTTAAAACATATTATTGTGATAATTTCGAAAAAGTCGTTGAATCTTGCCCAGTTCCAATAATTGTTGCAGGTGGAAAGAAAATTCCTGAACTAGATGCTTTGAAATTAACATACAATGCAATCAAAGCAGGTGCAGTTGGTCTTGATATGGGTCGAAATATCTGGCAATCTGAACATCCTGTTGCAATGATCAAAGCAGCACGCTCAATTATTCATGGTAATTCTAACGTTGAACAAGCATATGCTCTTTACAAAAAATTAGCTGCAAATGACAAATCAAAAAAACCAAATCCTAATCAAAACAAAAACAAATCAAAAAAACCAAATCCTAATCAAAACAAAAACAAATCAAAAAAACCAAATCCTAATCAAAACAAAAACAAATCAAAAAAACCAAATCCTAATCAAAACAAAAAATAATTAAAAATTATTGATCAATTTTTGACAAATGAATATGTGCAATTTTCCATGTTGGTTGCTTAACTAATACAAATGTGGCTCGTCCATTAATCACCATGTGTTCCCCTGTGTATGCTTTGTTGTCTACCAGCATTCCTTTTTGCATTAATTCTAAAGCTACAATTGCAAAATTTTCAAAAATACTAATTTTTGGATTTTTTATTTCATAATTATAATCTGAAATACTGATGAACCTCAATTCTTCTAATTCAATTGTAGTTTGATAGTCTTTTAGATCATAAGGTGGTAAATCACTAAAACTTGAAAATTTTGGATCATCTAAATGAATTTCTCTTAGTTTACTAAGATCTTTAGTAATTCCTGATTGGAAAAGTGTTTCAATTATTTTGATAATTTCTTCGTTATCTGTCAAAATGTTCATTTAAAATCTAAAAATTATCTGTTTAAGTCTATCTAACTAAAAATTATTTTTCATTTTCTTAATGATTACACTTGTTGGTGATGATAATTGACAGATTTCTTGGATTTGAGCCTAAAATTTTGATACATTTTAAATTATGGAGAAAAATTTAATCAATATTATGGAAAGTATGACTGGTGCAAAAGCCTTGATGACTGCAATGGAAAAAGAAGGTGTCAAAGAGGTATTTGGATTACCTGGAGGAGCAAATCTTCCAATGTATGATGAATTTTCACGATGTGATATTAGACATATCTTAGTGCGTCACGAACAATCTGCATCACACATGGCTGATGGTTTTGGTCGTGTTAGTAGAAAGCCTGGAGTTTGTTTTGCAACTTCTGGACCTGGTGCTACAAATATCTTAACTGGTATAGCAACTGCTCAAGCAGATTCAGCACCTATGATTGCAGTAACTGGACAAGTTCCTGTTGCAATGATAGGAAAAGATGCATTTCAAGAAAGTGATATTATTGGAATGGCAAACCCTGTTGTCAAATATGCTTTTCAACCTAGAACTCCTGGAGAAGTTCCTGAAGTAGTAAAAAAGGGATTTTACATTGCAGAAACTGGTAGACCTGGACCTGTACTTATCGATGTTCCAAAAGATGTTCAACAAAATGAAGCTCCAATGAATTTTCCTGAAGAGTTTAAAATTCAAGGTTACCATCCTTGGACTGATCCTGATATTGTTGCTTGTGAAAAAGCAATTGAAATGTTACTTAATTCTGAAAAACCAATTATCTTAGCTGGTGGTGGAACTATTATTTCATCAGCATTTGCTGAATTGCAATCTATTGCTGAAACCTTAATGCTTCCTGTAGTTACAACTTTCAAAGGTAAAGGTGCATTTCCTGAAAACCATCCATTATCACTAGGTCCAATTGGAATGCATGGTCATGCTGAAGCAAATAAAATGATGGCTGAAGCTGATTGTGTTTTGGCAATTGGAACAAGATTTTCTGATAGGTCTGTTGGAACCTTTGAGGCTTTTGAAAAACGATTAAAAATTATTCATATGGATGTTGATCCTGCTGAAATTGGTAAAAATCAAACAACCAATTTGGCAGTTGTCGGTGACGTACGTACTTCACTTAGAATTATGGTAAAGTTACTTTTGCAAAAACAAATCAAAAAAACTGAAGAATCTGTTTGGTTCAAACATGTTAGAGAAACTAAAGAATATTGGCAAGAAAATTTGAAACTTCATCCAGGTGAAATGGGTGCAGCAAAAATTCTCAGAAAATTAAGAGAAGTATTACCAAAAGAATCCATTATCACTACTGAAGTTGGTCAACATCAAATGTGGGCTTCATTATTTTATGATGTAATTCAACCAGGAACTTTCTTTAGTTCTACAGGACTTGGTACAATGGGTTGGGGTTTTCCTGCATCTATTGGAGCAAAAGTTGCTAGACCTGATGTTCCAGTTGTTGATATTGCAGGGGATGGAAGTTTTAGTATGACTGAAAATTCTCTTGCAACTGCAGTATTGGAAGATATTCCTGTGATTGTATTTGTTTTGAATAATTCAACATTGGGTATGGTAGCTCAATGGCAAAGAACATTTTATGATAGAAGAATGGTTGGTGTGGACCAAGGTGGTTGTCCTGATTATGTTAAATTAGCAGAATCTTATGGAGCTCAAGGAATCAGAGCACAATCTATGGATGAATTGGATAAGGCAATTAAATCTGCAATTAGCAGTGAAGTAGCTACAGTTATTGATATTCCAATTGACCCTGAAGAAGATGTATTGCCATTTGTTGCTCCTGGAACTTCGTTATCGGATATGATTTTACCTTCTTAGTGATTAATTATGTGGGCTATTCTCTCTGTCTTAGTTGAAAACAAACCAGGTGTCTTGTTTAAGATTACACATCTTTTTAGATCCAGAAATTTCAATATTGATAGTATTTCTGTAGGAATAACTGATAATCCAGATTATTCTAGAATGACTATTACCTCATATGGAGATGAAAAACAAATTGAACAAATTGTCAAACAACTTGATAAAATGATTGATACTGTTGAGGTAAAACATTTGGATGAGCACAAAACAGTTTTTCGTGAACTATGTATTTTTAAGTTAAAACTAAGTAATGCTAATGATAGCATGGAAGTAAACAAATTGGCAAATGCATATGGTGGAAAAGTACATGATGTGAAAAAGGATTCAGTTATGGTTGAGATAACTTCTACTCCAGATCAAATTAAAGCATTTGAAGAATTAGCAAAACCATTTGGAATAATTGATGTTGCACGAACCGGTGTTACTGCTTTGCAAAGGAGCGGAGCTTGAAAGTAAGAATTTTTGATACAACATTAAGAGATGGAGAACAAACTGTTGGTGTTTCTTTATCCCCAGATCAAAAATTATCTATTGCAAAAAAATTAGATGAACTTGGAGTCGATGCAATAGAAGCTGGATTTCCAGTAATCTCTGAAGGTGAATCTAAAGCAGTAAAGATGATTACTAGTGAAGGTTTATCTTGTGAAATTGCAGGATTGACTAGAACCATAAAGGGAGATATTGACGCTGCAGTTGATTCTGGATTAAATTATATTCATACATTCATTGCAACTTCTGATATTCACTTACAATACAAACTTCAAATGACAAGAGAACAAGCACTTGAAAAAGCAATTGAAGCAGTTGAATACGGAAAATCTCGTGGATTACAAGTCGAATTTTCAGCTGAAGATGCAACTAGAACCGATAGGGATTTTTTGAAACAAGTTTTTGGTGATGTTGCAAAAGCTGGAGCCGATAGAATTGATATTCCTGATACTGTAGGGTATTCCACTCCTGAATATATTGCAGAAATTACAAAAGATGCAATTGCTGCAACACAACTTCCTGTAAGTGTTCATTGTCATAATGATTTTGGATTGGCTGTTGCAAATGCATTATCTGGAATTCATGTTGGTGCTGCATGTGCACATGTAACAATTAATGGGATTGGAGAACGTGCTGGAAATGCATCTTTAGAAGAACTTTCTATGGCATTACAATGTCTTCCACAAGATCAAAAATATGAAACAAATATCAAATCAGAATTAATTTATGATACTTCTAGATATATCTCAAAAGTTGTTGGAATCAAAGTCCAACCAAACAAGGCCATAGTTGGTGATAATGCATTTGGGCATGAATCTGGTATTCATACTCATGGTGTCTTGAATAATCCTCTTACTTACGAACCAATTAGTCCTGAATTAGTTGGTAGAACAAGACAACTTCGAATAGGTAAACATGCTGGAATTCATGGAATGAATGCTATGCTTGAAGAATTTGGCGTAAAAACTACTGATGATCAATCCAAACAAATTCTTGAAAAAATTAAAGTGCTTGGTGATCAAGGGCAACAAATTACTGATGTTGAATTATTATCTATTGCAAGTGATGTTTTAGGTGAAAAAGGAATAAAGAAAATTGTTCAACTATCTGCATTTTCAGTTTCAACAGGTATTGGAATCATGCCATATGCATTTGTAAAATTAAATATTGATGGTGAAGATTTTATTGGAACTGATTATGGTGTAGGTCCAGTTGACGCTGCATTAAATGCCATTCAAAAAATCACTGGTAAGGTTTCAGAATTAAAAATTACTGACTATAGATTGGCATCTATATCTGGTGGTGCTACGGCATTATGTGAAGTAACAATTACTGTTGAGGACCCTCAAGGAAATTCTGTTTCAGCAAAATCTGTTGGAGAAGATATTGTTACTACAAGTGTAAAAGCTGTAATTGATGGAATCAATAGAATCATGCTTAAAAATATGCTTAAGGAAAAACAGTTAAACTGAATTTGATTATTGATGTGATAGTATGTATAAGATTTCATTAATTACTGGTGACGGCATAGGTCCTGAACTATCTGATTCTGCAATTTCTGTGTTAAACACAATTCAAGAAAAATATGGAATTGAATTTGAAATTTCTAAATTAATTGCTGGGGATAAAGCCCTTGAACAAACAGGAAAAGCACTTCCTGAAGATGTAGTTGAAAATATCAAAAATTCTGATGTGTGTCTTAAGGCTCCAGTAGGTGAAAGTGCTGCTGATGTAATTGTTGTTTTAAGAAGAATGCTTGATCTTTATGCAAATATTCGACCTTCCAAATCATACCCTCACATGCCTGCATTACGTGATGATATTGATATGGTTATAGTTCGAGAAAATACTGAAGATCTTTACACTGGCAAAGAATTTAGTTTAGGTGATTCTGCAGTTGCTTTGAGAATTATTTCTGAAGCTGCATCAAAAAGAATTGCAAAATATGCCTTCGAAACTGCAAAACAACGTAATTCTATGAAAAAAGTAACTTGTGTTCATAAATCAAATGTTATGCGTGTTACTGATGGGTTATTTGCAAAAGCATGCATTGAAGTTTCAAAAGATTATCCAGAAATTAAATTTGAAGAAATGTATGTTGATGCATGTGCAATGAATTTAATTCGTCAACCTGAAAAATTTGATGTTGTAGTAACTACTAACCTCTTTGGTGATATCTTGTCTGATGAATCTTCTCAAGTAGTTGGTGGTTTAGGTATGGCGCCTGCTGCAAATCTTGGTGATGATTTTGCATTGTTTGAACCTGTTCATGGTGCGGCATTTGATATTGCTGGACAAAATATTGCAAACCCTTCATCATTTTTACTTTCGATTAAAATGATGCTTGATTGGCTTGGTGCAAAACATAATGATCAAAAGTGTTTTGAAATGGCAAAAAAACTAGAATCTACTATTTTTGATTTAGTGAAAACTGGAATTAAAACAAAAGATATTGGTGGTGATAAGACGACTACTGAATTTACAAAACAAATAACTGATAATCTCTAAATTTACCAAATTTTATTAATTGCAAATTTTAGTCATTAAACATGGTAGTTTGTTGTATTTGTAAAATTGCCCCTGGAACCTTAAAGATCAAAGATGGTAATCCAAAGTATAAAGGAAAACCTGTTTGCAAAGAATGTGAAGGTTACCGAAAACTTTTGAAAGAAACAAAGTAATCTAATTTTTTGGACTTTATTAGGCACAAAAACGCTTATCTAAATGAATTCGTGATATTCTATAATGGGTTTCTTAGATAAATTTAGTCATACATTTGACAAACAAGGCTATGATCTAGATGGATATGATAGAGATGGATTTTCTAAAAGTGGATACAACAAAAAAGGATATGACAAAAATGGATTAGATAGAAATGGATATGACAAAAAAGGATATGACAAAAGAGGATATGATAGAAAAGGATTTGACAAAAAGGGATACGACAAAAAAGGATACAAAGAAGGATATGATGAAGATGGATTTGATTTTAAGGGTTACAACAAAGATGGATTCAACAAAAAAGGTTATGATAAAAAAGGTTACAATACGGATGGGTATGATAATCGTGGTTTCTCAATAGATGGAATCCATATTGATACAAAAACCACTTTTGATACAAATGGTTACAACAAAAAAGGTTACAATGTGGACGGTTACAACAAAGATGGTTTTAACAAAAATGGTTACAACCTAGATGGAATTAATAAAAATGGATTTAACAAGGATGGATATGACTTAGATGGTTACAACAAAAAAGGTTACAATGTGGATGGTTACAACAAAGAAGGTTATGATTCCAATGGATTTGATGCAAATGGTTATGATGAAAAAGGTTACAACAAAGAAGGTTACGATTCCAATGGATTTGATGAAAATGGTTATGATTCCAATGGATTTGACAAACTAGGATATGACCATTTAGGATATGACAAAGATGGTTACAACCAAGAGGGTTACAACAAATTCAATAAAAGTAAAAATGAGGTGCCAACTGATTAAAACATATTTTAGAATTGACTAAGATTCATTTTTGATACAAAATTCTTTTTGTCCTTTTTCATCTACAACAATGTGACAATCACAACTTGGACATTTTACTATCTTTGACATACCACTATCACTCAATTTTTGGTATTTAATGGATTTACAACGATTAATAATCTGAAGTATTTTTTTATTAAATATATTAATAATTTTTAATAATTTTTAATTATATAACATATTAAAGTAGTACATAATATTATTAAAAATTTATACATTTATTAATAACATTAATGGAGTTCGTGCGTGAAAGGCTCTCAAATTGGAATTATAGGTGGAGGAATTGCAGCTGCTGTAATCATCGCAGTATTGTTCGTATCTATGGGAGCCCAAAATGATGCTGTTGTTCCAACTGTAGACCCACAAAATGATATTGCTATTGAACCTGAAGAGAAATTTCTAGTTTATACTACATTTTACCCATTATACCAATTTACACAAGGTGTTGCAGGAGATGCCGCTGAAGTAAGAATTTTAATTCCATCCAATGCTGATCCTCATGCATCTGAATTGGGACCACAAACTATAGCTGCATTAACCAAAGCAGATATGGTAATTTACAATGGTGCAGACTTTGAACCATACATTGATGAAATTATGTCTGCATCTGATTTTGCACACATTGTATTTGTTGATTCATCTGAAGGAATTGACCTTATGGAAGGTGAAGCACATGATCATAGTTCACATGGAAGTCATGGTGAAGATGTACACGATGACCATTCAAAAGAAGATGGACATGATGAACATACTGAAGACTTTTACAAAGAGATTGAACATGTTATAGAAGAATTTGAAGCAGGCGAAATAACCCAATCACAATCTATTGAAGAAATTGAAGAGATACTAAGTGAACATGAAGGAGACGGACATGGACATGAAGGTGCAATTGAAGATATTGAACATTTAATTCATGAAATTGAAGATGGACACATTGACGGTGCAGAAGGACTAGAAGAAATTCATCATTTAGTTTCTGGTGAAGATGTACACGATGACCATTCAAAAGAAGATGGACATGATGAACATGGAGAAGAAGGAGCCATCGACCATACTTATGACCCACACATTTGGCTTGATCCTATATTAGCAAAAGCTCAGGTAATGACGATTGCAGACCACTTACAAGAATCCGATCCTGCACATGCAGAAATCTACCATGATAATGCTATTTCATATGCTAACCAATTAGATCAACTGGATCAAGAAATCCGTAGTGATGTATCTTCTTGCGCAAAAGACACGTTTGTACCATTCCACAATGCATTTTCGTATTTTGCAGAGAGATATGACCTCAACACCTTGGCAGTAATACAGGAGTTCAGCCCTGAAACTCCTGTAACTGCAAAGGATATTGAGGAACTAATTCATTTTGCTGAAGACAATGACATAAAGTATTTCTTCACTGAAGAAAACAGAAATCCAAAATTAGCTGAAAGATTGGCCGCTGAATTGGGAGGAGACATTTTGTTGTTTAGTCCATTAGAGTCTCTTTCTGAAAGTGACGATCCAAAGGTAACATACTTTGAAAAAATGAGACAAAATGTTGATAACTTGGAAATTGCATTAGAGTGTAATTGACAACATATATTCCAAAATTTGATGACTGGAAAAGTCTAGGTATAATCAACAATAATGTTACCTGGCTTGCGATAAAACCCGAAGCTGAAGTGTTTCTATTTAAAAACCACGAACATACTGAAACTTATTATTTTGAAAAATGTACTAGAATTTTTTTTAGTTCTGTTGAGAACAAAGAAGAAATACACATAGTTCCAACAAATGCATTGACAAAAAGAGTAGCAGTTGCATGATACTTGATTCATTATTGAAACAAGCAATTCGGGATTTTGATAAAAAAAAGTTTCAAAAATCTATCAACCTTTTTGAAATGATTATAGAAGAAAATCCAAATAATTCTGAAATGATAATTAACAAGGCTGTTTGTCTTGCAGAACTTGGAAAATATGATGAATCCCTTGAGGAGTTAGAAAAAGTTCTAATTCATACTCCTGATGATTTTGATGGACTGTATAACAAGGCAACTACATTATATGATATGGGAAAATATGAAGAGGCATTAAGTGAATTTAATCACGCTCTAAAAATTAACCCTGAAGACACAAATGCACTTTGTAACAAAGCTAATGTCTTTGTTGCATTAGGTAGGCATGATGATGCAATTTCTACCTACAAAATTGCATTAGAGATTCATCCTAGAGATATTGAAATTTTGAATAATATTGGAATTGTTTATGCAGGTGATAAGCAACATTACAAAGCAATTGAATATTTTGAGTCTGCATTAAATGAGGACAAAACCGATATAGATTCATTATGTAATATTGGTAACTCTCTTTTAGAAATTCAAAAATTTCGATTATCTTACGAATGCTTTAAACAAGCTGTAAAACATGATCCAAAAGATTTTGATGCAATGTTCCGTTTAGGTATTGCTTGTAACAGTTTAAAGAAACCTGAAGATGCATTAGTATATTTTAATCAAATATTGCGTAAAGAAAAAAACAATACAGATGTTATTATCAATAAAGGCTATTCTTTACATTTGATTGGACAATACAAACAAGCAATTTTGTGTTTTAATAAAATTCTAAAAGATGATCCTGAAGAAATGAATTCGTTGTATTTTAAAGCAAAGTCTACTGCTAAACAAAACAACAATAAACAAACATGTGCGTTAATTACAAAATTATTAGAATTAGAAAGAAAAAACGCCCATAATCATGAACATGAACATAATCATGAACATGAACATAATCATGAACATGGAAATTTTTTGAATAAAATCAAAAGTGATCCTGATTTTATAGGATTAAGACACGATCAAAATTTTAAAACATTGATCAAGTAGATTCTTCTTTCTGAGGTTTGTTTTGTTTGGCCCATTCTTCATACATTTTCATTAATTCATCTACGTCTTTTCCTTCTTCAGAATATGTGACAATTACTCCAAATGTTCCTTTTTTATCGTGACCTCGTGCAAAATATCCCCAAAACGAGTCAGGTAATTTCTGAAAACTACTTGAATCATGCGAAACTCCTATCAAATTATTGCCAATTACCTCGATGACTTTTTTTGCATCTTCTTTTTCGATCATAATTTATGATTAACTTGTTACAATAAAAAGCTGAATATCTAGGCCTAAATTTGAGTAAAATCATATTTTTACAAAAAACTTATTGCTATCTTCGGCAATTTAGATCAACTTGGATTGTCTTCAATGTGATGGAAAAGGAAAGTTCATGAATGAATTTGGTTTGATGGAAAAATGTACTTTCTGTAAAAACCCCGATTTGAGTTTTGGATAATTTTTTTGGTAGATTATAAAGACAATTTCAAAACTCTAATTTTTTTACAACAAGAAAGAACTGGAAAACATTGGACATAAATGAATCCTAACATGAATTGTTTTCCCTACTCATCACTCTACTACGCAGACATGATGGTTTCTTGTTACTATTAGTACGTCAAAACAATATTTAACATTGATCTTTTTTTTAAGTCATTTTTTACTAACATAACCACATTGTTTACATGCGTATCTGATGTCTCCTTCTTGTAATTCATTTTTACGAATAAGAACTGTTACTGGTTCATGACATTGTTTACACACGCCATTAGGAAAATTACTGTCATCCATAGTTATTTTTGAAATTTACTGAATATAACTAACACATTTTTGAATTTTTTACACTTGGAAAACAACATTAAGACTTTGCAATATCGTAATCTTCTTTACCATTACCAAATTTTTGTGTAATAATTTTAACTCTGTATTTCTTACCTTTTTGAATATCTTGGCATAATGTTGTGGGATTTCCGTTGTCATAAAATTTTGCAACTATCATCTTTCTTGATGTGTAGAATTTTTTTACCCCGTCAAATTCTTCTTCAGTCTCAAGATCTATCTCTACAATTGTTTCTTTTCCTACTTTACGCTCCACTTTTTGTACGTTAACAATGGTGAATACTCCTTTATCATCTAATTTTGAGAGTGATGCTTCAACCATTTCAATAATAGGTGATTTTTTTACTGATAAACTTCTTTCTATTGAGTAATGTCGAGTATTTGTTTTAAAAATAAAATATTATGGGATTAGCATTACTGCTGTACCCACAATTACTAGAAATCCTACAAAAAGAACAGAACGCTCTTTTTGGTCTCGTAGAAGTTTCTTTTCTATCATGGATATCATTTTTTTTAATTTAGATTTTAAAGCATGTATTTTATTTTAGAAAATTTATGATATGGAAGTTCAAATACTAATTTTTGATGTAACGGCATCACTTTTTTTAATGGATGGTTTGTGAATATTGTATGGCCTTTACACCTTGCCCTGCATGTCATCAAGTTAGATTTGATAAAAAAGCAAATCGCTGTAATGATTGTGGGTATCAAATAGGTAACTAGAAATGAATATCAAAATGTGTAATCATATTGATATTTCAGGAGTAAGAATAGAAGTATCTCAATCTGTTTTTGCACTTTGTACTGTTGATGGAAATCAATTTGTTACTTATTCATGCAAAAAGTGCTTTGATGAAATAAAGGAGTTAGAACATCAAATTATTTCAAAGGAAGAATTTGAAAAATATCTAAACCAATAATCCCTTGCATAGAGTGATTTTTTAGTGGTATGTGTAGTAAATTGTCATGGGCTTATTGGGCAAAAAGAAAGAAAAATGTGATGCTTGCAACAAGCCATTTGAAGATCATGATAACCTTGTAGATCATCAAAAAAGAATTCACCCTCCAACTAAACCTTGTACAAAATGTTCGGGTTTAATGGCCTGGGAAAGACAACATACTCAGGCATATGGAAATTTAATCTATGTTTGTAGAGAATGTGACTTTATTGGTGAAATGTGGCGATACTACCCATAACTGAATTTTGATGATATGTGATGAGCGAGAAATCAAAAAAATTGGAACCCACTGAGGAACAAAAGATTATAGCTGAAATAACTAAAGAATTGAAAGCAGAAGGCTATTCTGAAGAAGAAGTTAGACAGGGACTTGAACTTGCATATCATCTAAAAACAAACGTCAAGGCAAGAACTGACTCGCTTTCTGATTCTTGTGAACACTAACACTGGGATTTATTCATCAAATACATTTTCCTTAAATTCTATATATTACAAATAATATCATGACTTGGGCTCCAATTTTTTATGTTTCCTCACAAGATTTTGAAGGGGACATTAAATCCCTCAAAACTGTTTTCTCACAATTTGAAAAACAGATTCATCAAAAGGATGGTTATAGATTTAGTCCAGAAGCTGATTTTGCAATGGGGTGGTGGTTTTACACAATTTATGTTAAGATTGGATTTATCAAAGAACTAGTAGAGTATAATCATACACGTGATCCTAAAATTAAAGACGAAAAAGCAATTCTAAAAATAATTCAAAATTATCTAAAAATGCAAAAGAGTAAAGCTAGGATAAAGTTTGATAGAGACAAACCAATGCTTGGAGGATATTGGCATTGGTTACTACGTTAACCTTATCAAAAGAATGTACAGCGGCAACCAAAGTTGCCACTGGAGAATTTTTTATTTAGTAACCAAAATTTACTCCTTTGGAGAGTTATCACGTGTCACTAAACATACCAATTCTCATGGCGTGCAAATTGTAATTTTATGAACTTATGAGTTTACAAAAAGGTTGGGATTTGATAAATAATGTGCCTATTTGATGATTGTATTCATAATATTGAGAAAAGAAACAACTATGAAGACCAATTATATCTGTAAATTATGATAAAACAAATTCCTCTCTTATTGGTGGTAATTGGAATTGCGGTTCTATTGATTGGAGTTAATCTTGTAATGTCTTATGGTTTGACATTTTTTTCAGGTATTTCACTTTTCTTTGGAAGTGCATTGCTAATAGCAGGTATAGACCTTAAAAGAAAAATTAAAAAATTAAACGCTAAAAATCGAAAGGAGCATCATGACTATACAATTTCCAAATTGATGGAAGATGATGTTTCAAAAGAAGATGAAAATAAGGACTGAAGTATGGATCGTGAAAAGACAATATCTGTTGCAAAATTAGTTTCATATTTACTAATTATTGTTGGAATTGCAATATTATCTGCAACAATTATCTATTTCTTAACTGCTCCAATTAATTGGCTTTCGTATGTGGGAATTATAGTTGGAGGTTTAATGCTAAACATTGGAGCTGCAGCAATATTTCTAATTAAAAAATTAAAATTAGATATTAAATCATCACATTAATTTTTGTTTTAAAAAGAACTTTTTTATCAAATATACAAAATTAAGACAAGTACATTTTTTTATAAGAATTTTATAATTCCATCATGACAGATTCATTAAACACATACGATGAATTAAATGAAGATATTCAATTCACTGAAGAAGAAACCAGGTCACTTTTGAAGCTAAGTGAAAAAGAAATATTGATTTTAATTCTATCTGAAATGAAAAAACAAACAGAATTACTATCAAAAAAATAGATTTTCCACAATAATTTGGTATCTCAAATTCTTTGAATTACTGTAATCTGTTCAGTTTTGATTATGTAAATTCAAATATTTCTGCATTGTCGCTCTTTTCTTGCAAATCTCTCTTGTGTTTTTCCTTTTGTTTATCCATACTCTGTATAAGTAAATCTTTGATTTATTTTTGCTAAAAAAAATCTTAAAAAATATCTAAAAATAAGTTAAAAATTAAACAACCTTTCAAATTAATTTTTGATTTTAAAAGAAATATTTTTCTTTAGGCTCAATAGTTTGGGAGCGTGATTTTTTTAGAATCGTTTTCTAATTCCAACCATTATGAT
>ERZ802819.173-NODE-173-length-43176-cov-30.4142_pt1 | contig 43176 bp, 42 predicted proteins | sample MGYA00345647_ERZ802819 | MGnify/ENA primary metagenome ERZ802819 (study PRJEB30503, sample SAMEA104212355) | marine metagenome | biome: Westerlies Biome; feature: [SRF] surface water layer (ENVO:00010504) within the epipelagic zone...; material: water...
TCACATTCTTTAGAAATTTCTTCATCAGCTATTGGATCTAACAGTGCTTTTCCACTTTTCTTTGAAAGTGACATGGCTATCATTAGATTTTGCTTAACTGACATTGTCATAAAAACTTGACTTATTTGAAATGACCTACATAAGCCAATATGAGTTGCGTTTCTAGGTTCTATTCCTGTTATATCTTCTCCTAAAAACTCTATTTTACCACTAGTAGGTTTCAAATAACCTGTGATCATATTTACAAAAACAGTTTTACCGGCACCATTTGCACCAATTATACCTACAATTTCACCTTGAGTAATTGAAACATTAATATCTTTAGCAGCAACAATTCCAGAAAAAGATTTATTTAAATCAGAAGCTTTTAAAACTGTATCATTTGACATCTTTTTTCTTTCCATAATTAAAGACTTTTTCTATGACAGACCATATACCTCCTGGAAAAAAGAAAATAATTGCAAGTAAAGTACCTCCTACAATGGCAGCCCAAGCTTGTGGTGCCCATTCAAAAGCATAAGTTCTTATAAATTCAAATATAATAGCACCTATGAAAGGAGCAAGAATATTTCCCCATCCAGACATAATTGTAATAAATACTAACTCACCAGAAACATTCCAGTTAACCATTGAATCAGGATCTACTTGTCCTAAGCTTGCTGCCATAAGTCCACCAGCACCACCCGCTAAGCAAGCTGACATTACATATTTAATATGTATTGCTTTTTGAACAGAGTAACCTAAATATTCAACTCTTATTTCGTTGTCTTGAATAGCAGTAGTTAGATGTCCTAGAGTTGATCTTAGATACGCTTGTATAGAGATTGCAGCGCAAATAACAAAAAATGTTATTAAATAAAACAGGTATTGCCTTGTCAATTCCATCCCTAAAAGTGTAGATGGAGAAATTGACATACCGTCAGTAGAACCAAGAAATTCAGCTTTTGCTAACAATCCATACAAAACCATTGAAAAAGCAAGAGACAACATTGCAAAAAATATTTCTCTATATTTTCTTAAAATAAACCCAAGACAAAAACCTAATAGGCCTGCAGCAATTACAGCAATTGCAAATCGTAGTAAAATGTCAGTAATACCAAAATATTTTTGACATAATGCAACTGCATATGCTCCAAACCCATAATAGAGTGCATGTCCAAAAGAGACTAAATTAGTTCTCCATAATAACATAAGACCTAAAATTGCCAATCCCCTAGACAAACCATACATGAAGTTGTTTTGCATCCAGTCAGGAAGAACCAAAGAAGATAAAACACACAACACTATCATGAAAGTGATTAAAATTCTTACGCTTGTATCTTTAAAAATACCTGTAAACATTAAATTTTCCTTGGTTTAGGTGGCGCAAATAATCCCTCTGGACGAATAATTAATACAATTGCCATTACAGCAAAAACAACAAAAAGTTCTAATATAGGGGCTTGGTGTACAGCAAAAGCTCTTAGGATACCAACAATTAAAGAACCTATAAGAGCACCTGGGATAGATCCCATCCCTCCAATAACAACTACTGCAAAACTTAGGACCACAAGATCAATAGCAAAGCCAGGAGATACCGATGTTGTTGGAGCAACATAAGCTCCACCTAAAGCTCCTAAAATAGCACCACCAATAAACGTAACAACATATACTTTAGTTACGTCAATACCCATTGCCACGCTAATTTCTCTGTCATATATAACAGATTGAAGAAGTTTGCCCCATTTTGTTTTTGTTAGTCCATACCAACATACAAAAGCAACTATAGAAGCAAGAAGTATAAGTGAAAGTTGATAAACTCCTCTGTTTAATCCTACAATGTCAACCCAACCAAGCATCATTGCGGGTTGGTAGGGAAGATAAGGATCAACTCCAAAAGTAATAATGATAAGATCTTCAAAGATTAAAAAAACTCCAAAGGTTGCTAAGACGATCAAATGTATATCCTGATTGTACATTTTTCGAAGTATAAATCTTTCAATTACATATCCTAAAACCACGCCAACTAAAATCGCTGAAATCAAAATGGCTGGTAAGAAAAGAGCTTCTGATAGATCATTATCGGTAATAAAGCCAATAGCAAAAGCGGAAGTATACGCTCCCCATGCATAAAAACTTCCATGAGCAACATTTAAAATCTTCATAACTCCAAAAATAATTGTGAGACCTAAACTTACTATAAAAAGATATGAGGCGTAAGTTAGACCGTCTAATAAAACAGTTGCCCAAAATTGCATTTTAATACTCCAAAATGGCAATAAAAAAGGATGCAAAAATTAGCATCCTTTTTTATAAAATTTAGTTACATTTTGCTCCAGGCATTCCAGCATTTATCCAATCTTCGGATTTAGTGCCTGCCGGAGGATAAATACACTCAGCACCATACATTTTAACTTTTTCAGCTCCAGGTGTTTTACCTTTCTTGTTATATTTAGTCAGTCCATAGCCAACAGAGTGAACTGCTTGATGACCACCACCTCTAGCCATAGAAATTGTCTCTGTAAAAGATTTAAACTTAATATTCTTCATAGCAGCAATCACTTGATCTTGAGAAGGAAACTTACCTGCTTTTTTCATAGCTTTGTCCATAGCAAATTTATAAGCTAATATTGATCTAGCATATTGGTATGATGGACCTAAAGGAAGTGCGTTAAATCTTTTCTTGTATTCACCAATGAACCACAAGTTAAGAGGATCTTTATTGTCTCTTGCCAAAAGTCCAACATTACCTCTTGTTCCCATTACAATACCATCAGGAAACTTCTTACCTAAAGCATCAACCGCAGAACCACCAACTGATGATACAAAGATTTTCTTTTGGAAAAAACCTCTAACCATTGCTTGCAAAGTAAATGCTTCTATATCTCCATTCCAGAAACTTGAGTGAACAACTTTTGCTTTATCAAGTGATAATGCAGAAATTTCAGTACCATATTGACCAACAAAAAGTTTTGGAAATTGAGGTTTGTCAGATCCTTTGCTATCTGGCGACATTTGTTTCATACCTAATTCAAAAAACTTGTACGAATCTTGTCCCCAGGCATAGTTTTGGTTAATACCAGTATAATTTTTTTCATTTGGGTACATGTCAACTATATATCTAGCTGCAGCTAAACTGTCACCAACAGCATTTGCTTGAGTTCTAAAAACATGGCTTCTTAACTTTTCTTCATATAGTCTTGGAGTTCCACATGTTGAGAACACTGTTAACATTTTTAATTCGTCTGCAATAGGACCAATTGCCATACAGTTTCCAGAAGAAATATAACCAATCATTGCATCTACTTTTTGCTTTTCTACAAAATCTCTAAATAGACCAACTTGTTTAGTACCACCTCCAGATTCATCACTGAAAACAGGGTTCATTTTAGCCCCTGCAAATCCTTGAGTGTTATAAGGTGCTGGCATTGTTCCATTGTTGATTGCATCAATAACAATTTGTGCACCTTGTTTTGCAGGAACACCAAAAACACCCGCTGCGGGTCCAGTTAAAAAAGAGACAACACCAACTTTAACAGTATCTTTGGCTATAGCAGATCCTGCAAATAAGCAAGAAGCCACAAGCATTGATGCTGATGCTATCTTAGTGGTTTTGTTAAATATTTTGATTTTCATAAATACCTCCCATCAAAAAATAATATAACAGTTTAATCTAAACTTAGATTTATCAATGGGTCATTTCCAAAACAAAATTGGATAAACTGATATCAATTTAATATTTCCCCAAAGTAATTAAGTAAAATTGAACACAGCAAAATTGTTAAATCAAGTTATATTTTTTAATATCAATTAACACATTAAGTATTGTTTATTTATAAAGCAATTACAATTTTTTCTCTTTTTTTTCATAGATTTTACAGATCAATAAACCACCCACCAGCCCCCAAAAAGGAGATCCAATATTTAGAATAGTTAAGTCTGACATTGTGATCAGAAAAGACACTAATGCTCCAAATGAAAAGCTTCCCGAAAAAGCAGAAATAAAAGTATTTTTTAAGACTATTAATAATGCAATTCCTCCAAGGGACGCTATAAAACCTGGAGGGCAAGATGATATGAAACCCGTAAAAAAAGGTGAAAAAATTCCAAATGTTATACAAAGTAAAGCAAAAATAATCCCACTAGTATAATGTCTCTTAATTGCTATACTTTTTTTATATTCTTTTATCCCTTCTATAAAAGTTTCTTCACCATGTCTGTTAACTAAGGTCTGAACTCTTTCTGTACCAATCAACTTGTTAGCATCAGTAACTTTTATATTATTCTTATTATCATCATCAGAAACTATAATACCTGTTACAGGCCCAGTTAAGCACGATGAGACTGTACCAAAAAAAGAATTTATTATTGAGCCAATTCCACATGCAACTGTAAATGGTTTGATGTAAGTTTTATGCCCTGCAGATTTAAGAATGGCTAATCCTTGACCATTTTGAATAAACAATACAGTTATTGCTAGTGGGATAACTAGTTCTATGTTTGCATTTAAATTGAATTCAGGGACAAAAATTGTCGGGATTATGGGGCTAAAGTTTAGGTTGTTGAATACTTCTGGTTGGTTGGAATTAAAAATTACAATAATCCCTACAACTAATGAGCCAAGTAGGGGGGGGATTATTCTTTGCAGTGGGGGTATTGCATAAATTACAAAGTAAGTAATTGTCATTGACCCAGATAATATAGGAGTTTCTTTCAGAGAATATAACCAGTTTAAACTAAATTGAAGAAAAATAGCAGCAACCATTCCCATTACTATTTCAACAGGAATTTTCTTATTTATCCAAGTTAAAATATTAGTTAATCCTAAAAAGGTTAAAAAAATACCAGTTACTACGTAAGTGCCTACAATTTCGTTAAAAGAGTAATTTTCTATCGATGAACCAATTAATATTATTCCTGGTATACTCCACATAAATACCAATGGTTGTTTGTACCAAAAAGAAAAAACTATACTTATCAAACTATTAATTGCAAAAGCACCAAATAACCAACTAGAAAGTTCTTGATTTGTAAGGTCTGTCTTAGTGCCTACAAGAAGCATGATTGCAACTGGGCCAGTAACTGCAAAAAGAAATGCTACAAAGCCATTAGTAATATTTTCTCTAGTTATGTCTTTATAAAAATTTTTGACTAAATTCATTATTAATTTACTCAATGTTTAATTATAAGTAATTTTTTTTAATTTTGATTTGTTAATAATATTTAAATCAGTTGAATTTTTTTGTACAATACAAAAGAAATCAGAAATTTGTATTAAAGCTGTATTAATTAAATCTTCTTGAACATATTTCATTGCTGTATGATAGCCATTTTTTAGTGCCTGTTTTATTTCTACTTTCGTTAATTCTCCAACTTCAACGGTAATCAACAAATTGTTCAAATCACTTTCTTCATAAATTTCATTTGCAGGTTTTTTTTTAATATTGGGATGGTCATATATATCTACAGCATTACATATCATAGTTGCAGCTGCATCCGCCATTGCAGCGTTATTAGCTAAAACAGTTACAGAGTCAGCAATACCTCTAGAAAAACTTTTTCCTCTCCACCCAGATGTGGCTATTCCACGTGATTTATCTTTATATTTTATTTCTGCAATCATATTAGGGATAGCAGCTAAACTACTCTTCATTATCTGATTTTTATTTAAATAAAATGATACATCTCCTCCATTATTCACATATGCTTTTTCAAGATTTGTATTATTAATTACAACTCTGAGAATATTATCTGCAATTGAACCTGCAACAGCAGCCATTGGTGTTATAAAAGAGGGAATAAATTTTTCTGTTGCATTTTGCATGCTCTGAGAAATCTTATTATTAAACTTTCTATTAAGTACAACTTTTTTTTTCAATAGCTGTTGGTCTAATACAAGTTCGTCTAAAAGTGTTTCAAAATATTTCTTAGCGTAAGTGTAAGCTAAACTTCTATCGATTCCTAGAGCTTCAAGAACTATATTTATTGGACCGTGCTGAAGAAATAATCTGTTATCTTGTTCTTTAATGAACATTAATTCACTTTATTATAAAAATGATTTTTTTGTGCCATATTCACCACCTTTTTCTATTACATCTGTTTTTGATCTAATATTATCTAAGTGGCCACCAATTGATTTATATTGATCATTATCAATTGTAAATTCCAATGGAGCAACTATAGCAGGAGTAGGGACATATCCGAATGAATTGTCTGGCATATCAAAAACATCAACCATAAGAGTTATTCCTCCACCGGGCCAAATATAAGGTTTGACTCCACCACAAGTAATATTTGTTGTTTTGTTTTTGACTGATTTTGTGAGTTGAATTGGGTTTTTTGTTACTCCTGATCTCAATGAGCCGCCAGCTCCACCAACAAACATCACAGTGCAGAGAGCAGGTTCACAATTTTCTTCAATCAACTCAACACTTGGTTTTAAATTTTTGGGTATTGTTTTTTTCTGTGGTTTCAAATTATTATCTAATTGATAGTAAGCAAAATGTTCACCAGTTGTTGATACCATTAGAATTGTAAGACCTGGAAAAGCACCCTTTTTTTCATTCCAGTCTCCTAAAATAGTTAAGGGATCATCTATGTCTGTTCCGCCCCAACCAGTTCCTGGATTTGCAACTTGGAAATATCTTCCTGGAGTTGATCGTCTTCCCTTAATTGAGATTCCTGTGCTTTTCCAATCTAGAACTTTCCCAGCTTGATGCTCAGATACAACACCAGTAATATGGTCGTCAACAACTACAACTTCGTCAACTAGATCTACCCATTGCGATGCAAACATACCAATGGTAGCTGATCCACACCCAACCCTCATTTTATCTTCTTTTACACCTTGAATTATTGGTGCTTTCCCAGCTTGAACAATTATATTAAGCCCATCATCAATAGATAGTTCAACTGCTTCCTTATTACACAATTGCATGAGTGCATTACAAGTAAGACGGCCTTCTAATTTTGATCCACCAGTTAAGTGGTCAACACCACCTAAAGACAACATTTGTGATCCATATTCACTTGTCATAACGTGACCTATTGCTTCACCTTTATGCCTCACTATTGATCTTTCAGAACCTAAATGTCTATCAGTATCAATTTTAACTTTTACTCCACAATATGAAAAAATGGCTTCAGTAACTACAGTTACAAAATCAGTACCTTCTACTTTGCTACTAAATATAAAGGGGGCAGGTTTATAGTCTGGATAAGTAGTACCTGATCCAATTGCTGTAATAAATGTATTATCATCTTGTGTGCTTTCACCATCCCAATTTGCTTTCAGAAAAGGTTTAACTTCTTCACCTTTTTCAATTTTCTTATTAAGGATTATTAGAGGATCAAGTCTTATGATTTCTCCATCTTGATTAGCATATCTATCACAGGCACCAGATTTACCTTCGGCGATAAAACACAATATTGGACATGCATCACATCTAATTTTTTCTTGTATCAAATTCAGCCTCCGAAATAGCTTCTAATACTCTATGAGGTAGTGCTGGAAGTTTTTTAATTATTGCTCCAGTACAGTTTCTAAGAGCATTTAGAATTGCAGGTGTAGTAGGTATTAAAACATGTTCACCTAATCCTTTAGCGCCCATAGGTCCCTCAGGATCGGTTTTTTCCACAAAAATACTTTCAATTTCAGGCATGTCACCAATAGTGGGTATTAAATAATCGTGTAAATTTTCTGTTCTATCTGGAATATATTCTTCCATTAGAGCTAAACCTAAACCTTGAGCGACTCCTCCTTCAATTTGGCCTTCTGCCAAGAGTGGATTAACTACTTTACCTAAATCATGAACAGCTGTGATTTTCTCTACTTTTATAGTCCCTAGTTCTTTGTTGACCTCAATCTCAGCCATTTGCACACCATATCCATATACAGCATAAGGTTTACCTTGTCCGTTATCATCTAATGGAATTGTAGGAGGGTCATATGTTTCTATTGCTGATAAAATGTAGCCATCATTATCTGCTTTCATTTCGTTGAGTTTTAAGATTTGTTTTTTATCATTATGTTTAACAACTACAGTTTCATTTTTTAATTCAATAACCGCGTCAGAGCCCATATTACTTAATCTTAAAATTTTTTTTCTTAAACTTGTTCCGGCTAACTCGGCAGCTTTGCCTGAAATGTAAGTTTGTCTTGATGCAGATGTTTTTCCACAATCTGGTGTTAAATGAGTATCAGGACCAATTAAGTTAAAGACGTTAACGGGAACACCTAAGGCGTCTGCGCAAATTTGAGTAATTACAGTATTTGATCCTTGACCAATATCAGTTGCACCTTGATGAAGATAAAGTTTTCCAATATTGTCTATGCCAACTTTTATGGTGGATGGGTTTGGTAAAGCAGTATTACCACAACCATACCAACAAGAACCAAGTCCAATACCTTTTTTAATAACATCAGAGGATTTATTAAAATTTTCTATATTTTGAAGACCTATTTTCCATCTTTCTGAAAGAGCTTCTAAACATTCTAATATACCAACCCCGTGAAGTTGTTGACCGCATACAGTTTTTTGACCATCTTGAAGAGCATTAATTTTCCTAAATTCTAACTGATCAATGTTACAAATGTCAGCTAATTGGTCGTAAAGGGTTTCTTGAAGAGCTGCTGCTTGAGGAACACCAAAACCTCTGAATGCTCCAGATATTGGGCCATTACTATGTAATGCATTACCCAAAGCTTTATAGTTTGGAGTGTAATATGGACCACTTGCGTGTATAGGAACTCTTGTGGCAACAGTGGGGCCCCAACTTGCATAAGCTCCCGTATTGAAATCACCATCAAAAATCATTCCTATAATTTTTCCATCATTATTTGCTGAGATAAGAGCATTCATATCAGCAGGATGCCTTTTAGTCGTAGACATCATTGATTCATTTCTTGTGTAAATTATTCTGCTTGGCTTATTAGTTTTTAAAGTTACCAATCCTAATAATGGTTGAATTGATACGTCTAACTTAGAACCAAAACCTCCACCAGCTGTGGCTGGAATTATTCTTACTTTTTCTTTTTCTAAACCAAGAATATTAGCAGTATCATCTCTATCCATAATCGGAGCTTGTGTGCAAGCTTGAATTACTAGAGTATCTCCATCCATCCAGCAAGAACCAGCTTCAGGTTCTATATAAGCATGTTCCACATAAGAAGTTTTTAAGGATCCTGAAACTTTAAAGCCTGAATGATTAAATACAAGATCAGGTTCTCCTGAAATAACTTTACCAACAGTTAATACGTTGTTAATTCTATCAGAATGAACGTTTTCTGTATTTTTTTCTTTTGCTGAAGATATGGTTAGACTTTCTTGTGAAGGTTCCCATTTTACAGGAAAAGAACTTATATCTAATTGATTGATCAAGTCATAATCACCGGCAATTATAGCAATAGCCTCTCCCTTAAATCTAGCTTCTGAAATAGCCAATGCTGGTTGATCAGCAAAGTTTGGAATTACACCAAATTTATTTTCTCCTGGTATGTCTTTTGAGGTAAGTATAATTTCTATACCGTCAATCTTTTTTTTCCACTTATTTAAATCGCCAAACTTAAACCTTGCTCTATGATATGGAGATCTTATAATTTTAACTAACAAGGAGTCCTTTGGCCAATAATCAGCGCCAAAAATCTCAGTGCCGAGTACTTTTTTTAGTCCATCAATCCTAGGAATTCTACTTCCCACAGCTTTTTCATAAATAGGCAATTTATCTTCATCAGCATCAACATTAACATTTTTAACAGCATTTATTATTTTTTGGTACCCAGTACATCTGCATAAAACTCCTGATAATGCTTCTTCAACTTCGGCTTTATTTGGTCTAGGATTTTTTTTAAGAAGAGCAGTAGCAGAAATAAGGAGGCCTGGAGTACAAATTCCACATTGAGCAGCTCCATGTTTTAGAAATGATTTTTGTAAATCATTTACACCACTATAACTTAATCCTTCAATCGTTTGTATTTCTGTGTTTTGTGCCCTTGCAGCTGTCAAAAGGCATGAACAAATAGGTTCTTCATTAACAAGAATTGTACAAGAACCGCAGTCGCCTGCGTTACATCCAACTTTAGTTCCTTTTAAACCTAAATCTTCTCTTAAAACCTTACTAATTCTATCTGAAGGATTGACGTTTAAAACTTGTTTTTTACCATTTAGAATAAAATCTAATTCAATTTTTGTTTTACTCATATTAACCTTTAAAATTAAATTTATTAATGGTATTTATTATTGTATCCTTTACAAGAACCTTAGATACTTGAAGTCTATACAAATTAGTCCCTCTAATATCATTGATTGGGGAAAGATATTTTTCATAATTAAAATTTAAAATAATAGTTGTTAGCTCATCTTTTATACTTTTACCTATTAATAAATTTTCTAATAATGTTATTCTTTTTGCAACAGCGCTACAAGAACCAATAGAAATGGCAATATCAGATATTATATCTTTTTTTAGATTTAATTTGCATGCAATCATAGCAATTGAAATAACTAAATATTTACGTGCGCCTAATTTTAAGAAAGAGGAATTTCCTAATTCTGCTTCTTTGGGTATCAGTATAGCTGACAATATCTCATCATTTTGTAATTCTGTCTTCCTAGACCCTTTTATAAAATCTTCCAATTTTAAAACTCGTTTACCATTGACAGATAATAATTCAATTGATGCGTCTAGAGATAACAGGCAAGGAACACCGTCGGCTGCAGGAGAAGCATTGCACAAATTTCCTCCAATAGTCCCTAAGTTTTGAATTTGTCGCGAACCTATTTGAAGGCTGCATTCTTTAAGCATATCGTAGCATTTGGGTAGATCATTGTTTTCAACAAGATCTGTCCAGGTAACTCCAGACCCTATTTTTCTGAACCCATTTTCAAAAGTAATATTTCTAAGGGATTTTATGCCAGAAACATCTAAAATATCATTGCCAAGATTATCTTCTTGGGTTGAAGGAAGTAAATCAGTACATCCAGCAGCTATTGTCAGTTTTTGTTTAGACAAACTATTGAGTGCATCATTTATTTTATTTGGTCTGTAATACAATTATTTACAACTAAAAAATATTAAGCTTAATTAAAGTTTCAACAAACGTTGATGAAAAATACAATATATGATCTAACATTTTTTTGGAAAATATTTAAAGTAAAAATTAATTATATATATTATGCATTGGTAATGACGTATGAAACATGACACTTCAATTTCCAAAAATTTTAATGTTTTAGGGATAGATGTTGGAGGTACATTCACTGACCTTATTTATGTTGATAAAGAGAATAATATTATAGAGTTTGCAAAAGTACCAACTTCCTCAGAAAATCAAGCATTTGGGGTTATGGACGCAATTAAAAAAGCAAAATTAAAACTTGATCAAGTTAAATTAATTGTTCACGGAACAACCACCACAACAAATGCATTATTAGAAAGAAAGTTGTCCAAAACAGGGCTGATAACAACAAAAGGTTTTAAAGATGTTATTGAGTTAGGAAGAAGAACTAGGCCAAATTCTTATGGAATGCATGGAAAATTTGTTCCAATTATATCAAGAGATTTGCGTTGTGAGGTAAGCGAAAGAGTTGATGCAAGAGGTAATGTAATTACGGTTCTTGATGAAATTGAAGTAAAAAATACTGCTGAAAAACTTCTCGAATTAGGATGTGAGTCAATTGTAATTCATTTTCTACATTCTTATGCAAACAATCATCACGAATTGAGAGCTTTAGAAATAATATCTAATTTTTGGCCAAACAATTATATTACTATGGGTCATTCGTTATTATCTGAAAATAGAGAGTACGAAAGAGGTGTCACCGCCGTAATTAATGCGAGTGTACAGCCAATTCTTGAAAAATATCTTAAAAAGTTAGAAAATGAACTTTCGATTGCTAATTACAAAAATGAATTGCTTGTAATGAATGGAAATGGAGGAACTATTTCTTCCAAAATGGTGGTCAATGAAGCTGCAAAGACTGTTATGTCGGGACCTGCTTCTGGTGTTATTGCTGCAGCTCATACTGGTCAATCATCAGGGATTAATAATATTATAACTTATGACATGGGAGGCACTTCTACAGATGTTGCATTAATTATTGGAAATCAGCCATCTGTTTCAAGTGATCTTGAAGTTGAATATGGTATGCCTGTTCATGTGCCTATGGTAGATGTTAGAACCGTTGGTGCGGGAGGTGGTTCTATAGCAAAATTAAGTCTGGCTGGCTTGTTAGAGGTTGGTCCTGAAAGTGCGGGTTCAGTTCCAGGTCCAATTTGTTACGGACACGGGGGAACTATTCCTACTATCTCAGATGCTAATCTTCTTTTGGGGAGATTAAATATCTCCAAAATTATTTCAGATACTGATAAGATTTCCATAGATGATATTAAAAAAATATTCCATAATAAATTAAGTAAGGGTTTATTATTGGATGAAATTAAAACCGCTGAAGCTGTCATTAAGATTGCTAATACAAAAATGGCAGGAGCCATACGCATGGTTTCAATATCTCTAGGAGTTGATCCAAGAGATTTTACTTTGTTCGCATTTGGAGGAGCAGGGCCTCTTCACGCTAGTTCTTTGGCAAAGGAATTAGGAATTCCAAAGGTGTTAATCCCAGCTCGTCCAGGAATAACTAATGCTTTAGGTTGTGTTGTTGCAGATTTAAGACAAGATTTTACTAAGACTTTAAATATGCCGATAGATAAAGTAAACATTCAAGATTTACATTCTCTTTTTGAAGATCAAGAAAAAAGGGGAATTGAATCAATCAAGAAACAAGGCCTTGAACTTACTAATATCAGCTCAAGCTTTAGCCTTGATATGCAATTTATTGGACAAACTCATATTTTAAGAATCGATTTACCCAACTCTTACCCAGACAAGGATTATTTACAAAAAAGTTTTGAAAAATCCTATTTAAATAGGTTTAAGGTTAGATTATCAGAAATCAAAGCTAACATAGTAAATGCAAATACTACGGTACAAGGACATAAAGTACCTTTTGATATTTCATTGTTAAATAATAAGTTAGACAAACGTTTGAATTTGAATGACGCATTATTAGAATATAGAAAAGTTTATTTTAAAGATAAATTTTTAAGTACTCCAATCTATTCTAGGGATAGAATGCCATTTGAATTTGAAATTAAAGGGCCTGCTATAATTGAACAAATGGATACGACTACACTTATTGAGCCTAATGACAGAGTATATGGCGACAATTTAGGGAATATGTTTATCGAAGTCGGAGAATTTTGATGATTATAGATAAAATAACCTTATCTGTGATTCAAGCTGGTTTACAACAAGTATGTGATGAAATGGATTTAAGTTTTTCTCGTGCTGCTTTTTCTCCTGTCATTTCAGAAGCTAATGACAGATCCGATGGTATTTATGCGGCAGATAATGGTGATTTAATTGCTCAGGGGATAGGCGGTCTTCCAGTTTTTGTTGGTACGATGGAGTACTCTACAAGAGAATTAATAAGATTGATCAATGAAGGTAAAGTTGATCAACCTAATCCAAAAGATATTTATATAGTTAATGATCCATATCTCGGTGGGACTCATTTAATGGACGTAAGGTTTGTTAAACCTTATTTTAGAAAAGGTAAAATCTTTTGTTGGTTATCTAATACTGGTCATTGGCCTGATATTGGTGGCAGTGTGCCGGGCGGTTTCTCAGCTTCTGCTACAGCTGTTGAACAAGAAGGTTTAAGATTGCCACCAGTGAAACTCTTTAAAAAAGGCAAGTTAGATAATGAGATATACTCAATAATTTGCTCAAATATTAGAGTTGCTGATCAAAGGATAGGGGATGTGAAGGCCCAAGAAGCAGCCCTTTTGGTCGGAGAAGAACGATTAGACATATTGTTAGATAAATATGGTGATGAGGTTGTTGAAAATAGTATATCACTATTAAGAAAAACGGCATGTAATCAGATGAAATCCTTTATACAAGAAATTCCAAACGGTGTTTATGAGTCCTCTGCTTGGGTTGATTCAGATGGAGTTATAAATGAGCCTTTAGAAATTAAATTAACAATTACAAAAAAAGATGAAGAATTAGAATTTGATTTTTCTGGATCATCTAAACCTTGTAAGGGTCCAATGAACTCCGTTTTAGCTACTACTTTGAGTTCTGTTTACTTGGCTATGAGACATATTTTTCCCGAAGTACCCATAAATGGTGGTGCTTTTATTCCACTTAAAGTAAAAAGACCATTTAACACTTTTTTGGATGCTCATTACCCAAGACCTGTTTCTGGTTGTGCGGCAGAAGTATCACAAAGAATTGCTGAAGCGGTTTTTATTGCATTAGTTGAAGTTCTTCCTTCAAGAGTTACCGCTGCACCTGCAGGCACTAGTGGAAATTTTGCTTTGGGAGGTTTTAATGAAGACACAAATAGTGATTTCGTAATGTACCAATTATCCGGGGGAGGTTATGGAGGCAATTCAGATCATGACGGTCTTGCGAATGGATGCTCAACTATTGGCATATCTAAAGCTCCTCCTGTAGAGATAATGGAACAAAAATTTCCTGTCTTGTATCATCATTATGCACTTCATGATGGTTCTGGAGGTGCAGGGAAACAAAGAGGTGGTTTAGGATTAGATTACAAGTTAGAGATTTTATGTGAAAATGCTCAAGCAAGTTTTGTTATGGATCATGGTAGATATGGCCCCCAAGGAGCTATGGGAGGATTGGACGGTCAAGTTAATGTTGTAAATGTTCAACAATCAAACAAAGTTTATACTCCTATCCATTTATCCAAAGAGCAAGATATTCAGCTTACTAAAGGTGATACAGTTCACGTAAAGACACCTGGAGGTGGTGGTTATGGTTCTCCGTATGAGAGGAATGAATTACTAGTATTAAAAGATGTAATAGAAAAAAAATATTCTAGAAAACAAGCAATTGAATTTTTTGGTGTAAGTATTGATGAAAATAATTTTGAAATTAATCAAAAAGAAACAAAACTTTTGCGTCAAAATAAAAAAATAATATAAAGTAAATCTTATATAGAATTTATAAGAATAAATTTTGGAGAAAATAATATGTTAGGTTTAATGCAAGACCATCCTTTATTGATTTCGAGTATTTTTGAACATGCTGTTAGTAATTATGGAAAACAAGAAATTATTTCTAATACAGTTGAAGGAGGAATTCATAGATATAATTATTCAAGCTGGGGTAAGAGAACTAAGAAATTAGCTAATGCTCTAAAATCATTGAATTTAGAACAAGGAGATAAAGTTGGAACTTTAGCATGGAATGGTTACAGACATTTAGAAATATATTATGCAACTTCTTCCAGTGGCCTTATCTGCCATACACTTAACCCTAGGCTTCACCCTGATCAAGTTTCTTATATTGTAAATCATGCAGGAGACAAAATCTTGTGTGTAGATTTGAATATTTTACCATTGATAGAAAAAGCATCTGAAAATTTCAGAACAGTTGAAGCTTTGGTGATTATGACTGACGAAAACAATATGGTTAAACCTAAAATTAAAAATGGGATAAAAGTCATATGTTATGAGGAGTTAATAAAAGACCAATCTGAAGAATTTATTTGGCCCGAATTAGATGAGAAAACAGCTTCATCCTTATGTTATACTTCTGGAACAACTGGTAATCCCAAAGGAGTGCTTTATTCACATAGGTCAACAGTTTTGCATGCGTATGGTATGAATTTAAAAGATGTTGTACCTTATGGAGCTAAAGACGTAGTGCTTCCTGTTGTTCCAATGTTTCATGTAAATGCTTGGGGTACACCTTATGCAGCACCAATGTGTGGAACTAAAATAGTTTTTCCTGGTGCTAAATTAGATGGTGAAAGCTTAACCGACCTTATGAATCAAGAAAAGGTGACTATTTCTCTTGGAGTGCCAACTATTTGGCTTTTATTATTAAATCACTTAAGGGATTCTGGTAAAAGAATAGACACAGTTAAAAGACTTGTAATAGGTGGATCTTCGTGTCCTAGAACACTATTTGAAGGATTTGAAGATGAGTTTGGAGCTGAGGTGATCCATGCATGGGGTATGACAGAAATGAGCCCATTGGGAACTGTGAATATGCCTGCATTAGCTGACGAACCAAGAAATAGAACAGAGTATTATGATCAAAAAATTGCACAAGGTAGGACTATTTTTGGCCATCAAATGAAATTAGTAGATGATGCAGGCAATGATTTACCAGAAGATGGAGAAACTCAGGGCAGATTACTATCAAGAGGTTTTTGGGTTCTTAAGGAATATTATAATGATACTTCTGAAAAGGACAGGTTTCTTGATGGAGGGTGGTTTGATACAGGAGATGTGGCTAAAATAGATGCAGACGGTTTCATGACTATAACGGATAGAACAAAAGATATTATTAAATCTGGTGGCGAATGGATAAGTTCCATTGATTTGGAAAATATTTGTGTTGGTCATCCTGAAGTGGCAAATGCAGCTGTAATTTCAGTGCCACACGAAAAATGGGAAGAAAGACCAATAGTTATAGTGCAGCCTATGCCAGGTAAATCACCTTCAAAGGACGAGATTCTTAATATGTATGAAGGTAAGATAGCAAAATGGATGATACCTGATGACGTTCTTTTTACTGATTTAATTCCCTTGGGAGCGACAGGGAAAATCCTTAAAAATAAATTAAGAGACCAATTTGGAGGTCATAAAATTAGTTAAAATTTTATTCCATGTGTCTTCTTGCTATTAGAGAGCCTCCATCAACTGGTATTATAGATCCAGTGATATAAGAACTAGCCTTCGAAGATAGAAAAATTGAAACACCTGCCATATCCTCTGGAATACCAATCCTACCTCTTGGCACGGAAGCCTTGATTTCTTCTCCAAATTCTTCAAGGGTGTGAGCCATCATATTACTTTGGAAAGGGCCTGGAGATATTGCGTTAACATTAATATTTCTGTTAGCCAATCTATTAGCTAGAACTCTTGTAAGTTGGTGAACTGCAGCTTTCGAAGCAGGATAAGAATATGTTTCTGCTCTCGGAATTCCTATTCCATCAATAGAACCAATATTAATTATCCTTGATGGATCAGCATTGCTCGCAGATTTTTCTAAAATATCAGCTAATTTTTGAGTTAAAAAAAATACTGATTTTACATTTGTGTCCATAACTTTATCCCATCCATTCTCAGGAAAATCGTCAAAAGATGCACCCCAAGCTGCTCCTGCATTATTTACAAGAATATTTAGTTTTTCTTCTTTATCTTTTATTTGAGAGACTAATTTATTCATTTGACTCATATCATTTATGTCAGCAGGAACCGAAATACATTCGCCAAATTCTGAAAGTTCATTTGCCTTAATATCGCATGCTTCTGCTTTTCTAGAAGTTATATATGTTTTAACCCCATTTCTAACAAAGCCTTCAGCAATCATGGCTCCTATGCCTCTTGATCCTCCTGTGATAAGTGCAGTTTTTCCTTTTAAATCAAATAAATTTTCCATACTTTTCCTTAACTTAAATTATAACAATTGACTTATTGTACTTTTATTTAACATAATAAATAGTTATAAAAAACATATCCCAAATAATTTTAATTTAAAATAATTTAGAATATTTATAGTTACTTGAAATGAATGTAAATGAACAAGAATTAATAGAAATCAGACAAGATGAGCAACTTGATTTAAATAATTTGCGTTCATACTTAAAAGATATTTTAAATATGCAATTTAAAGATATTGAAACTCTTCAATTTTCAGGAGGTCATGCAAATCTTACCTATCTTCTAAAGATAGATGATATAGAATATGTTTTAAGAAGACCACCACTAGGTCCTATTGCTCCTTCATCACATGACATGTTTAGAGAGCACACTGTTCAATCGAAAATTAACACTAAGTTCTCTTTAGCACCTAAAAGCTTATATTTTTGTGATGATGAAAGTGTAATTGGCTCTAAGTTTCATATTATAGAAAGACGAAATGGTTTCGTTATTAGAAAGAAAATGGAACCTTTTATAACTCAATCTAGAGAAAACATTAGAAAGTTGAGTTTTCGAATTATTGATGTTTTAGCTGATCTACATAAAGTTGACTTTGAACTTGTTGGTTTAGGTAATTTAGGAAGGCCTGAGGGTTTTGTAAAAAGACAGCTTGATGGATGGGAAGCTAGATGGAAAAAATCAACTGATAACGAAAAAATTAAAGCTAAGTTTGATAAATTAATAAATTTTTTAAAATTAAACTTACCTGAACCACAAGCAACTACTATTTTACACAATGATTTTAAATTAGATAATATTATGTGGAGTAACTCTGAAGAAATTTTGCCTGTTGCTGTTTTTGATTGGGATATGTGTACAAGGGGTGATCCTCTAATGGATGTCGGTCATATGTTGAATTATTGGATAGATGAAAATGATGATGAAGAATGCAAAAATATTACTTCAATGCCAATAGATAAAATTTATTATCCAACTAGAAGCGAAATAATTGATTATTATTCAAAAAAAACTGGTTTTAATATAGATAACATAGACTGGTATTATGCTTTTGGAGCATTTAAATTAGCTGTTATATTACAACAAATATTTTATAGGTTTCAAAAAGGTCAAACTAAGGATAAAAGATTTTCAAGTTTTGGAACTAGAATCGATGCTCTCATAAATAGAGCTAATAATGTTTTTAATTTAACTTAGAGGAAAAAATGGATTTCGAATATTCTCAAAAAGTAAAAAATCTTCAAGAAAAAGTTACTAATTTTATGAATGAAAGCGTTTATGAAAATGAAGATGTTTACAAAAAACAAGTTGAAGAGGGAGGTAGATGGTGCATACCAGAAATAATGGAGACATTAAAAGCTAAAGCAAAATCGGAGGGTTTGTGGAATTTATTTCTTCCTGATAGTAATTTAGGCGCAGGACTTACTAATACTGAATATGCTCCTCTATGTGAAATAATGGGGAGATCACCGATAGGTGCGGAGGTTTTTAATTGCTCTGCTCCAGATACGGGAAATATGGAAGTATTAGTAAGATATGGAACCGAAGAACAAAAAAAAGAATGGCTTACTCCTTTATTAAATGGAGATATAAGATCTTCTTTTGCAATGACTGAACCAGATGTAGCTTCTTCAGATGCATCAAACATACAAGCAAGCATTATACGAGATGGAGATTATTATGTAATTAATGCCAAAAAATGGTGGACCTCAGGCGCAATGGATCCTAGGTGTAAAATTATGATATTTATGGGTAAAACAGATCCAAGTGCAGACAAGTACAAACAGCAGTCTATGATACTTATTCCTTTTGATACAGCTGGTGTCAAAGTTTTAAGGCATTTACCTGTATTTGGCTATGATCATGCGCCACATGGACACGCTGAAGTAGAATTTAAAGATGTTAAGGTTCCTGCTTCTAATATTATTTTAGGTGAAGGTAGAGGGTTTGAAATAGCTCAAGGCCGTTTAGGACCTGGTAGAATTCATCATTGTATGAGATTGATTGGCCAAGCAGAAAGAGCTTTAGAATTGATGATTACTAGAGCAAAGTCTAGGGTTGCATTCGGCAAGCCTATTGCTCAACAAGGTGTAGTTATGCATGCAATAGCTGAAAGTAGAGCTGAAATTGAACAAGCAAGATTGTTAGTTTTGAAGACAGCTCACATGATGGATACCGTTGGTAATAAAATAGCAAGAAAAGAAATTTCAATGATTAAAGTTGTAGCCCCTAATATGGCTACAAGAGTTATTGATAGGGCTATACAAATTCATGGGGGGGGTGGTGTAACATCAGATTTTCCATTATCTTATGCATATGGTTATGCTCGGGCATTAAGATTGGCTGACGGTCCAGACGAAGTTCATAATATGAGTGTTGCAAAATTAGAATTGAGGGATAAAAATTAGGATTTATCCTAATTAGATTAATTCTATGGATATAAATAATCTAGAAACTTTTAAGGGGTTAATTACAAAGTATGATTTGAATGACAGGGATCAACTAAAAGTATCTTCTATTTACAAGTTTTTTGAAGAAGCAACAGGTTTTACTTCGTCATTATTAAATAAAAAATTAGATTTCAATTTTGAAGAACAATTACAGATAAATTACCCAAATTTAAAATATCAAGAATATCAAACTGTTTATATTTTAACAGACTTAAAACGACAAAAAGATAGTATTCAATTTATTAATAAATTATATTTATCTACTTCAGATAATGATTCAAAAGATCTAATAATTTCACTTAATAAAAATACAATAAACAGTGTAAAATTAGAAAATTTTTCAATAAATAAGCCAAAAATTAATACAGATATTTTTTCAGCTTTTAAGGGATTGGTAAAAAAAGAAGATTGTGATCAAATGTCTCATATGAATGTTCAATATTACTTTGGAAAACATTCTGATGCGATAAAAATTCTTTTTAATAAAATTTCCAGTCAATCTTTGGATAATTTAGCTTATCGAATAGTTAACGAAAGATGTATTTTTAGCAAAGAGGTGAGTTTAGATTGTGCATTAGAAATAGTTCTTAGTATAAAAAATATTTATGAAAATAACCTAATATTATTGAGTAAAGTTTATTGTATAGATAACAAAAATGTATCAGCATATTTTGAAACTAATATCTCATTTAAAACTGACGAAAAACTTAAAAAAATAATCAATAAAATTTTTTCTACAAAAACTCCAACTTATCTTAATGAATTACAGTTTAACGATTTACGTCAATTATCTGAGAATAGACCTTCAAGTAAACCGTCTAAAATTGCATTTATATCTTGTAAAAAGGCTGTGAATACTTGGGATTTGGATCATAAATTAATGGGTTCAAATCAATTTAAGATTGGCTGTGTTTCTGATGCAGCAACTCATTTATTTACTTATTGTGGAGCGGATTATAATTGGAGGACTGAATATAATATTGGATCAGCTGCGTTAGACTATTCTGTTAGATATTTTAAAAAAGCACCTCTTGGTATGGCTGTAACCATGTATACTAATTTCACTAAAATTGGAAATAAATCTTTAAAATTTATCCATCACATGGTTGATGATGCTTCTGGTGACATTATAATGGATATTGAAATAGTCGCAGTTTTATTTGACTTAAAAAAGAGAAAGTCAATTGAAGTTCCTGATAATTTTAGAAATAAGGCGACTATATTACTAGTTAATAATTAAAATCCACTTAATAGTTTAAATCTGTCTCTATGATAATCGCTATCTCCCATTAAATGATCTATCATTATTAGTCTTTTTGCATAATGTGCTGCAGAATACTCCCAAGTCATTGCAATTCCTCCGTGCAATTGAATTGTTTCTTCTGCAATTAATTTACCAACTCTACCTACTAGATTTTTTGCTGCTGAGATATTTTTATCCCTTGTTATATCATCCGTTTCAAAAGTTGATGATGCCAACATCACTGCTGATTTTACTTGTTCTATCTCAAGCATCATGTCAACCATTCTATGTTGTATACTCTGGAAAGCCCCTATAGATTTACCAAATTGTTTTCTTGTCTTTAAATAATCTAATGTTAAATCAAAACATATTTTCATAATGCCTAAAGCTTCTGCTGACAAGGCTAAAGCACCTGCTGAATTTGCTTTAACAACACATTTTAAAGCTTCTTCATCTTTAGCAAGTAACTCACCTTTTAAATTTTCAAAGGTAAGTTCTGTAGCTCTATAACCATCAATTGTATTATAAGATCTTTTTAATGTTGAGTCGTTATTAACTAGGAAAAGACCTATCCCATACTTATCATTTACATCACCATTAATTCTTGCAGACACAATTATTTTACTTGCGTTATCACCATTAATAACAAACGATTTTGTTCCGTTAATAATCCACTCTTCATTTTTTAAAGAAGCAGTAGTTTCAATGTAATGATCTTCATATCTATTATTCATTTCAGTATGAGCAAATGATATCAATAAATTACCTTCTATTATTAGAGTAATTAAATCATTTTGTGGTTTGGATATTGAAGATAATACTGTGTTAGATAAAATACCAGACGACAAAAAAGGCTCTACACATAATGACTTTCCTATAAGTTCAAAAATAATTGCAATGTCTTCTCCACTCCCACCTAATCCACCAAAATTAGGAGATACTAAAGCACTAATTACACCTAAATCTGAACTTTCCTTCCAAAACTCTTTTGAGTAACCTTCAGGTAAAGTTACGTTTTCACTTCTTTGATTAATATTTTTATAATTACTACTAAAAAATCTCTCTACAGTTTCTTGAAGCATTTTTCTTTCTTCAGATAATGAAAAATCCATTTTTGTTCCTATAAACCAAATGACGCTTTTGCGACTATATTTTTTTGAATTTCATTAGATCCACCATATATAGATATCTTACGCATATTAAAATATTGTTTTGCTATTGGACCAGCATAATCAGGTCCAATAGGCATTTCATTCCATCCTTCATCAAATTGTTCTGGTAAATATGGCAGGGCTTGTGGTCCAAGTGCTTTTCTTAGCAATTCAGTTGTTTTTTGTCTAACAAGCGTACCTTTAATTTTAAGTAATGAACTTTCCATTCCTGGAGCTTTACCTTCCGAAGCCGCACTGACAGTTCTTAAATTAAAAATCTCCATAGCTAATAAATCTATCTCAAGCTCAGCAATTTCAGAAGAAAAAATAGGATCTTCAATTAATGGCTTTCCATTTTTCAATGAATTTTTAGAAATCATTTTTAAATGATTTAATGCTGATTTTGAGTAGGGTACACCTGCAATTCCAGTTCTTTCAAAAGTTAATAGATATTTTGCATAGGTCCATCCCTCATTTTCTTTTCCAACTATATTATTTTTAGGAACTTTAACATCTGTAAACCAAACTTCGTTGACTTCATGTTCACCATCAAGTGTAATTATTGGTTTAACCTCAACACCTGGAGTGTCCATATCAATTAATAGAAAAGAAATTCCTAACTGGGGTTTTGCATTTAAATCTGTTTTGACTAAACAAAAAATTTTATCAGCATGATGACCTAGAGTGGTCCAAGTCTTTTGGCCATTCACTAGATAATGATCTCCTTTATCTACAGCAGTTGTCTTTAAACTAGCTAGGTCAGACCCGGCACCTGGTTCAGAATACCCTTGTGCCCACCAGTCTTCATTATTAAGAATTCTAGGAAGATAATAATTTTTTTGTTCTTCAGAACCAAATTCAATTAACACTGGACCCAGCATATTAACTCCAAAAGGAACAATTCTAGGAGCGGAAGCCTTAATTATTTCCTCTTCAAAAATATGTTTTTCAATAGCATTCCAACCTGTTCCTCCATATTCTTTAGGCCAATGCCATGCAAGCCAACCTTTTGCAGTCAAGTTATTCATGAATATTTCATAATCCTCTTTAGTTAATCTTTGATATTTCTTAACTTTTTCTGACAGGGACTTTGGAAGGGTTTCATTAAGCCAATCTTTAACTTCCCTACGAAAGATTTCTTCTTTTTCGGAATATTCAAAATTCATGTTTTATTACCATTCAGTTTGTTTTATTTTTATTGTATAAAGAGGACATATATTTTTCTGTGAACTTTAACAATAGAAAAGGTTAAAATGCAAATCAACAAAATAAAGACAGATATATCAGAAATTTTATCTGATGTTTTCGATGGAGCTACGATTATGGTTGGAGGCTTTGGTGAGGCAGGAAGCCCAATAGAGCTTCTTCACGGTCTGATTGATCATGGGGCTAAAGATTTAACTATTATTGCTAATAACTCTGGAAATGGAAGAGTTGGTCTTGGTGCTTTAATCGGTCAAAAGAAAGTAAAAAAAGTAATCTGCTCATTTGCAAGATCTGCAAAAGGTATAACTTTTCAAGAACTTTACAATAAAGGTGAAATAGAATTAGAAGTTGTGCCGCAAGGTACTTTAGCAGAAAGAATTAGAGCTGCTGGCTCTGGTATACCCGCATTTTATACGGCAACTGCAGTAGGAACTCCTCTAGCTATTGGAAAAGAGGAAAAAGTTTTTAATGGTAAGAAGTATATTTTAGAAGAGGCTCTTAATGCAGACTTTGCATTGGTAAAAGCTGATGTAGCAGATAGATATGGTAATTTAACATTTAACAAAACAGCTAGAAATTTTAATCCTATAATGTGTATGGCTGCCAAACAATCTTTAATTCAAGTATCAAAACTTATAGAGCCTCATCAAACCAATCCAGAAAATGTTATAACCCCAGGCATTTTTGTTAAAAAAATTATTCAAATTGAAAAGCCAATTATTGAAACAAACGCAATTGAAGAGGGGATGATATATCCATGACTAATAACAATTTAGCAAAAGTAGAAAAAGGATGGGAAAGGGGTGTCATTGCTTCAAAAATAGCAAATGATCTCCCGCATGCTTCATATGTAAATCTGGGTATAGGTATGCCAGAACTTGTATCTCAATACATTAAAGAAGATCGTGAAATTATTTATCATTCAGAAAATGGACTTTTAGGAATGGGACCAACTCCTAATGAGAATGAAATTGATTTTGATCTAATTAATGCAGGTAAAAAACCAGTTACAATACTTCCTGGTGGAAGTTTTTGTCACCATGCAGATAGTTTTTCTATGATTAGAGGAGGACATATTGACTATTGTGTGCTGGGAGCCATGGAGATTTCTATTGATGGTGATTTAGCAAACTGGTCTACTGGAAAAGGTATTCCAGCTGTTGGAGGGGCAATGGATTTAGTAGCTGGAGCTAAAAATGTGTTTGTTATGACTCAACATCTAACAAAAGAAGGTAAACCTAAGTTAGTGAAAAAATGTACATTACCATTAACTGGGTCTGGAGTAGTATCCAGAGTTTATTCAGATTATGCTGTATTAGATATCACAAAAGAAGGTTTTAAAGTTATTGAATTAAATGAAAATATATCACTAGAATATTTACAAACAGTAACTGAAGGCAAAGTTTATCAATAAATCTGTTTTAATCGTAATAAACAACTTGATCACTGTTTAGATAATCTAGAGCTTTTTGAGATATCTTAAGTCCATTAGACACTTTCTCGTCCATAGCATCTTCAACCTCTATAATTCTTTTTAGTTTGTTAATTACCTCATCAATCTTATCAAATGGAACAACTGTAACGCCATCAGTATCAGCAACAATAACATCTCCACTATTTATAGTTTTTCCACCAATATCGATAGAAAAACCAATTTTTGAAGGACCACTATTATAAGGTGAATTTGGATTTAATCCTGTGCAAAAACAACTTAAACCAGTCTCGATAATTCCATTTAAATCTCTCATAGGTCCGTCAGTAACGAGACCTGCCCCTCCATTATTTTTTATCATTCCAGCAATTCTGTCACCTACTGCTGCAGTTCCTTGAAAGCCACCTACACCATTAACAACAATATCACCATCTTGTATTTCACTTAAAGCTATGGCCATGCCTAAAACATCAGCAGCTCCAGAAAAAACAGTCAATGCAGGTCCTACTATATGATCAACAGTCTTTCCTGGAATTAAAAGGGGTTTGATTGACGGATCTAATGCAGCATAACCATCTAGCGCGTCACAAATAAAACCAGTCGGAATATTCTTGAAACAATTGATTTGTTCTTGATTGGGTCTTTTTCTACTAGTTGCTTTTTTGATTTGTATCAAAGGGGGATTTTCAATCATTAACTATCCTCACTTAATTTTATTTTGATTTAATTAGTAATTTAACTATAAAATATCAAACATACAACTTTAATAAACTTCAGGAGAAACCTTTGTCTAGCCTAGTTGATAAATATCCAAGAGTAAGTGATATGGTTAATGTTGCAAAAAAGAGAATGCCCCATTTCGCTGCAGAATATTTATTTGCAGGTACTGGTTATGATGAAGCTTTAGAAAATAATAGAAAGGTTTTTAATCAGATTTTTTTAGTTCCTCAGTATTTAAAGGGAACTGTAAATCCAAATTTAAAAACTAAGTTATTTGATTATGAATATGATGCACCTTTTGGAATGGCTCCTGTGGGAATGACTAGCTTAATGTGGCCAGGTGCAGAAATAGCATTATCAAAAATGTCTGTTAAAAATAACATTCCTTATTCATTATCGACAGTTGCGTGTGCTTCAGTTGAAGATGTTGGAAAACATCTTAATGGTACGGGTTGGTTTCAGTTATATCCTCCTGCTGATAAAGCTATAAGAAATGATTTATTAAAAAGAGCAAAAAATTCTGGCTTTAAGACTTTAATTGTTACTGCTGACATACCTGCATCTAGTAGAAGAGAAAGGCTTAGAATGGCAGGAGTTTCAGTACCCCCTAAAAATAATTTAAGAACTTTCTTTCAAGCTGCAAAATGTCCGTCATGGTCAATTGGAACGCTTATGAATGGTATTCCTGCATTTGGAACTATGGATCAATACAGTGATGGAAGTTGGCATGGAAACGCAAAGTCCAAAGCTGGCTTTGCTGGAAGTCAGATGCAACGTTATCTAGATTGGGATTATCTAAAAGAAGTTAGGGATATATGGAGTGGTCCAATTATTTTAAAAGGCTTGATGGATATAAATGACGCAGTTCAAGCGAGTAAAATTATCGATGCTATTTATCTTTCAAATCATGGCGGTCGTCAAATAGATATTGCACCTAGCCCATTACAAGTATTACCTGAAATTAGAAAAAAACTAGGATCAAAATTTCCAATAATTATAGATTCAGGCTTTTATTCTGGTCAAGACATAAGTAAAGGCTTAATGCTTGGTGCTGATTTTATAATGACAGGTCGACCATTCATTATTGGACTTGCTGCATTAGGTATTAAAGGGGCTAATCACGTTCATGATATTTTAAAAGATGAACTTTCAAATGTAATGGAACAAATATGTTCCAAGGATATTAATGAATTGAAATCACAAAAGGTAGTTCTTGGAAATGATTTTAATTTAAAAAAGTTTAATTGATAACTATAATGAGTTGAAGCGCTTTCCAGGCAACACCATTTCAGATCCAGTTTTAACATGAAGTAAAGCTGGAAGACTATTTTCATTTGCCCAATTATTAGCGTTTACAAATAATTCATAAAAATCATCTGTATTTTCTACAGTATAACCTTTGCCGCCCATAGCGTTGGCTAAATCACAAAAGTTTGGATTGATTAATCCAGTATGTTTATAATTTCCTTTATAATGCTTATGCTGATGCATTCTTATTGTTCCATACATTTCATTATCTACGACCAATACAATTACTGCAGCATTATACTGTACGGCTGTTGCAAATTCATTTTCAGTCATTTGAAAGCATCCATCACCTGCTAGAGCTATAACCATATTATCAGGAAATCTTAATTTAGCTGCTATTGCAGCTGGTAGCCCATATCCCATTGAACCAGAAATTGGAGCGAGTTGAGTTTTAATTTTTGTAAACCTAAATAATCTATGACCCCAAACAGCATAATTACCAGCCCCATTAGTAATAATTGTATTAGGATCTAAATGCTTTCTAAGAGTTCTAAAGGCTACAGTTAGGTCAACACCTGAATTAGGGGCTTCTAAAGGCATATCACCCCATTCAATATATTCTTCATGTGATTTAATTGTATTAACTTCATTTTTAGGGTTTGGTTTTGTATTAAGACCCTTTAAAGCGTTATTAAGAGAATTTACAAATGCTATTGGGTTTGAAACAACACCAAGGTGTGGTTTATATATCCTTCCTATTTCCTCTGCTCCTGGATGAATATGAATAATTTTTTTATTATCTTCTGGAATATCTAACAGTGTAAAACCTTGCGAAGGATTTTCACTTAATCTACCCCCTAACAAAACTAAATAATCACTATTATTAATTCGATCGATTAATTTAGGATTCACACCTAGCCCAAGGTCACCACCATAGTTTTTATGTAAATTATTATAATAACTCTGTCTTCTATGTGAGGTAATTATTGTTAATCCAAGCATCTCAGAAATAGATATTAGATCTTGTTCAGCTTCGTGAGACCATATAGACCCTCCTAAGATAAGAATTGGGTTCTTGGCTTCTTTTATTTCTTCGATAAATTGAGCAAGATCTTTTGTTGTCGGAGCAGACATTATCTGATCAATAAATTCTACAGGCTTTTTCACAGTTTTTTCAGTTAGCATATTTTCTGGTAATGCTATTACAACAGGACCAGGTCTTCCTGACATAGCTGTATGATAAGCACGTGAGAAAATTTCTGACAATCTATCTGACTGTTGAACTTCAACAACTAATTTTGCCATACCACCATAGAATTGTTGATAATCAACTTCTTGAAATGCATCACGGCCATACATTTCTTTTCCTATTTGACCCACAAATAAAATCATAGGAGTACTATCTTGTTGTGCAATATGGATTCCTGATGCAGCATTTGTTGCTCCTGGACCTCTAGTCACAAAAGCAATACCCGGTCTCCCTGTAAGCTTTCCATCAGCTTCAGCCATCATTGAAGCAGCACCTTCGTGTTTACAAAGAATTGTTTCAATAGAGGTTTCCTGAAGTCCGTTCATAACAGAAAGATAACTTTCACCTGGTACGCAGTACACTCTATCAACATTTTGCTTTTCAAGTAATTTTACTAAGAGTGATCCAGCTTCTTGCATTTTTTATCCTTTAAATTTTTTCAGATATGGTGAATTGGAGGGTATCATGTCCTCACTGATAGGTAAAATTAACTCATGAAGCAAATGTGAAGATAAAGTCTTACCATGTCTATCAAGCCTTAAAGAGCTATTAACACCCCCCCCAAGAGCACTTTGTATTACAAAATTTAATGCTTTAAGAGAAGGGAGTTCAAATCTTTGAACTTTAGTTGCACCTAAATGTTTAAAGATTTCATATACTTTTTCCTCAGTGGCTAGATTAAAAATATTATCCCATCCACTATCTAGATAAGAAATAAGTGAGATATTAGACACATCTCCTTTATCTCCAGCTCTAGCATGTGCTATTGCATGAACTGGTAAATCTAATTTAATCATAATTGTTTCAACATAATTTTTATATTATTTTAATCTGAATATGAGGCTCAACAGTGTCTCTATTAACCAAAATTGATGCAGTTGACGATTGAGGTGTAACATATCCACGCCCCCCACCTCCAGCAGCTGGTCCACAACAATATAATGACATTACTTCATCAACCATTTGCTGCGCCTGATCTTTTTTAGGATATATTGCCGAGGTTCTTACTCTGTAATCTCCATTTTCTGGAAGTTGATAAGACGATGTTTCATTCATAGAATAATGAACTGATCCAGCACCAATAATCTCAACTCTTAATTGTCCTTGTAGCCCTAAAATTTGGATCCTTTCACTAATTACTTCTCCTGCAAGCTTCGCTCTTGCAAGTGCATTAGGTCCTGCATAGCTAATTTCAGCTTCACCCATAAATCCATTATCACAACAAATAGTTGCTTTCAGTTTTTCCGGAGATTTTTTTCCTTTACCTCCTTGAACTAAAATTCTATTTTTTCCATTATTTTCTAATGTTAAATTTGTCATATCAGCCGTTACGTCTGGAACTAAATAGTTAGAAGGGTCATGTGTCTCGTATAATAATTGTTCTGTAACTGTCGCCTTACTTACTAAGCCACCTGTTTCTTCAGGTTTTGTAATAACGAATGAACCATCCTGACTTACTTCAGCTATAGGAAAACCAACATTAGCGAGATCAGGTACGTCTTTAAATCCAGGATCAGCAAAATAAGCGCCAGTTACTTGAGCGCCACATTCTAGAAGATGACCACAAATGGTTCCTGAGCCTATTAAATCCAATTCATTTTGTTTCCATTTGAATTCATATAATAATGGTCCTAAGGCAAGAGCACTATCAACTGTTCTTCCAACAATTACAATATCCGCACCTTTTTTTAGAGCTTCAGCAATTGGTTGGGCTCCAAGATATACGTTAGCAGCAGTAATTTTGTTATTGGAAAAATCTAGTCCTTCCATTGTTGGGCTATCTAGTATTTCATCGTTAGACATATAATCTAATAAATCATCACCTAAAACGACGCCAATTGTAGGTTTTTTAGTATTTTGTTTTTTTGCTATTTCAAGTATTCTTTTTGCAGCTCCCATAGGATTTGCTGCACCAATATTTGAAATTATTTTAATATTATTTTCAAGGCAATCATCAAGAATTGGGCTAATATAAGAATCTAGAAATGGTGAATAACCCTCTTCAGGATTTTTTAATCTAAATTGTTGGGCTATTGCCAAAGTTCTTTCAGCAAGAACTTCAAACATTAAATATTTAGGAGCATTTATGTTTTTAAATTCTTTTACAATTGGAATTGACGCATCAAATCTATCTCCTGAAAATCCAGCACCACATCCAATAAAAACTTTTTCTATCATAATAAAATCTTCTATTAAAATATTTGTATTTTTGTATTTATAATTAACTTAAAATGATAAGACTTTAATAATTCATGATTAAACATACCTAGTCTTATAAAAAAAGGAAATAAAAATGTCAAAAGTTGCAATGGTTACTGGAGCAGGTACAGGTGTCGGTCGAAGAGTTTCTGAAGTATTGTCCAAAGAAGATTTCATTGTTTATTTAATAGGAAGAAGAAAAGATAAATTAATTGAAACACAAGAATTATGTCCTGGTAAAACAGAAGTTATGCCATGTGACGTCAGTGATCAAATTGCGGTAGAAAATGTTTTCAAAATCATAGAAGAAAAATATAATAGAATTGATGTTTTATTTAATAACGCTGGGATAGGTGTGCCAGCGCAATCAATAGATGAAATGCCATTTGAAAATTGGAAAAGTGTAGTAGATATCAATCTAAACGGTATGTTTCTGTGCGCTAAATATGCTTTTGGTCTAATGAGAAAACAAAATCCTCAAGGTGGTAGAATAATCAATAATGGCAGTGTATCTTCAGTTACTCCAAGACCAGGTTCTATACCATACACAGCTACAAAACACGCGGTTACAGGAATGACTAAGACTATTTCTTTAGATGGAAGAAAATATGACATCGCCTGCAGTCAGATTGACATTGGAAATGCAGAAACGCCAATGACACAAAGAATGAAAGAGGGTGTTCCTCAAGCTACTGGTAATATGGATGTGGAGCCTGTAATAGACTCTCTTCACATAGCAGAAGCTGTTTTATATATGGCTAATTTACCAGTAACAGTAAATGTTTTAAACATGACTGTTATGGCAAATAAAATGCCTTTTGTAGGTAGAGGTTAATTTATTAATTAAAATACTTTTTCATTACAGGAAAATATAAATCTTTATCACCATTTTGAATTGAAGTTTTTAAGAGTTCTTTTGCTGATAATGCTCCTGGCATTTTTACGTTAAGTTTTTTTCCCAATTCTAGTGCATAAGTTAAATCTTTTAGAGCGTATTCTGAAGAGAAAGCTGGAGTAGGAAAATTATTTTTAGCAATACTTTTTAATCCGTGATTTCTAAGAGCAAAACTATCTCCTGAACATTTTGTAATATTTTCATATAGACTTTCGACGTCCATACCGTAATTCTCTGCAATATTAGCTGCTTCGCTTAAAGCCACAACTGTTTCAAAAAGTATCATGTTATTCAATATTTTTGTAAGTTGACCAGATCCTGCTTTACCACAATGCATTATATCATTTCCCATATATTTTAATGTTGGAAGAATTTTATTATAAACATTTGTGGTAGATCCGACCATAATAGCTAAAGTTCCGTCAATAGCTGCTTGCCTTGTTCGTGCAATTGGTGCATCAGCAAAATGAGAACCTTTTATTTTGATTTCATCTTCTAACCTAACCATTAAATCAGGTTGAGATGTTGACATATCAACAATAAATTGATTGTTTTTTACATTAGAAATATTGTTACTCTTTCCAAAATATAAGTCTTCAACAAAATTTCCTCCAGGCAGGCAAGTAATAACTAAATCTGAAAATTTGAAAATATCTTTCACATCATCAGCTACTTTAGCCCCATGATTTTCTAATTCTTTTTCCTTATTAACATCCAAATCTTTAACTAAGACATTCCAATTTTTATTTTTTAGTAAGTTTTTACTCATTGAACATCCCATGACACCTAGTCCAATAAACCCTATAACTTTAAATTCTTTACTACTCATATTTCACCGTCTTATTATGTTTTTTTATTAAATAGTTATTTTTAGAATATTCTATACATTTAATTTATATTGTTTAATTTAATCTAATCTTTTTGTTATAATGGGAAAATATGATGCACTACGATACCTTAAAAAACGAGCATGGTCTACCTCATGACCCTTTCAAAGCAATTGTTGCCCCAAGGCCAATAGGTTGGATTGGAAGCCGTTCTTCATCAGGTATTTATAATTTAGCTCCATATAGTTATTTCAATGCAATTGCTGATAGACCCCATTTTGTTATGTTCTCTTCAGTAGATATTAAAGATTCAGTTAGAAATATAGAAGAAACTGGAGAATTTACTGTTTCCCTTGCAACAGAAGATTTATTTGATCACATGAATGGTAGTTCTGTACCTGCAGACTCAGATATTGATGAATTTGAATTAGCAGGTTTAAAACCTCAAATAGGTAAATTTGTTTCTGCACCGTTTGTTTCTGAAGCGTCTGCTGCCTTAGAATGTAAACATTGGAAAACAATAGACCTACCTAATGTAGATAGAGACAATGGAACAGGAAATTATGTAATTTTTGGACAGGTTGTTGGTATTTTCATAAATGATAAATTTATTAAAGATGGGTTATTTAATGCTCGTGCAGCAAGGCCTCTGGTAAGGTTAGGTTATATGGATTACGGTGTTGTCGGTTCAGAAAATACATTTACAAGGAACAGACCAAGGTTAGGTAAAGATGGCAAATTACAACCTGTGGAAGAATGGGATGGAATTTATAGATAACACATTAATTGAAGATTTTTCTAATGATGGTGCAGTTTTATGTAGAGGATTTTTTTTAGATTGGCTTGATCCTCTGAGAATTGGTGTAGATAAATTAATCCAAAATCCTAGTGTTAGAGAACGGTCATATGTTCCTAATGATGGATCTGCTCCATTTTTTCAAGACTTAGTTAATTGGAATAGAATACCTGAGTTTAGAGATTTTGTTTTCAAATCAAGACTAGGTTATTATGCTGCAAAATTGATGAAATCAAACAAATCAAGATTATTTCATGATCATGTTTTAGTCAAAGAACCAGGTTCCTCTATTGTTACACCTTGGCATCAGGATAAACCATATTATTGTGTAGATGGTAACCAGAGCGTTAGTTTTTGGATAGCTCTAGATGACATTTCAAAAGAAGGTTGTTTAGAGTGCATAGCAGGTTCTCATTTATCCAATATATTGCACAAGCCCAAAAGATTTAATGGGAATGATTTATATGAAAATGATAATTCCAAAGAGGTCCCAGATATAAATTCAAATAGAAAAGATTACAAAATATTAAGTTGGGATATTAAAGCAGGAGACGCTGTTGCTTTTGATTTTAGAACACTTCATGGCGCCTCAGAAAATATTAATAAAATTAATAGAAGAAGAGTATTCTCAGCAAGAATTGTTGGTGATGATGCATTTTTTGTGGATAAACAGGGCAAAGGCTCACCACCTTTTGAAAGTATTAAGCTTAAAACTGGTGATAAATTAACAGGTAGAGAATTTCCTGTTATTTATGAAGTCTAATTTTTTTACAATGAAATTTTGGATTTTTATCTAAAATTGCACTACTCAACTGAATTACACCGTCTAAAATTCTTAAAGATGGTCGGCTGAAGTAAGAGTTAGAATCAAATGCAAATATTCTTTCTTTTTGAATTGCTTCAATATGATTTATTCTTTCATCAAGATAAATATTTTCTGCAAAAGATTTATTTTCTTCAAGGTTATAGCCACAACAAATTAACCCAATAAAGTCTGGATTTAGATCTTCAATATCTTTAGGTGTAATTTCTATAGATTTTTCTCCTTTATTACCTACAATTGATACAAATCCAGCCATCTCTATTTGCTCAGGTATCCAGTGCCCAGGTGTAAAATAAGGGTCTATCCACTCAAGAAGAAGAATACTTTTATCTGTTGTTTTCCTTGTAACTCGTTTTTTTTTTCGTGTCGCTTCAGCAATTATTTTTTTAGCAGTTTCCTCTTTATTTACGGCTTTTCCTATCATCATAATATCTGAACAAATTTCTTCAAATGTTGTTCCATTTAGTGAGATAATTTTTGTCTTGGATGTTAGAGTACATAAGTTGTTTTTTAATGTTGCTTCAATAACGTTTTCTGAGATTGAGCAAACATCACATAGTCCTTGAGTAATTATCAGGTCGGGATTGATTTTAAGTATTTCATCCTTATCCACTTTATAAAGAGGAATGTCATTCTCAACAGCTTTTTTAACTAAACTGTCAATTGAATTCTGATTTAAATTATTTGGTATAACACTTGAGGTAACTTTTTTTATACCTTTAATAAAGTCTGGATAATCACATTCATGACTTACTGCACACAAATAGTTAGATAATCCCATATCACAAATTATTTCTGAAGCTGCAGGAAGTAAACTAACAATTTTCATTCTTTATTTAAACCAAACAATTTTATTCTTTGCATCTTGATATGCATCGTTTTTACTTAAAAAAATCTTATGATCATAATTTCCAATTCTATACCATCCTGAAATATTTTCTGGATCTTTTCTATATTCTTGATAACCAAAAGTATTGTTGTTTCTGATAAAGAAATCAATGCACAAATTATTGTCATCATTATTTATTGAATTGATTACAACTTGATCTTTGATTTTCAATTTAAAAATCTCATAATTATTTTTATTTGTTTAATAATTTTATTTTATCAAATATTGTCAAAACTTTACAAATTAAATTTGCCCAAAATTATATTTTACCTAGTTATCTAAAATGTTTGAATTATCTTTATCAGAAAATCTTATTCTAACAGTACTTTCATTTTTTACAGCCTTAATGACATCTATTGCAGGGGCAGGAGGAGGTACGGTACTGTTAGCTGCTATGCTTCAGTTTATGAATCCAGCAGAAGCAATACCTGTACATGGAGTAATTCAGTTCACTTCAAATATAACAAGGACATGGCTTTTAAGAAAATTTGTAAACTGGAAAATAATATTGAAATTTTCGTTGTTGTTACCTTTTGGAATATTTGTAGGTCTTAAAATTTTTCAAAATGTAGAATCTGATGATATTAAAATTTTAATTGGATTTTTTATATTATTGGCAATTGGGATTCAAAATTTTAAAATTATTAGCAATTTAAAAATCCCTACCAATGTTTATTTAATAATTGGTTTTTTAACGGGTATTTTAAATATACTAGTAGGAGTAATTGCTCCTCTCTTAGCTGTAATTTTAAAGCAAAGTATTTCAGAAAAAAAATCTATTGTAGGTACATTAGGTTATTTTGGACTAATAGGTAATTTAATTAAAATAATAGGTTTTTCGTTTATTGGTTTTTCTTTTTTTGAATATTTAGATACTTTTTTAATGATTTTACCTGCAACATTAATTGGGAGTAGAATTGGTCAGTTTCTTTTAAACAAAATTAGCAATAAATTTTTCACTGTTATGTTTCAATTAATATTAGTCGCATTAGCAATTAGGCTTTTATTCACATGAATAATATTATAAAAATTTAAATTTTCATCAGTTTTGGTTATAATACAAATGGTTTTAAATAAAAATACAGAAGGATTAAACGTTCCGATTATTGAAGTAAATGGACGTCTTTACTCACCATCAGCTGAACGTAATTGTTCTACAATTGTAAAACTTATTTCAAAAAATATTCCTAACAATGGTCAAGCTCTTGAAATTGCAAGTGGTACAGGACAACATATAATTCAACTTGGTTCTCAATTAAGCGATATTACCTGGCAACCATCTGATGTTAACAAAGATCGTATTAAAAGTATTAACAGTTGGTTGTCTGAAAACATAAATCAGAATATTAAATCTCCTTGTCAGTTGGATGCAACTAAAGAAGGATGGTCTTCAAGGCACCCTAACCAAAATTTTATATTAATAATAAATTTACTCCATTTAATTAGTTTTAAAGAAACTAAAATATTATTAAATGAAGCCTTTAAGGCTCTGGCTCCAGAAGGTTTTTTGATGATATATGGTCCATTCATGAGAAATGGTAAATTAACTAGTCAAGGTGATATTGATTTCGATAAAAAAATAAAGGAGAATAATATTAATTGGGGCTATAAAAATGATATTACTCTATTAAAATTATTTTTAAAATTAGGATTTTTAATTTTTAAAACAATAGAAATGCCAGCCAATAATTTAGCTTTTATTGTTAAAAAACTTATCTAAATTTGATTTTTATTTGATTGAATTCTTTTGTCGATGCTCAAGATTCTATACATTTCCCTTAAAACAGGTTTCTCAATAAGTTTCCCATCAATAACAACTAGACCTGTATTTGCTTTTTCAAAAGTAGACGTAATTTTTTTAGCCTTTTGTATAACTTCTTCTGATGGAGTAAATACTTTATTTAAGATTGGTATTTGTTTTGGATGTATTGATCCTTTACCACTAAAACCAAGTTGCTTTGCTTTGATTGCTTCTTCTTTCATGCCCTCAGGATCATCTAGGTCTAAATAAGGAACATCTATTGCGTCAATTCCCGCAGACGAAGCTGCATGTACTATTCTTGACCTAGCATAAAGAAGAGGTTCCCATGTATTTTCACATCTTAATTCAGCTGACATGTCAACTCCTCCAAAAAAAAGAGCATCAATCCTATCAGAGCAATTTGCTATTTCGTATGCTTTTTCAAGTCCTTGATTTGTTTCAATTATAATGTGTAATCTACAATCATGTCCTTTTTCAGTTAATAAATTATCTAACAGTACTATTTCTTCAGAACATTTAACTTTTGGGATCATTAGGGCAGGAGGAGGGGTATCAGTATTTAAGATAGCTTGTACATCTTCTATCCCAAATTTTTCTCTTAGGCAGTTAATTCTCAGTATTCTCTCAATACCATCATTATTTTGTTTTGTTTGAAATATTTTCAGTGCTAACTTTCTAGCTAACTCTTTATCTTGAGGAGCAATGCCGTCCTCTAATTCAACACACACCATATCTGTACCGGATTTGATAGCTTTTGGAAACATTTCGGGCTTTAATCCTGGAGTAAAGATAAAACTTCTTCTCGATTGAATGAGATTTTTAACTTCCATTCTTAACCTTCCTTATATATATTGCGTGATACTCTTTTTGTTTATTTGTTGAATCTATAAATTCGATATCTACTGTAAATCCTACTTTTTCAAATGTTTCAACTACCTCATTTAAGTTTTTATTAGGAGCAATCTTATCATCAAAATTTTTAATTCCCTCAAATTTACAAGATAAAATTCCATATCCCCCAAATTTTAAAATTCTATAGAATTCTTTTGCATAATCAGAAATTGGATCTAAAAAATAAACAACATTGATAGCTAGAAGCTTTGAAAATGTATTATCTTTAATTATATCGCTCATTTTTTTTGCATCATTTGAAAAAAAAACTACATTTTTATCACTAAATTTTTGAATTAATTGGCTTCGAAATTTTTCACTGACTTCTATTGAAGTAATTTTATTCTTAGTTAGGTGAAGTATTTTTTCAATTGCCTGACCGTTTCCAGATCCAATCTCAATAACTTCGTCATTTTTTTTTACATCAAGTTTTTTAACGGAATCATTTATTATGAAATCGTTAAAACTTATCATTAAATATTTTGCAATATTACCCAGAAACCCATCATCTGGACTTCTCATGTTCTTTGTCATTAATTTTGTGTGTTTTATTTGAGAGTAGATTAATGAATAAATGTAAAATTTAATTTTATACATTTTCAATCAACTCTCTAAGAATGTCATTAAATTAACATTGAATAAATCAGGGTTCTCGATATTTATTAGATGACCTGCATTTGGGATAATTTTAATGTAACTATTTTTAATTTCTCTCATAATTTCTTTAGACATAGATGGAGGAGTTAAACTATCTAGTTCACCAACCATTATTAATGTAGGTACATTTATAGTTTTAAAAATATGACGATGTTCAGTTCTCATAGAAGTATCAATTGTCTTTAAATAACTATCTTTGTGAAGTAATGACATTGAATTTATTAATTGTTTATAAGCTGAAGTATTCTTCATGTCACCAATCAATGTTGAAGCTACTCTAGGAGCTATCTCTTTTGGTTCTTTACCGTTTAGAAGAGGTTCTTTCCTTAAGTTTATGAACTTCTCTATCTCCTTTTTACTAAGATTTGACAAACCAAAATGGGTGTCACATAAAGTTAGTGTTTTTACATGATTAGGATACTTTTCGAAAAATAAAGTTGCAATTTGTCCCCCCATTGAAAGCCCAACGATATGAGCTTTATCTTTATTAAAATGATCTAGAACCTTTTTGAGATCATCTAATACGTCATCAAATTTTAATATTCCCTCATAATCATCGCTTTCACCATATCCCCTTGTATCCCATGCAACGGACAAAAACTTATCTGAAAAAAAATTAAGATTATCTTTCCAATTTTTTTTATTCCCACCAATCCCATGAAGAAATATTAACATTTCACCTTCACCTGCATAGTCAATAGAGATTGATGGATTTTTACTAATTTTAATACACTTAACGTCCATTGAAACTTAAAACCTACTTCCGGATGATTTTAGAAATTCTAATTCTACTTCACTTGATTTTCTACCTAAAATTTTATTCCTATGAGGAAATCTTGAAAACTTATCAATGACTTTTTTATGTTTTAAAGCATATTTATATGTATTTTCATTAGTAAATTTTTTAAAAAAGGGCAACCCAAATTTGTGATCGTTTATATTTTCACTATGCATAATAGGCATTAAAAAAAAACTGTTATGATGATATTTACTTTGTTTAAGAAAATTATTTTGAATAGCTCTTTTAGATAGCTTCAAAGCCTTTTGGTCACCTTGAAAAGCCTTAGGTTTATTCCTGAAAACGTTTCTTGTGAACTGATCTAGAACAATAATATTCGAGAGGTAACTATCAGAGGAGATTAGAATTTCATCAATTTTAACTTTCAAACATATTTCTATAGTTTTATTAAATTTTGTTCTTAACAGTTCATCAAAATTTTCACTTTTTTTGAACCACATATTTGGTGTAGATTGAACAAACCAAAAGTCTAGAATTGATTTGGAATCAATCACCTTTTAAACTTCTTAAAATCTTTCCAATTTCTTTTCCCATGTCTTCTTGACCAAAAAAAGGAGCTTTTTCACAAGCTTCTGCAAGATAATTAAAATTTTTTGTTTCTAAATATTTTTTCCATAGATCTTGCATTTGATTTTCAAGGCTCATATCTCCACCACACGTTTTATTGATTGTTGATACTTTAAAAAAAGATAAACCATAATTGATAAATTAACTAAATTCCAAAAAATTCCATTTAAAAAAGCCATTTGATAAGAGTTAGTATAATCATAGATTAAGCCTGACAGCCATCCACCAAGTGACATTCCAATTATAGTAGCAAATATTAATAATCCAACTCTTTCAGCAACTTCATTTTCAGGTAAAAATTTACTAATTATAACGGCGTAGATCGGAACAATCCCACCCTGAGATAATCCAAAACAAATTGCTACAATATATAGAGATATTTGACTATTAAAAGGTAAAAACATTGATAGTGAAATTGCTTGTAATGTTGATCCAAGAATTAAGGTTTGAATTGGACCTATTTTGTCGGATAACAAACCGAATAATACTCTACTAGTTACAGCTGCAAACAACATAAAGGATAATATTTCAGTTCCTACGGCTAAACCAAAACCATTATCAATACATAATGGAACAATGTGTACCTGTGGCATTGACATAGCTATGCAACAGAAAACTCCAGCAAACATTAATAAAACTTGAACTTTTTTGTCACTAATAGATAATTTTAAATTAGAATTTACATTTTCTTCTTTTTTTATTTTAGAGAAGTCCTTTTTTATATTTGGCGACTTTTGTCCAAGAAAAAAAAATAATATCGGTATAAAAATACTACAAACTAATGCAATAAAAAGATGTGCATTTCTCCATTCACCATCTAAAAGAAAATCTTTAATTAGAAAAGGCCAAATTGCTCCACATAAATGTTGACCACTCGCAACCAAAGACACAGCGAGCCCTTTTCTTTTATAAAAAAATCTTGAAATATCAGCCATCATTGGACCAAAAAATGCAGCAGCAGAAAAACCTAAGAAAAATTGAATTGCTGAAAGCCACATTACATTTTTAGCTAGCGTTGAAATTAAATATGAAAAAACTAAAAGAGTTAATGCAAATATTATAGGTTTTTTAATTCCGATTTTATCAAGCATTCGTCCTATTATGACATTTCCTATCCCATATCCAAACATAGTGGCTACATATGGATATGTAGATGCAGCCCTATCAAGAGCAAACTCACTTTGAATATTAGGCATTATAATTACTACCGACCACATTCCAGCAGTACCTATAACGCTCATTGTAAAAATTATTATTAATCTAAGCCATGCTTGATTACTATCCAGGTCAATTAAATTTTTGTTCATTTATAGTTGCTCTTCATCTTTATTTGATTAACATATTTGTAAGATTTAACAACATGATATGTTGATAGTTTAGGGAGGTTGTTGATGGTATTATCCAAAGATGAGGTGAATTTTTACAATGATCAGGGATATTTACTAGTAGAGGATGTGATTTCAAAAGATCAACACAATGAGATGTTAGCTCTAGTCAAAGATTTTTTTGAAAAGTCAAAAATTGTAAATGTAAATGATAATATATTTGATCTTGAAGAGGGACATTCTTCAACTAATCCTAGACTAAAAAGAGTAAAACAGCCGCATCAGCATTCTCAATTTTTTTGGGAAATAATAAAACAATCTAAAATTGAAGGAATACTTGTTGATCTTCTTGGAAAAGATGTTTCCTTAAAAACAAGTAAATTGAATACTAAAGCGCCAGGAGGTGGAGCTGCAGTAGAATGGCATCAAGACTGGGCATTTTATCCACACACAAATGATAATGTTTTAGCATTAGGTTTAATGCTTAATGATGTTGATATTGATAACGGACCACTAATGGTCATACCTGAAAGTCATAAAGGGCCAGTTTTGAGTCATACTAACAATGATGTTTTTTGTGGAGCAATTAATCCAGATGATAAATTCTTTGATATTGATAAAGCTGTTACTTTAACAGGAAAAGCTAGGTCCATGACAATTCATCATGCCAGAACTCTTCATGGTTCTGCTCCAAATAATAGTAAAAAAGATAGATTAGTACTTTTTTATGAGTGTAATTCAGCAGACGCTTGGCCTTTAGTTGGGGTAGGCGCGTATCTAAAAAATAATGATCCAATAGAGTTATGTAAACAATTAGAGAAACAAATGGTATGTGGTGAAGTGAGTTATCAACCCAGAATGGAGAGTGTTCCAGTCATAATACCCTTACCACCTGCTCCAGATCATGGTTCAATTTTCACTACTCAGAAGACTGGTGGAGCAAAGTCTGCTTTCTAATTTTTGTAATCTGGTGATTGTCTGTCAAGTTTTCTTAATAAAGCTGGCCAAGCAAGTCTGTCTCTTCCTAAATCAAACATACCGATAGATTGATCCTGCGTTGTTTTGATAGCCTGTTTTGAAGGTAAATTAATAGACCCTGCCGATTGAGCTCTTATCTGGGCGGAACATGCTCTTTCAAGAAAATATATGCCCATAAAAGCAATGCCACATGTTTGTCCTACTGATAAAGTTCCGTGATTTCTTAATATAAATAGATTTTTGTCACCTATATCTGCGACCAGTCTTTCTTTTTCACTATGATCTAAAGCTAAACCTTCATAATCGTGATAGGATATATGAGGATATATCAACATTGATGTTTGACTTATTGGTAACAAGCCATCTTTTTGAATAGATACCGCAACACCATCATTAGTATGAAGATGCAGAACACATTGCGCATCTTCTCTAGCTGAATGTATGGCGCTATGAATTGTAAATCCTGCAGGGTTAACTTCATATGGCGTGTCTATAACTGAATTACCATTGAGATCAATTTTTACAAGACTTGATGCTGTAATTTCATCAAACATCAAACCATAAGGATTTATAAGAAAATGATGTTCAGGGCCAGGTATTCTCAATGAAACATGTGTATATATTAAATCATCCCAGCCATAAAGCGCAATTAGTCTGTAGGTTGCAGCTAAATCTAATCTTAGTTGCCATTCTGTTTCTGTTATCTGACTTTTTAATTTATTTGTATCAATCATGTGGTTCATAACTTATTACCCTTTATGGATTTATATCTGAAAATACTTTAAACAAAAAAATATCATATTATTATTCTTCTATAATTTCTATTTCTCTTTTTAATTTTGTTTTCATTTCTTTTTTATGTAATTTGATTTTTAGTATACCATCTACTAATTCCGCTTCTTCAACTTCTATATTTTGTTCTAACCTAAAGGCTTGTTTAATAGAGTTATTACGAATACCTTTATGTATAAAACCTTCGTAGGTGGTTTTAATTTTCTCTTTTACTTCCAAAATCAAAAAGTTATTTGATTGGTCTATTTTTACTTGATTTGGGGTAATACCAGCTAAGGCAATATTTATCTCATAATTATTATCGTCATATTTGAGAACGTCGAAAGCTATATTTGATTGAGATTTAATATTAGATAAATTTTTGATATCATTAAAAATATCATCATAACCAATATAAAATTTAAATATTTGCTTTTGTTCAAAACTCATATCATTCATCTATTCTAAAAACTCTTTCACCTTCAATTAATTTAATTTTAGTATTACCCTTAACTTCGTTAAGTTCTTCGGCCATTATTCTCATAACTTTAGCAGCATCATTTTTATTTTTAAAAGAAGAAACAACAAAGCCTGAAGTATCAGATGCTCTATAAACTTCACAACTCAACTGACCGTTTTTCATATTTCTAGGTATCATCACATTTTGCATAAAGGCAATAATCATGTCGCAATTAACTTTTGAAGTAGATTGAAATTCAGCTATTCTTGAGTACATTTTTTACCTCTTGTTAATTACATAACTAATATGTAATTGTATAATAATAATTTAATTTACAAAAAGTAACAATATGAAGATTTTTTATTTTTTATTTTTTAT
>ERZ802819.182-NODE-182-length-41895-cov-9.69584_pt1 | contig 41895 bp, 46 predicted proteins | sample MGYA00345647_ERZ802819 | MGnify/ENA primary metagenome ERZ802819 (study PRJEB30503, sample SAMEA104212355) | marine metagenome | biome: Westerlies Biome; feature: [SRF] surface water layer (ENVO:00010504) within the epipelagic zone...; material: water...
CGAACCCCCAACTAATCATTACGAATGACCCGTTATACCATTTAACTAAGCGGGCATGGCGCGTGAGGCGCGTTATCGCATGACTGTATATCTTGTTTCAGCTCAGGGTTCAATCATCGGCGGCTTTGCCTTTTGTCAAATTTTCAACTGCCCTGTCATCCGCCAGCCCCAGAGGGGTCAGATGATCAGGCCGCTGCCATTCAAGCGTTGCAAAGCCGTCACAACTCAGGCAGTGGCTGTGCCATTCTGCGCTCATCACATGGCAGGTCTGACATTGCCAACCACGTGGCCTAATCGCGCCCCCTGCAGCGCGCAGGGCCATTGCTGCCTCAGTGCTGTTCTCACCAATCTCAGCAAGATGCGCAATGAGCTGCCACGTCACAACATCACGCTTCGCCTGAGCAATACCGTCGAGAAGCCGGCGCGCCTCTCCTTCGAGACCTGCCGCCAGCGCCGCATCGGCGGCCAATGTCTCTGCCTCGGCAGCATGGGCATGGCCGGTGCTACTGGCAAGCTTTATAAACTTGGCCACGAACGCCCCCTCATTTACCTTCCACGCCTGTTTCAGCCGATCACTGAAAAGCGCATGCGGCACCGCAGAAAATCCGGTTTCAAGTATCTTTGCTGCCCTTCGCCGTTGGCCTTTTCGCAAATAAAAATCTGCCAGGAGAATCGCCGCCGGCCAGAAACCAGGATCTGTCGCAAGTGCCAACCGCAACTGGCGGACAGCCTCCTTCTCGGATATCCTATTCAATGTCTGTTCGTTGTGATCTCCATCAAAAAATGGTCTTGCCTGCAAATAGGCCAGCGCCACCTTCTGCCGGCTGCGAGCACGCGGCGTGTCATTTTGCGGGCCGGTACGGTTTTTGGCAGCAATCATCACCTCCAAGGCCGGTGCGGCATCGGACCAATTGCCGCGCGCCGCCTCCAGATGCAGAACCTGAGCAGCAGCCATTGCTGATTTTGGTTTGAGTGACAAGGCGCGCCGTGCGGCAGCTAAAGCCTCATCCAAACGATTGCCCTCATGGGCAAGGCGGGCAAGGCCAATATGGCCAAGAAAGGCGGTATCCTGTGCCTTTGTGAGCGACTGAAAGTAACGGCCAGCGGCACGATTATCACCAGCCAAATGCGCTGCCTGCGCCGAGAGTAAATCTGTCAGTTGTGGCGCATCCAGGAGCCGCTGCGCCCACATCGCCTGCCGCTTTGCCTCGCTGGCTTCCCCTGCCGAGACCGCCATCAGGCCAAGGGTCAGTGCCTTATGCCCAGCAGCGCCACGGCGTCGCCTCATATTGCGTCCAAGCCACCCCGGTAAAGTCACCAGCCGCCGCCACAGCCGATCAGCAAAAATCAGCAGAAAACACAGCATGATCAACAGAACAACCGCAAGGCTGGTGCGGATCTCAATGCGCCAGTCGAGCCATTCCAACTGCATCCGGCCGGGCTGCCCCATCAACCAGTTGGCACTCGCCGCCGCGAGAACTAGAAAAACAACCAGCCAGATGAGGCGAAACAGCATCAGCCAACCATCCCCACGATAGCTGCCGTAAGATCAGCCAGCGCCTTATCCAGCGCAAAGCGTGAAAGGGCATTTTGGTGCCAGCCCTCAAGACCGTCCACGTTCGGACCATTCCACATCCCGGCGATGCCTGCCGCCGCCGTAAGATCACGGCGCGATAAAGCAAGATCAAAGCGGGCGAGCTGGTTGTGCGGATCATCTCCTGCGATGTTTGTTGATCGAAGCCGAAACATCTGACCAAAGCTGGCCCGCGCACGCTCAAACAGCGACGCATCGACACCAACCTCATTCACCCCAATGGCCATCGACGCCGCCAGTGTCGCGCCGTCTGCAAGCAGACTGTCGGCCGGTGGCGGAGACGCATTTATGGCGGCGATCGCAGCTATTACCGCCTGCTCCACGGACGCTGGCACGTTATCAGACTCAGCATAGGAATACAGTGCCGGTGCCCAGCGGGCAAGCGGTCGACCAGCAGCATCATCGGACAACAACCCCATGACGATGAGGACAGCAATTTGATCCGGAATTGTTTGACCAGCGAGACTACTTCCTGCCCGATCGTCAATCAAGGCGGTGTTGTCCTGAGCATCCACATCCGAAATTGGCGCTTCAGCAGCCAGAAATTCGGCAACCTGCGTTTCAACATCACCAAGACGGATGGCCATCTCTGACTGGATAGCCGCGAAATCATCCGCAGTGGCCCTCGCGGTTTCGTCTATTTTTACTTCAAATTCATCGGCCTCCTGTTGCAGGGCGCTGGCCGTGATCTCAAGGGGGGAAAGACGTGCCTCAACAGCGTTAAGGCGATCACCCAGCACGTCATAAAACTCCGTCAGCTCCTTGTCACGCGCACTCATGGCCTGTTCAGTATCGGTGTTAATTTTGTAATGGAGGAAAGCCACACCAGCCGCCGCCACAAGCGACATGATGAGCGACACCAGTGTCACGCCAGAGACGCGGGTTGTTGTTGATGGCCGCGCCGGCCCATTTTGCCCACCGGTCTGGCCGGCGGGATCAATCGTCTCCTTTTCAAACGCGGTACCCTCGACAACATCATCCAATGAGGGCTTTTTGTCGCCGCGATTGACCTTCGTATCATCTGCTTGCTTTGATCTAGCCATCATCCATCACCATGCTTGCAGCCTGTTCCTCATGCTGACGATGATAGAGCAAAGTCGCAATTGCCAAAAGCCGTGAGCGACGTGGTTTTCCTGCAACATGAATCTGTCGCCAGCCAGAACCCGCTGCATTGGCTATTGATTGGCTGCCGGCAATCAGCGTGATTTCGGCCCGGCGTGAGTCCAACCCCTGTTCCTTGAGCAACTGACAGAAGAGATGCACGCTGCGCGACGACATGGCGATAACGCCGCAGACAGCGCCCTCGCGAAGCGGTCCTATCTCATTCATCGCTATATTTACCCGTGGCTGTGCGACATAGATATCAAGCGTCTGAACATCATATTCATGTGCCGTGAGCGCCATTGCCATATCAAAACTCTTATCGACAGCTGCCGGCCATAAAATGCGCCCCTCGCGCACCGGAACATGTCGCAGGATCACTGGCACGAGCCCAGCGCCGCCACCTGATCCGGTGAAAATGCTGACAAACCCAGCTGCACGTGCCGCTGCCGCTGTCGCATTGCCAACAACAAAAGCCGGCACCCTTGCCCAATCAACAGGCCCCATGCCAGCAACGAAAGCTGAAACGGCGTGGCGACTGGTGAAAATAAGACCACATATATCCTTCACATTTGGCAGCGGAGGTGCCAGCGTCACAATCTCCATCAAGGGCAAGCAGGCCGATACAACGCCGCGTCTGGACAGGGTGGCGGCATCGCGCAGCGAGTCAGCGGCTGGACGTATGTTCAGGATCATCTGTGCCATTTTGCAACCATCTCAAACCACATCCCCTGCGATTTCTGATCAGCACCCGCGAGGCCATCGCAAATTGGTCTGGCAATCAGGCCAAAAAGTCTCTGCCACCAGCATCAGTGAGCAGGGACGCGCCAAGCTCCACACCAAGGTTGGCGGCGTCATCCGCAGATCCCACGATCTGACGCCGATGAGCCGCCTCACCATAAGGACGCAGGATCATGCCATCGAGGCTAATCATGCCATCATCACTATATTTGGCACTCGCCGCAATGGGCGTGTGGCAGGAACCATCAAGATGAGCCAGAACAGCGCGTTCCGCCGTCACCTCGGCGGTGGCAATCGGACAATTCATCTCAGCAAATGCGGCACTGACAGATCTGGCCCGCTCATTAGTGGGGCTGGCTATCTGCACAGCCAACGCTCCCTGCGCTGCCGCCGTCGGCATCTCATCGCTGGAAAGCGGGCTGTAGGCGACATCAAGGCCGAGCCGTTTCAAGCCCGCTACCGCAAGGATGATGGCGTCATAATCTCCAGCCTCAAGTAACCCGATGCGCCGAATAACATTACCGCGAAGCAGCTTGATCTGGAGATCAGGGCGGTGATGCAACAACAGCGCACGCCGGCGTACCGACGACGTGCCAATAACAGCACCCTGTGGTAAATCAGCAAGGCTTTCATAACCACCAAGAAGCGCGTCACGCCGGTCTTCACGTGGCAGAACCGCAGCAATTTCGGTTCCAGGCGCAAAATTTGTCTCCATATCCTTCATCGAATGGATCGCGGCGTCAGACGCCCCGGCGAGAATGGCTTTTTCCAGTTCCTTGATAAACAGCCCTTTGCCCCCGGCATCCGCAAGTGACCGATCAAGCACCCGGTCACCATGTGTAGTGATTGGCTGGATTTCGGTGGCAATCGGCGCAAGTTTTCTCTTAACCAATTCCGCCTGGCACATCGCCAGCTGTGACGCACGGCTGGCAAGGCGAAGGGGGACGCGATCAAAAACATTCAAGCTCTTTGTCATGGCCCATTTATTTAGAGACCCTGACGCTTCATTGCAAAACAAAAGCTACAGAAAATAAATGGCCCAGCATTCTTACGATCTGACGCCAGATGGCGTATGCTCGGGCTTCATCAGTATAATCACGGACGGCACATGCAGGACAGATTCATCATGCTCGGCATCGAGAGCAGTTGCGACGAGACCGCTGCAGCCATCGTCTGTGATGACAAAACCATTCTTGCCAACCTTGTCGCCTCGCAAATGGACATGCACGCCGAATATGGTGGCGTCGTTCCGGAGGTGGCAGCCCGCGCCCATCTTGATGTCATTGATCAGGTCATTGATGGCGCCCTTGAGAATGCCGGGCTGAGCATTACCCAGATTGACGGTGTCGCCGCAACGGGTGGGCCGGGATTGATCGGCGGCGTATTGGTCGGCACCGTCACCGCAAAGGCAATCGCCGTGGCCAGGGGCATTCCCTATTTCGCCGTCAACCATCTCGAGGGTCATGCGCTGAGCGGACGTCTGAGTGATGATGTAAGTTTCCCCTATCTGTTGCTGCTGGTATCCGGTGGGCACACTCAGTTACTGGCCGTGCACGGTGCGGGGCAATATGAACGTTACGGAACAACCATGGACGATGCCGCTGGCGAGGCCTTCGACAAGGGTGCCAAAATCATGGGGCTTGGCTATCCGGGCGGACCAGCAATCGAGAAATGCGCCAAAGACGGCAACCCTAAAGCCATTCAGTTGCCGCGCCCCCTGCGCGGTGCAGCGCATTGCCATTTTTCCTTTTCCGGATTGAAAACAGCCTTTGCCCAGCGTCATGCGCAACTGGGGGGAAAGAGCGATGCCATCACCGACCTCGCCGCCAGCCTGCAGGCGGCCATTGCCGATTGTCTTGCCGATCGCACAAAACAGGCGATGCAGCGATTTGCAGCCAGCCATGGCCCGGCAACCCTCGTCATTGCCGGTGGTGTGGCAGCTAATGCAACCATCTTTGCACAGCTTGAAAAAGAAGCACTGAAAGCCGGGTTTGGGATTTCTGTTCCACCTGGTCATTTATGCACTGATAATGCCGCAATGATTGCCTGGGCCGCCTTGGAGAGACGTGAGGCGCCAGATAAATTGGATTTTGCGCCATTGCCGCGCTGGCCACTTGATCCAAACGCCGCGCCACCGCCGGGTCAAGGCGTGCGCAGCTGATTGGGCTGGCAACAACAGGACGGAATGCAAATGAAAACACAGATTGTCATTGGTGGCGGCAGTTGGGGCATGGCCATTGCCACGGCGCTGACAGCCGCGAACACGGATGTAAGCCTATTTGTGCGGAACCCGGAGACGGTGCGATTGCTGGCCAAGGGCAAATGCCGACAGCTGCCAGACCAGCCTGCTGTTGAACCACTTGCCGCAACGCTTAATCCAGATTGTCTGAGTGCAGCGAGCTTGATCTATGTTGTCGTGCCCGCAGGCGCCACTCAGGATGTACTCTCCCTTATCAAAGATAGGGCCAACCCAGAGGCTGGCATTATCTTTGCCGCAAAGGGCCTTGTTGCCGACGCATCCTCCGTTGGCAGGCTGCTACCGGAGCTTGCTGTGACCGACCTTCCAGACCACCAAACCGGAGTCCTGTCCGGTCCAAGCTTTGCCGATGAGGTATTGTCCGGCCTGCCAGCCGCCCTGACCATTGCGTCGCAGACACCTGCTCTGGTTGACGCCGTACAACAAAGCTTTACCAACAGCAATCTGCGCCTTTATGGCAATGATGATCCGATTGGCGTTGCGGTTGGTGGCACCATGAAGAATGTCATTGCAATTGCCGCTGGCTGTGCGATTGGTCTGGGATTGGGTGACAATGCAAAGGCCGCAATCCTGACCCGGGGTGTTGCCGAGATGGCGCGGCTTGCCGTCGCCGTTGGCGGACGTCTGGAGAGCATATATGGGCTCTCCGGCGTGGGGGATCTGGCGCTGACATGCTCTGGACCGCATTCGCGTAATATGGCCTATGGTATGGCAATCGGTGCAGAGCAGTCACCTGACACACGTCTGGCTGAGGGACGCCATACTGTCGCTGCACTGGCCAAGCGGGCAGAGACAATGGGTTTGGAGCTGCCAATCACCAATGCGGTGGACAGAGTCGTTAATCACGGTGATAATTTGCATGATGTTGTAACGGCGCTGCTGGCCCGACCGATTGGAAGAGAGGGCTGAGGCAGCGCAGAAAACAGAGCTTTGCCAACAGAGCCGGAGATTATGATGCGCTATTGGCTGTTAAAATCAGAACCTTCCAGCTGGTCATGGCAGGATCAGCTTGCCCGTGGCGATGCTGGCGAAGGCTGGGATGGTGTGCGCAATCATCAAGCCTCGAATAACATGAAGGCCATGGAAATCGGGGACCTCGCCTTTTTCTACCACTCCGTCAATGAAAAACAGATTGTCGGCATCGTTGAGGTTATCGAACTCTATCACCCGGACCCAACCGACAAGAATGGACGTTTCGGCATGGTCACAGTAAGAGCGGTCAAAAGCATGACGAAGCCTGTGACTCTGGCAGACATCAAGGCCGATGACCGGTTGCAGGACATGTCACTGGTGCGCCAGGCACGGCTCTCGGTGACGCCGGTGTCGCAGCCACAGTGGGAGATCATCCTCGAGAAGGGCGCAACCGGCCTTTAATCGCCCTCACCGCCCATGGCGGCACGTGATCTACGGACGAAATAAAGGTTGCGCAGATAGATGAACAGGCCAAGACCCTGGCCACTCATGAACACCAAATCCTGTCGCCAGATGGCGTAGAGAAACAGCACCGATCCACCACCGATGGAGAAGTACCAGAAAGCGATGGGAATCACCGATTTAGCCTGTTTTTCAGATGAAAGCCACTGGATGATGAAGCGCATAGCGAACAGCCCTTGGCCAGCAAATCCAACGACAATCATGATTTTTTCAGGCTGTTCAACAAGACTGTCTGGAAGAATGGGCAGAAGCGTTGTCAAAACAATGGCCACCATAGTCGCCCCTGCCTCAATCTGCTGGGCCAGATACACGACCGCTTGACCAAACGCACCACTCATCAATCTTTTTCCCTTGAATCGCGCGATCCCGCGCTGGTCGTAACCTCAATAACTTCACCTTGGCGCGGCGCGCGGCGCAACAGCCAAATCACCCCTAGGATATCAGATATTCCTACCAGCAGGCGGTCCAGAACCTTGTATTTAGACGTGCCTTGGACCCGCGGCCTGTGTGCCACCGAAACACCTGTTACAAAACCACCATGACGGCGCACCAGGCTCGGCATGAAGCGATGCATGTGGTTGAAGAATGGCAGCTGCAAAAACAGGTCACGCTGCAGGATCTTAATGCCACAGCCACTGTCTGGATGGGTGTCACCCAATAGCGAACTGCGAATCCATTTTGCTCCGCGTGAAGCTGCAAGCCGCCAGGTGCTGTCCTGACGCTTGGCCCGGATACCCGCCGCCATGCCGTGCGCCGGACCACCGGCAAGCAGTGCTTGTTCAAGATTGGGCAGATCAGCGGGCACATTCTGCCCATCACCATCCAGCACTGCGATAAGATCTCCGCGCGCGCGCAGCAGACCGGACCGGATCGCCGCACTTTGTCCAGCACGGCGATGATGCCGCAGAACCCGCAATTGCGAAATAACCGCTTGCGTATCTGCCAGCTCGGCAGGACTAGCATCATTGCTGGCATCATCGATATAAATGATTTCGAAATTCCGACCAGACAAAGTTTCACAAATTTCATCGATCAGCGGGCGAATGTTGCCAGCTTCGTTCATCACCGGAACCAGAACCGATATCTCCGGTATGTTCGTAGTATCTTTTTCAGAGCGTTTGGGCATGGAGTTTAATTGCCAGCAGACATTTGTAATTGGAAAGCTTGAACTTTGACTCTGTTTAACGGGTGTGACTGTTGGCGTCAAACACCGCTTACTCAGACACTGACCGATACAGGAAAATCAGCACATCATTACCCTTTGAAACATTAAAGCCACTGATCTGATAGGGCGGTAGCAACTCTACACCAAGCCGACCTACCATCTCCAGAAACGCCTCTCGTTGCCGGTTTTCAACAATCGCCAACCCGCCGGGTGCCTCGGCCAGAAACAAAGCCGCCTCTGAGCCATTGAGAAGCAAAACATCACTACCGCGCAAAAACACCATTGACGGCTCATGAAACCCGGCGGCAGCAATGGCTGCTGGATTGATGTTCAGACTGTTAATCGCCCGGTCAATCGCTGTTGAAACATGCATACGGGAAAGTGCCGGTAGCAATCCGGAAATCAGGGAAAAATTGAACAAGGCCCCGACAAGCAGTATTATGGCGATCGGTCTGATACCGCCACCCTTGTGCCAGAGAATGCCCTGCCACAAAACAACCGCAAGCAAAAACAGGCAAATCATCGCAAAGGAAAACGCCCTGCCACCTGTATGGCCTCCGAGTGTGATGGCCGCCCACAGGACGACAGCCGCCAGCACCCCGACGACTGCAAGCATCAAATATTCACCAGCCAATGCAATGTAGCGCTGGATTTTGTGGCTGAGCTTGCCGCCTCCCAGATTACCGGGCAAAGGCACTTCGACAGCACAGACAAGCAGTACCGCCAGTGCCGGAAAAACAGGCAATGGATAATGGGGCAATTTCGTTGGAATAAGTTCGATCAAAAGCCAAAACGGAATGATCCACGCGATCAGGAACCGGCTCTGGGCATGCGCCAGCAAGGTTGGCATCTGCGCCACCGCGCGCGGCAACAGAATGCAGCCAGGCCATATCAAAAGTCCCAAAAGCACTATGTAAGTGCCGATTGGCGCCCCATGCGATTCCTGTCCTGCCTTCACCTTGGCCAGAAAATCACCCCGCACGGCAATATCAAGAAAGGCACCATCAGTTGCCAATGTCACAAGAATTGCCCATGGCAGTGTGAGCGCGGACAGAACCAAAAACCCTCGGACGAAATGGAGCTGCTCAAGCCAACGATAGGAGCGATCCCACAGGCACAGCGCAGCAATCGTCGTAAGGCCAAGAAGCGGAGCAATGGGTCCCTTGATCATGATCGCCGCCCCCATGCAGACCCAAAACCAAAGCCAGCTTCGTTCCGGCGGCGCTCGGCCAAGCTGCACCGCAAGATAGATCCGCATCAGTGCCATTTGCTGGGCCAGACAAAGCGCCATCAGCACTGTATCGGTTTTGGCCAGATGGGACTCGGCGAAAGCAAGAAGACTGGTTCCAAGAACAGCGGCGGCAAGCAAAGCGCGAGGCTGCCGGTAAAGGTGAGAGGCCAGGTGATAAGTTCCCCAGATCGCCGCCAGAAAGGCCAAAAGGCTTGGCAGCCTGTAGGCGGCAATGTCATCCGCCCCTAACAGACCAGCTGAAAGCGATTGCATCCAGTATATGCCAGCTGGCTTCTTGGCTCGCAACTCTTCCTGAAACCGCACCGTCACGTAGTCACCGCTGGCCAGCATCTGTTTGCTGGCTTGGGCAAACCGGGCCTCGTCACGATCCATCGGAGGCACAGTCTGATGGCCAATCAAAACAGCTGCTGCCAGCAGGGCAAGCACCAGAATCAGGGCAGATTGTTTGTTCAGCAAAGACACGCTTTTTCCTACAGGTCCACAGCAGCCAGCAATACTGTCCACACGCCCCCTGTTTAAACCATCTTTTAACTGGGTATGCCATATCATTTGATCGTGAGGTCACCTAGATTTGTTACCGACAGGCAACATCGGACGGCGCCACTTCGAGCGACAGAGAGCACAGCAAAGACAACCAGAGCTTAGTCATTCCGGGCGGTTGCCAGTCATGAAATACATTTAAGAAACAGGATGAATTTGGGTAAAAATAATGAATAGGAACGCCCAACCAGAAACAGGCCAGATGTCGCGACTCCAGAAAACATCGTGGCGTCATATCTGGTCAATCTCCTGGCCGATCTTTCTGGCCAATATCACGGTGCCACTCGTTGGCGCTGTCGACACGGCAATGATGGGACGCTTTCCTGACCCGGCCTATATCGGTGGTGTCGCCCTTGGCACCCTGGTGTTCAACTTTCTCTATTTTGGGCTTGGTTTCCTTCGTATGTGCACCACCGGATTGGTGGCACAGGCACATGGCCGCAACGATGAGGTGGAAATTGAGGATCTGCTGATTAGGGGATTGATCATTGCCCTTACTCTTGGTTCGCTGGCGATTCTGGCCTCGCCGATCATCCATCTGGTCACCAGCCAGCTGTTGACAGCAAGCAGCAGCGTTGAACACCAGATGCAGGTTTATGTCGAGATCAGATTGTTTGCTGCGCCTGCCGCTCTGGGGAATATGGTTTTGTTGGGATGCCTGTTTGGACGACAACAGATGCGCCTGTGCATGGTGCAGATCATGGTCGTCAATATCTGTAATCTGTTGCTCAACATCCTGTTTGTCGTTGGCTTTGAAATGAAGATAGACGGCATCGCACTTGCTTCCGTTGCGGCCCAATGGGCGGGCTTCATCTTCACCCTCGGACTCATTGGCTGGCAATGGCGGGGTATGTTGCGCGGCGTGATGGCACGCCTGCTTACACGCACTCCATCCTGGTTTGATTTGCCCGCTTTTGGCCAGTTTTTCTCACTAGGACTGGATTTGATCCTCCGCACTATGATGCTTCTCGCCTGCGAGGCCATTTTCCTGAATAATGCCGCTGTCCTTGGTGACATGGAGCTGGCTGCCGCGCAATTGGTGATCGTGATGTTTGGGATCATTGCATTTGGGCTCGATGGCTATGCCCACGCTGCCGAAGCACTTGTTGGTGACGCCATTGGTCGCAAGGATCCGGTCATGCTGAACTTAGCGATCAAGCGGACAAATGCGCTGGCTTTTGCCTCGTCCCTGCTGATGGGGCTGTTCATTCTTGCAGGCGAGATGCCGATCATCGGAGCGCTGACAAATCAGCAATCGCTGATCAAATTGACGGCGCAGCAATGGCATTGGGTTGCGCTGATGCCGTGTGCATCCTTTCTGGCCTTCCAGATGGACGGCATTTTTGTTGGGGCGACACGCGGCCGTGAGATGCGCAATGCAATGCTTGTGTCAACGGCTGTCTTTGTTGCACTGGTCTGGATTGCGGCGCCATATGGGCTTGCCGGATTGCTCGCAGCCTTTACACTCTGGCTAGGCATGCGCGGTCTCACCCTATGGCTGCTATTGCCCCGGGTCATTGGGCTTGCCATCTAGACCCGATTGCTTTTTGGGGTTGCTGAATTTTGTCATGGGAGATAATGCCAGAATGAACAGGATAATTACGGATTACGGCTTGCAGGAGTCGGCCAAGGGAACAAACGCACTGGTTCTGGTCCACGCCGATGACTGGGCAGCTTGGTGCGAGGCTACCGAGCCCTTTGCCAAAAACTGGATTAAAGCGCATGCCTTTTCCGGCAAGGCAGGAACAGCACTGATTATCCCAACGGATGATGGCGGTATCAATGCCGCCATCGGTGTTATTGGCAAACATGATATCTGGGATGGTGCCTGCCTTGCGAAGGCCCTGCCACCCGGGGGATGGCACATCGATCCCACCCAGGGAACAAAGCTCGACACGGTGGCCTATGAAATGCTGGCACTTGGCTGGGCCCTGTCAGAATATAGCTTTGACACCTACAAAAATGGCGAGAGCAGCACGGACAAGTCGAATCATCTCATGACTCATTTGGCCATTCCGGGAGGAGTCAGTGCCGACCGTCTGCTTGGATTGGTCGAGGGGGTCTGGTTCTGCCGCGATCTTATCAACACGCCCGCGAACCACATGACGCCGCAGGGTTTAGAGGATAGTGCAACCGATCTTGCCAAGACATTCGGAGCCGCTATCACAATTGTAAGTGGCAATGATCTGCAAAAATCCTTTCCGGCGATCAACATTGTTGGCCGCGCCGCCGAAATCGCTCCTCGTCTGATTGATTTTTCATGGGGCGACACAGGGCCGAAAATCACCCTTGTTGGTAAAGGGATCACCTTTGACTCGGGCGGCCTTGACCTGAAGCCATCAAAGGCGATGGAAATGATGAAAAAGGATATGGGTGGCTCGGCGATAGTGCTGGGGTTGGCCATGGCCATCATGGCCGCAAAGCTTCCTGTCAGGTTGCGGGTGCTTGTTGCCGCCGCGGAAAACGCAGTTTCGGATCGGTCAATGCGGCCACTGGATGTGATTGACACACGCGCCGGCATCAAGGTCGAGGTTGGCAACACCGATGCCGAAGGGCGGCTTGTGCTCGCCGATGCGCTCACCCTTGCCCGTGAGGATGATCCCGATTTCGTCATTGATTTTGCCACTTTGACGGGCGCCGCACGGGTCGCTCTTGGCACCGAGTTACCGGCATTGTTCTGCAACAGGGACGACACCGCCACGCAGATTCTTGCTGCCAGTGACGAGGTTGGTGATCCTCTGTGGCGACTCCCACTTTTTGATGATTATGACCGGCATCTTGAGAATGGGCATGTGACGCTATCAAGCACCGGCAGCACCGGCTTTGGTGGCGCCATTACCGCGGCACTGTTCCTGCGGCGGTTTGCCGGCAATGATAGCAACTGGGCCCATATTGATGTCATGGCCTGGAATTTAAGTGGCCGGCCAGGGCGGCCACGGGGCGGCGAGGCGATGGGCCTGCGGGCAATCTTTCGCTATATCGAACAGCTTGCGGCCAACAAGCAGAGTTAATAGCCGCGACTCCAATCGACCCGGTTTGCCGGCTCCTTGCCTGCCATGACCGCGGTAATGGCGTCGGCAACCTGCCGGGCGGCAGTGGCGGGGTTGGTCTGCGCGGCAACATGCGGCCAGACTGAAATCTTCGGATGGCTCCAGAAAGCATGGTCCGCTGGCAAAGGTTCGCTTCTAAACACATCAAGCGCGGCACCGCCAACCTGACCCGAGTCTAGGGCGGCCAGAAGGTGATCATCGTCAATTTGCGGTCCACGCCCACCATTAATGATGAAGGCACCCTTGGCCAGTCGGCCAAAGAAATCCTTGTTCATGATGGCTGTCGTCTGTGGGGTGAGGGGCAACACCGAAACGATGATTTCCGCCCCATCGGCAAAAGCATCCAGCCCCTCCATTCCAGCAAAGATATCAACACCATCGAGAATGCGCGGTGTGCGCGCCCAACCGCGAACGTGAAACCCAAGCGCTGCAAACCGGCCGGCAATGACGGAGCCAATGGCGCCAACACCCATCACCCCGACAATGCCGCCACGGCTGCGCCGTTGGGGCAGCGGTGTCCATTTGCGTTGTTGCTGTTGGTCGCGATAATGCTGGCCGTTGCGCCAGAAATCCAGCGCATTCAAGATCGCCCAGTGACTCAACGCGTCGGACATGTCGGGGTCAACCAGCCGTATCAGCGGAACATCTCGCGGTGCGGTTTCATCAGCCATCATATGGTCAACACCCTGACCCTGAAGGATAATGGCCTTAAGATTTGGCAGGCCGGCAAAAGCATTTGGTGGCGGCGCCCAAACAAGAGCAACGTCACACATGCGCCCCCTATCGGACAGTAAATCAACCACCTGGCAGTCCGGCACCAATTCAGCCAATGTTCGCTGCCACATGGCGGCTTCTTTCGCCGCGCCATAAAAGCCTATGGTAATCATTCTCGCTTGTCCCCGCATTATCGGTTGCCGGCCAGCCATGGCTCGGGCAGGAGAGAGTCTAGAAACTGTCCCCAACTATGGCAAGAACCGCAGCATGCAATTCCGGCGTTGCGGCGCAAAGCAAACTTGTCGTGTGTGGATAGCGCACCGGGTCGCCCTGTAGATCGGTCACACAGGCACCCGCAGCCTGCATGATGGGGACAACGCCCATGATGTCATGGGGTGCAAGACTATCCTCAATCACCAAATCAATATGTCCTGCTGCCAGAAGTGCATAATTATGGCAGTCACCCCCATAATTCGTGATCCCTGCCTGCGCGCTGATCCGGTTGAATACAGCAAGTCCGCCCGGGGGGAAAGCGTCCGGTGAGGTCGTCGCCAGCCTTGATGTAACAAGATCTTTTGAAGCGCTGACTGAGATCGGTGTACCATTGAGCCACGCTTCTGTGCCAACACCAATGTAAAGTTCGTCAAGCACCGGCATGTCGCAAAACCCGGCAACCGGTCGGCCAGACTCAAGCAGGCCAACAAGCGACCCAAAGGTGGGCTTACCCGAGACGAAGGCCTTCGTGCCATCAATGGGGTCAATCACCCATTGATAGCCGGTGCTACCGTCTCCCCGGGTGACATCATGCTCTTCTCCGAGAATATCATCACCCGGAAAACGACTGGCAATTGCGTCGCGTAGAGCGAGCTCCACAGTCTTATCGGCGATGGTCACCGGGGAGGTGTCAGCTTTGATTTCGATGTCAGGGTGAGCACGAAACCAATGCGCGATGATTGGCCGGCTGACCGTGGCAAGGCTTGAAAGAAAGACAGCCAGCTCGGCATTGTCGAGCTCGCTGTGAATCCGGGAGTGCGCTCCCTTAGCTGGCACTTTCAGCTGCGATTTCTTCGGCTGTTGGTAGAGCTGCCGCGGCATCAGCCTGCTGACGCAAATAGGCGATCATATTCGCCCGGTCCTTAGGCTTTTTCAAACCAGCGAAATTCATCTTCGTTCCGGAGATATAAGCTTTTGGCTTGGCCAGAAACCCGTTCAGCGACTGGTAATCCCAAACACCACCAAAACCGGCAAGCGCTGCCGAATAGGAGAAACCATCGACCGCACCCTTTGCGGTATTGACGACTCCCCAAAGAGCAGGGCCAACTTTGTTCGCACCGTCAGCGGCGAACACGTGACAGGCGGTGCATTTCTTCGCAAGTTTCTCACCAGCCACCGGATCGGCGTCAGCAAGCAGGGCCAGAATTGGTTCAGGGCCCGTCTCGACAGGCGCGGTACCAGCCACGTCCGTTGTCTCAGGAACTTCGATCACATAGGCGTTTTGCGCCAGTTCAGTATGTGGCACCAAAATATCAGCAAACTTGACACCGGCCATAAGCAACAAACCGGCAAGCAGAACGCCGGCAAACAGTTTGTTGAAACCCAACTCATCCATGCTGTTTTCCCCTGACAAACAGGGGCTCCCCTCACACATTGGACCACGCTGTTGCGTGATATTCAGACCACCGATGATGACGACACCACGGTTGCAGTCTACTTACCCAAAATACATGGGCCTCTCAAGCCTTTCCTAGCCTAGCGATGCATTTTCCCTATGCAAAAAGCCAAATATGTGATGAATTGCCGCATCATGAGCAGCAGAGACAGCACAGTTATCATCATTCCGGCCCGAATGGCGGCAAGCAGGCTGCCCAGAAAACCGCTGGCAGATATTGCGGGCAAACCGATGATCCAGCATGTTTGGGAGCGCGCAATGGCAGCTGACATCGCGCCGGTTTATGTCGCCACCGATCATCAGGAAATTGCCAATGTAATCGGTGCTGCAGGCGGTCGGGCGGTGATCACCAGAGATGATCATCCCTCCGGCTCGGACAGAGTTTTTGAAGCGCTGCAGATTATTGACCCAAATGGCTCTTTCAAGACCATCCTAAATCTGCAGGGTGATCTACCAGAGATGGATCCGGGCATTCCAGAAGCACTTGTCACCGCGCTTGACAGGAGCGGTGCTGATCTGGCGACTTTAGTCACACCTGCCACCGCTGAGGAGGCGGTTCGACCTCAGGTGGTGAAAGCCGCGATTACCTGGGACAATGGCTGTGATCAACCCGCAACAAATGCCAGCCGATTTGGCACTGCACTCTACTTCAGCCGTGCGCCAATTCCCGCGGGCGCGACCGAATATTACCATCATGTCGGCGTCTATGGCTGGCGGCGCAGTGCTCTCTCGGCATTTGTCAGGCTGCCCCCATCTCCGCTGGAACTCACGGAAAAGCTGGAACAGCTTCGCGCATTGGAAGCAGGAATGACCATCGCAGTTGCACAAATCAATGCTGCCCCCGGCGGGGTCGACACAAACGATGATCTGATAGCAACGCGCCGCAGACTCGGCCATTGATCCGCAGACAGACATCGCAAGAGACCATCCACCCGGCGTTGACAGCCGCCGCCAGCATCTTGATACTGCCGCGTATCACTGTGTAGGCCAGATGATGGCGAGACTGTGATGAAAAATGGAGACAGAATCGTGAGTGATGCGGCCAATAAAATAGCGTTTCAGGGCAGCCTTGGCGCCTATTCCCACATGGCATGTCTTGCGGTCAAGCCGGAGATGACGCCGATGCCATGCCGGTCATTTGAGGACATGCTGCTCGCTGTTCAGGAGGGTGACGCGCAACTGGCGATGGTACCAGTCGAAAACTCAATTGCTGGCCGAGTTGCCGATATCCATCACCTTCTTCCCGAGTCCGGACTTTATGTCATCGGCGAACATTTCCAGCCGGTCAACCACCAGCTGCTCGCGCCGCGCGGTGCCAGGCTTGAAGACCTGGTTGAGGTGCACAGCCACGCACAGGGTCTGGCCCAGTGCCGAGAACGTCTGCGTTCGCTTGGCCTGCAACCCATTGTTCATCCAGATACCGCTGGTGCCGCGAAGGATATCGCAGCACGCGGTGACAAAAGGGTGGGGGCCATTGCCTCAGCACTTGCTGGTGAAATCTATGATCTTGATGTGCTTGTCGCCTCGGCTGAGGATGCGGAGCAGAACACCACGCGCTTTTTGATCATGGCGCAGGATCCGCAAACACCGACACCAAATGGCGAGCCGATGCTGACGACGATGGTGTTTCGTCTGCGCAGTGTCCCAGCAGCGCTTTACAAAGCGCTTGGCGGCTTTGCCACCAATGGCGTCAACATCACGAAGCTGGAAAGCTATATGCGACCCGGCTTTGCCGACCATGCTCAATTCTATGTCGATGTTGAGGGCCATACCGAATCACCAGCAATGAGGCATGCAATGGAGGAACTGCGCTTCTATTGCGAGGAGGGGGAGGTCAAAATACTTGGCTGTTACCCGGCAAACCGCACACAAATCGGTAAAACCTGACTTCTCCAAGCAGAGTGAGACTTCCAGGATCTGTTAAGAAACATGACGGTGATTGGAGATGCGAATGATAATTTGCTTGTCCGTAACCCAGCTTTGTTTCATATAAGTGTCAGGAAGGCTGGGTGGACATGTCACCCGCCAATCCGGTCAGGTCCGAGAGGAAGCAGCCGCAGTGGACTGTTCATGGGTCGTCCAGTCTTCCGCTAGCTGATTGCGAGGACAGGTCGTCAACAATGAGCCAAGAGGCACCAACAGCCTATCGCGTTCTTGCACGCAAATACCGACCAGAAACGTTTGCCGCCCTGATTGGTCAGGAAGCGCTTGTCCGCACTCTGAGCAATGCGCTTGAGATGAAACGACTCGCGCATGCCTTTGTCCTGACAGGGGTTCGCGGCATTGGCAAAACCTCAACGGCACGCCTTCTTGCCAAAGGGCTTAACTGCATCGGCGTGAATGGCAGCGGCAAAGAAACGCTGGAACCCTGCGGTAGCTGCGAGCCATGCACAGCCATTGGTGCCGGACGACATGTTGATGTGCTGGAGATTGACGCGGCAAGCCATACAGGCGTCGATGATGCGCGCGAGATCATCGAGGGCGTTGGCTATCGCCCGGTGTCTGCACGCTACAAGATCTACATCATCGACGAAGTTCATATGATGTCGAAAAGCGCATTCAATGCTTTGCTCAAAACACTTGAGGAACCACCTGAAGCTGTTAAATTCATCTTTGCGACAACCGAAATCCGCAAAGTTCCCGTGACCATCCTGTCCCGGTGCCAACGCTATGATCTGCGCCGCGTGTCAGCCGACATGCTTGAGGAGCACCTTCAAAAAATCTGTGATCAGGAAGGCATCACCTATGATGCGGCTGCTCTGCGCACAATTGCCGTGGCGGCTGAGGGATCGGTACGTGATGCGCTGTCAATGCTCGACCAGGCAGCAGCGATGACAGCGGACAAATTGGTTGAGGGTGCCGTCAATGAGATGCTTGGCCGGCCTGGCCGGGGGGAGTCACTTGGCATTCTGCAAGCAATTTTTGCCGGCGATGCCGCAGCGGCACTGTTACAGTTCGCGCGGGTGCACAAGAATGGTGCAGAAGCCGAAATGGTCGTCGCCGACCTGTTGAACATCATCCATCAGGCAAGTCTGGCTGCCGCCGGCGCAGATCTTGCCGATCTGATCGAGAGTGAACGCCCCGGTATTGCCGCGCTCGGTGATTTGGGTATCGCCAAACTGGGGCGTGCGTGGCAGATGTTGCTTAGAGGACATGAAGAAGTCAGCAAAGCACCAAACCCGGCAGCAGCCTTTGAGATGCTGGTAATCCGCCTTGCCCACACGGCAAACATGCCAACCCCGGGAGACATTCTGCAAAAGCTTCCAAACGCTCCTCATACCAGGGTGAAGGAAACTTCAGCTGCAACGAAGGGCAGCACCGCGCCACCAGCCGAATCGGTGCAACAATCTTCTGCTCCGCTGGAAGCTGAACCCGTTGCCCATCCCACCACCTCCATGCACATGTCTGGCAATGGCGGACAACAGCAGGCTTTAGCCGATAACATGCCACCAGACATTGAGTCTCACCTGGCAGGAATTCTTCCAGCCGAAGCCCATCCTGGCGAGATCACGCCAGCGGAACCGCCGCCAAAGGATGTAGTCGCACCCTCTATCACCAGCCTCGCTGACATCGCCACTCTTGCCGAAGCCAAAGATGAAATGTTGCTGGCCGCACGGGTGCGCACGCATCTGCGCCTTGTTGCACTTCACCCCGGATCTCTGGAAGTGGCGCTAACAGAAAGGGCACCTGACTCACTGATCGGCGATTTGGCAAAATATCTGACCGAATGGACCGGGCAGCGTTGGCTGGTCTCGATATCAGATGGACCCGGCGGCAAAACCCTCGCCGAAGAACGTGCCGAACAGGCTGATGCCCTTAAATATGAAATCACCGAGACGCCATTGGTGAAGACCATCCTGATGCTGTTTCCCGGCTCAAAGATCGAGGCGATCAAACCCAGTGATGCCGCGACCCACAACGGTAATCTTCACATCAATGCAGGCAATGAACCGCCAATGACGGACGGGGAGAATGGCGAATGATGCGCAATATGGCCGGAATGATGAAGAAGGTTCAGGAAATGAAAGGGCGCATGGAAGCGCTGCAAAGCGAGATGGAGCAGGCCAGCTTTGCCGCATCAGTGGGCGGCGACTCCGTCATCGTGACGGTAAATGGCAAAGGTTTTGTAAAATCCGTTTCGATCAATCCAGCGTCTGTCGATGCAAATGAAATTGATGTTCTGGAAGACATGATCTGTCTGGCGACAAACAACGCCAAGCAAAATGCCGAAGCCGAGATGGCTGCCCGGATGAAAGACATCACTGGTGGCCTGCCATTGCCACCCGGCATGAACCTTCCTTTTTAAATCAACAGGTCTCAAGATGGACAATGCGGTTGAAGACCTGATCAAGAAAATGGCCCGTATCCCCGGACTTGGCCCGCGGTCTGCGCGCCGCGCCGCGCTGTTTTTGTTGCAAAACAGAGAGCGGTTGATGGTGCCGCTCGCCCGTGAAATGAATGACGTGGCAACACGTATTCGTGCCTGTGCAGATTGTGGCAATCTCGACACTGGTGACGTCTGCAAGATCTGCATCGACACTCGGCGAGACCGGTCCATCATCTGCGTCGTTGAAGATGTTGGCAGCCTGTGGGCGATTGAGCGCGCAGCTGTCTTTCGCGGCCTGTATCATGTGCTTGGTGGAACATTGAGCGCGATTGATGGCCGCGGCCCGAATGAGCTTCACATTGATCGGCTTGTCAAACGCACGGGTCACCCGGAAATGGCCGAGGTCATTCTGGCGCTCTCCGCGACGGTCGATGGCCAGACAACGGCGCATTACATCCAGGAGCGCGTTGCCGGATTGCCGGTCGAGGTCACCCGGCTGGCACATGGTGTACCGGTTGGTGGAGAACTTGACTATCTTGACGATGGAACGCTGGCGCAAGCGCTGAAAGCACGGGGCAAACTGGGCTAGCTCAGAAGATCCGGCTTGGGGTCAGCCGCGTCTGCTACCGGCGAGACAGCCCGGTCCTCCGCCACCTCGATTTGGGTGATTTTCTGACCTCGCGAGGTTATTTTTCGTGTCGAGGTCTGAATATCGCTGATGTCCTTTTCCGCCTGCTGGAAATGCGTGGCCAATTTGGAAACACGGTCATCGAGCCGGGTCACATCCTGCATCATCATGTTCACTTCTTTTTGAATCTGGCCGGCCGCCTCGTGCATCTGGGCATCACGCAAAATGGCCCTGACAGTATGCAGGATCAACATCAAATTGTCCGGGCCAGCCATATAGACATGCGCCCGACGACTGGCCTCGACCAGTTTTGGTAGTTGCAGATTTATTTCAGCATAAACGGACTCTGATGGCAGAAACAAAATAGCGCTCTCTGCCGTTTCGCCAGGAACGATATATTTTTGTGCAATGTCATTGATATGTTTTTTAACATCACCTTCTAGTGAGCGCCGCGCCGCCACACGCGCTGCCTCATCAGCCGCTTCGATCAGAGCGCGAAAGGATTCGAGGGGAAATTTGGAGTCAATACAGATTGAGCCGGGGGGGTTGGGCATAGTGATGAAGCAATCGACGCGGCGGCCATTGGTCAATGTATGCTGAAAAGAAAAAGCACTGTCCGGTAGCGCATCCTTGACAAGATTTTCCAGTTGAACCTCACCAAAACTGCCGCGCGCCTGTTTGTTGGACAGGATGTTCTGCAGCTGTGTGACCTGACCGGACAATTGTGAAATGTGGTTGTTCGCCTCGGTTATGACGGCAAGTTTTTCGGCCATCCCAGTTAGGGATTTGGTTGTGCGCTCATTCTGATCACGTAACGATTGTTCAAGCCGTGTGCCGAGCCTTCCCTCCGACTCGGCCATCTGGCTTGCAATCACCTTTTGTAGCTCGCCCGACTGGCCCGCCATCTGTGCCAACTGGCCCCTCAACTCAGCAAGGCCGGTATCATCCCCTGCTGGCTGGCGCCGCAGCATCATCATGACCAATAGCAGAATGATGGTTGTAAGCGCGATGATGATAAGAGTGGAAAATCCTGGCATGACTGGCGGACTCTTGCTTTTCCTGTGCTGATTAAAACAAGTGTCGCATGCCGACGGCTTGACTGCAACGGCGCCATCGCCTAACTGATTGACATTGTTGAAGCCAATCGTTTCAGCACATCCGAACAGGCAGAGGCGAACTATGGCGCTCATTCCGATTATCACCATCCCCGATCCAGTCCTGCGCAAAGTGGCTGCGCCTGTACCAGAGATCACGGAGGGGATCCGGCAACTGCTGACGGATATGGCCGAGACCATGTATGACGCGCCCGGAATTGGTCTTGCCGCCCCACAGATCAATATCAGTCAGCGCTTGATTGTCATGGATTGCGGCAAGGATGAGACACGGGAATTGCTCAAAATGATCAATCCAGAGATCATCAACCGATCGGACGAGTTGGCCGTTCTCGAGGAGGGCTGCCTGTCCATACCTGACCAGACAGCCGATGTGGAACGCCCTGCTGTCGTCGAGGTGAAATATACCGATATCGCCGGCGATGAGAAGCGCCTGACCTGCGAGGGGTTGCTTGCCGCCTGCGTCCAGCATGAAGTGGATCACCTTGATGGAGTTTTGTTCATCGATCATATCTCGCGGTTGAAGCGCGATATGATCGTGCGCCGTTTCATGAAGGAGATGCGTCAATCCGGCGGTGGTAGCCCGAAAGGCGAGTAATCTGATGACCGGACGGCCAGATGAAAAGAAGCGTATTGTCTTCATGGGAAGTCCGGATTTTGCCATACCGGCGCTGGCGCGCCTCACCCACACGCATGACGTCGCTGCTGTCTATACTCAACCTCCCCGGCCAGCTGGTCGCGGCATGAAGGAGCAGCTGGTTCCTCTTGCAAAATACGCACAGCAGCTTGGCCTGCCCGTCCGTTGGCCACGCTCACTCAAATCCAAAGAGGTGCAAGACGAGCTGGCGGCATTTGAGGCGGATGCCGTTGTCGTTGTCGCCTATGGATTGTTGTTGCCAAAACCGGTGCTGGACATGCCACGCTATGGCTGCATCAACGGGCACGCTTCACTGTTGCCGCGCTGGCGCGGTGCGGCACCAATTCAACGCGCAATCGCCACTGGCGACACGCGCACCGGCATGTCGGCCATGCGTATGGAGACAGGGCTGGACACAGGACCGGTGCTTGCCACGCTGGAGTGCGAGATCGCGGAGGATGACACCGCTGGCACCCTGCATGACAGGCTTGCCCAGCTGAATGCCGACCTGCTGGAAACCGTCATTGCAGACCTGCCGAATTCTTTGGCACAGGCGCAAGCGCAGGATGTTGAGAACGCGATCTACGCACCAAAGATCAACACCGCTGAATGTGCCATTGACTGGCATGCGCCACTTTCGGTCACGGATCGAAAAATCCGGGCATTCTCGCCCTATCCCGGGACCTGGTTCGACGGTCCGAAGGGCCGCATCAAGATAGCCGCGGCAAGGCCTGTGACCGACATGCCAGACAACGCTCAAGCTGGCAGCTTCCTCGGTATCGGTCCGGCAGGCCAGATGCGCGTGGCAACAATTGACGGGGTTCTTGAAATTTCCCGGGTACAGCCAGCAGGTAAAAAGGCAATGGAAGCGCGCGACTTTTTGAATGGGCAGGACATAGCTCCCGGCCATGTCTTTGGCCCACAACCTGACGTCACCCCATCATGACACAGCGCTTCTTGATCAGGATTGAATATGATGGCTCGCCTTTCGTTGGCTGGCAGCGACAGGCCAATGGCATCTCCGTCCAACAGGTGATTGAGGAGGCAGCAACCCAGCTCTGCGGTTATGCCATTCAGATTCAAGGCGCCGGACGAACCGACTCGGGGGTACATGCAACAGGACAGGTGGCACATCTGGACTTGCCCGACAAATTCGATGAAAACAGGGTCACTGAGGCGCTGAATGCGCTGATTGGCAATTGGCCAGTGACAATCTTGCAAGCGCAGGCTGTCGATGAGAGCGTTCACGCGCGGTTTTCCGCGACGCAACGCCAATACCTCTATCGCATTCTGGCCCAGCGGACACCGCCCGCGCTGGCGCTCGGACGTGTTTGGCATCACAGGCAACGACTTAATCCAGCAGCCATGCAGCTGGCGGCCGACCGGCTTGTTGGCAAACATGATTTTACCAGCTTTCGGGCGAGCCAGTGCCAGGCAGACAGCGCCATTCGCACAATAGACGAGTTGCGCATCGAAGCCGTTGGTGCAGAGATACATCTGCATGTTGCTGCGCGGTCATTTCTGCACCATCAAGTGCGCAACATCACAGGCACTCTGGCTCTTGTTGGTACTGGAAAATGGAGTGCCGATGACGTCAGTGCCGCGCTTGTCGCGCTTGACAGAGCTGCGGCTGGTCCAACAGCCCCAGCCGAGGGTCTATATCTCTCAGCTGTAAGCTACAAGGGTATCGACTGGTCCTAGCCAACCGGCATATGCACCCTGACTTGCACAATGATGAACAGCAGAAGATCAATGACGAATGACAGCGCAAGAAAGCCGGTTGCAATCCATCCACCACGCTGCAGTTGCACCTTGCCAAGCCGCCACAGCCAATAGATTGTCCAAACGATGATTGGCGTGATCAACATCAGCAATTTCGGGTTTGCTGAAACGATCACGAAATTCTGGATGATCCCGGCAAACAGATGCTGGACATTCTCGATCCACAGAAAGGGCACGATATAGGCAAACATGCGCGCTTCGAGTTGCAGCGCGCGCAGCGCCGCCATGAACAAAAACACCATGACAAGGACGGCTACCATCTGCATCATCATGTTGGCAAACAGCAAGGTCAGTCCATTCTGGATGCCCGGATATACAGACACCAAAAAGGTGAAAATCATCGAAGACCAGATCGCCTGCCACAGGCCAGGAATGTTGGCCTGAAACGCATCATCAATGGACAGCCTGCCAAGCATCACCAGCACTGTGCGTTTGATATAGATAAACAGGACACCCGGTGCCAATGTCAGGCCATAATGCTGCATCATTTCACCTTTTCAAAAAATGAGTGCAGGATGTGTGTGTAGACATCGGTAAGAGCGTCAATATCCTCCACCGCGACCTGCTCATCAATCTTGTGCATCGTCTTACCGACCAGCCCAAATTCGGCGACCGGGCAGATAGTGGTGATGAACCTTGCATCTGATGTGCCGCCATTAGTCAATAATTCCGGTCTACGCCCAACAATTTTTTCCGCCGCCTCGGCGATCATCTCGGTCAGTTGGCCGGGCGGCGTCACAAAGGGATGCGCCGTCGCCTTCCAGTGTGCCTCCCACTTGCCGCCAACACGGTTAAAATGTTCCTCAAGCCAACCAATCAGGCTGTCAGCACTATGTTCGGTATTGAAGCGGATATTAAAATGAGCTGTTGCACTGGCTGGAATGACATTGCCAGCTGTGTTGCCAACATCAATTGAGGTGACATTCGTTGTCGATGGATCAAAAAACTCTGTCCCACCATCAAGTTCACAGCCATTCACAGGTGCCAACATGGCCAATAGGTGTGTCAGTGGGTTGTCGGCGAAATGCGGATAGGCAACATGCCCCTGAATGCCGGTAACCGTCAGCTGGCAGGATAAGCTCCCGCGCCGCCCATTCTTAATGACATCACCCATCTCACTGACATTGGTCGGCTCGCCAACAAGACACATATCCGGGACATGATCATTGTCGCGCACCCAGTCAACCATTCTGGTAGTGCCATTGATGGCATCACCTTCCTCATCACCGGTAATCAGGAAACTGATCGACCCGTGTTGCGGTGGTGTTTCCAAAAACTGCGCAGCGGCGGCCACAAACGCGGCAACACCACCCTTCATATCAGCTGCCCCACGACCATGAAGCCAGCCATCAACAATCTCTCCGGAAAAGGGATCATAAGTCCAGGCGGCCGCATCACCCGGCGGCACCACATCGGTATGGCCGGCAAAGGCGAAGTGCGGCCCATCCGTGCCCCACCGGGCAAACAGGTTGTCCACACGGGCCTCACCCTCGCCAAATGGCAGGCGCGTGCAGACACAGCCTATGGCTGTCAGTTCGGCCTCAAGCAAATCAAGGGCACCGCCCTCAGCAGGCGTCACAGAGGGACATCGAAGGAGCCTCTGTGCGAGCAGAACAGCTTTTGAGGTTCTGTCCATCAATCTCTCAAAAGGTCATTTACCGAAGTTTTGGAACGGGTTTTCTCATCCACCTGTTTGATTATCACGGCACAGGATAGTGACGGTCCGGGGTTGCCATCGGCAAGCGGCTTTCCTGGCAACGAGCCCGGCACAACAACTGAATAGGCAGGTACACGGCCCATGTGAACCTCACCAGTCACACGATCAATAATTTTTGTTGAGGCGCCGATGAACACACCCATGGACAGAACAGCACCGCGCTCAACAACCACCCCCTCGACAACCTCGGAACGGGCGCCAATGAAACAATCATCCTCGATGATCACCGGACCAGCCTGCAATGGTTCAAGAACACCGCCGATGCCAGCACCGCCAGACAGGTGGACATTCTTACCAATCTGCGCACACGATCCAACAGTCGCCCATGTATCAACCATCGTGCCGCCATCGACAAAGGCGCCAAGATTGACAAAGCTCGGCATCAGCACAGCACCCGAGGCGATGTGGGCTGAGTGCCGGACAATACAACCGGGAACAGCGCGAAAGCCTGCAGCACGAAATCTGGTCTCATCCCAGCCAGCAAATTTCGAGGGCACCTTATCCCACCAGAGTGCCTCGCCGGCCCCCGGATAATGCGTGCCTGAGGGTATGCAGGCCATGTCATTCAGGCGGAACGACAACAGCACAGCTTTTTTCAGCCACTGATTGACCTGCCATTGATGATCGCCAAGTGGTTCGGCAACCCGGGCAGCCCCGCTGTCGAGCATGTCCAGCGCTACCATTACAGCCTCGCGCACAGCGCCACCTGTCTGGGTGCTGACATTATCACGGTCATCCCAAGCAGCGTTGATTTCAGTTTCAAGTTGCGCCTTGTCCATTTTGGCCTCCTGGTCGCTAAGCAGGTTGACCACGCGGCCACCTCTTTTATTTGTCTTTGATATCGGCGTTTCACGCCTGATTGGCAAGGGTCTGGCCAGTCAGCGGCGCAAGAAAGCTCTTCAAATCCTCACCAATGTAATGCACATAAGGCTCGTTGGCACCCTTGGTGGCCCATTCATAGTCACTTGTCAGCCAGACAGTCCGCATGCCCATGGCCGCGGCTGGTTCAAGATTACGCGCCATATCTTCGATCATCACCGCGCCATGTGGATCAATGCCAGTCTTTTCTATGAATTTCGCAAAAGCATGGGCTTCTGGCTTGGGCACATAGTCAGCTCCCACAATATCAAAGATATGCTCAAAATGATGGCGTATACCATAGGCATTTAGGATGTTCTCGGCATGCGGCACGGTGCCGTTCGTGAAGATATGTTTGCGGCCAGGCAACTTGGCAAGCATCGCCTCCAACTCGGCCTCACGCGGCAAGTCACTGACATCAATGTCATGCACAAAATGCAAATAGTCAGATGGCTCAAGTCCCTCTTCAACCATAAGGCCGCGCATCGTCGTTCCATAGCGCTGGAACAAATCCTTTTGAATCACGCGCGCTTCATCCTGCGGTACGTCAAAATGGGTGGCTACAAATTCGGTGATTCGCACGGCAACGCGCACAAACAGATTTGAACGTGCCGGATAGATTGTATTGTCGAGGTCAAAGATCCAGTCCTTGATTTCCTCCACAGGAAAAGTCTGCGGCATGATTATTAACTCCATCTTTTTACTCTGTGAGGTCGACTAGAAGTCTAGTCAGGCTTGATAAAGGTGCCCATCCCATGTTCGGTAAACAATTCGACAAGCAAGGCATGCGGCGCGCGTCCGTCCATGATAACCGCAGCTTCGGCCCCGCCAAGGACAGCCTGAATACAGGTCTCAACCTTTGGGATCATCCCGCCAGAGACCGTACCGTCATGGATCAGGCTTTCTGCCTCGCTCACCGTGAGTTCGGACATCAGATTGCCAGCGTTGTCGAGCACCCCTGAAACATCTGTCAGCATCAACATCCGCGTGGCACCAAGCGCAGCAGAGATAGCACCGGCTGCCGTGTCAGCATTGATGTTGTAAGTCATCCCGTCCTCACCACCACCAACCGGAGCCACAACGGGGATCAGATTTTTTTCACCGAGTGCGTCCAGAACTTCAGTGTTGATCTTCGAGGGTTCACCAACAAAGCCAAGGTCAACAACTTTCTCTATCGCGCTCTCAGCTGATTTCGCCTGAGCCTTCAGCTTGCGTGCCATGATCAAGCTACCATCCTTGCCGGAAATACCGACAGCACGACCACCAGCCATGGTGATGGCGGCAACAAGCGCTTTGTTAATCCCTCCAGCCAAAACCATTTCAACAACAGATATGGTTGCTTCATCTGTCACCCGCAAACCGTCGACAAAATTCGACTCAATCTGCAGCTTCTTCAGCATCTCGCCAATCTGTGGGCCGCCGCCATGCACCACGACAGGCCGTGCTCCCACCTGATCGAGAAGCGCAATATCAGATGCAAAGGCGCTCACATATTCAGGCTCGCCCATGGCATGGCCACCAAATTTGACAACGATGGTCTTATCAGAGTAGCGGCGCATGAACGGCAGAGCTTCGATCAGCATACCTGCTTTTTCGAGGAACTGGTCTGCCGATGTGTTTTGCGAATCATCCATAGTGCCGCCCTTCAACCAGCGATCAGTCTCAGACGGGACAAGGTGGTATCAGGCCGCCCCGTATGCGCACCAACTGCGCCTGCCAAAATATCTGTATTGTGGTGAGATAAGCAAGCCCCACATGACGCGATAAACAGCGAAAAATGCCTAGTTTTCGGCAAACATCGCAAGATGCCCCCGCAAATGTGCAAGGCCATCACCCCGTTCGGACGAGGTGACAAACAACTCGGGGAAGGCCGCAACATGCGTGGCGATCGCAGTCTCGGTTGCTTTGCATACTTTCGCAAGCTCAGCCGGCTTTAATTTGTCAGCCTTGGTCATGACAGCGGCCCAGGACACCGCCGTATCATCAAGCAGACGCATGATCTCTTGATCGGCCTTGCCGATTCCGCGCCGCGAATCAATCAACAGAAACACACGCTGCAATGATGCGCGCCCTGCCAGAAATTTCCGGGTCAAATTTGTCCAGGCCATGATGTCGGTCTTTGGCGCCGAAGCATAGCCATAGCCGGGCAGATCAACCAGCTGCAGCCGGTGCGCAAGGTCGAAAAAGATCAGTTGCCGTGTGCGCCCCGGCGTTTGTGAGGTTCTCGCCAGGGTTTTGCGCCCTGTCAATGCGTTTACAAGTGACGATTTGCCAACATTCGACCGTCCTGCAAAACACACCTCTGGCAGCGTGATTGGCGGCAGGGCAGGCATGTTGTTGGCAGCGGCGATAAAATCACACTGACCAGCAAAAAGCAGGCGGCCTGCTTCTAGCTGGTCCGGCGTCAACTCTGTTCCACGCGCTTCATAATGAACCATTGCTGTGCCATGGAAAGAAGGTTGTTCCATGTCCAATAGATCACCAGACCCGCCGGGAAGGTGGCCAGGAGAAAGGTGAAGAAAAGCGGCATGAATTGAAACACCTTGGCCTGAATGGGGTCAGGTGGTGCCGGGTTGAGGCGCATCTGAAGAAACATCGAGATTCCCATAAGAATTGGCCACACACCCAGTTGCAGGAAAGGCGGCAGGAACTCCGTCGAATAGGGCAGAATGCCAAAGAGATTGAAAATCGATGTTGGGTCGGGTGCTGACAGATCGGTGATCCAACCAAAGAAAGGTGCATGCCGCATTTCAATCGTGACAAACAGCACCTTGTAAAGGGCAAAGAAAACCGGGATCTGCAATAATACAGGCAAACAGCCCGCCGCCGGGTTGACCTGTTCTGCCTTGTAGAGCGCCATCATCTCCTTGTTCAACGCCATGCGGTCATCGCCATGGCGTTCGCGCAGACTTTGAATCTTTGGTGCCAGCAGACGCATCTTGCCCATTGACCGATAGGATTTGTTGGCAAGCGGGAAGAACACAAGTTTGACAAGGACAGTGAATGCCATCGTCGCCAAACCAAAATTGCCAAGGATGCCATTGAGCCAGTTGATTGCATAGAAGAAGGGCTTGGTCAGGAAATAGAACCAGCCAAAATCAATGGCGAGGTCGAAATTTGGAATGCCAAACTCGTCAGCGTAATGATCCAGGAGTGTAACTTTTTTGGCGCCGGCAAAAAGACGGCTTTTCGAGGTGACGCTGCCCCCCGCGGCGAGTACCATGCCAGCGGTGTCGATAAAATCAACCTGATACCGGTCTGTTGGGCCGTTAAGCGATTTGAAGGCAAAAGAATAATTGCGATCCTGATCTGGCAGAACCGCCGCCAGCCAGTATTTGTCGGTAAAACCAATCCAACCGCCGGGCTGTTCCGGGTCTATTTTCGAAACACCACCATCGGCATCCTTGATGTCGTCATAATCTTCCTCACTCAGCGTTTCATCAAAGACGCCAAGCGCGCCTTCATGAAGAATGTAGATGCCGCTTGTCGGGGGCGTTCCATGACGGCGAACCAGACCATAGGGAAAGACCGTGAGCGCCGTGTCCAAACTACTGGCGATCGTGTCATCAAAAGTCAGAATGTAATCATCGTTGATGGCGATAGTGCGGGTGAACACAAGGCCGTTGCCATTGTCCCATGTCAACGTGACAGGTGTTGCCGGTGACAGCACGTCACCGCTGGCGGCCCACAGCGTATCAGCCGCGGGCATCGGCTGCAGTGTGTCAGACACCGCCCATCCAAATTCGGCAAAAAACGGATTGTTACCGTTGATCTTTTTGAGGAAATGGATGTTTTCCGATCCGACTTCCTGCGTTTCGCGGTAATCGGTCAGCACCACATCATCAATGCGGGCACCTTGTAGCGAGAAAGAACCGCTAACCAGCGGCGCGTCGATGATAATCCGCTTTGCCGTATCGGTGATGGCTGTTGCCGTTTCGCCCGTTGTGGTTGGCATGGCGCCTGTTCCGGGACTATCTGCGGCTGCCATTGCCTGCGGGGTCCCACTATCTGCCGCTGCCCGTTCTTCCTGTTGTTCGGCCAGCACTTGTTGTTGCGCGGCTTCCTTTTCCATCTCGGGGCCAACGACAAGAATCTGCCAGCCAAACAGAACAGCCATCGACAGAGCGACAGCAAGGAGCAAATTGCGATTATCGGAACTCATTACAAAGACCTTTTCATCGGGCGCAACTGCTTTCGCTGCTGTGCCCATCGGCAGAGGTGTGCCTATCGGCGTTGGTTTGATCATCACCAGAACAGACTGGCGGGACTGGGTCAAAAACAGGCGTTGCCCATGGATGGCATCGCAGGATACGTTTTAGCGCATACCACGATCCGCGCAAGGGGCCATGCAGTCTTAACGCGTCTTTCGCATATTGTGAGCAGGTTGGCAAATGGCGGCATTGCGCACCCATAAATGGCGAGATAACAGCCTGATAAAGCCACAACAGCCCTTGCAGAACCATGCCAACACAGCGGTACAATAGTGTGACTGGAAAATAAACTCGTTTCGGCATCAGGCCTGTCCACCCTTGCGTGCAGAACGGGCACTCTGACTCTCACCATGCGGGCTGTCTAACTGATGGTCTATCCTGTGATCAATCTGGCGATGAAGGTAGCCGACCATCTTTTCGACGTCGTCAACGAGATGCTGCCACTCGCGTCTGGCCGTGTCATATCGGGCAATCATCACATAATCGAGGCCCAAACGCGCCACGGGCTGCAGGCTTTCGCGCATGACAGCACGCAACCGCCGGCGCGCCCGATTGCGGGTAACTGCATTTCCGATTTTCTTGGATGCTGTGAACCCAACCCGCCAATCAGCGAGATGATTCGGCGCTGCCTGCATAACAAGGCCACGCGAAACCGCTTTGAGACCGTAATTGCGGGCACGCAGAAAACCGGCTCTCGACGGAATGCTCGTTACCCCGGGCAACAATCTTGATCCCGCCGATTAAGCTGACAGGCGCGCACGGCCCTTGGCGCGACGTGCCCGCAGCACACGACGACCGCCGACAGTGGCCATCCGAGACCGGAATCCGTGGCGACGCTTGCGAACCAATACGCTTGGCTGATAGGTGCGTTTCATGATGACGCTCCTTACGAAAAATCTGGTTATCTGAAATCTGAGCCCGCGTTGTATGCCGCAAGCGGCTTGCTGTCAATGTCTTTTGCCCAGATATCGATCATCTCATCTGGCTGACATTCGGCACATGAAACAGATATTTGGCGCAAAGCGCCAGTGAAAAGGCTCTCTATCCGCCTTAGCCATGTTCTGGTGGTGCATGCGTTGACTCTGACAGTTTTGGCTCAATTGCTAATCACACTAATACTCAGGGGTACTCAGCTCGCCGTAACTGTGGAATGTGCATGAAAAAAACAAGCCAAAGACCGCAAACCAGTGACACTGGCGGTGAAAGCCGTGCCCTGTATTTTGCCCCCTGGTTCAGATCAGGTATGCCAATCATTATCGTTCTGGCATTTGTGATGGCAATGGTCAGCATTTCATTTCATCAGAGCCGCCTCGCGATGACCCTGCTTAATACGCATCTGCCGGAAATCACCATGGCCGTCAAAGCTTTGGATGAGGTTCCCAATGACGTCAAACTCCCCCCGCTGGGCAACATCATTCACTTTCTGGCAATTGACGGTGATGAGGGGTTAAACATCCCTTTATGGCAAAAGACCAGACAAAGCCTTCTCCACGATATCACACTCTGAATTATCCAGACCTCGACTTGACTTCCACGCTGTCAAGTCTGCTTTGGAAATTGTCACTGGGCGACAAAATCAGATCACTTATGTAAACGACCTGCCCTTTCGGAAAGATCTGGTTATCGGCATATCAATGGCGGAGTTGCAACGAGACTTGCAGATTTTTTTCTTTAAAAGTTTTGTGATCACTTTTCTCGTTTCACTCGGTTTGTACTCCTTTGGCCAATGGTTGTTGTGGCGCTTTCTATCACAGCCGCTTCATGCGCTGGTCGAGACGATCAATAGCTTCAGCACTGATCCGACGATTGCCAGGCCGCTACCAACCTACGTCACCCAGTCTCGTGAATTCAACAAGGCGGCAAAGGCCGTCGAGCAAATGCAGCGCAACACCCTGATCGCCCTTCGCCAGCGCGAAAGGCTTGCCGACATCGGTGAAGCGGTTACCAAAATCAACCATGACATCCGTAATGTTCTCAGCTCTGCAACGTTGGTGACCGATGCGTTGATGAGCTCAGACGACCCGAAAGTTCGCCGGTCAGCACCCCATGTCGTCCGGTCGCTTGAACAAGCTGTAGATCTCTGCCAGTCGATGCTCGATTATCTTGTTGAGGTGCCACCACCCAAGCCCGACATCATCCCGATGAATGAGGTAGCGGACGAATTGGAAATCGCCACCGGGATGGAGGTTATCTATGAAGGTCCGTCTCAGATCTTCGCCGATAGGAAGATCATGTTTCGCATCCTGCTGAACTTGGCCCGCAATGCAGGCATTGTCGGCGCCACCGAATTGAAAATTGATATATGGAGGGCCGGCCACCTTGGCGTCATCGATATTCTTGACAATGGCCCCGGCATCAGCGAGGACGCACGACGAACATTATTTCAGGCATTTAAAACAACAAAGGCTGGCGGCACAGGCCTTGGTCTTGCCATCGCCCGCGACCTTGCTGTGGCGCTTGGTGGTAATCTGAAATTGACCCGCTCAAACCAAGACGGCAGCGAATTCAGGCTGCACCTGCCCAAACAGATTTTCCTGAACTAGCCGCGGAGCCCAATGATTGGCGTTGATGGCTGCGGTTCCATGTCCCAGGGGAAAAAAATCCATGTGTCCTGCGATACCTCGGTGACGAAGGTGTCAACAAGAGGCCGGCCAGCAGGCTTTGCATAGACCGTCGCAAAATGTGCATCTGGCAGCATCTGGCGCAACGCCTTTGCGGTCTCGCCGGTATCCACCAGATCATCGACAATTAGCCAGCCCTTGCCCTGTTCGGCCACGTCAGCAGACTTCAGCACTTCAAGTCCGCCCCTATCCTTTCCGTGATAGGAGGATATGCAGGCTGTTTCGATCACCCTTATCTCAAGTTCACGCGCGACAATTGCCGCTGGCACAAGGCCGCCACGTGTCACCGCCACGACGCCTGTAAATGGGCCCAATTCAAGCAAGCGCCAGGCCAGAGCCTTTGACGTCCGGTGAAGCTCTTCCCATGAAACAGGAAACGACTTTTGATAGGAATCCGACATTTCAACGGCCCAATGAACTGATCAAGTAAGGCCGCAGACTTTAATGTGATGGCGATCAATGACAAGATGATTTTTGAAAATAATGCGTGCCTGAAGCTGTCAAAGAGCTGTTCACCAGAGAAAAATTCAATGCTCCCGGTCGCCGCACAGCAATACAAAACCCCAGATCAGATAGCCGGATAAAGGGGTTGCATGCACTGATATGTTGGCCTATGTTGCGCCAACTCTCAGAGGCTACGTCAACATGCGGGGTCTGCGAGATGCGCTCGTAGCTCAGCTGGATAGAGCACTAGACTACGAATCTAGGGGTCGGGAGTTCGAATCTTCCCGAGCGCGCCATTCCCCATTCTAGAACCCGCAAATGCCTACGTTTTTCCTGAGGCTCTGACCGGGGTGCTTGGCGGAGTATTGGCGGTGTTCACTTTCTTCATCGGCCCGCCATATGGACCCTCATCAGAAACTTCCAACCACCTCATAACGCAAGTTGCCACACAAGCACCCACCTCTGTGAGTCTTAGACACAGGTGACTCCCACTTCCAAAGGACCAATGGGTCAAACGACTATAAGCCTCAAATTCATCTGATGGATCTATCAAATGAGAGTTTGCCACCGGCCCAGGTAGGCAGGTTTTCTTTGTCGTTCAACCAGGCGGTTTCCTCCGGCGTATTTGTTCGGCCAAATTGCCCATTCCTCTGGGGATATCTGCCAAACTTTTCCAATACCTGACGATGCTGATCGACAGCTTGCCTATTTCTACCCTGGAACAGCTTGAAGTCAGGGTTGGCGGCGGCGGCTAAATCGATCACTTCACACGCGCGCTCCAAATCACTCACATCTTCTGAATGCGCCAATGCCCAGGGCAACAGATACAAAAGCGCGGCGGGAAGTTTCAATGTTTCATCCACTGTGCCATCGCTTACGAGTTCACGAACCAGTTCTCGTCCAATTGGGTCAAATGAAAACGCCTCTGGAGTGCCGCGAAAACATGATCTCGAAAGCTGGTCAGCCAACAAGACTCTGGCCACTCTGCCTTCAACATTCTCCCACTCTGCACCAACCAATGTTGGAGGGTTAGCTTTTAACTCACGAATCACTGGGGCAAACGGCTGACATAGACCATCCAATGCACTTCCACCGGCGAACCAAATTCCCAGAAGAGGTGTAACTTTGTCTTCTGTGTTGAGAGCCTCTCTAACCTGCGGGTCTGCGGTGTCGGAGGCGCACATGTAATTCAAGACACTGCGCGGCGAACGGGGGGTCTTCAGTGCGTGTATCACAGCGGGAAGGGAACGAAAAATGTCTGGGGTCATTTGCGAAAAACCAACATCATACAAAAAATTAAAAGGCTCAGGCTTGAATGGGCATGCTATCGAGAACCGGGATCCGCGCAACCAGTCACCTAAACCACGTTCCGCAGATTTTAAAAGTTAGGAGACAGCATGCTCGCACCATTTTTCTTTTTAAAATATCATTTTTTGGTATCGTTTGGCGCGTGCGTGCTGTTTCGTCATTGAGTTGGGATTATTTTTTTGCGTGACCTTGTTTTTGCCACGATCACAACAGTGCTCAGTTTCCTGATTTATGTTTACCCACTGAATGTGCTCGCTCATTTGCTCTTCGCCGCCGAGATCATCGAGCCTGTCACTATTTTTCCGACGGTAGTAATTGGATTCGCCGTCTTTGTGTATTTCAGGACACACTTAACATCCCGCCTTTTGAGCGGGGTGATCTACTACGGAATGGGCATCGGCTTCATTGCATTCTGGGTGCTCAATATCGGACTGCTAGTCTCGGTGCTGTTACCGGGTTTTTCCATCGAGATTGGCTTGATTGGCCTTGTCATTTCCATGCTTGTGTGTGTCAAAGCCATTTTGAGTGGGAATAGTATTGCCCTAGAGACAATTCACCTGACGTCTCCAAAAATAGAGCGAAAATACAATCTCATTTTCATCAGCGACATTCATCTGGGCTCCAACCCGAAGCGGCATCTGGAGAGAATTTGCGATCAGATTCATCGGCTGAAATACGATCACCTGCTCATCGGCGGTGATCTTTTTGACTCGAGCGCCTTTAACGATGACGATTTGAACCTCCTCAAAGCCCTGGAAACACCGATCTTCTTTGTCACTGGAAATCACGAATATTACGTCAAGAACCATAACGAAAGAATCGCTAATCTGACTAAATTCGGCTTCACCGTTCTGGATAACCAATCAACCCAGTTTGATGAGCTTAACATCATTGGCATCAGCGACAATCAGGCACCCAAGACACAATCCGATATTGCCAGAAACCTGATCAGTGATGACAGTTTCAATTTACTGATGGTCCATCAGCCTTCCTTGTGGCATCGTGCGCCAGAAAAGACGGATTTAATGCTCTCTGGGCACACACATAACGGACAGATATTCCCCTTCAATCTTCTGGTATGGATGCAGTTCAGAACGGTTTACGGTATGTACAGACGTCTGAACTCCCATTTGTATGTCTCATCTGGCAGCGGCACATGGGGCCCGAGAATGAGACTTGGCACGCAAAATGAAGTTGTCCAGATTTCAATTTCCCCGCAGATCAAAGATCATCAAACAATGCCTTGGCAATGATGGTGGCCGCTAATCGCTTTTGGCACATCAGACTTGCAATAATTCGGCAGGGAAACATCAGGTTATGACCATTATTGACACATTGGTGAGCTCAGTTCTTCCTGTCGCCTTGATTTTTGCCGTGGGCTATTTTGTAAGCTGGCGTGGTGGTTTCAGCCAGCCTGATGCCGCCTCCATCTTCAAATTCATTGCGCAGATTGCTGCACCGGCGATCACCATCAATATTATCATCACCACCGATGTTGCCAGTCTGGACCCGACGCTCGCCGGTCTCTACCTCATCAGCGAGTTGCTGGTTTATGCGGCCGGTTTCTTCGTCACCCGTTTTTGGTTCAGGCTTGGTTTCAAGGATGCGCTGCTATGCGGCTTTGCGGCATCTTTTGCTAACCATGTGTTGTTCGTCTATCCAATAACTCAGTTCGCCTTTGAACCGATGATGACCATCCCCGTTCGTAGCATCATTGCGATCGATGTCATCATTTTTACCCTAACCGTCATTATCCTCGATATCCATCAGGCCCCATCCGCGGGTCCATTGAGGGCAATTTCGGGCCAATTGCGAAACCCGCTTCTGTTGGCGCTACTGCTGGGTGTGCTGGTGGTTCTGAACCCGTTTGGCAGGCCGCCGCTCGCATTCATCAGATGCGCCAGCTTTATCGCCGATGCCGCTGCACCATGCGGCCTTTTTGCATCCGGCATTCTGCTGGCCCGACCGATTTCCAGAAACAGTCTGAAACTTGCCGTCGTCATCACCGGTCTGAAGATGTTCGTGCATCCAATATTGGGCTTCTTGATCATTGTCATTGCTGGTGGCTACGCAATCGAGGCGGCGCGCACAACCCTGATGGTGACAGTTGCCCCGGTTGGCGTAATGGCACTGACCTTTGCCAGTCGCTATGATGGCAAGACGGACGCAATCGCCCAGTCAATACTCTGGAGTTTCTGTCTTTCAGTCCTGCTCATACCTCTCATTGCCGTTATCTGAAAACAATCCTGCAAGACTGACTAAGTAGCAGCATGGACTGCCAAACCAGATCCGTGCCATCACGGGGATTGACAATGGTGGCCGCCAAATTAGGTTGCATGATGTCTTCTCCGATAATCGGTGGGGATGTGTGTCGGATCACCACAGCCGTTTTTCCGTCTGGACTGTTTTATTGAAATGTCAGATATCCGCATCAAACTCACAGAGCTTAGATACAATCTGCGCGGATCCTCAAAATGGGATAATGGCTTTGTCTGGCTTTGGCTTGCCGGTCCTTTTCTTTATCTGATCGAGCGCACACCTGCTGACATCTGGCTTTCGGTGTTTGGCATCGTCTTTCTTCTGCGATCTTTCCATACCAACCAATGGCAGTGGCTATCCGCATTCTGGGTTCGTTCCACAGGCCTTTTCTGGGTTGTTGCTTTGATAGTCTCAGGCCTTTCCGACAGGCCGCTTTATTCGCTTGGCGAGGCGATCGCCTGGGTCAGATTTCCACTTTATGCCGCCGCCTGCATGTTCTGGCTGGGAACCAACAGAGCCCGGTTGAATATGATGTTTGCCACAATGGGGCTGGCCACAGCCATCATGGCGGTTGCTCTCGCTGTCGAATTTGGCAGTGTGATTATGCTTTCCTCGGATCATTCGGCGCGATTATCTGGGCCCTATGGCGATCTTATCCCCGGCAGTTTTCTTGGTAAGGCCATGATGCCACTGGCGATCATACTTGCCGCAATAGCAATGAGCAAACCATTGAAACATGGTCTTGTTCTGGCAGTGGCTGGTGGATCAATGGTGATTTTCACAACGATCACCGGCGAACGGGTAAATGCCGCCCTCATAGGAGTGGCAGTTTTTCTTGCCTCATGTGCCTGGGTGGTGAGGCCCCGGCGACTTGTTCTTTTTGGCACCCTTGCCGCAACTGGCTTTTTGCTTCTGTTTGCCGTATTCCCGGGCATCGCAGATCGCTTTTCGGCGGGAAATAAAAGTGAAATAACCAATTATTTCAACAGCGCCTACTGGTTTTCAGTGCGGCCCGGAATTGTGGCAGCAATGGAGTCGCCGTTGACAGGAATTGGTGTTGGGATGCACCGACTTCAGTGCCCGGAGATACCGCAAGGTCCACAATGGCTGGTTGGACAGAATGACTGCCACCCACATCCGCATCAGTTTTATGTACAGTTGGCCGAGGAAACAGGAATTTTTGGGCTGCTGACAGGCGTGATCATGATTGTGTCGATCATCATCACGGCCGCCAATGGCCGCAGTAACAGGACGCTTTATTCAAGCCTTGCATGGATTCCGCCAGCTTTGCTGTTTTTTCCCCAGCCCTCAGCTGATTTTTTCGGCCAATGGAACAATCTGTTCCTGTGGTTTGCAGTTGGTCTGGCCCTAGCCATGGCACAGGACCAACACGCCAACGACACTTAGACGAAGATTAGTCGCCGCCCATCTGACCGGGACAAAGCATGCTGCGTTTACCATCCAGATATTCGTCAATAACCGTCTGCATCCGGTCTCTGCCAAAGCTGGAAAAATGGCCGGCATGGACTCTGCTGACAGGCATCTGTCTGAGCCGCCGCAGACTCTCACAAAGCTGCTCTGGTACAGAGTGGTAGAGGTGGTCATATAGCGTGCCATCATAAAGTGTATCACCAGTAAAGATCACCCCAGTCGCGGCCTCCCACAGGGCGATGGAGCCTGGGGAATGTCCCGGAAAATGGAGCACCTGAAAAACCCGGTCGCCAAGGTCGATGACGTCACCATCATCAACTGTTTCGGTCAAGGGCGCGGGTTGATAACACCAATCCGCGACGTCAAATCCGTCATAGGGCAACTTTTTTACTGTCCGTGGTTCAAGCAGATGAGCCACTGTTGCCTCGCGTGTTGGATTGGCAAAAATGTCAGCCTCGGCAGCATGTCCCAGCCGCGTCTTGAACTGGCACAGGCCGCCCGCATGATCGTGGTGGCTGTGCGTACAAAGCGCAATGACTGGCCGTTCAGCCAGCATCATGATGTCTTTGGCGATTGGGCGAAGACCGAGGCCCGTGTCAATTATCAGGTCACGATCCCTGCCCCGCACATGCCAAATATTGCATCGCCAATCAGCGGCAACATGTGCCTCCAGAATACGCGACACACCATCATCAAGAGTCCTGATCCTGTACCAGCTTGATAGAGTCACACCTCATACTCCCACAACACACAATCGGGCATTTGGCATTTCAGGCCCGATGTCAGCCCATCACCCCCAATTATGTATGGTTGAGTATGCACATGGCCGGGAGGGAGCCGCAAGCACGCTCCACCAAAACTGGACTGGTTTTCATGACCTGACACGGTCTATTCTTTTGGGGTGTTGTTCAATCGGGGTAGGGCGGTTTTTTTCAGGCGGCCAGTTTCACGCCCAGCAAAGGGGCGATTTGTGTCCGGTTCCACTGCCTATCTCAGCCTCTTTCTCGCTGCCTTTCTGGCAGCCACAATCATCCCGGCGCAATCAGAGGCTGGGCTGTCTGCCCTGATTATGACAACCGAGAACAATGTCATACTGCTTGTCGTCGTCGCTACATTCGGCAACGTTCTGGGAGCCGTCGTGAACTGGTATCTGGGACGCTGGGTCAACAGGTTCAGTGACCGTAGGTGGTTTCCAATCAAGCCCTTGCAATTGAGCCGGGCAACGCTCTGGTACCGCAAATATGGACGCTGGAGCCTGTTGTTGAGCTGGCTGCCCTTCATTGGCGATCCCATCACCATTGCCGCTGGCGTGCTGCGCGAGCCCTTCCTGTCCTTTGTGTTGATTGTCGGTTTTGCAAAGGCAATCCGTTACATCCTTGTCGCCGTAATCACGCTGAATTTAATCTGATCTGCATATTTTGACAGATAGTGGGTTAACACCCTATCCTCAGCAATGAGTGTATTTTGGAGAGTTGAGATGCGAAGTATGTTTTTTGCCACATTGTTCAGCCTGTTGGCAGCTCCCCTGTATGGCCATCAATGTGTGCTGTCCGGCACGGATGCATCCGATATCACCATCTATAATGCCTGCAAGAATGATCTTGTCATGGGGATGGACGGACACGATAAATCAGCCACCAGCGCACCCAGCGCTGCTGACGACACCAGCCAGAGATTGATCCTGCTTGAGGCGGAGAACAGACAGTTGCAGGCGAAGCTGGGTTTGCTTCGCAACCGTCTGCTGGATTTGATGAAGGATCTCTGAGACAGGAGGCGTTGATTTGGATGAAAATCAGAAGAAACTTGCCCGATTGAAAGCTGAGCAACGTGCCCGGACAGCACGGGAGGCACAGTTGCGCAATCTGATCGACAGAGGTGCCAGCAATCTTGAGGACAAACTCGCTATTTTCAAAACACTGGTCCATACCGATCAGGCCCGCTTCAACATGGCGTTGTCAAAAATGCTTGGTGAAACAGATCAAGATAAATGATCAGTCAATAAAACTGTCGTCACGAAGCCCGGCGCGTTTCAGATGGATAGGCAACACCCGGCCATAAAGCTGCTTCGTTCGCTCTGGCGCACCAACCATATCAGGCTGTTCAACATAGGAAAAAATCGCCACATAACGCGGCGTGGCGCCCCGCAATGCAGTGACCCGATGCAGAGAGTAACGCCCCTTGAAAATTTGCAGATCACCTGGCTCCAGGACCAGTGAGCACACCAGATCAGAAGTGCCGTCAAGCACCGCGCGTACTGCCGGAAAGTTCTCACCCTCAGCCCGTATATTGGGGGCATATTCGAACAGGCCACCCTCCTCAGCCGATTGAATGGCAAGCGTAATGGTGAAATTATTTGTGTCAAAGTGCCACGGAAAGCCCTCGCCTTCTTCTGCCATATTGACGATCACATCTGCCAGCGGATCAGCGTAACGATAGAAATTTTTCTGTTGCAGGCAGGTTTGGATAAAGGGATCAAAGGCGGAAAAATCCTGAATCACACGCAGTGGACCCGTTGGTATAAAATTATCTGCCGGGATGAAAGCGTTTGAACGGTCATAAAAGCGGCGGCGCGGATCCGCAGCGTCAAGCAACGGGTCATCCACCGTGAAATAAGGGTTTGTGCGATTGAAGGACCGGTGCGCACAGGATGCCACCGAATCAGCCTCTTCTGTCAGCAGGGTGATGGCCCGCTCGGTCAAAAACCGTTTGAGAACCGCGCAGCCATCAGCAGCAAGCTGGGCATGGACCTCACTTATAAGCGCATCGCGCTCTGGTCCGTTCTGATGGATTGGAAAATCCACCAGATTGATCAAATCCTCAGGCCGATATGGCGTGTTGTAAGTCATTGAGACCTCCCAAAATCCAACGCATCACAGATTTAGGGTGCCAAGCCCGAATCCGCGCATATGCCAATGCCCGATCATTGAGGCAAATGTCCGCCAGGCTTTTCCCTCATCCTCAAAGGGGCCGCCAATGTAACGCGCACGGTCAGACATGATAAAAGCCCGATAGGGCTCGTAATCACAGGGGCGGATAGGAACAA
>ERZ802819.183-NODE-183-length-41862-cov-10.5117_pt1 | contig 41862 bp, 48 predicted proteins | sample MGYA00345647_ERZ802819 | MGnify/ENA primary metagenome ERZ802819 (study PRJEB30503, sample SAMEA104212355) | marine metagenome | biome: Westerlies Biome; feature: [SRF] surface water layer (ENVO:00010504) within the epipelagic zone...; material: water...
GCCACGCTGACGCGTTTGCGATTGCGAAGGCCGCGGCGAATGGTTTCGAACTTCACCACCCCATCAGTCAACGCAAAGAGGGTGTCGTCCTTGCCTTGGCCGACATTCACACCTGGAAGAACGGAGGTGCCGCGCTGACGGATCAAAATCGAACCTGCCGTAACGGTTTCTCCGCCGTAGGCCTTTACGCCAAGACGCTTGGAGTTGGAATCGCGTCCGTTACGGGTTGAGCCTGTGCCTTTCTTATGTGCCATGGGGTGGGAAGGGAAATGGGGGTGGGGCGAAGGGTGGTTCTGATCAGCTGATGGCCTTGCCGCCAACGGAAATGGACTGAACCATCACCCGGGTGAGCTCCTGCCTGTGACCATTCTTACGACGTGTTTTCTTCTTGGGGCGCATTTTGTAGACGATCACCTTGGGCCCGCGGCGATGGGCCATCACCTTGAGTTCAACGCTGGCATCTTTCACAAAGGGCTTGCCAAGAGTTGTGCCCTTGGCGTCCTTCACTAAAAGCACGTTGTCGAGTGTGATCGTGGCATCGACCTCAGCCTGAAGTCGGTCAAGGTCGTAGTAACGATTGGGTTGAAGCCAAAATTGCTGGCCCGAGGCCTCGGCAATGGCATAGACCCCGGTGTCGGGAGCGTCGGATCGACTGGTACTGGTTTCGGCCATGAACGAAAAGACGCGGTCAGGCTCGGAGAACCGATTTGGCCTGAGCCGCAATCGAAAGACAAACAAAGATTGTCGGACTTTGCAGCCCCTTTCGTCAAGATTCAGCTCATGACCTCGCGCGGTGAATGGCCCGTCCGGCACTCACGATCGCTTTGCTGCTCACGACTCAGGAGCTGGTGGATGCCTGCAGGCAGTGGCTGCCTGTGAATCGATACAAGCCCGTGGATCTGCAGCAGACCGCTTCGGGTCAGGCACTCCTGGAGGTTCTGTCGCACCAGCGTGAAGCAGTGGATGCTGTGGTCATCGAACAATCCCTTCTCGATGAGAGCACCCGCGAAGGCCTGCGGCGTGAAGGGCTGCTCTTCCCGGCTGTGGTGGTTGGGGAACTCATGGGCCGGGTTGATTACCACCCGGAGGAGGTGCATCTTCCAGTGGATCAGCTTGAGCAACTGGGTTACAACGTGGATGCCGCCATCTCGCGCTTTCTGCGTCAGGGACAGAAGGAAGCAAGACCTGAGGATGGGTCGGATGCGAACACACAGCCCTCCGGAGAGAGCAGTGCATGGAAGCTCTCGAGCCGTCTTCAGGAGCGTCTGGGCTACCTGGGTGTTTTTTACAAGCGGGACCCCTCCCGTTTTCTCGCCAATCTCCCTCCTGAGGAGCAGCGCGAGCTGGTGCAGTCGCTGCAGCGCACTTACCGCGACCTTTTGATCAGTTACTTCCGGGACCCGGCCGCTGCCAACCAGGCTCTGGAGAGTTTCGTGAATACGGCCTTCTTTGGCGACCTTCCCATCACCCGCACTGTGGAGATCCACATGAATCTGATTGACGAGTTCTGGAAGCAACTCAGACTTGAAGGGCACAAGAACGATTTTCTCCAGGACTATCGACTCGCTTTGCTCGACGTCATGGCCCATCTCTGTGAGATGTATCGACGCTCAATCCCCCCCGAGGTTGCTTTGGCGACATCAGCGGAGTACCGCCAAGCCCTGATGGATTCGCAGGTTTCCCCATGAGCCCACGCAAGACCTACATCCTCAAGCTGTATGTGGCCGGCAATACGCCTAACTCGATGCGAGCTCTGAAAACCCTTCGCAACATTCTTGAAACCGAATTCAAGGGTGTCTACGCCTTGAAGGTGATTGATGTGCTGAAGAATCCTCAGTTGGCGGAAGAAGACAAGATTTTGGCAACCCCGACCCTCTCCAAAATCTTGCCGCCCCCTGTGCGCCGCATCATCGGCGATCTGTCCGACCGGGAGAGGGTGCTGATTGGTCTGGATCTTCTCTATGACGAACTTTCCGACAACAGCCTGACGTCGACGTTGATGGATGCGTTGGAAGACGCAGACACAACAGATTCAGATTCTTAAGCCCGACCGTGTGCCTGACCGCCCGCTTCGTTTTTCTATTTAGCGTTTTCTCATAAGCTCGCCATCATGCAGATCTCCAGCTCCAGTGGTTCGCCACAGATGCAGGTTCAGAAGCTCCCAACAGGGATTGAGGGGTTTGATGATGTCTGCCATGGCGGGCTGCCGATCGGTCGCAGCACCTTGATCAGTGGTACGTCAGGAACTGGTAAGACCGTTTTCTCTTTGCATTTTCTGCATAACGGCATTGCTCACTTTGACGAGCCAGGCATTTTTGTCACCTTTGAGGAGTCGCCCCTCGATATCTTGCGTAACGCCGCCAGTTTTGGTTGGAATTTGCAGGAGATGGTGGAGCAGGACAAACTCTTCATCCTCGATGCATCACCGGATCCCGATGGACAGGATGTGGCTGGAAGCTTCGATCTTTCCGGTCTGATCGAACGCATCAATTACGCCATTCGTAAATACAAAGCCAAACGGGTGGCGATCGATTCGATCACAGCGGTTTTCCAGCAGTACGACGCGGTGTTTGTCGTGCGTCGCGAGATCTTCCGTCTGATTGCCCGTCTCAAAGAGATCGGCGTCACCACGGTGATGACCACGGAACGGATCGATGAGTACGGTCCGATTGCACGGTATGGCGTGGAGGAGTTCGTCTCCGACAATGTGGTGATTCTCCGCAACGTGCTTGAGGGCGAGCGTCGCCGGCGCACGGTAGAGATCCTCAAGCTCAGGGGAACAACGCACATGAAGGGCGAGTTCCCATTCACCATGGGAGCTCATGGCATCAGCATCTTCCCCCTCGGAGCGATGCGCCTCACCCAGCGCTCTTCGAATGTGCGGGTCAGTTCCGGTGTGCCGCGGCTGGATGAAATGTGCGGGGGTGGTTTCTTCAAGGACTCAATCATCCTTGCCACTGGTGCCACCGGAACCGGCAAAACCCTGCTGGTCTCGAAGTTCATTGAGGATGCGTGTCGGAATAAAGAACGGGCGATCCTGTTCGCCTATGAGGAGTCACGCGCTCAGCTGTTGCGTAACGCCACAAGCTGGGGCATCGACTTCGAGCAGATGGAGCAGGACGGACTGCTGAAGATCATCTGTGCCTATCCCGAGTCGACAGGTTTGGAGGATCACCTGCAGATCATCAAGACTGAGATCAGCCAGTTCAAGCCATCACGGATGGCGATCGATTCTCTCTCCGCCCTGGCTCGTGGCGTCAGCCACAACGCGTTCCGTCAGTTTGTGATCGGGGTAACTGGTTATGCCAAACAGGAGGAGATTGCAGGGTTCTTCACGAATACATCGGAGGAATTCATGGGCAGTCACTCAATCACTGATTCTCATATCTCCACCATCACCGACACGATTCTGCTGCTGCAATATGTGGAAATCCGAGGCGAGATGGCCAGGGCCTTGAACGTCTTCAAGATGCGTGGATCGTGGCATGACAAAGGAATCCGTGAATTCGTGATCACGGGCAACGGTCCTCAGATCAAAGACTCCTTCTCCAATTTCGAGCGGATCATTTCCGGTGTTCCCCATCGGGTGACCACTGATGAGCGCAGCGAGCTTTTACGCATTGCCCGTGGCGTGGATCCAGATGCCTGATTAAGGACCCTGCTTCTGCTGCCGTTCGGCCTTCCACTGCACTTCTTCGGGGTCTTCCTGAGCTAGAGGCAGATCGAACCAGAAGGTGGTGCCAACATCGAGTTCACTGGCCATGCGCACGTCGCTTCCATGTTTTTCAAGGATGCCGCGCACGATCGAAAGCCCCAGACCTGTTCCAACTTCTGTATGAACGGCATTCTCAACCCGGTAGAAACGTTCGAAGATGCGCTGTTGATTTTCAGGACTGATGCCGTACCCGGTGTCGCAGATCTCCACCCGCATGCGAGGAAGCGGTGACGTGAGCGGGCATGTTGGCCACTCGTTCTCCTGCTGAGGCGGTGTCATCTGGCAACTGTCCGGCCAGGTGTAGGCACGGATCAACAGCTGACCGCCCTTGCGATTGAATTTGAGCGCATTGCCCACAAGGTTGTCGAAGACCTGGAGCAGCAGATCCCAGTTGCCGAGAATGTCGGGAAGGTCCGGATCCGCTTCAAGGCTTAGATCCACTTGCTTGTCTGATGCATTGAGCTGATAACTGCGCAGGGTCTGCTCCAGTCCAGGACGCAGCTCAATCGGCGTGAAGGTGACGCTGCGGTTGGATTCCAAACGCGACAGATCGAGCACATCATTTACCAGTCGCGTCAGGCGATCGGTCTCGGAGTTGGCAATGCCGAGAAAGTCGCGGCGGTCTTCATCGCTGAGCTGATCCCCCATGTCGTGGAGGGTTTCCACGTAGCTCTTGATGTTGAAGAGGGGCGTGCGCAGTTCGTGGGACACATTGCTGATAAAGCGGCTCTGAGCAGCGTTTAACTCCACTTCGCGGGTTAAATCCTGGATCGTGACCGCCAAACCTTTCAGGGTTTCTCCACTGGGTTCTCGCACGGCTTGCAGAACGAATCGGAGGGTTCGCGGTGGATCGCCGATGCTGCTGCGCAGCTCATTGGTGTCGGTGCGGTTGCTCGACACGGCCTCGATCGGCTCATGCAGCTCCACGGCGAGGAGCTCGGGGAGTTCGTTGAGAAAGTCCTGTCCCTCGAGGTTGCGTCCTTCCCAACGGAACAGACGCCGAGCCGTTGGATTGGCCAGCACGATGCGTCCGTCGCCGTCCAAGAGAACAGCGCCGTCAGCCATGGTGGCGATCAGGGATGCCTGTTTCACCTGCGCGGCCTGCAGTTCCTCGATGTTCGCCGCGTCATAAACCTGAAGCTGGGAGGCCATGGCGTTGAAGCCCTCGAGTAGTTCTCCCAGCTCACCTCCGACGGGGTGTCCGATCCGAGCGCGGAAGTCGCCATCGGCGATCGACCGGACGCCTCGAAGCAGCTCCTTCACCGGTCGGGTGATCGTGAGGGCATTGAACACGGCCCCCAGGATCACCAGCACCCAGATAGAGATGAACACGGCCACAGTCACTTCCCGGGTGAGAGCCGCACTCGCCAGAGCCGTTTCGTTGGGATTGACTCCCAAGGCCAGCACACCTAGATAGCGGTTTTGCTCCACCAGTGGAACGAAGACGTCGGTGACCAGACCCTGGGGAGTGATGTGCTGCCGCACCAGTGGATTCTTGGGCCGGTTCTGCATTTCTGCGGGCAGTTCCAGTCGTCGATTGAGACGGAGATCACCGTCTGAAGCGCTATCGCTTCCGCTGATGGGGATCCCCAGGTAGACGATTCCCTCTGGGTCTGCAAAAAAGATGTAGCGGAGGCTTCGGCTTGATCGCCAGAACGTTTCGGCCACATTGGCCAATTCCCGATCGCGACCCTCGGCGACCAGCTCGCTCACATTGCCCGCCAGCAGCAGCCCGAGATCTCTGGCATAGCGGGTATCGTTCATCGCCGCATCGCGCTGGATGCCATTCAGCGCGAAGAAGGTGATGCCCGTCATCATCAGGCTCACCACCAGGGTGGCCACCGCCAACAGTTTCGTTTGAAGGCTGAATTCTGCCCACCAAGCCCCGATCCGCTCTCTCCAGCCCTGGACTTCACCCTGATTGGGTTCGATCACCGCCCACGAGGCCAGGCCGTCGTTCGTGGCCGTCGCTGGTTCGCTGGCCATGGCTTCGACTCGCGTTTGCAGAGCCTAAGACCGGCGCACCTGGTGGCCAATGTCCCGGCGGAATTGCATTCCTCTGTAGTTCACCGTGTCGAGGGCTTGGTAAGCGCGAGCGAAGGCCTGGTCGAAACTGACACCCTGTGCCACCTGGGTTAGGACCCGTCCTCCGCTGGTGAGGAGGCGACCGTCCTGATCTCGACGGGTCCCGGCGTGGAACAGCTGGCGCTGGGGATCGGCATCCGCTGCGATGTGAATCACATCTCCTTTGCTGGGAGCCTCGGGGTAGCCCTCCGCGGCTGTCACCACGCAGGCACTGCATGCTTCGTTGATGGCGAGCGGTGGTGCCAGATCAAGGCATCCCAATGCACAGGCCTGAAGCACCTGGGCCAGTTCTGGCCCCATCAGCGGCATCAGGGTCTGGCACTCCGGATCCCCAAATCGGCAATTGAATTCGATCACCTGGGGGCCGGCGTTGGTGAGCATGAGGCCGGCGTAGATCACACCTCGGTAGTGAATGCCGCGGCTGCGTAGAGCATTCAGGGTGGGTGTCAGCACCTGCTCGCTCACTTGTTTGAGGCCGGCGGCGTCGAGCAGAGGGGCTGGGGCATAGGCGCCCATGCCGCCGGTGTTGGGACCCCGATCACCTTCGAGAAGACGTTTGTGATCCTGGGCCGGGGGGAGCAACACCATGCGCTCGCCATCGCAAAGAGCGAACACCGAAACCTCAGGCCCTTGTAGGCGTTCTTCGAGCACCAGGCGTTCGCCCGCGCTGCCGAACCGGCCCGCGAAGGCCTCCTTGATCGCTGCTGCAGTGGCTTCGATGGTCTCGGCCACAGTGACTCCCTTTCCGGCGGCCAGGCCATCAGCTTTCACCACCAGAGGCCTCTGCAGGCGATCGAGCAGAGCCAGTGCTTCGGATAGCTCCGACACAGCCCAGTGGCCTGCGGTGGGGATCCCTTCTTCCTGCATCAGCTGCTTGGCCCAGGCTTTGCTGGCTTCCACCTGCGCACCATCGGCACCCGGTCCGAACACCGCCAGTCCAGCTTCTCGGAGACGATCGGCCACCCCTGCAGCCAGGGGTGCTTCCGGGCCGATCACAACGAGATCAATGGCGGTCTTACGGCAGTGTGCGATCAAGCCGTCGGCATCCAGCTCGCTGATGTCAAGAGCCCGACAGCCTTCGAGATCCACGGTGCCGCCGTTGCCAGGGGTGACCCAGACGTCCTCCACCCCAGGGCAACGGCGTAGCGCCCAGGCCAGGGCCTGCTCACGGCCGCCACCGCCTACCACAAGCAGGTGGCGCAGGGGGGGCAGGGACTGAGGACGGGAGCTGGAATGGGCCATGGAGGCGGGCGTGATGGTCGAAGACCCTTAGGTTTGAACGCCCCATCACCGTCCGTGACCGTGATGGGATTCATCCATCTTTGTTGAGTGCCTGCCGGCCCATGGGTTTTCTCCCCCTGTCTTTGACGCTTCTGCTGGCGGCAACCCCGATTGCGGTGCAGGAGCCTCCGCTGCAGGACAAGGCTGCTCCTGTGCTTGAGCAAGCGATGGCGCCAGAGGCATTCGAGGCCGTGCTTTTGGAGGGTGATATCCCTGCGCTGCAGCTGGCGTGTGCTGATGCCGTTCAGTTCGGGCTGCAGGAGCGTCTGCGGTTGCTTCGCAATCGTTTGATGGAGGTGGCACCTGCTCCCCAGCCCTTCGAAGTGGTCATGGCCAACGCCCAGGCCCTGATGCAGTGCAAGGCGCCCGACAGTGTTCCTGTGGTGCTTGCTCGATTCGGACCGGCGCCGGGCCGGCAGCGCCGGGAGTGGTTGCTGCTGTCTTGGCAGGCGGCTGCCGCGGCCTTTGATCAGGACCGAGCTGTCTTGGCCCTCATGCGACTTGTCGAGGGCGATCGGTCCCGTTTGGAGGAGGAGCGTCTGATTGTGGGACTGGATGATGAGGGTCAACCCCAGACCCGTTCTGCTTTGGATCTTCTGGCGGAGCATCAGATCGCAAATGGCCAGGAATCCGAAGCGGTACTCACCTTGCTTGCGGCTCGCACTCCGGGGGTTGCGGCCGCCCGCCGACTTGGTTTGGCGTCCGAGCTGCTGGGAGCGCTGGAACCTGAGCGCAGTGGCCCCCTCCTGGAGGCGGCTCTTGATCAGGCGGCGGCAGCTCAGGCCTGGAATCTCGCTGAGGATCTTCTGCGTCTGCAGCTGGCGCTGGAGCTTGAGAATGGTGGCAGTGGCGATCGTCCGCGCGAGCGTCTGCGCCGGCTTGCAACGCGGGTGGATGACCGCTTCACCCTGCTAGATCTCGATCGTGAGTCCTCAGACCTGGGATCTGAGGAGCGCCAGCAGCTTGACCAGGAGCTGCGCTCTCCCCGCGCCCCTGGAGGGCACGCTGCACTGGGAGAATCAAGACCTTCCGAGGTCGAAGCGGCCGCCGACCCCCCTCAGCCATGACCCTCACCCACGGCGAACTTCTCTACGAAGGCAAGGCCAAACGCATCTTTGCCTGCAAAGATCCCCAGCAGGTTTTGGTTGAGTTCAAGAACGATGCCACCGCCTTCAATGCCCAGAAGAAAGCCCAGTTGGAGAACAAGGGCCGTTTGAATTGCTTGATATCAGCTTGTTTGTTCGAGTTGCTCGAGCGCCATGAGATCCCCACCCATTACCTCGGTGTTTCAGATGACACCTGGATGGTCGTGCAGCGTGTGGACGTGATTCCGATCGAGGTGGTGTTGCGTAACACCGCGGCCGGCTCGCTTTGTCGTGAAACCCCAATTTCCCAAGGCACCGCTCTCGATCCAGCGCTTCTCGATCTCTATTACAAGGATGATGATTTTGGGGATCCGCTGCTCACGGACGCTCGGATTGCTCTGCTTGGAGTAGTGAGTTTCGAATTGCGCCAGCGCATGGAGGATCTGGTCCGCCGGGTCAACGCTGTGTTGCTGCCTTTCTTTAAGGATCTGGGGCTGCAGCTGGTGGATTTCAAGCTGGAAATGGGTCTGAATCAGGCCGGTGAGTTGCTTGTTGCCGATGAGATCAGCCCCGATACCTGCCGCTTTTGGGATATCAACTGCGCAGACGCCAATGAGCGGATTCTCGACAAGGACCGATTCCGTAAGGATCTTGGCGGTGTAATCGAGGCCTACGGGGAGGTCTGCAAACGGGTACAAGGGGCATGCCCACAACCCCGGAACTGCAGGTAGGTTCTCCAGACGTTTGTGGCCCTCCGGGCCGACTTCCGTCTCCCCCATGGTGACCTTCTCCTCCAGCCGAACCAGGACGTCCGTTCGGAGGAGCGTTCTGGGTATGGCACTCTCACTTCCACTGATGACCGCCCTGCCGGCCAGAGCCCAAGCGGAGGCTGAGACGGTTCAGGTGGAAGCTTCTCAAACTGAAGAGGTTCAGGTTGACGATGCAGCCGGTGAGGTAGAGGTCGACCAGACCACCACTGAAGAGATCGAGGTGGCGCCTGTTGCGCCGGCTGAAACCCCACCTGCCAATCAAGCACCCTCCGCAGAAACCCTTCCTGAGGAACCGGCTCGACCAAGGGTGTTGATCACTGAGGTGATCATCGAAGGTATCGCTGATCATCCCGAGCAGGAACGCCTCGAGCTTGAGGCCTACGACGCGATGACTGTGCGTCCGGGCAGCAGGGTGACTCGTGAGGAGCTCAAGCTCGATCTTGATGCCATTTATGCCACCGGATGGTTTTCGGATGTTCGCATCGAGCCCATCAATGGCCCCCTCGGCGTTCAACTGGTGGTGAAGGTGGTGCCTAACCCGGTGCTCACGAGGGTTGAACTCGATCCGGAGGACAACAAGATCAAGCCGGAGGTGCTCGTAGACACGTTCAGCTCCGACTATGGCCGCACGCTCAACCTCAACGAGCTGCAGCTGCGAATGAAGGAGTTGCAGAAGTGGTACGCCGATGAGGGCTACTCCCTGGCCCGGGTGAGCGGTCCGACCCGTGTGAGTCCTGATGGTGTCGTTCAGCTCAAGGTGTTAATTGGCACCGTGAACGGTGTGGATGTTCAGTTCCTCACCAAAGAAGGTGAAACCACGAACGACAAAGGCGAGCCTTTGAAGGGCAAGACCAAACCCTGGGTGGTGACCCGAGAGATTTCCATCGAGCCTGGCGAACCCTTCAACCGCAAAAAACTCGAGGAAGACATCAAGCGGCTCTACGGCACCTCACTGTTTAGTGACATCAAAGTGACCCTCAAGCCTGTGGCTGGAGAGCCTGGGACTATCACGATCGTCCTGGGCATAGTGGAACAATCCACCGGATCTCTCTCTGGCGGTTTGGGTTACAGCCAGAGCCAGGGTGTGTTCGGTCAGGTGCAGCTGTCTGACAGCAACATGTTCGGCCGAGCCTGGAACCTGGCTCTCAATCTCACCTATGGCCAGTTTGGAGGACTTGCCAACTTCACCTTCACCGATCCCTGGATCAAAGGTGACAAGTACCGCACATCATTCCGGACATCCATCTTTCTGAGCCGAGAAGTCCCCCAGGTTTTTCAGAGCCAGAACGAGGGTGACATTGTCACCGTGACTGACTACCAGGACAACAATTCCAAAAAAGCTTTCGATATCAGGAACCGCAACAATCCTGCTGATCGCCGCTTCGACAATGTGGCTCAAGCGAGCAAGCAGTTCCCTGACGAGAGCTGGTTTGAGTTCGAAGGTGATTCCGTTGCGCTTCAGCGAGTGGGTGGCAACATCATTTTCTCTAGACCTTTGAATGGTGGTGATCCCTTCAAAAAGGTTCCCTGGCAGGCGCTGGTCGGAGTGAATGTTCAGAACGTGCGCCCGATTAATTTCAACGGCGATACCCGTCCCTACGGAGTTCCCAACGAAAACATCCGCAATGGTGAGATTCCCAACAACGAGGTGATCTGCATTGCTTTTAATTGCGCGAATGAAAACAATCTGGCCAGTGTGCGCTTCGCTACTACCTACAACACGCTGAACGACGCGCGCAACCCAACTTCGGGCAACTTCTTCAGTTTCGGTACCGAGCAGTATGTGTCGGTGGGAGAGAATTCACCAACTTTCAACCGCGTACGAACCACCTACACCAAGTTCTTTCCTGTGAATTGGTTGAAGTTGTTCAAGGGATGCCGCCCAAAACCCGGTGAAAAAGAAAACTGCCCTCAAGCTATTGCTTTTCAAGTGAAAGCTGGCACGATTATTGGCCAATTGCCCCCTTACGAAGCGTTTTGCTTGGGTGGTTCTAATTCGGTGCGTGGTTGGTTTGACTGTGACCTGGCAGTAGGCCGCAGTTTTGGTGAGGCCACCATCGAATATCGCTTCCCGATCTTCAGTATTTTCTCGGGCGAAGTGTTCATTGATGCCGGCACGGATTTTGGCTCTCAGGCCAATGTTCCCGGCAAACCTGGTGAACTACTCGATAAGCCAGGATCGGGAGTTTCGCCTGGATTGGGTGTGATCGTGACCACTCCAGTGGGTCCGTTGCGACTGGAATTGGCGAGCCAGAACTTCACGGGCGAGGTTCGCTTCAATTTGGGTGTGGGCTGGAAGTTCTGATGGTTTGCTGGCCCGTTGATTACGACGGCGCTTGGACCCTTGCTGGAACTGTGCGTCGTTGTGGCATTGGTTTGCACAGTGGCAAGCCTGTGTCGGTGACCCTCAAGCCGTCGGCCGATCCCGGCATCTGGGTGCGATGGTCATCAGACGATGCCGCGCCCGTGCAGTTGAAGCCGTCCCAGGTTCGAGACAGCCAGCTCTGCACCACCCTCGAACTTGGGGATCGCCGCTTGGCCACGGTGGAACATCTCCTCGCAGCCCTGGCTGGATGCGGGCTGACCCAGGCCCTGCTGGAGGTTGATGGGGAAGAGATTCCCCTGCTCGATGGATCAGCGATTGGATGGGTGGAGGCGATCGCTGAAGCAGATCTGGTGGAGGTTTCCGGCGAGCGTTCCCACCGCCCCACCCTTGAGCAACCAATCGCCCTGCACCGCGGCAGCAGCGTCATCACTGCAACGCCGGCTGAGCAGTTCAGTGTTGTGGGCGTGATTGATTTCCCACAGCCGGCGATCGGCCGGCAACAGTTCGCGCTTGAGCTCACACCGCAGCGATTTGTTGAGGAGATTGCCCCAGCCCGCACGTTTGGTTTCCGCGAGCAGGTGGAGCAGCTGCGTGCTGCGGGGCTGATCCAAGGAGGAGCTCTTGATAATGCCCTTGTTTGTGATGGAGACCACTGGCTGAACCCACCGCTGCGCTACCCGGATGAACCGGTGCGCCATAAGCTGCTTGACCTGATCGGTGACCTGGCGCTCGTGGGATTCCCGCGTGCACAGGTGCTGGTCTACCGCGGCTCCCATGGTCTGCATACGGACCTGGCGGCGGCCCTGGCCGATCGTTCCCCTGTTCAGCCCTGACTGTTTTGACCTCTTCCTCCGCCAACGACGTTGTGACGTCCCAGCCCGTGCTCAATGCGGAGCAGATCATGGGTCTGTTGCCGCACCGCTACCCCTTTGCCCTGGTCGATCGGGTGCTCGAGCATGTTCCAGGTGAAAAGGCCGTGGCCATCAAAAATGTGACTCTGAATGAGCCCCAGTTTCAAGGGCATTTTCCGGCACGACCGCTAATGCCTGGCGTGCTGATCGTGGAGGCGATGGCTCAGGTGGGCGGCCTGATCGTGACCCAGATGCCCGATCTCCCCAAGGGACTGTTCGTGTTTGCCGGCATCGACGGCGTGCGTTTCCGTCGTCCGGTGGTCCCCGGTGATCAGCTCTGCATCAGTTGTGAACTCCTCAGCCTCAAGCGCAAGCGCTTCGGCAAGGTGAAGGCGGAAGCCACCGTGGATGGTCAGCTGGTTTGTTCCGGCGAGTTGATGTTCTCGCTGGTGGATTGACGATGATGAGCGAACAGCGTTCCACTGTTGTGACTGCCGAGAGCCGGCCTGCCCAGGTCCACCCCCTCGCTGTTGTCGATCCGCGCGCCGAGCTTGCAGCTGGTGTGGTGATCGGTCCTGGTGCCGTCGTCGGTCCCGATGTCCAGATTGGTGCTCACTCTTGGGTCGGCCCCAATGTTGTTCTGGATGGCCGCCTGATCATCGGAGAGCACAACAAGATCTATCCGGGTGCCTGCTTGGGGCAGGAACCACAGGATCTGAAATACAAGGGCGCGCCCACAGAGGTGGTCATCGGCAATCACAACACCATTCGCGAGTGCGTCACGATCAATAGGGCTACTGATGAGGGCGAGCAGACTCGGATCGGTGACCACAACTTATTGATGGCTTACTGCCATCTCGGCCATAACTGTGAATTGGGCAACGGCATCGTGATGTCCAACAGCATTCAGGTGGCAGGTCATGTCTTGATTGAGGATCACGCTGTGATCGGGGGGTGCCTCGGCATTCATCAGTTTGTGCAGATCGGTGGCATGGCAATGGTGGGTGGCATGACACGGGTCGATCGTGATGTCCCCCCTTACTGCCTTGTGGAGGGACACCCCGGACGGGTGCGCGGACTGAACCGGGTGGGATTGCGCCGGCGGGGCCTTGATCGCAAGGACGATGGCCAGGACCTCAAGCAACTGCAGGAGATCTGGTCGCTGCTGTATCGCTCCGACCATGTGATTGCCGAGGGCCTCAAACTGGCTCGAGAGCAGTCCCTCCTGCCTCTGGCGGATCACCTCTGCACCTTCCTTGAAGGGTCCATTACCTCTGGGCGTCGTGGTCCAATGCCGGCAGTTGGCTCTCGTTGATGGTGCGATTGCTGATCAGCACCGGTGAGGTGTCGGGAGATCTGCAGGGAAGTCTGTTGATCGAGGCCCTGCACCGGCAGGCCTCCCTCAGAGGGTTGGATCTGGAGGTGCTGGCTCTCGGCGGCAGCCGGATGCAGGCGGCTGGAGCGGAACTGCTGGCGGATACGTCGCCGATGGGGGCGATTGGCCTGTGGGAGGCCCTTCCTCTGGTGATGCCCACCCTCAAGCTGCAGGCCCGCGTGGATCAAGTGCTGCAGCAGCGTCCACCGGATGGGGTGGTGTTGATCGATTACATGGGGGCGAATGTGCGCCTGGGCAACAGTTTGCGGCGGCGGTTGCCGTCGGTTCCGATCACTTACTACATCGCACCGCAGGAGTGGGCCTGGCGCATCGGTGACGGAGGTACCACCCAGCTGCTGAAGTTCACCGATCGGATTCTGGCCATTTTTCCGGAGGAAGCTTCGTTCTATGCCAGTCGGGGGGCAGATGTGACGTGGGTTGGCCACCCCCTCCTCGACAGTGTGGCCAACCGTCCGGACCGGGTCGCCGCCCGCGCGCGGCTGTCGCTGCCGCCGGAAGGCCGGCTGCTCTTGTTATTTCCAGCATCCAGGCCCCAGGAGTTGAAGTACCTGATGCCGGTGTTGGTGCAGGCGGCAGCCCGGCTACAAGCTCGCGATCCCTCCTTGGATGTGATGGTTCCTGCCGGACTGGCCTCCTTTGAACAGCCCCTCAAGGAGGCCCTGTCTGCTGCTGGTGTGCGGGCCTCCGTGGTGCCGGCCGCAGAGGCCGACACCATGAAGCCGTGGTTGTTCGCGGCGGCGGATCTGGCCCTGGGCAAATCAGGCACGGTGAATGTGGAACTGGCGCTCCATGGAGTGCCCCAGGTGGTGGGGTATCGGGTGAGCCGGGTTACGGCCTGGGTGGCACGCCATCTGCTGCGCTTTCAGGTGAAGCACATCTCTCCAGTGAATCTGCTGCTGGATGAGCGCCTGGTGCCGGAGCTCCTGCAGGATGCCTTTGATGCCGACCAACTCGTGGAGTTAGCGGCACCGCTTCTGGATAACCCCGCCGCGCGGGAGGTCATGTTGAGTGGCTACAAACGGCTCACAGAAACGCTTGGCAAACCCGGCGTCACCGATCGCGCCGCCTGCGCCATTCTCGACCAGCTTCCCCCCACCCCAACCGCCTCGTGATGCGCCTCGTTCTGCCTCTGCTCATGGTGGGAGCCCTGCTGCTCGGGGCTCCAGGTTCCGTGTTCGCGGCCGTGGAGAATGCCGTGCTTGCTGGGGGCTGTTTCTGGTGCTTAGAGAGTGACCTGGAGAAACTTCCCGGGGTGCTTTCGGTGGAGAGTGGCTACAGCGGTGGGACTGTGGCCCGGCCCACGTACCGGCAGGTGACGAGCGAGACCACCGGTCATCAGGAGGTGGTGGAGGTGCGGTTCGATCCTGCCAAGATCAGTTATCCCCGCCTGTTGCAGTCGTATTGGCGCAATGTGGATCCCTTCGATGGCGGTGGTCAGTTCTGCGACCGCGGCGATTCCTATCGGCCGGTGATTTTTACTAACAGTGAGGCGCAGGCTCAGAGTGCTCGGGCCAGCAGGGCTGCGGTTGCCAGGGACCTGGGGGTGCCTGAATCGAAGCTCAAAGTCGAGATCAAGCCTCTTAAGACGTTCTGGCCCGCTGAGAGCTACCACCAGAACTACGCCAAAACCAACACGCTCCGCTACCGCTTCTACCGGTTCAGCTGCGGTCGTGACCGCCGGCTCGATGAGGTATGGGGCAGTAAAGCCCGCAGCGGTGCTCCATGGAGCACGCCGGCGAAGCGTTGACAACGCCCGTTGATCTGGCGTAGTGAAATCTGAGGAAATTCTGTAGTTGCCGGTACGTTCTGACTCACTGACTTCTCAGTGAAGGTGCGGGTTTTACCCTCTCCTCTGCCTAGATAGATCTGCGTACCATGGCACCGGAACGAGTAGGAGGTCTGTATGTATCTGCTGACCATCAAAGACGGTCTTGTGACTCGTCACGTTGGTCCGTACCCATCGCCGAAACAGGCCTCCGACGATCTCGATCGGGTGATGGCCAGTTGTTCGGAACGGGCCCGCTGGCAGATTCATGCCCTCGAACACCCGTTATCAGTCGTCAAAACTGCGGCCTTGGCTTCCTAGGGCGAGCCTTGATCGGAGCGCCGGCCGGGATAGCCGCGCAGAAGGCCAGATTCGATCATCAGACCCACTCCAGTGTTGATGGCAATCAGGCTGAGGGTTCCATACCAGAACCAGGGGCCTCGGTCCTGACCGAGCATCTGAACAATGCGGCGACTGATGGCTTCACCGAAGAGGCAAAGCCCTGCTGGAAGCAGCAATACCCCTAACTGGGCTCGGATATACCAACGCAAGGGTTTGGAGGCCATGGCGTGTGGTGACTATCCACGAACTTAAGTGCCAGTGGTCCCGGCTTGGTTGCGGATCCAGTTCACAAGGGTGCGAACCCCGTAGCCGGTGGCTCCCGATGGGTTAAGGCCTCGGCCCTTGTCGCTCCAGACCGTGCCGGCGATATCGATGTGAGCCCAGGGAATGCCAGCATCCACAAATTCTTTGAGGAACAGGGCGGCTGTGATCGAACCGCCCGGCCGTGGGCCGGTGTTTTTCATGTCCGCCAGCAGTGATTTGAGTCCTTTGCGGTAGGGACTGTGCAGCGGCATGCGCCAGAGACCTTCGCCGGAGGCCATGGCGGCCTGCTCCAGATTCGAGGCGAGGGTGTCGTCGCTGGTCCAGAGGCCAGCAATCTCCTCCCCGAGGGCAATCACGCAAGCACCTGTGAGCGTTGCGAGGTCGACGATGGCGTCAGGCTTGAGCTTGCAGGCATACACCAGAGCATCGGCGAGGGTCAGCCGCCCCTCGGCATCGGTGTTGTTGATTTCAATCGTGGTGCCGTTGGAGGCGGTGACGATGTCGCCGGGGTGCACGGCGGAGCCATTGATCATGTTTTCGCAGGAGGCCACCAGCATGTGCACTTCCACACCGGCGGGACGAAGCTCGGCGATCGCCCGCATCGCGCCGATCACGGCAGCACTACCACCCATGTCGTACTTCATCATGTCGATCTGAGCGGCACCCACCTTGAGGTTGTATCCACCTGAATCGAAGGTGAGTCCCTTGCCCACCAGCACCAAACGCCTCTTCACCTCATCGTTGGGTCGGTAGGTGAGATGGATGAATTTGGGATCCATATCCGACCCCTGGCACACCGAGAGGAAGGAGCCCATGCCGCGTTCTTCGCAATCGGACCGCTCGAGGATGGTGAGCTCCAGGCCATGTTCATGGGCCAGGTGGCTTGCGGTGCGTGCCAGTTCCTCCGGAGTGACACTGTTGGGAGGTGCGGCGACCAGCTCACGGGCCAGCTCCACGCCGGCACACACAGGATGAACGGCTTCCAGTCCGTGGGCGAACCCTCCGGGTAGAGGTCCCAGCAGCTCAAGTTGGTCGGGTCTGGGGCTGGGTTCGGGCTTGCTGCGGAAGCGGTCGTCGCTGTAAAGCGCCAAACGCACCGCTTCAGCGGCGGCGGCGGCATCCTCTTCCGGAGTTTCGTTGCTCCAGGGGAGCAGCAGGCCCAGGGTTCCGACCTGACCGATGGCAGCCCCTGCTGCGGCAGCCGCTGCCAGGCGCAGTCCGTCACGATCGACGTCATCGGCGGCCCCCAGTCCCACCAGCACCAAGGTTGTGCAGTCACCTCGCAATAAAGGCAAGCTGACGCAGTCGCCGGGCTTGCCGCTGAAAGGTTTCTGCTTCAGCCAGTCGGCGAGCTGAAGGCTGAAGCGCTGCTCCATCGTGGCCACCAGCCCCTGGGGGTCGTTCTCAACGATGCCGAGGGCCAGAACGGAACCGCTCCAGGCCTCAGGTGTGGCCGGAGAGAGGGAGATCTTCATAGGAAGCCGATGCCTGCACCGATGCTAGAAGCCACCCTCAGGCCGCCTGGAAAGGGGTAGCCCATCGCTCTCGTGTTTCCTTGTTGAAGGGTGGGTGCCAGCGCTGGATCAGTGTTTGCTCCAGCTGCCGGCGAGGCCGGGTGGCCTTGGGTACATCGCTCCAGAAGCGGATGCTGGTGCTGCAGTGCAGACCACAGGCCCTGCAGGCTTCTTCATAAGCGGCTAGGTAAGCCTTGCAGTCGTGATCTCCCTTCCAGCGGCGATCGGCCGCCATCGTTTCCCCGATATAAAGAAGCAGGGGATGCTTGAGGTCGACTGGTCGGTCCATCACGAGGTAAAGAGCCGCTCCCCGATGCGGCCCTTGTGGCCAGCGCCAGAAACTCAGCGGAAGCGGTTTGAGTTGTAGAGGGTCAAAGTTCGCGAGCGGATCCTGCTCTGCCTCGAACAGGCCAACCTGCAGCGCGTCCGGCGGGGTTGGCTGAAACAGTGGTGCCTGGAAGGCATGCACCCGTTGCTGCCAGCGGCGCATCTGGGTCGTCGTGATCGCCAGCTCTGCGCTGGTGCTGGCCTCGCTGGCCGGGGGGGGTAGAGCAAAGAGATCGCCCTGGCGGTGTGCATCAGCCATGGCATCAACTCCGCGGCGGCAGGCTGGGGCCGCGGGGCCTAGCCCCGAAGCTCACCCGGCCGATCAAGGCTTCGACTGCATCGGGCGGTAAACACAGCCGTTCCTGCAGGTCTGCCAGGTGCTGGAAGGGCTGACGTCGTCGCTCGCTGATCAATCGCTGCAGTCGCTCCTCCGGCCATCCCAGCCCGGCAGCCAAAAGGGAAGGGCTCTCGGCATTGAGATCCAGTGTCGTCTGATCCGGCAGCAATGGTGCGTCGCCATGCCAGCGGAACACCAGATGGGGCCGCCACTGGTCGCAGAGCTTCGGCGGAAGCTCGAGCAGACGGGCCAGATCCTCCAGCTGACTGAACTGCACCCCGCCTTGCTGTAGACGCATCAGCAGGTCAATCATGGCGTCGCTGCAACCTGGAAGTTGGCGCCAGTCGTCGGCTGCGGCACGGTTCACATCGATGCACCAGCGAGGTTCTTCCGCCGCACGTTTCGGATCAGGCGGCAGATCGCCGATGGCCTGGAGCACCTTGCGCGCCAGGGGATCGAGCCAGTGCCGGCGGGCCATTGCCGCGTGTCTCCAAAGCAGCCTGGTCTGGACCCTAGGTCCAGCGGGGCGGTCTGGCGGGGACCTGCACCAGCCCCTCACGGAAGGCGGTCACCACCGCCGCGGTGCGGTCCTTGGCAGGCAGCTTGCGCAGCAGGCTGCTCACGTGGCTTTTCACGGTCTCGATGGACACCAGCAGGTCTTCGGCGATCTCCAGATTGGTCATGCCACGGCATAGCCCGCGCAGCACGTCTTCTTCGCGCATTGTTAGGTCCTGCAGGGGCAGCTGCTGGCCGCCGCTGCTGCTGAGCCGGCTGTGGTGGAGCACACCGCTGATTACAGGATCGAGATATTGACCATCGCTATCGATGGCGGTGAGGGCGGCGGCCACCGCTCCAGTGCCAGCGCTCTGAACGGCGCAGATGCCATGGCATCCGGCCTCGATCGCGTCCAGGATCGTGCGGGCGATTGGCCTGTGCAGCAGGATCAGGGCCTTGAGCTCGGGCTGAACAGCAAGGGCGCGCCGCACCAAGCTGATGCCGCTGCCGCTTTCCAGCAGGTCAGTGCACAGCAGCAGGCTGGCTGCGTGGCTCTGAATGTTGCCGAGGCAGTCGTCTTCGCTGGTGCAGGCGGCCACCAAAGGCCCCTGACCTTCGAACCAGATCGTCCAGCTGGCGAGCAGCACAGGGTCGGCGGTGGCGATGGCGCTGCGGCTGCGCCGCAGCAGGCTGTGGCCCTGACGGGATTGCTGCTGCAGAGAGGGGATCCGGGAGCTGAGATCCATCGGGAGAAATGGTCGGGAACCAAGGCCGCTGGCGTTTTCATGGTGGCTCGAATCCATGGGCGTGGATCCGCACTGTCAGTGACGGCTGCCATTGTTCAGAATTTCTCAAGTAAACGGATGGAGCCATGGCGTTCTTCGACTCCGAAATCGTGCAGGAGGAAGCCAAGCGGCTGTTCGGCGATTACCAGCAACTGATGCAGCTGGGCTCCGATTACGGCAAGTTCGACCGTGAGGGCAAGAAGAAATTCATCGACACGATGGAGGAGCTGATGGAGCGCTACCGGGTGTTTATGAAACGCTTTGAGCTTTCGGAAGACTTCCAGGCCAAGCTCACAGTGGAGCAGCTGCGCACCCAGCTGGGGCAATTCGGGATCACTCCGGAACAGATGTTCGAGCAGATGCACGGCACGCTGGAGCGAATGAAGAGCCAGCTGGATCTGCCCCCCAGCTGAGGCGACCCGTACGATTCAGCCCGCAACCGCCCCGCCTGTCCATGGCCCCGACCCCGTCATTGCCGGCTTGGCTGTCAAGAGGCATGGCTGATCTCTTCCCAGCGGGCGATCCCGCTGATGCCGATCAGGCCCTGGCGGCGCGTCTGGCGAAGGCTGAGACGGACGGCAGGCCACTGCGGGTGAAATTGGGCATCGACCCCACCGGCAGCAGCATCCATCTGGGCCACAGCATCCTGTTCCGCAAGCTGCGGGCCTTCCAGGATGCGGGCCACACGGCGGTGCTGATCATTGGTGATTTCACCGCGCGGATCGGCGACCCCACCGGCAAGAGCGCCACGCGGGTGCAGTTGAGCAAGGAAGACGTGGCCGCCAATGCCTCCACCTACCTGCGCCAGCTGGGGCAGGACCAGCCCAAGGAGACGGCGCTGCTGGATTTCGAAACCCCCGGCCGGTTGGAGGTGCGATACAACTCCGAATGGCTGGAGGGGATGGACCTGCCCGCGGTGATCGGCCTGCTCGGCACCGGCACGGTGGGGCAGATGCTGGCCAAGGACGACTTCTCCAAGCGCTACGGCAGCGGCACACCGATCGCGCTCCACGAATTTCTCTATCCGCTGCTGCAGGGGTACGACTCGGTGGCGGTGAATGCCGATGTGGAGCTGGGGGGCACCGATCAGAAGTTCAACGTGGCCATGGGCCGCGATTTGCAGCGTCATTTCGGCAAGGGCACCCAGTTCGGCTTGCTGCTGCCGATCCTGGTGGGTCTAGATGGTGTGCAGAAGATGAGCAAAAGCCTCGGCAACGTGGTGGGCCTGGAGGAAGATCCACTGTCGATGTACTCCAAGCTCGAGAAGGTTGGCGATGGGGCGATTAACGACTACGTGACCTTGCTCACCGATCTGGATCTGGCGGCGTTGCCGGAGAATCCGCGCGAGAAGCAGAAGGCGATGGCTCTGGCGGTGACCGCCAGCCGTCATGGACTGGCGGCAGCCGAGAAAGCCCAGAGCGATGCCGCCACCCTGGTGGGCGGAGCCGGTGATGCGGCGGCGGAGGTACCCGAGGCCTCCTTGGAGCAGGTGAACTTCCCGGCCAAGGCCTTCTATCTGCTCAGTGCCGTGGGTATCTGCGCCAGCAGCAGCGAGGCGCGCCGCCAGATCAAGGGCGGTGCGGTGCGGCTCGAAGGGGAGAAGATCAGCGATCCCAATCAGGAGTTCGCCTCAGCGGACGAGTTGGAGGGCAAGGTGCTGCAGCTGGGCAAGAAAACCTTCCGGCGGCTGACCGCCTGATCAACCCGTTTTCCCCATTGGGGGGATCCGCTGATGGGATGCCAGCGCTTGACGCTGAGTTCAGATCAGATGCGCAGATTGCCGTTGATTTTTTGGCGTATTGGCAATCGGAGTTGACGGGCGATGTCTCTGTCCCAGAGTTCATGCGAAGGTCTGAAGCGCAGCGTGAGTATCTGTCTTTTATCGAGCAAACGACTGGCCTCAAGCTGCTGCCACCTGCAGCCTGAACGTCGTCAGGGTTAGTGCTGCCATTCTCGGATTGCTTCTGGATTACAGGGCTTAAGCGGTGACGGCGAGTCGTTTGGGCTCAGAGCGAGCGCAGCACCTCAAGATCCTCGGGTTCGAGGGCAGTGGGAACGCCCCGGCGCAGGGTCTCCGAGAAGCCCTCATCGCGGTTGAGCACAGTGAGTAGGTAGAGGCGGTCGGGACCAGGATTTTCGAAATCGTGGATGGCATCGGCAGGAACCACCACGAAGTCGCCGGTATTCGCCGTGATCGAGCGTTCCTCGATGTGGAAGATCACCGTCCCCCGCAGCACGAAATAAAACTCTGCGGAGTGATGGTGGGTGTGCAACGGCACCCGATCGCAGGGATCATGGATTTCCAGAAACAGGCTGACCGCTTCTCCAGAGCCGCGGTCGTCATCCCCATCGGCGGGTGAGCTGAGCAGGGCGAGAAAACAGTGGTCCTGATCGTTAAAGCGGTAACCCTGCAGCTGTTCAGGGTGAATGATGCGCGGCAGCATGGCCCGGGGCCGGTGTGGATTCAGGATGGATGCTGCTCGTGTAGCTGTCTTGGCTCCGTTGCGTTCTGCTCACCCTGCCGATCGGATCATCGTGGCCCTGGATGGCATGGCCCCACCTCAGGCCCTGGCGTTCGCAGCTCAGGTGCAAGGGCTGCGCTGGGTGAAGGTTGGCCTGGAGTTGTTCGTGCAGGCTGGGCCTGAGGTGGTGACCCAGCTGCGCGATCGGGGCCTGCGCGTGTTTCTGGATCTCAAATTTCACGACATTCCGGCAACGATGGCGGGAGCCTGCCGGCGGGCCGCGGCGCTGGGGGCCGAGCTGATTACGGTGCATGCCTGCGCTGGCAGCGAAGCACTTAAGGCTGCGCAGGCAGCGTCGGTGGAGGGTGCCCAGCAAGAGGGTCTCAACGCTCCAATTTTGCTAGCGGTGACGGTGCTCACCAGCTGGGAGGAGCAGTGTCTGCAACGGGAACTCGCCATTGCCCAGGGCATCGCCGAACGGGTGCCGGCGTTGGCTCAGCTCTCGGCTGCCGCAGGCATCGGTGGCTGTGTGTGCTCACCTTTGGAGGCCGCGGCATTGCGGGCCCAGCACCCTGAGCCGTTTGCGTTGGTGACGCCGGGGATTCGCCCCAAAGGGGCAGCGGTGGGCGATCAGGCTCGGGTGATGGGGCCTGCCAAAGCGATTGCAGCCGGCGCTAGTCAGCTGGTGATTGGTCGGCCGATCACCAAGGCTGAGGATCCCAGCGCTGCGTTTGCGGCCTGCTGTGATGCCTTGGGTTGACTCTGTTCTGTTCCAACGTCGAAACTTGCAGCTGAGGTCCCCCAACAGAGGCGCTCAAGGCTTCTGTCCCACCTTTGGTTCGCTGCCGTCGATCAGGCGCTGCAGGTTGCTGCGGTGGCGCCAGAGCACCAGCACCATCGCCACCACCGCCACCAGGATGTAAGGGGGGCTGCCAGTGGAGAGCACCATCAGCAGGGGCAGGCTGAGGGCGGCGATCACGCTGGCCAGCGACACGATCCGGCTCAGGCTAAATACGGCCATGAACACCCCGAAGCAGGCCAGGCCCACCGGCCAGGCCAGGCCCAGAAACATCCCGAAGCCGGTGGCCACTGCCTTGCCGCCCTTGAAGCCCAGCCACACCGGCCAGATGTGACCGGCCAGGGCCGCCAGACCAGCCAGCACCTCCAGCCAATTGCGCATCAGCTCCATCCCCACCAGGCCTTCGCTGAGGGTCCGGGCCAGCAGCACAGCCGCCGCTCCCTTGCCCACATCCACTAGAAAAACAACGAGGGCCGGACCCTTGCCCACATTGCGCAGCACGTTGGTGGCGCCGGTGGACCCCGATCCGATCGTGCGCAGGTCGATGCCCTTGCACCAGCGTCCCGCCAGGAAGCCGCTGGGGATGGAACCGAGCAGATAGCCCAGCAGCAAAGAGAGGAAGCCCATCACAGCAGGTCGTCGATGGTGTCGGTTTCGCCTGGTCCGGCAGCAAAGGCCAGCCAGAGCGGGAACTGAAGCACGGGAATGTCCACCACCTGTTCTGAGGCATCGATCAGGATCAACGGCACCTCGCCCCGTTCCTCCAGACGGTCGGCCCGCTCCACCAGGGCGTCACCTCGTTCAAAGAGCACGATGCCGCTGTTGGGTCCGAAATCCTCTCGGCTTAGGCCCAGGGCATCCTGCAGGCCCCGTCGCCAGTCGCCGAGCCGTTCGGGTTGGCCTGCCAGCACCAGGGTCTGGAATTGATCGCCGTAGAGCTCACCGATCACCGCGATCAGCGCGGCCGCCAGCAGCACGTTGCGGGGCCGGCTGCCGCGGCTGGGCTGAGCCCCGCGTCCTCCCTGATTGAAGAACCAGTCCTCGAGCACGGCGGTGTCAGCTGCGTCCAGGCTGCGGCGCAGTTTCCAGGGGTCGGCGTAGAAGTCGGGCTGCTCCAGGAAGCCTTTGAGGTTGGCGCGGATCAGCTCCTCGTCGGGGCGGAAGGTGTCGGCCAGTGCCGGTGCTGCGCCTGCGTTGGCCCCCTGATCGGCGGCATCGGCTGCGGCCTGCGCGTCCAGAGGCGAGGGCTGCACCACCACCGGCTGGACCACTAGGTCGAGTGTTTCCACCGACTGGGCTAAGCCCTGGAGGGCACCGCCCAGGTAGTCCTGGAAGCCCTTCACGCGTCGGGCGATCGCATCGGATTGCCCGGCGAAGCTGGCGGCCATCTCCGTTTCCAGCTGCTGTTTGCGTTGCGTTAGGGCCTCGATCTCCTGTTGCAGAGCGTCGCGTCGCTCCTGGAGTTCGGTGAGGGCCAGTTGGATCAGGGGATCGTGGCCCTGGGGTTGAGGGTCTAGCTCCTGGGTGGCCGGGTCTTGTGGCGTCAGATCGGTGTCGTCAGGCATGGCGCACTTGTCCTTTCACTATTCCAGCTGATCGCCGCCTATCTGGCATGGTCGGCACGTCCTCGTGTTGGTTTGGTTTCTTTTGCGTAACGTGAGCGTGTTTAATCAGCTGTCTCTCGGGGCTTCGGTGTTTCCAGGGCCCCCACCCGCTGCACCAGCTGCTCGCGTAGCTCCGCTGGGTTAAACAGGATTGGTAGAAAGTGGATGCTGTTCACTTCGCGGAAGTACAGCAGCCCCGGCAACCAGGCTGCAAACAAGCGCCAGCTCTGCCACTCCGTGTAGGGAAAGCGACGCAGTTCGTTCTGTCCCCGCCACACCACCAGCATGTCGGCCGTGAACTCCAGGCGCAGGCTGTAGGTCTGCACAAGCAAAAACAGGCCAAACAGCCCGACCACCAGGGTGGGCCACGGGCGAAGTGGCAGGGGCAACAGCGTGGCGCTGAGCATGATGATCAGCAGCGGCAGCCGCGGACTCGGAGAGATGCTCACCGGATCTTTGCCGGTGGTCGCTGGCGCTGGGGGAGTGTCGCTCATGGAATGTGGAGTCTCAGCCGAAGAGAAGTTGGGTGAGCACGGTATCCATCAGAGCCACAGTCACCAGAATCATCACCACGGCTCCGGTGGTGCTGGTGCCCACCTCCTTCGGGCCGCCCGCTGTGGTCATGCCCCAGCCGCAGGAGAGGACGGCGATCTGTAGGCCGAACACCAGAGCCTTGATCAGCATGAACGGAATGTCATCGGGCATCAGCCAGCTGCGCACCGACGACCAGAACACCTGCGGAGGAATCATGTACAGCTCGGTGCTGCTCCACTGGGCGCTCCAGATGGCCACACCGAAGAACAGAAGGCACTGCACCGGTGCCATGACCACCATGGCGATCAAACGCGGTACCACCAGATACTCCACCGGGTCGGTGCGCAGCATCGTGATCGCATCGATCTGCTCGGTCACCTTCATGGTGCCGAGCTGGGCGGCATAGGCCGTAGCTACCTTGCCCGTGAGCAGGGTGGCGGTGAGCAGCGGCGCGATCTCACGTGCCAGTCCCACCGCAAGCACGCCGCCAACCGTGGCACTGGCGCCCATGCTGCTCAGCTCCTTGGTCACCTGGATGTTGAACACCGTGCCCGCTGCCAGGGAGGTGATGATCACGATCAGGAAGCTTCCCGGTCCTGCCTCCTGTAGTTGATCCAGAAGGTCGACGGTATTAATGCGACCCCGGACGGTGGCGGTCACTGCCTGCCCGCCGATGATCAGGCTGCTCCCAAGCCTGTTCAACCAGCGGGGGGATTTAAAACGAAGCCGGAGCGGGGGGAAGGTCATGCACGTTGCAGGTGAGCGCCGCGGTCGGGCCAGCTTCGCATCACCAAGAGGCCGAACATCACAAGGATGGCGGGAATCAGGCCCATGCTCATGCGAATGGCCAGCAATGCCATGGCCGGCTGTTCGATGAAATCCATGGCCCCACTGCAGGCCTCGCTGGAGATGTAGCCAGTGAGAGACAGCAAGACGCCGAACACGCTCATGCTCACGCCGATAATCAGCTTCTGGCCGAACACCATCCAGGCGGTGTAGAGGCCTGCGGGGTGGGTTGGATCGGCATCGATCGCGTCCGGCAGAAGCGACCAGGGAATCAGGTAGGCGGTGGAGGCTCCAAGCCCCACCAGCATGATCAGGCCGATCAGGGGAATCAGTTCAGCACCGCTTCCGCCGTGCTGCAGCGGTGGGAACGCCATCGACAGCAGACAGGCCAGGATCCAGAGACTTCCGCCCCAGCGCAGCGCTATCAAACGGCCTTTGCGGTTCGACAGCAGGCTCCAGATCTGTAGGCCCGCCAGGGCGCTTAGCTGAAACGGCAGCAGGATCCAGGTGGACAGATTCGGGGGCACGTGCACCACCTGCACCAGCCAGATCAAGGCCACCACCTGCATCAACTGCAGGCCAAACCAAAGCAACAGATACAGCCCCAGAACCATCAAGAAGCGGGGGTTGGAACGGATCCTCTTGAATTGCTCCAGGGGTGGTTCGCTCTGGTTGCTGGGTCGTTGTGCCCGCTTGGCAAAGGGAGCCAGACCCCAGCAGCAGGCCAGGGTGGCCACGGCGGCGATGGTGCCGGTGATCCGGCCCATGCGCAGGTAGCCCTCGGCGCCATCGCTCAGCACCAGCGAGGCCACAATCAAGCCGCTCAGTCCGGCCAGGATCGACCCCGTGAAGCGCGCGGCATTCAGGCGAGTGCGGATAGCGGTGTCGGGGGTGAGTTCGGTGGAGAGGGCCGCATAGGGCAGATTCACGCTGGTGTAGGCGCTCATCAGCAGGATCGCCATCACCACGTAGTAGAGCGTGCGCTGGGTCAAGTCCCCCTCCGGAACCCACCACATCGCGGCCAAGCTGATTCCCAGGGGCAACGCCGCTCCCAGCATCCAGGGGATGCGTGGTCCCCAGCGGCTTTGGGTGTGGTCGCTCATCCAGCCGATTAAGGGATCGTTGATCGCATCCCACACCTTGATCACCGTGAGCAGCGAGCCGGCAATGAACGCAGGCAGCCCTGCCGCGCAGGTGAAGAATGGGAAGAGATAGAAGCCGAGCTGAGTTGCGGCCAGTCCGGTGCCCGCATCTCCCATGCCGTAGGCGAGCATCAGGCGTTGTCGGGATCCTCCGGGAACGGTGGTCTTGTTCATCAAGCCAGGGGAGGGGGCAGGCGGACCGTCATAATGGTTGAGCATGCATCCAGGAACACCATCCACTTCGGGTGGCCAGTTCGGATGTATTAATGCGGGCGTAGTTTAGTGGTAAAACCTCAGCCTTCCAAGCTGATGATGCGGGTTCGATTCCCGCCGCCCGCTTTGAAACACCTCATTGAATTCACAGCATCGCTGTTTACCAGAGGTCTTGCTTCCCTTTGATCAGAGCCTGAGGCTGTTTGCATACTCTCCGGCCACCATCACCACAAGGCTCCTGGCCTCCAGCGGTACTCCCGGTGGTGTCCAGGGTTCTGGATGGGCCGGTAGGTCCTGGCCAGGGGGCAGCGCCGTATCGATCAGGCGATGCCACGGTGTGGTGGCCACTGGCAGGTCGAAGTGCATCGCCTTGAAGTAGGCGTTGAGCCCTGCCCAAAGCACCGCTCCCTGGTTGCCCTTGTGCACACTCAGCGCCAGGCAGTGCGACCAGCTGGCCCAGTCGGGCTTGCCAAGTTCCACGCCATGCCACTGACGCCAGTAGCCATCAGTGTCGCTGCTGAACCGCTGCGGCTTTTCGCTGTGGCCCACTAGGGGGTTGAACAGATCAGCGAGTTGACGGCGTACGACGAGCAGTCGCTTCACATAGGTGAGCAACTCCATGTCGCAGTGATCATCTGACCAGATCATCCAGCTCAGCGGAGTGTCTTGACACCAGGTGTTGTTGTTGCCTCCCTGGCTGCGACCCACTTCATCCCCCATCAAGAGCATCGGCACACCGCGGGCCAGTAGCAGGGTGCTGAGCATGTTGCGCTGCTGGCGGCGGCGCAGAGCCGTCACCGCATGGTCGGTGGTCGGTCCTTCCACACCGTGGTTCCAACTGATGTTGTGGTTTTCGCCATCGCGGTTGTCCTCGCCGTTCGCGAGGTTGTGTTTGCCGTTGAAGCTCACCAGATCCATCAGGGTGAACCCGTCGTGAGCGGTCAGCAGATTCACCGAACGACCCAGGTTCACTGGCTTGCCCTCATAAAGGTCCGGGCTGCCACGCAGTCGCTGCCCCATGGCCCAGGTGCTGTCTTCGTCTCCTTTCCAGAAGCCGCGCAGGGCGTCGCGGAACCGCCCGTTCCAGGTGCCGATGCGCTGGGCCGGAAAGTCGTTGAGCCGGTACAGCCCGCCGCAGTCCCACGGCTCACTCACCATCTTCAGATCGCTGAGGAGGGGGTCGGCCTCCATCGCTTCCAGCAGTGGTGGCTGCTCGAGGGGTTTGAGTCCTTCCCCCCGGCTCAGCTCGATTCCTAAGTCGAAACGGAAGCCATCCACCCCCAGTTCGATAGCCCAGCAACGGAGCGACTCCAGAATCAGGGCGCGGGTGAGGGGCTGATGGGCCGCGATCGAGTTGCCGCAGCCGCTGACATCGAGATAATCGCCTTTGCTGGTTTGGTGGTAATAGATCTGATCGCCCAAACCCCGCCAGCTCAAGGTGGGGCCATTGCGGTTGCCTTCGGTGGTGTGGTTGTAAACCACATCCAGGAGAACCTCGAGGCCGGCGTCGTGGCAGGCGGCGACCAGCTCCCGCATCTGCTTGCGGGCCTCAAGAGGGTCGCCCCCGCAGATGTAGCCCTGATGCGGAGTGAACCAGCTCAGGGGGCTGTAACCCCAAGCGTTATCGCGTCCAGGAGGAGCATCGTCCGGATCGAATGCCTGCACTGGCAGTAACTCGATCGTGGTCACACCAAGGTCCTTGAGATAAGGAATCTTGTCGATCACGCCCAGAAGGGTGCCGCGTCGTTCCGGCGCGACTCCGCTGTCGCTGCGGCGGGTGAAGCCACCCACGTGCATCTCGTAGATCACCGTCTGCTGCCAGTCGTGGCGTGGCCTCGGGTGGGCATCGAAGTCGAACGCATCGCGTTCGCACACCACACCCTTTAAGCAGCAGTCCGTGTTCGGCGAGGCTCCAGTCGCCATCTCTCGCTGGTAAACCGACCAACCATCGATCCCCCGGGCGCAGGGATCCAGAAGAACTTTGGCCGGCCGGAAGCCGTGACCTCCCGGTGCGAGTGGTCCGACTACCCGGTAGCCGTAAAGGCAGCCGGCCTTCAGGCCTTCTACCTCCGCATGCCAGTAGTCGCCCGATCGATGGGTGTGTACATCAAGATCGATGATCCGATCAGGGCTTGGGGCGTCTCCACTGCTGAAGATCAGCAACTCCACTCGGTTGGCCTGGGGAGCTGCCACCGAAAAGTTCACCCCCCGGGGGGTGATGGTGCTGCCCAGTGGCCAAGGTCTGCCTCTCAGGATTGCGCTCACGGAACCGCCCGCCGGCCGCAGGACGCACTGGTTTCAAAGTAGTGGTAACTCCGGGGAAGCACCGTGACTGTGTTGACGTCCGCCCTTGAACCTGGTCGCCCACCGCAGCGCATCCGGCCTGATCTCTGGTTGTTCCCTCCCAATCGCGACTGCCTGGGTGGCTCCTCCTGGTGGCTGGACGTGGCTCCTGAGCCAGTGCTGATCGACTGCCCCCCACTCACCGAGGCCACGCTCACGGCTTTGCAAGACCTTGCAGAAGGCCGTCAAGCCCGCATCCTGCTGACCAGCCGAGAAGGACATGGCCGCCTGCGCCGCCTGCAGGAACGCCTCGGTTGGCCGGTGCTTGTTCAGGAGCAGGAGGCCTACCTCCTGCCTGGGGTTCAGAACCTCACAACCTTCGGAGACACCATGTCCACCGCGTCGGGGCTGCACCTGCTCTGGACTCCGGGGCCGACTCCGGGCCATGCCGTTGTGTATGCACCACCCCCGGTGAATGTGCTCTTCTGCGGACGCTTGCTGGTGCCTGTTGCCGTCGACTGCCTAGCCCCGCTGCAGCACAGACGCACTTTCCATTGGCCCAGGCAGCAGCGCAGCCTGCGCTGTCTTCGCGAGTGGCTTCCTTCAGAAGCTTCTCCAGCACTGGCGTCTGGGGCTGGGCTCGGGGCCCTGCGCGGGGGGCGTCTGGCTCCGTTCAGCAGCTGGGTTCCCGTTGCATCGGGTACAGAACCTCAAACCTGAATTGTTGGAATTTTCAGGGAAAGCATTGCGGCGCGGTGTTTTTCGGTTGCCGCGCCGCTCGGACCTCCATACGATTAGCGCGCTCAGGGAAGCCGTGCGGATGTCGATCTCCGCATCATCGATCCAATTGCTTCCGCAACTTTCCTCTCCTCCTCCCTCATGAACAAAGCCGATCTCGTCAACCTTGTTGCTGCCCGGACAGAGCTCACCAAAACCGATGTATCCCTGGTGGTTGATGCAGCGATTGAAACGATCATCGACTCCGTCGTGGAAGGCAAAAAAGTGTCGATCCTTGGTTTCGGTTCCTTTGAGCCTCGTGAGCGCTCCGCCCGTCAGGGCCTGAATCCCAAGACCGGCGAAAAGATCAAGATTCCCGCGAAGCGAGTTCCTGCTTTCACCGCCGGCAAGATGTTCAAAGACCGCGTTCAGGGCTGATCAGGTCCTACCTGATGGCATGACGTGGTCCTGCGGGACTACTGACTGGTTGTGATGTCTCCGGATCACCTTGAGGCCCTGTTGAATCAGGGCCAGCGGCTCCGGAGACAAAGGGTTTGCGGGCGTTTCGCTCCCACTCCCTCCGGTCCTTTGCATCTTGGAAATCTGCGCACAGCGCTGTTGTCCTGGTTGCAGGTTCGCCTGAAACGAGGGCAGTGGTTACTAAGAATTGATGACCTTGATCCGCCGCGTGTCCGCCCAGGAGCGACGGATTCCGCCCTCGAAGACCTCCGGTGGCTTGGCCTCCACTGGGATGGTGATGTGATCTTTCAGAGCCAACGTCTGGGGATTTACAGCTCCTTTCTGTCGGCTATGCGAAGGGAGGGTCTGCTGTATGCCTGCCGCTGCACCCGCAAGCAATTAGTGGGGATTGATATCTATCCAGGCACCTGCCGTCATCGCGCGCTCGGTTGGGGGATTGAAGGTGGACGCCTTCCATCGTGGAGGCTCATGGTGCCTGACTCCTTCGCGTCATCCTGCGGTGATCCGGTGGTGCGCCGTGCGGATGGTTTTGTGGCTTATCACCTGGCCACGGTGGTGGATGAACTCACCCTTGGCATTACGGATGTGGTGCGCGGAGACGATCTGGTCTCTGCCTGTTCGGCGCATCAGGCTGTGGCCGCAGTGCTGGGTCAGCCATCGCCCGCTTACCACCATGTGCCCCTGCTCCTGACGGATGGCGGGTTGAAACTGTCCAAGCGAGACCAGGCCAGTGGTACAGCTCCCCTGAGAGCCCTTGGCTGGGAACCGGAACAGCTGGTGGGTCATCTGGCCGCATCCCTGGATTTGGTCCCCTCAGGAACTTGTGTGTCAGCGGTTGACCTGCTCGAGAGCCTGCGGATGCGGCCACGCGTTTTTTGGGGTCTGCTCCAGCAGGTCGCTGGTTCTTAAGAAAAGCTTCGGGATCGGCGGGGGCTGTTGCCCCCACACTGATCTCAACATTCATTCGTGCTTATGGCTATCTGCTCCAATTGCGGAGGAAGCGGAATTCAACGCGTCAATGATCAGCAATTCCGCACCTGCCTTGTTTGCCTTGGTCATGGGGTTGTGGAGACCGAAAATTCATTGACTCAGTCCCAACCTGAATCATCCTCGCCATCGGCCATCAACGCAGTTGCTTCTTCCGTTGCTGCCAGATAAAGAAGGTTGCCGTGGCCACCACGGCCAGCAGGGGAACGCTGGTGAAGAGCAGCAGGGCGACAGCAGTCCAGTCGGTGTACATCAGTTCAGCGATGAATCTGAGGCATTCTCTCAGGAGAATGAACATCTCTGCTTCCGACCGGTGGATGAAAGGCTTGATTGGGCTGGCATTTGGGAGTCAACTCCTGATGATCCCTGCCATGGCCAGTGCGCTTGATGGCATTAAGCCTGATCTCATCGCCTGCTTCACAACAGGGGTTGCCAGTCGTTGTGCCCGTGCCCTGGATCTCACCGAGCGCTTGCAGCGCCGGGCTGCCAACAGTGAGCGCTACCCCTGTCAGACCCAGTTGCTCGGTCTTCAGGCGGAGGTGGTGATGGTGCAGCTCTCTGAGGGGCGAGGCGAACAGGCCCTAGAGACCCTGCAGGCCAGTGATCGCGTCTGTCAGGGCCTTTGATCGGCATTTCGATGCCAGTGCCGGCAGACTGAGCGTCCTGCTGATAACAGTCATGAAGGCGATTGTGAGGTCCATCTCCACGACGGCCCTCTGGGCAGTTTTGATCCAGTTGGCAAATCCTGCTAACGCCCAAATTCGCTTCGACGATTGCCAGCCTGCTGCGGGGGGAGGGATCACCTGCAACACCGTGCCCTACGGAAATACCAGGGCCAACATGATTGATGGTGAGTATGGATTGCTTGATCAAGCCAGTCCTGGCTGGGCTGAATACAATCCCTACGAGGGTTATGACGACATGTTGGGTGGCAATCAGACCTGATGGTGATTGAAATTAGTCAAAAACATGTCCATGGTGATAGCGCTCATCCCGGCCGGCAGCCTCAGTGAGGCTCGCGACATTTTTGCGTGTGAAGAATCCCTCAAAACTATGGCACCGCTCCACATACTCAGTGATCAGAACTGAATACTCAGAGTGTTTTGAGAAGATCTGCTTGAGATCCGGCTGATCTCCACACTCTCCAATCACCTTGGCTAGAAACGAAATACCGTGGGTGCGTAATTGTGCAACCACGAAATCGACATTTTTTTGTTCATTGTTGTGGTCACCATCGGTCACTTCATAGGCAATGTGATGCATGCGGCGGCCAAAGTTGCGAACAAAGTCTTCGGTGGGCATTGGCAGGTTTTCGAATGAATTCACAAAGGATGGTGTGTTGTTGGCCGTGAACACTTTGGCTGGTGAGCACTTGTCATCTTTCACTGCTGGGTGCCGGGTGACATTGGTTGAGGAGTTCATCTCTTCAATGTTGTAAGCGCCCCAGAAGTAGTAGTTCGAGAGGGTCAGGAATTCGAGAATGGCGTCTTCACGCTCTCCTGCTAACACGCGGGTGGCCATGTGATCCACGCCCTCGATCAGGTGACTGATCCCCAGCGCATCGCCCAGTTCCTCCTGCTCTTTGAGACGTTTCTGCTCTGGACCTGTGAGTTGAAAGGGTTGTCCCAGCTCCCACTCATCAGGATCCTCGAATGGCCTCTGGCTGTAGCCGACACGGTTGTGGGTGAAATCGGAAGGCACGCTGAAATGCAATGCCTCCAGTGCATACAAACTGTTGGTGCATTCGCCTGGATCGTTGAAGCGGATGTTGCAGCTTTCCAGCAGCTCCTGGGTGCATTGCAGATCGCTGGTGTGGAACACTTCACCCACATAACGGGCATTGGGTTTACGCCGTGCCAGCGGATACATCATGTTGAGTTGCTTGATCTCGTCCTCATAGGACGCAGCCAATGGCTCCATCACGATCAGACGAGGGAAGGTTGGCTTGGAGCCGAGAACAAAGATCCGATGCGTGGCGCTGATGTAACTGCCGATCAGTCGATAGGGCGTCATCACGGCCAACTCACTGAGGTAAGGCAAGCCGTCCGCCGTTTCCACATGCACAATCAGTGCCCTAATGTTGCCGAGCAGCTGATCGAGTCCCAGCTTCAGGCGACGTTCATAGATTTTCAGGCGGTATTCCTCAAAGAACTCTGAGTTGCGTTTGTCCCCCTGGGGGGTCTGTTTCAGCAGATCAATGCCCATTGTGGTCTTGCCGTTGTTACCGACTTAGCAGAGCCAGATGCTGATCGTCTGGACTCTTGGCGACGATTCGATCAGCATGGGTTGGATTCGTTTCTTGCGCATGGCCCAGGATCCAAATGCCACCAGCTCCCGTGAGCGCAATGTCCTGATGGTTTTGCTTTCGCCCTGGGCGTTGGGTCTGTGGCCGTGCCACCGATGAGGGAAGTGTTTTTGACGGATTTTCGGCGCCAGTGGGGACAAAACGGGCAAGTGTTTGAAACACCATTGCTCTCCGTGGCTTCGCGTGCTGATGCTTTGATTTAATTACGACCGATTCCATGCCATCAAAACCTAAAAATCGTGTTGGGGAGGTGTACGGCAAGCTCACGGTCGTGCGGATTTCCGAGCGGCGTACCAAAAGCGGCAACGCGTTTTGGTGGTGTCGATGTGACTGCGGCCGTGAGCGGGAGGTTCCAGGAGACAAGCTCTCCCATAACACCAGCCGAAAGAAACCCGTGGTGAGTGCGTGCCTGCAGTGTTCAAGGGAGCTGCAGATCGAGGCCGTGACGATCAAAAATGATCGTGACGAAGTGCGCCGCCGCGAAGAGGCGCAGTGCAACCGACGTCAGCTGCAGGGTCAGGTGCCCGATAGCTGGCTTCGCTTGCCATTAACGGATGCTCATGCAAGGGAACTCGGGCAGGTGCTGTTTTTCCGCGGAACCCGTTGCCTGCGAAATCATTTGGCACCGTACAGGATTAACGGGGGATGTCTGGCTTGTGCAGGGCAAAAACCCTCGGCCTGATCTCAAAGTTCAGAATCATTGGTCATGAGTGTCTCTGTTGTTTGCATCCTTCCAGTCAATCCATTCGAATTGTGGGTGAGAAGAAACCTGATTGCCTAGGTTGACGATTTAGGATTGCATTGGTCTTGTTGATGCCTTCTCGGCCAATTGAAGGGAGTATGGCCTTCGGTATGCAGCGTTTGACGGTGGGGCGGTGCTTCAGCCATTGCTGCATGCTCGAACTCCGCGCTCACAGCTTTTGCCATTTGAGCTGGCTTTGTCGATCATGATCCCACGTTGATTCAGTCGACTCTGGGGCACTCGGATATTGGCGCGACGAAGCATCTGGAATTATGAATGAATCATTTGAATGGATAGAAGTGAACTCATTCCTACTCGCAGAAGAGGATTAACCTGCCATGTTCTTGCTAAAGCGCTCTCGCCATTGATTCCACTGGATCGATTCGGGAAACTGGCGGATCAGAGCTTCTGTTTCTTCCATTAATTGTTGGAAGGATTGTTTCATGTCCATCGGAACTGTTGCAATCGGTGGCGCATAGGTTTGTGTGTAGGCGAAAAATTCAATCGGATTATTTTCTGGATCAGTGAAATAGACAGACCAGCTCCCGCCATGGTTCATGGCTATGAGGTCGTCGTTAGGGGCGATAGATTGAATTGTTGAGAAATTTTCATGTAGATCTTGAGGGCTTGAGACTTCAAAGGAGATTTGATTGAACTGGGTTGGTAGATGATTTTTCCTTCCAGTTGCCAAGACAAGTTGATGGTGTTCGTTGGGGTCTTTGCTTAAAAATAACATTCTTGATCCTTGGAACTCCCAGGAATCTGTGATGAAAAATCCCAGCTTATCAACGTAAAATTCTTTCATGAGATCGAGGTCGTGTACGTAAAAGCCAAAATGTGAAGGTTGCGCCGACGCAAGAAAAGAAGGCATGGATTGTGCTTCGTGTTGCTGCCATTTGAACCTTGTTGGGCGATGATGGCAATCCGATTGTTCTTATCTCTTTTACGCATCTGAGCCTGAGCCTCTGACTCAAGTGGTCAGAGCGAAAGCAAAAGTCGTGAGACCCTGGTGCGCTGTAGGCAGAAGTCGCATCATCCCAATGCAAGGTCGTTAGGTCTGGGGTGACCATTCCCCAGTCGCGCAATGCGCCAGGCATTGGAATGGTAAAAATCATGAAGCGGCGATTGACATGCACTTAATCCGTTGCTGTGCGCTGATGCCTGAGACCACTCAGTACGCCCTGATTGTTGTGATTGCCCTTGTGGAAGCCGAACGGGCGAAGGTCACTGCTGTTGATAGAGAGGCTTGTGATCTTGGTGACCATGCTTTGGAGGTTTTGTCGCCCGAGTACCGTTGACCCCTGCCTAGGGAGCTGGAACGGATCAGACCTCTCAACCCCTATTGGATGCCTTGGATCACCTCTGCTTGCAGGTTGAGGACGACCCAGAGCTACAGCGTCATTTTTATCTCGCCAACACTCCAGAGCAGATTGTGGGTCTGTCGCTGGATTTGGGCATCCTGATCGAGGCTGAAGACTTCCGAGCCTTGCTCAGAAGCGGTAGTACGGAGCGTTGGTACGTGCGTGGTGGTGACCAAACCAACCCTATTACCCATTTGAAACGGGTGTTTCGCGTTTGAATCCTTGAGCCCAGGTGCTCGTTCCGGTCAACGCAGACCTCGTCCCCACGTGTTGCCATTAGCCGCGACGTGACTTGTAGCGTTGGAGGATGCGCGATTCGACAGATTTTGCCACGTTGAAGTTACCGAGGCAATAACCGATGAATTTCACTGTGATCATTGTGGATGGAGCAGCAATCCATCCCGTTACTAGCCTCGAAGCCGAAACGGTTGAGGCTGCGTGGGAAGAAGCTCAGTCTCTCTATCCATTTGCTGACCTTGCCTTGGTCGCTGATCAGGATGATTGAGATCCCCCAGATGGGGGAGGCAGACGGCTGAAATCGGGCAAATCAATGGCTTCGTTGGGGGAGTTGGTCCGCAGCAGAAATGGCGATGCTGAAGAGGTCCAGGAGGGATGACCTCCACAACACACTTTTACTTAATGACCAACATCAACAACAGCGCGGTCACAACATCTGCCCTGATGCAGGCTGCCTCTTTGGTTGTTTTGGCTGTTGCTCCTCTTGCCGTTGGGGTCGGAATCGCCGCAATCAATGTCCCTGATGCTGAAGCGCGAGTCACCTGTCGTCCAATCGGGACTGCTTCCTACTGCCGCTGATGCAGAGCCAGTCTGTCGGGAGGCCTGATGCCATTGTCGCGGGAGAACTCGGCAGGCTGAAAGCCATACAAAACCCGCAAGGGAAAAGCAGGGGGCGTGGTTGTCGCTATCGATCTCCCGACACAACATTGTCTCCCCGTCTTAAAGGCGGGCTTTTCTTATATGCCAGCTTTGATGGCTTTAATGACTGCCTGTGTTCTGTCTTTAACACCCATCTTCCCGATGATGGAACTGACGTGAGTTTTCACTGTCTCTGCACTCACAAAGAGGGTGTCAGCAATTTCCTTATTGGTCATCCCGCAGGAGAGCACTTTCAGTACTTCTATCTCTCGCTCAGACAGTTCAGGCAAGACCTCTATGCGCTCGTAGCCCGCAGCAGTCTGAACGTCTTGTGGATAGTAGTTTCCGCCTTCAGCAATGGCTGATAGTGAACGGATGAAGTCACCATCGATCCCTTTCCCCAAGGAGCTGATGAAGATCACGCCTTCAGCAAATGCATCAAGGGCTTCCCGCACGACTGCCTGTGTTTCCCGATGGAGGAACACCAGGGTTCTGGTTTCTGGGCTGAACTCCTTGACGTGTCTGGCAAGGCTGAGGCCATAGCCCTGCTCTAGGTTTTCCGTCACGAACAGAAGGTCAGGGGATCTCTTCCGACATGCATCCGCTGCCTCTTCCTGTGTGGTGTACGCCCCTATCAAGGAGTCACTGATGACAGGCACCAAGCTGAAGGAGGCAAGAGTCAGGAGGTCGCCCATGCAAGCCACCGCGGTCTTGCCGGCGAGGAGAGACTTGCCCTGATCCAATGCCGATCGGATCTGTGCAGAGCGAAGCGGAAACTCCATACCAGGTCTTGTGGCTCCCCCATTGTGACCAGTGAAATGACATCAGGACACCACTTTTGGGTGATGTGGGAGAAGGGGTAAAGCAGCGATGGTGAAGAGGTCCAGGAGGGCGACCTCCTCAACCCACTTCAAACAAATGACCAACATCAACATCACCGCCAACACCAAGAAAACCGGCATCAAGCAAGCCGCTTCTCTCGTCGCAATGGCAGTAGGTCCTTTGGCAATCGTGATGGGAGTTGTGGCAATGAACGTTCCTGCTGCTGATGCGAGAGTCACCTGCCGTCAAATTGGCAATGCTGTTTACTGCCGCTGAAACAGCTTCAAGCCACTGTCGGGATGCCTGATGCCATGAAAGCGGGGCTGAGAGCTATACAAAACCCTTCGGGGAAAAGCAGGGGGCGTAGGTGTCGCTATCGATCTCCCGACAAAACATTCAGCCCTGTAAGCAATGGCGGGGTTTTTATTGCAGCGGGTCATGCTTTTGGCAGTTGCCCCAAACCAATGCCCCTCGACATGCAGATGCCCCTTGCGCTGCTTCAGGACATGCTCCTAGCGCTTCGTGCCAACGCCCCTGATGTCTTCAAGGCTTGGCTGCCTCTAGGAATCGAGCTCCTTGGAGAGCCTGCTTTCATTGAGGTGATGGTTGGCTAGATCAACCCAATCTTCACGACTGACAAAGCAGACAGGCTGGTCGGTTGGCACCTAGGAGTGAGCCTCTAACCCTAGTTGTTGCAATGTTTCTGCACCCAAGTGACCAAGATCATTGGCAGCTTTGACGCAGGTCATCAACCGGACCGGCGAGGCCCGAGAGATGGTGTGCTCAAAGGTCGCCAGCATTAAACGAAGAATCAACAAACAATTCAACGACCAAACTTGCCTAATCGAATTTTACCCAGGACTCGGCCTTGCTGGCTTCATCGAAAAGCCAGTGACTGAAGGCGGGAAGATTGGAAGACCCTGGGAAGTAGATTGTCGATATCAATCACTTTGCAAAACGTAAATTCATTTTTCACGAATTACCGTTAGGCGTAGTATATATTCAACAACAGCAGTTGCCGTGTCAAATGCAGGATATTTATTACACTTACCTTCCAAGAGACCAAGGCCAGGGTGTTAATCTTGTCGAAGGAAAGGATGTTTTCTTTGAAGACTCTGGTCTAGGGGCATTCCTTCGATACTCGTCATACAATGGAGAAATAATTTCTGCGCTCGCGCATCAACTGGTCAAATCAGAAACAATTAAAAAAATATTATTTGTGCGAACGCCTTCTACCGGTGGATGGATTGAGCAACTTGAATTCGGCAACGCTGTAGATGTTGATCGAGAATATTACTTTGATCAGCGGCAGCGTGCATCTAAGATCAGCAGCCAAGCCAATTTCAATAGGCGTCAACACTTTGAGCTTACAATGCAAAATAAAATACAATCCGGCTTGGCTTACGATTTAATAGTTATTGATGGATACCATGACTACCATGTTAGCCTCAAAGATTTTGAGCTTTGTTTCAATTGCCTTGCTCAGGACGGAATACTTTTAAGTCATGACTGTGCTCCAGCGTCCCCTGAAATGGCTGAGCCAATATTTAAGCCTGGCGCATGGTGTGGATGTACGTATGCAAGCCTAATTACTTATGCAGCCTCTAATCCTGAGATTGCCTTGACTATCTTCGATACAGATACCGGAATTGGTATCGCAAGAAGGCATTGTTCAAAACTAAGAACTAATTGGCTTAGAAATCCAAAACGCCCAGATGCAGGCATCCAATCAGAGTTTCTTTCTCTTGTCAGTGCATCTGAATTCAAAAAGGCATACACTTACTTCAGAGCTAATGCATCAGCGTTGGCCGACTTCAAATCGATTTGGTCAAAAAGCTAAACTAGCTTGAAAGTAATATTGAAACCGTTGTGATTCCCGAGAGTCTGTTGCAACTTCTGCTTGAAAAAATGAGAGACAGACTGGTCGGTTGGCACTAGGGGTAAGCCTCTAACCCCAGTTATTGCAATGTTTCTGATTCGAAGTGATCAAGATCACAGGCAGCTTTGACACAGGTCATCAAGTGGACCAGTCATTCCGGAGATGGTGTGTCCATCGAAGGGAGCAATCCCAACGACACAAACCACTCACGCTGCATCACCATGGCATACGAACACACCCTGACCGAAGCAAAATTTGTCAGCTTTTTTCAGCAATTATTTGGCGCAGAGAAAGGTGTCTATGACGCTGACTATTTTCGTCAAATCAATGAAAAAGACAATCCCTACCAAAAAGATACCCTCGTCATTGATGAAAAGCAAGATATTAATGGAAGCATCTCCTGGGACATGCAATCAGGTGAATTTAATCAAACCCAGAGGTTTCGCGGCAATCAACATGTTGACGAAATGAAGCTGATTAACTTCGAGAATCTAGATGGAAGTACTGCAGACAGAATCGACTTCAATATTTTCGGAACCAATGATGACAACATCATCACCACCTCAGATGGCGATGATCAAATCAATGCAAGAGGCGGCCATAACATCATTCGGACCGGTGGCGGTGAAGACATCATCACAGGCGGTGTCGGAGTTGACGTGGTCACCGGTGGCGATGGAAGAGATACTTTCATCACCCAAGCAGGGAGCGGCCTAATGTTCATCGAAGACTTCACGCAAGGTGAAGACGTTCTGAGAATGGTTGAAGGAGTGGCAGATGGTGTTGATCCGATCATCAAAAACTATCGAGAGGCCTGGGGAGATATCCGCGATCACTTGATGTTTTCGGCAGGACTTGATCCCTGGCAATCGGAAGCCATTTACTTTGATCTTATTGACGACTTTAATGCAGCCTCTGTGATCTACAAGGACGGTGATCTGGTTGCTGTGATTGATGGAGTCCGCGCAGATCAGTTAATGATCAGTGCGGACATGAACGCAATCATCTGAGTCTTTCTAAAGAATCCTGGCAAAATCCGTCGCTACTGATGCAATTGCTAACGATGGCAAAATATCCGGGTGCATGCATGCTCTCTGATAACAAATTGTGGAAAAGAATGAATGTATAAACATTCACCCCGTCAGTAATGGCGGGGTTTTGTTGCTTGTGCAGCAGCAAGGTATCAGTCTTGCCATAGCTTGAATACAGAAGTGTTGAGAGGCCACCGATGGACTTTTTGACTGAGACCAATTACCACCAGGCATGGAGTAATCATGCTGACAGCAAACAGATGCATCAACACCATAGGAAAAGTCACTGAGCTGGATTTGGTGTGGTCGAACCCTTTCAATGCATGCGTCACGATATTTCAATCTCTGGAATAGATCTCGGTCAAAACTGCTGCGAGTACTCATGGAATTGAGTGAAAAATGCCACAGACAATGGTGTAGCAGATGGCGGCGGTGCTGGATCAACCTGAAACGGACTTCGAGCTGCTGATGAGTTCCGGCTAGCCCGAGAAAGTGGCAGCGGCTTTCGGGATCCTGCTTCGGTTGCTGTTCTGCAGCTCGAAACGGCTTCAAGCGGGCATGGTATTGGATCAGCACGTTGATGACTCAAAGGTGATGTGTCAGAGCAACGTGAGCACCAAACAGTGTTAGCGGCAGGTTGGCCAAGTCCTTTTGATGTGACCACCTTCAATGCCTTTCACCGCTTCAACGAGGAACGTGATGGCGCAGCTTGGTGTCCAAGACGCCAAGACGGCAATACGCTTCACTATCTCCGCAAATCACCCACCAGCAAACAGGCGGTGTGTGATCTGAATGCTGCTGTTCGCGCCTGGACTCAGGCCAAAAAATCAGTGAAGCCATTCAGTGATTGACCGCATCGATTCACGCGGAGCAGATTTACAAGCTGCACAATTTTCTGTGGATTGAGATCAACAAGGCCGTGTTGCCCGTCTGTGACGACGAGAGGGCCAATAAGGCTCTGAACTCCCACTTGATCAGTTGGCGCAATGGCAGCGTCATCATTGATCTGTCGGTTGTCCGCGAGGTGCCGTGATCCTGGACATCATCGGTTTCTTTTGCTCGTTGGCCTTCTGGCATTGGGGGCCTGGGCTTTGTGGAAGCTTTTCAGAGCACTCTGGGGGCTTACTTCCCGGCGTCCACCAAGCGAGCGCGATCAGCAGGCACTGGATTGGTGGACAAAGAAGCCCTAACCACCAATCGCTCGAGGAAAGCGCGGTCGCTGCTGTCAACGCGTCTACAGAGGCGTTTCTTGCGCACGATGATCAAAGGTCCTACCCCCGCAAGGTTTTTGATTTATCTGTAGTATTTAATTATATTGCGCTGACTTCAGGCGAAGGTAGGTTATTAAGCCTATTTCATGAAGTTGAGTAAAAAGGTCGTGCGACGATGGCAATAACGTAACCCTCCTAAATATTGGATCTACAGATTCCCTTTAGATTCTTTGGTGCGTTGCTGGTGGGCTCTGCCCTTCTTCCAATGGCCCAAAACCCAAAAGAGTTTG
>ERZ802819.189-NODE-189-length-41243-cov-8.11936_pt1 | contig 41243 bp, 46 predicted proteins | sample MGYA00345647_ERZ802819 | MGnify/ENA primary metagenome ERZ802819 (study PRJEB30503, sample SAMEA104212355) | marine metagenome | biome: Westerlies Biome; feature: [SRF] surface water layer (ENVO:00010504) within the epipelagic zone...; material: water...
AACATCGCCAATGCCAAGAGGTGAAGAATATTTTGATCCTGGTGCCAAATATCATATCCCTGGAAATACACCATATACTAGATACTATTTAGCAAAAATTATGCAATATCAATTTCATGAAGCATTATGTAATGAAATGGATTTTGAAGGTCCTTTGCATGAATGCTCAATATATAATAATCCTGAAGTAGGAATTAAGATTAGAAATATGTTGGCTCTTGGCCAGAGTAAACCATGGCAAGATGCATTTGAAGCTTTAACCGGAGATAGGGCGTTAAGTGGACGTTCAATTTTAAATTATTATAAGCCTCTTCAAGATTGGCTTGAAAAAGAAAATGAAGGCCGTTCATGCGGCTGGGAGTAAATTATGCAATCATTAATTTATCTAGCTTTTGCAGCTCTTGGATTTGTTATTCCTTATGGAATTAGCTTAGCTATTGGCAATGAGCTTGTTCAAAATATAGTCTTATTTATTTATATAATTCAATGGATTGCTTTTATTCCAGCTTATATACTTCAAACCGAAAAATTTTATGATTTAACTGGCAGTATTACTTATACAAGTGTATTTGTTTTCTGTATATATTTATCAACATTGGGTGATATTAATTGGGGCTCATTAATAGTTTCGATTTTAATAATATTATGGGCAGTTCGTTTAGGATCTTTTTTATTTTTAAGAATAGCTAAAGATGGCAAAGACAAGCGTTTTACAACTATTAAACCCGATATAGCACAGTTCTTTATGGCATGGACAATTCAAGGAACCTGGGTTGCTCTTTGTTCTTTATGCGCAATAACGGCAATAGCAAGTGATACAGGCATTATTATTAATCCTATTTTTTACATAGGATTACTAATGTTTATTGGCGGACTTGCTATAGAAATAATTGCTGACCAGCAAAAAACAATCTTTAGAGCAGTTCCTGAGAATAAGGATAAATTTATAACAAGCGGTTTATGGAGTCGATCTAGGCACCCAAATTATTTTGGCGAGATTGCCTTATGGACTGGTGTTGCTGTTATGTCATTTTCTTCATTATCAAGCCTAGAATTTTTAACTCTCATATCACCAATCTGGACATATTTATTACTTGTAAAGATTAGTGGAGTTAGGATGCTTGAGGGTATAGGTAAGAAAAAATGGGGCGAAGATCCAGACTATATTTCTTATATGAAAAATACACCTACAGTTATGATTAAATTTTGGTAAGCTTTTTCTTAAAAATTTGCAAGAAATTGAGACTAATCTCAATAAATAAATTTGTTAAATTTAATACTAACTTGTTAGAATGTCTTAACTTGAAAAGTAGTTATTATTAATATAGCTATAAAGTAATAGGGAGCAACTAAATATGTTGAAATTACGAGCCATAATAATGTCTCTTGCTTTAGTAACGCCTTTTGTAGCGAATGCTACAGAAATGGAATTGGTGTTAGAGGTTGGCAGAGATAACTCAAATGAATCTGCTATATCTCAAGACAAGATAGACGGCACAGAAAAACAAACAGATAAGATAATTAACGAATGGAAGGTTGTCTCTAAGCAAGTAGAGGGACTGAAGATATATAACGAACAAAAAAGAATCCAAATTCAGGCTCAATTAGAGCTAATGGATAAGTTAGATGATCAGTTAACGCAAGTTGTTGTAATGCAAAGACAAATACCACCACTAGCTCAAAGAATGCTAGAGGGGCTTGAAAAATTTGTTGATTTAGATATTCCCTTTCATCTTGAAGAAAGAAAGCAAAGACTTGATCTAGTTAGAAGTTCTTTATCAAATCCTAAAGTTACAGCTTCAGAGCAAGTCAGGCAGATACTAGAAGCCTACAATATTGAAAGTGAGTATGGCAGAAAGATAGACGCTTTTGAATCACCGATTGTTATTGATGGTCAAGAGATTGTTGCTAATGTTTTAGTCGTTGGAAGAATTGGTATGTTTTATCAAACTAAAGATGAAAGGACTAGTGGCATTTGGGACAAAAAAACTAATGACTGGGTCGAATTAGATAGTGGATATAGAACCGCTATTCGAGATGGAATCAGAATGGCAAAAAAATTAGCACCTACAGATATGCTAATGCTGCCAGTAGTTGTTAAGGAGCAAAGCTAATGAGATATTTAAATTTATTTTACTTTTTAGTAATTGTTACCTTTGCCAATCCAGCATTATCTCAAGATGCAGATGAGGTTGTTGATCAAGAGCCTACTACTGTTGAAGCGCTTTTAGCTCTTGTTAAAGAGGGTAAAGTAAAAGAGCAGGCTGAAAACGCTAGACGAGAAGCTGTATTTTTAGCTGACAAGAATAAACAAGCTAGTATTTTGGCTGCAGAAAAAAGAGAACTTGCAAGACAAGAAAGAATTGCAGATAAACTAGAAGCAGAATATAAAGCAAATCAAGAGATTTTAAGAGTTAAAGAAGAAGCTTATAAAAAAGAATTAGGCTCATTGGTAGAGTTATTTGGTCATTTACAAAGCTCAGCAGGCGAGTCTTCATCTATGTTTGCTAATTCATTAACTTCTGCAGAATTTGGCCTAGAAAGAGTTGCTTTTTTGAATGAGTTAACTGGGAAGATGTCTGAGACAACTGAACTACCAACCATTAGAGAGATTGAGCGACTGTGGTACGAAATCCAAAACGAAATGGTTGCTGGCGGTAATGTTGTTAAATTTAATACTACTGTAATTGATGTTGATGGCGAAACAAGCGATTGTGAAGTAACTCGTGTGGGTTTATTCAATGCTGTTTGTGATGGCAAGTATTTAGAATTTGCTTCATCAAAAGGGCAATATGCTTTTCTTCCAAGACAACCAGCTGGAAGATATACAAAGAGCGCTAAGAATTTAGGAAATGCAGAAGGCGGCGATCAAGTTAAATTTGGTGTCGATCCAACTGGACCTACTGGCGGTAGTTTATTAGCTAATCTAATTCAAACTCCATCTCTTGCAGAACGAGCTGCTCAAGGAAGAGAAGTTGGTTATGCAATTATTGTTGTTGGTATTATTGGTGTTGCCATAGCTTTCTGGAAGCTTTACAGCCTATATATGGTTGGTATTGCAGTTAATAAGCAAACTAAGTCTAAAACAGCTGATTCAGGTAATCCATTAGGCAGAGTTCTTAAAGTAGGACAAGATAACTTTAAGAAAGATATAGATACACTTGAATTACGTTTGGCAGAAGCAATTATGGCTGAACGACCGTCTATAGAAAGAGGTATAAGTGTTGTCAGGATAATTTCAGTGGTTGCTCCATTAGCAGGTTTATTAGGAACAGTTACTGGAATGATCGTAACTTTCCAACAAATTACTTTATATGGAACAGGCGATCCAAAATTAATGGCTGGTGGTATATCTCAAGCCCTAGTTACAACTGTTCTAGGATTATTAGTAGCTATTCCAACGACTCTTCTTCATTCCTTTACTGCATCTTCATCTAAAGGAATTATCAGTATATTAGAGGAACAAAGTACAGGGATACTAGCTGAGCATTCAGAAAGTAGTTAAGTTTTATTTATGTATGAAATAAGTGAAGCATTTGTCTCTATAAGGGACTTTATGGAACAAGGTGGAGATGTCTTGTGGGGCATTGCTATATTAGTTTTATTTATGTGGACTATGATTTTTGAGAGAATTTTTTACTATGCTCAAGGCTATGATGAATATATTTCTGGGTTAGTCCAGAAATGGGAATCTAGAGAAGATAAGACGTCTTGGTATGCCCTACAAATTCGTGAAAAATACATGTCTCAAGCCAAAGTAGAAATCAATAGAAATCTTTCACTTATTCAATGTTGCGTTGCTGTAGCACCATTATTTGGTCTTTTAGGAACTGTAACTGGGATGATAGAGGTTTTTCAAGTTATGGCTTTTAATGGTGGTGGCGATGCTAGATCTATGGCGGGGGGAGTTTCTAAAGCAACCCTCCCAACTATGGCAGGAATGGTCGTTGCACTATCTGGAGTATTTGCAACAATTTATTTAACTAGCGCTAGCGTTAAGAGAGAGCAGATGTTAAATGATGTTATTAAAAGATATTAGGAGATAATTGTGAGAAGAGGTTCAATAGCAAGCGCGGTAAAAGAAGAAGAAAGTGAAATTAATATGACACCCATGTTGGATGTTGTATTTATTATGCTCATTTTCTTTATTGTTACCGCAAACTTTATCAAAGAACCAGGTTTAGAAATTAATAGACCAGATTCTGATACTGCAGAGACTCAAGAGAATGCAGCTATTCTTATCGCTGTAGGGCCAACAGGTGAAGTATGGATGGATGGCAGAAGAATAGATGTAAGACAGGTAAAAGCAAATGTTGTTAAAATGCTTGCCGATAATCCGCAAGGCTCTGTAGTGATTCAAGCTGATGAGAAAGCAGTAGCAGACACAATTATTAAAGTTATGGATGGAGCAAGAGAGGCTGGCGTTTCTGCTATTTCACTTGCATCAGAACCTAAATAATTTCTTAATATGGCTTCGAAAACAGCTAAAAACCAAATACCATTTAAGCCAGATATTTCAGATTCATTATCTTTTTTATCGAAGACTAAATATATTTCAGGTGGTGTTTTAGCAGCTATTGTTGGATTTGGTTTATTTTTCATTATGGTCCTTTTAATATCTCTTGGCGACAGTGGTATAAAAGAGGATAAATCAGTGAAACTTGTAGACATTGTTATGCCAGATAGAGATATTGATACTTTATTACAAGAAGTTGAAAAACCTGATGAGCCAGAAGAACAGCCAGATGATATTGCTCAGCCGGAGGTAGAACTTCAACCCCTCACTGGAGTTGATGTGACTATTGCAAAGCCAAAGGCTAATATTCAGGCTGGAGGATCTTTCTTTAAGGATGGTGAGTATATGCCTTTATTTGCAGTCCAGCCCCAATATCCTAGAAGAGCTCAAGAAAGAGGAACGGAAGGTTATGCAATTATTTCATTTACAATCACAGAACAAGGCACAGCAGAGAACCCAGTTGTTGTAGAGGGCAAGTGTGGGGATGTTAATGACCCTAATGTGGTTATGAGAGATTGCTCTATCTTTAATAACTCTTCAATTAGAGCTTCTGCAAAATTAAAATACAAACCTAAAATTGTTGATGGTAATCCTGTAAAAGTAGACAATGTTTTATATAGATTTAGATATGAGATGCTAGATGAAGATTAAAATAACAAAATTCAAGTTAACTAGATTATGTGTTGCTTTGATTGCAACTTTTATGTTTATACCCATTGAATCATTTGCCCAATCAAATGAATCAAATAAGCCAAAAAAACAAACCACTTATAAAAAAGCAAGAGTGCTTCAAACTGCTACTGCAAAAAAAATCGCAAAAGTTACAGAAGCTCTTGAAAGGGTAAAAATCGTTGAGGTTGAGGATAAGAACAAGGAATCAGAAACGTTTGGCCAGATGATTCCTACAGAAGAACCTGATCCAGATTACTTTACTGCTAAAAAAATTCTTATAGAAATGAGATCTAAAGCTCAAGATATGAAAAGTTATGATAGGTCTATACTTTGGAACTACTGGGGTTATATTTACTATACTGAGGAAGCTGATAAAAAAAATTCAGAAGATGCAGATTACGCTTTGGCAATTGATGCTTATACCAAGGTTATAAATGAGGAAGAAGTAACCTTACCACTTAGAAATGGCACACTTCTAACTTTAGCAACTTTACATTTGATTGAAGAAGACTATCAAAGAGGCATTGAATTAATTCTGATATGGATGGATGAAGTTGAAACAGTAACAGCTCAATCCTGGTCATTATTAGGAACTGCATATTTTCAAGTTGAAGATTATAGAAAATCACGCGATTCATTTATTACTGCTATAGATCTTGCTGAAGTAGAGGGGTATAAACCAAAAGAAAATTGGTATGTCACATTAGCTGCTTCTTATGAAGAGTTAAAGAAAGAACTTGGTGAGAAAGAAACAATATTAAAACAATTAGATATTTATGAAATCTTAGTTAATCTTTACCCAAAGAAACGCTATTTCCTTCAATTAGGGCAAGCTTATGGAGCCCTTGAGAGAGAGAAGGATTATATGGTTACTCTCAACGCTGCCTATATGAGTAATTATCTAGATAAAGAGGGCGAATACTTAACGCTTGCGCAATTATTACTAATGAATGGTAATCCTTACCAGGCTGCTTCTGTGATTGTCAGCGGACAAAAGAAAGAAGTTCTTGTCACTAATGAGAAGACTAAGAAAGAAGAATTAAAGCCAGTAGTTAAAGACTCTGAAAAAAATCTTAAATTACTTGCAGACTCATGGAGAATGGCACAAGAGATAGATAAAGCTATACCGGTATTAGAAAAAGCCGCTAAAATTTCTGAAGAAGGCGAGAACTATATCCTGCTAGGTAATCTCTATTTAGTAGAAGATAAATTAAATGAAGCTGTAGATGCAATCCAAAAGGGCATTAAAAAAGGAAAACTAAAAAAGATATCTCAAGCACATCTAACATTAGGGCAAGCACAATTTGAATTGAAGAATTTTGAAGAAGCTAAAAAACAATTTAGGATGGCGGCGAGAGATAAAGACAAGAAAATCAAGAAAACAGCTAATAACTGGATTAAATACACTGAAAACGAAGAAATTAGAATTAAAAATATACAGTTAAGAAGAGACTATATCCAACAATCATAATTTACTATAGGTCTCTATAGAAAAATCATATTGATTATCATCATTTTTAAAGAAATCTTCTTTTGATTCTAAATTCCATCTTTTGAAATCAATCTTAGGATAGAACACATCGCCTTCAATAGAGCAATTTACCCGAGTCAGCACAAGTTTATTAAAGGTATCAATAGAATCTCTGAATAAATATCCTCCACCTATTATTACAATTTCTGCATGAGTATTTTGTACATTAGCTTCTGCTAGCGCATCATCAAGACTAGGAAATATAGATACCCCCTCTAATGAATTTAACGTTGAAGAAATTACAAAATTTTCTCTATTAGGTAATGGCCTGCCAATTGATTCAAATGTTTTTCTACCCATAACTATTATTTTGCCAGTTGTGTATTCTTTAAAATGAGCTAAATCATCCTTTAGGCTCCATGGCAAATCATTATTAATACCAATTACTTGATTATTAGACATAGCTACGACATGTGAGATTATTAATTGCATTTATCAGATAGCCATTTTTGCTTTGATAGCAGGATGATGTTCATAGTTATCAAGAACAAAATCGTCAACACTAAGAGAATTTAATTCTTCTAGAGATGAGACATCAGGAAATTTTAAGTTTGGTAATTTCATAGGTTTTCTTGTTAATTGCTCTTTAACTTGCTCAATACTATTTTTATAAATATGGGCATCACCAAAAGAATGAGTAAAAGTTCCAGGCTTAAGACCGCATATTTTGGCAAGAATTGAAACTAGCAAAGCATAACTAGCAATATTAAAAGGAACACCTAAGAACATATCAGCACTTCTTTGATACATGTGACAACTTAATGAACCATTCTTTGTAACATAATATTGAGACATAACGTGGCATGGAGGCAATGCCATTTTATCAAGCTCCGATACATTCCATGCACTTAAGATATGCCTTCTTCCAAAAGGATTAGTTTTTATTCCATTAAGTAAAATTTTAATTTGATCAATATCGCCCCAATTCCTCCACTGAACACCATAAACAGGACCAAGAATTTTTTTCACTTCATTATTTTGATAGCCAAGATCTTTTCCTTGATTATCTGCATTATCTGTCCAGATAGTTGAAAACTTCTCCAGATCTTTTAGCTCTTCTCTGTTTTTTCCATATCTTATTTCTGCTAGTCTTCTTTCATCATCGGAACCTTCTAAGAACCATAAAAGTTCTGAAACGACTCCTTTCCAAGCAAGAGATTTAGTTGTTACTGCTGGGAATCCATCATTTAGATCAAATTTTAATTGGTGCCCAAATGAGGATATTGTGCCAGTATTTGTTCTATCTTCTCTCTCTTCTCCATGCTCAAGAATATGTGCAAGTAAATCTAAATATGCTTTCATGCTTTTCGTAAAAAATAAATTAGTAAAAGAAACCCAACAAAGATCATTGGTAAACATAGCAACTGACCCATGCTTAACCATTCTAAAGCAACAAAGCCAAGATGTGCGTCTGGCTGCCTAAAAAACTCAATAAAAAATCTCATTAAGCCATATAAAATTAGAAATGATGCGGAAATGATTCCAATCTTCTTAGTTTTATTATGAATAAAAGATAAGATTAAAAACAAGACAATTCCTTCGAGTAAACTCTCATATAATTGTGATGGATGACGAGGGAGCCCAAATGGATCAGTTGGGAAGATAAAACCCCAATCTCCTGAAGTTGCTCGACCATATAACTCTCCATTTAAAAAATTACCTATCCTCACCAAGCCTAATCCAATAGGCATAGCTAATGTAATAGCATCTGTAAGCCTAAAGAAATTGATTTTTAGTTTATTAGAGAAAACTATAGAGCTTAAAATAACACCAGCAAGACCGCCATGAAAACTCAGACCACCTTCCCATATAAAGAATAATGAAAGAGGATTATTCATCAGTTGATCACTGCCATAAAAGACCATATAACCAACTCTACCTCCAAACATTGCACCAAAAATTAAGCCATAAAGAAAAACTAGATCATTAATTTGGTCAGTTGATAATCCTAATTCTTTTGGAATAGGGTGGGATTTAAGAAATAAATAAATAAAGTATGCTGAGAGAACCCAAGTAACCGCATAGTATTGGATATTTAACGGCCCCAAAGATATTAAGCTTGGATTGTTAAAAAAATCTGAAAGCTCAATAATCATAATGCTAGCATATACAATGCACCAACCATAAGGAATACAGAAAATAGAATTTTTAATGTCGTATCACTAAGCATATGTGTAATCCTCACACCAATATTTGCTGAAAAGACACTAGTAACAGCAATACCCAAGACAGCAGGTATATAGATATACCCAATAGACATTTCAGGTAAGTTTATTTTGTTGACGCCTGTAAAAAGATATCCTAAAGATCCAAATAGTGCTATTGGAACTCCGCATGCGGCTGAAGTGCCTATACATAATTTCATTTCATACCCAAAAGTTCTAAGATATGGAACAGAAAAACTTCCTCCGCCGATACCTACTATTGCTGATGCAGCTCCAATTCCACTTCCAGATAAAATAGATAAAAGATAATTTTCATTATTCTTATATTCTTTAAGCTCATGATTAATTATTAATTGAATAGCCAAGACTAATAAGAATATTCCGACAATAGACCTTAAAGTATTTCCAGAAATATTATCGGCGATAACAGCGCCTGCAATAGCACCCATAAAAATACCTATCGCTAATGGGTAGAAGGCCTTCCAGATAATTCCTTTTTTACTGTTGTGAGAGTAGGCCGAAGCAAGTCCAGTAAAAAATATACTTGCTAAAGAAGTACCAATAGCTAGATGAGCAATTATATTTTCATCAAATTCTAGATATGAAAATATAGCGATTAAGGCTGGAACAATTATTACCCCTCCACCAATCCCAAACATACCTGCCAAAGTTCCTGCAAAGATTCCTACTAAAAGAAAAACTAATATCTCTATGCCCATTTACAAATACCTCTTTATAGAAGCCATACAAAATTCATTGAGGACTGATCGGTACACCTCTTTTTTAAATTCGACTATCGCTGAGAGAGGATACCAGTAAGAGCACCAAATAAACTCATCAAACTCTGGATTAATATCAATAGTAAAATCAATCTTAGTCTCTTTTATTAATTCAAACATAAACCATTTTTGTTTTTGACCTTTAAATCTATTATTAAAGAAATTTTTTTTTATAGTTCCTTCAGGTAGATCATATTTATACCATTTATCAGATATTGCAATTTCTTTGATTTCACTACTTTTAATTCCAACTTCTTCATAAAGCTCTCTTATTGCTGCATCTCTCGGTTCTTCATTATGATCAATCCCACCTTGAGGGAATTGCCAATTATTAGAGTTTTTTCTTTTGCAAAGTAATAATTTACCCTTATGATTAATCACTATAAGACCTACGTTCAATCTATATCCTGGTTCTTTAATCATAGTAAGGTAAAGTTTATATGAATGATAAATTAATAATATTTGATCTAGATAATACCATTCTTAATGGAGATTCTGATTATTCATGGATTAAATTTATGATTGATTCAGGCAATGTTAATTATGAGGAATATTCAAAGAAGAATGATTATTTTTATGAACAATATTACCTTGGAAAATTAGATTACCATGAATGGGCATTATTTGTTTTATCAACATTTAATGGTAAAACCCCAGACGAGCTTGAGAAGCTTTTAGTAGAATTTTTAAACTCTATTATTGAGCCTATGATCAATATATATGCATTAAGACTTCTTCATGAACATTCTCATGAAAATGATTTTATGCTCTTAGCTTCTGCCACTAACTCAATAATTGTAAAGCCTATTGCAGAAAGACTTGGCTTTAAAAACATAATAGCTACTGAGGTTGAAATTATAGACGGTAAATATACTGGTAATATCGTTGGTGAATCTGCTTTAGGATATGGGAAGCTTAATAAAGTAAAAGAATGGATGAATAAGCATGGATTTAGAAACTTTGAAAATACTACTTTTTATTCAGATTCAATTAATGATTTACCACTCCTTTCAGCTGTTTCAAATCCAATTGGTGTAAACCCTGACGAACAATTAAGAGCAATATGCTGGGAATCAGACTGGGAGATAATAGAGCTCCCGATTCATTAGAATTCCTCCATAGAAGGGCAGCTACACATCAAGTTTTTATCACCATACACATTATTAACTCTGCCTATAGGTGGCCAGAATTTTTTTTCTTTTAAGATCTCTAATGGATAAGCAGCTCTTGACCTTGTATAGCTATGATCCCATTCATCTTTAGACACCTCTTCCGCAGTGTGTGGAGCATTTTTTAGCATATTATCTGTGATATCAAGATCACCATTTTCAATATCCTGAATTTCTTTTTTAATATTGATCATTGCATCACAGAAACGATCAATTTCATCTTTTGATTCACTTTCAGTTGGCTCAATCATTAAAGTGCCAGCTACTGGCCAAGACATTGTTGGCGCATGGAATCCATAATCAATAAGCCTTTTAGCAATATCTTCTACTTCAATATTTGCAGAGTCTTTAAAAGGCCTAACATCAACAATACATTCATGAGCAACAAGACCATTCTGACCTTTATAAAGGATTTTATAATGATCTCCTAATCTATGTGCAACATAATTAGCATTAAGTATTGCTATCTCTGTAGCTTTTTTTAGGCCTTTTGACCCCATCATTTTAATGTACATCCAGCTTATAGGTAGAATGCTTGCGCTGCCATAATTTGAACCTGAGACAGGCCCAACATTATTATTAGGATTCCCATGAAACCCTGGAATAAAACTTTTTAGCTTATCTACAACCCCAATTGGCCCAATACCTGGACCACCCCCACCATGTGGGATGCAAAAAGTTTTGTGAAGGTTTAAGTGAGATACATCACCACCAAATGCACCTGGATAACATATTCCCACCATTGCATTAAGGTTAGCTCCATCTATATAAACCAAACCACCTGCAGCATGAACAATATTACAAACTTCAATGACTGTAGATTCAAATACTCCGTGAGTAGAGGGATAAGTGATCATTATTGCTGATAAGTTTTCTTTATGTAATTTAATTTTTTCTTTGAGGTCTTTGATAGAAATGTTTCCCTCTTTATTACATTCAATCGGAACAACTTTGAATCCAACCATTTGAGCTGATGCAGGATTGGTTCCATGAGCTGATCTTGGAATGAGGCATATATTTCTTTGGTTATCTCCGTTTTGTTTGTGATAGGCATCTATTGCTAGCAGACCAGCATATTCACCTTGAGATCCAGCATTTGGTTGTAACGAGATCACAGAATAGCCAGTAATAACTTCTAGCATTTGTTCAAGTTCATTAATTAGTTTTAAATAGCCTTGTATCTGATTAGTTGGAGCCAAAGGATGAATAGCTGAGAATTCAGGCCAACTTATAGGCTCCATTTCTGAAGCTGAATTAAGTTTCATTGTGCATGAGCCAAGAGGAATCATAGAGGTATTTAGTGCAATATCTTTATTGCATAACTTTTTAATGTATCTCATCAATTCTGTTTCAGAATAGTAACTATTAAATATACTATGAGTTAAATAATCAGAAGTTCTCCTAACATCCTTAGAGATACAGGATAAAGTTTCATTAGGCGCTATTAATTCGTTTTCTTCACAAAAGATCTCTATTATTTCTTTAAGATCTTCGAAAGATACAGACTCATCCATTGAAATACCTAAGGAAGTTTCATCAATGATTCTTAAATTTATTTTTTTAATCTTAGCTCTTTTTATGAAGTCTTTAGTTTTATCGCCTGAGTGGATAACGAGTGTGTCAAAAAATGATGAGGAATGTATTTCTATTCCATTTTTTTCAAGCATTACTTTTAAAGTAACAGCATATTTATGCACTCTTAAAGCTATAGATTTAAGACCTCCAGGACCATGATACACAGCATAAAATCCTGCCATAATCGCCAAGAGAGCTTGAGAGGTACAGATATTACTAGTAGCCTTTTCTCTTCTAATATGCTGCTCTCTTGTTTGGAGAGCAAGCCTGTATGCTGTTTTACCATGCACATCTATTGAAGCTCCAACAATTCTTCCTGGTAAAGACCTTTTGTATGATTCTTTTGTCGCTATAAAGGCTGCATGAGGACCGCCAAAACCTAAAGGTATACCAAATCTTTGTGAAGATCCTATAACAATATCAGCATCATAATCACCTGGAGGGGTAATTAAAGTTAAAGCAAGTAAATCTGTTGCAAAAACCGCTAAAGCCTTTTTTTTATGAAGACCGTCTACAAGATATGAATAATTATTAATAACACCATTAGTATCAGGATATTGTAAAAATGCACCAAAACACTCTTGATCAAGCATATTTTTAGGCGCTAATACTTTTATTTGTATATCAAGAGGCTTAGCCCTTGTTTCAATAATATGTAAAGTTTGAGAAAAACAATTCTCATCTACTAAAAATACATCCGATTTAGATTTACTAAGTCTTTTTGCTAAAGTCATTGCCTCTGCAGCAGCTGTGGGTTCATCTAGTAAAGAGGCGTTGGCAATTTCCATTCCAGTCAGATCAGCAACCATTGTTTGATAATTTATTAAAGCCTCGAGCCTTCCTTGGGCAATTTCTGGTTGATATGGAGTATAAGATGTATACCAACTCGGATTTTCAAATACATTTTTTTGAATAGAGGGGGGTGTTATGGAGTTGTAAAAGCCTTGCCCAATATAGGACTTAAAAAGGCGGTTTTCCTTACTAATTCTTTTTATATGTCTCAAGGCAGCCTCTTCTGAAAGACCGTCATCAATTTTAAGATCTTTATTGCTATAAATACTCTCTGGGACAATTGATTGAATAAAATTATCCATTGAGTTAAAACCTAGATCATCAAGCATTTTTAAGGATCTTTCTTCCGATATGCCTATATGTCTTCTAGCAAAAGAATCATAATTTTTGGCTAGTGCCTCAGTTTGATAAGTTTTTTTTGACATTATCTAACATCACCCAAGAATTGGAATATAAGGAATAGATTATTCCTCGCAAATATCACCGTACTGCTCGGGTGAAAGCAATTCATTTATTTCTTCAGAATCACTAGGCTGAAGTTTATAAAACCATCCCTCATGATAAGGGGATTCATTAATAATCTCAGGATTATCCAACAAGACTTCATTTACTTCTATAATTTCACCAGAAATAGGAGAGTAAACATCCGATGCAGCTTTAACAGATTCAACTATAGCAACTTCATCTTCTGCACTCATCTGAGCACCTATCTCAGGCAGTTCAACAAAGACAATATCACCTAAAAGATCTTGTGCATGATCCGATATTCCTATTGTTGCTGAGCCGTCTGCTTCAACTCTGACCCATTCATGCGATTTTTTGAACCTTAGATCACCAGGTATTTCATTCATAGCCTCATTTTACCTTTTCTAATAAATGGTAGGGAGATTATTTCAATATTAAATTCTTTATTCCTTATTAGAACCTTCCCCTTATTGTTATGACCTTTATCTAATCTTGCCATACCAATACTATATCCTAATGTCGGCGAGAAAGTCCCACTCAAAATTTTACCAGCCCCATTCTCATGACTAATTACTTGACCAGATCTAAGGATGCCTCTCTCTTTTAGAATAACCCCCTTTAATTCTTTAGATATATTTTTATCAATTAATGATAAAGCTTTTTTGCCTATGAAATCTCTATCAGAATCATTAAAGTCAATTGTCCATGACAGATTTGATTCATAAGGGTTATTTGTTTGATCCATATCAACACCATAAAGATTTAATCCAGCTTCGAGTCTAAGAGTATCTCTTGCACCAAGACCAATTGGTGAAGCACCAACATCAATTAGCTTTTCCCAAAATGAAACGACTTCAGAGTTATTCAATATAATCTCAAAACCTTCTTCACCGGTATATCCAGTCTTTGCAATCATTACAGATGCATCAAATTTGATATCAAAATTAGATAGATTATTAATATCGTTATAACCAATTTTATTCAATATCTTAATGGATTCAGGCCCTTGAACCGCAATAATAGAAACATCTTCATTAAGGCAGACGCCAACATCAAATTTAGTTGATTGCTTAATAAACCATTCATGATTTTGAGCAGAGGTAGCACAATTAGAGATTATTCTAAAATTATTACCCATGTTATAAACAATCAAGTCATCTAAAATATTTCCAGACTTGTCCAACAATGGACTATATAAACCTTTTTGGTAATTAATAATTTTACTTATATCATTGGGCAATAGTTTTCTAAGAAATGCTTTTTGTTCAGAGCCAGAAAGATCAAAAACTGTCATGTGAGAGACATCAAAAATTCCAGCGCTAGATCTTACAATATTATGTTCATTAATTTGAGATCCATAATTTATTGGCATATTCCAACCACTAAAATCTACCATCTTTGCATTATGCTCAATGTGTTTTTTATGCAATCTAGTTTTATTTATCGCCATCTAATTTTTTATTTAAAAAATATACCAAAATAAAACTGAGTAGGACTAGCAATAAACTTGGATTTGCAGCTAACTCCCACTGACCCTCACTAGTAAAGTTATAAATTTTAGAAGAAAGAGTTTCAAAACCAACTGGCCTTAAAATTAAGGTTGCAGGCTGCTCTTTTACAACTTCAATAAATACCACTAAAAATGCTACGAATAAAGCAGGTTTTAATGCTGGAAAATAAAGAGACCTAAAAGCCTTCAAAGGATTATTAGGAAGCGTATTTATAGCTTTGATATTTGATTCAGATATATTCTTAGATGCAGAAAGAAGGTATTGAAATGCCGGAGTAATAAATCTAATCGATAGAGCTATTATTAATCCAAGTATTCCTAAAGATGTTATTGAAATACCAAAAATTTCATTGATAACTATTAATAGACCAACAGCTATAACTGAACCAGGCATTGCATATCCCATTGAAGAGGCCGAAATAAAACCCTTCATCTTACTAGAGCCTATATATGCAAGTGACAAAGCTAAAGCAATAAAACAAATAATCAAAGCTGAAATTAATCCTAGGAAGCCAGAATTTAAGAATAAAGTAATATTCTTACTTGAAAAAAAAGTAATACCTAAATCACTCCAAATTATTAACTGAATTAGCGGAAACACAAAAGATATCAATAGCAGAAATAAGCATAGAAATGAGCATAAAAAACCTGTTGATGTTCTTAAGGATATTTTTTCAAAGATGTCATTTGATATAGATCCAATTTTTCTTGAGTCAGTTAAATTCTTACTTAACAACACCAATAGCATAACAAATATAAATAAAATACCTGCTAGCCTTGCTCCACTATAATAATCTTGATATCCAAACCAAGCGTTATAAATCGCTACAGTAAAAGTTTCAATTCTAAGGGTAGAAACTCCACCAAAATCAGCAAGCGTTTCAAGCATAGCTAAAATCATACCGGCAATAATAGAAGGCTTTAATGAAGGCAATAAGATAGTTTTTATAACTGTTATATCTGACTTTCCTAGAGTCTTAGCAGCTTTAAAGATAGGAATTCCTGTATGCCTAATTTGAGCTTTCATTAGAAGAAAGATATATGGATAGAGCGAGAGAGACATTATTAAAGATGCTCCTAGGATATTTCTTATAGAAGGCAGAATGATGTTAAATTCTCTTAGCCAGGTTGCTATTGGCCCTGAATATTCAAGCCCTCCAACAAAGATAAAAGCATAAATATATGCCGGGAAAACCAGCGGTAGACTTAGGGACCAGCTAAAAAATCTATGACCAGGAAATTTATATAAGCTTGTTAACAATGCAAAAGGTGCAGCTATTATAAATGTAAAAAATCCCACCAATATGGTTAATGATATTGTATTAATTAATAATCTTAATATGAGACTAGAAGTAAGAAAGATATCAGAAACTTCTTGAAAAAAAGCTAAAATAAGAAAAGTTATGAAAAATAAAAGGGAAGCGACTATCCAAGGAATTGATAAATATTTCCAAATTTTTAAATGCTCCATATCAGTCTGATTTTGGTTTTTCTATAGATTTGGTTGTTTTAGCGCCAAGTTTTTTTAGCTTTTCTATTTGAGATAATAAATTACCATTCCCAGATGTAAGCTTTGCTTGAGCAGTATTAAATGATTTTTTAGCTTTATCTATATGATCCCCAACATCTACTAGGTCTGAGTTAAAACCATTGAATTTGTCATAAATCATTCCCGCTCTTTCTACTATCTTTATTGCATTCTCATTAGCTTTATCCATTCTCCATAATGTATAAGTTATTCTCAGGGCTCCTATTAGGTTTAAAGGACTAGTGAAAGCGATTTGATTGTATTGGGCTTCTTTTTGTATGTCCCACTCGCTACTTATTGCTGCCGAAAGGGCTGATTCGATTGGAATAAAAATGAAAGTAAACTCAGGCGTTTCTATTCCTTCAATATTAGAATACTTACCTTTGAGCTCTTTCATATGATTTTTTAATGAGGTTATGTGATCTTTCAGATTCTTAGCCATAGTTTCTTCATCCTCAGAATTAACAAAACGCTCATAAGCAGAAAGCGAGACTTTAGAATCAACAATAATATTTTTATTTTCAGGAAGATAAATAATTGCATCAGGAATTAATGTATCACCGTCTTTTGATTTAAATCCCTTTTGAAGATCATAATGCTCTCCTTCAATCAGGCCAGAATTTTCTAAAGTTTTCTTTAATACTTCTTCACCCCATAAACCCTGAGTCTTAGAATCACCTTTTAACGCCTTTGTTAGGTTTTGAGCATCTTCTTGCATAGTTTGAGTAGCATCTAAAAGATCATCCATATGTGCTTTTAAGGTCACTCTAGTTTCAGTTGCTTCTTTATTTTGTTTTTCAATTTGATTTTTAAGCAAATCTAACTCGCGCTGAAATTTTTCAGTAAAAGGAGTTAAAGTTTTATTAAGTTCATTGATATTTGAATCAGATAAAGACTTACCTTTTTTTAAAAGCATCTCATTTGCATAGTTTTCTAAAAAACTGAGTTGCTGTTTTTGTTTTTCTTCTTCAGATTTTGAAAGAAATCCCCACAAAAAATATGAGAGACAGCCAATCATTAAAATCAACAAGATTACTAAGATTATTAATGTTGCTACCACTCGTAAATTTTTCCTATAAAATACATCTATATTATGCACGAAGTTATCCTTTCTCAATACAAAAGTCTTAAGAATGAAGATCTTAAGATTGATTTAACTAGAGGTAAGCCTAGCTCTTCTCAATTAGATCTCTCAAATGATTTATTAAGCATAGATATTGAAACTCATACAGAAAGTGGAGCTGACATTAGGAACTATGGCGAACCTTTTGGTATCAATGAGGCAAGAAAATTAGGAGCTGAATTGCTTGAAGCTCCGATAGAAAATACCATAGCAGCTGAACAATCAAGTTTGTTATTGAGTTATCAGTATCTTCTAGCTAATTACCTTTATGGTTTAAATAACAAGCCTTGGAAAGAAATAGAAAAACCTAAATTTATTTGTCCAACCCCTGGGTTTGATAGGCATTTTAGGATGTTAGATGAACTTGGCATTGAAATGTTATCAGTCCCTTTAATTGGCGATGGAGTTGATCTAGATACCTTAAAAGACGTTTTGTCTCAAAATCAAAATGTTGTTGGAATAATTTGTGTTCCAAGACATTCAAATCCTTCAGGTGATATTTATTCTGATAAGAATATTTTAAGCATATTTGAAATCTGCTCTAAATATTCAAGTGATTTAGTATTTTTATTTGACAATGCATACCTTATTCATGATTTGCCTAATGCTCCTGAGCAATCCTCAATATGGTCATTAGCTGATAAGGCAAATGTAAAAGATCAGACAGTAGTCCTGACATCTTTCTCAAAGGTCACATTTGGAGGAGGCGGCCTTGCATTTTGTGCAGCTGGAGATAAATCTTTATTTTTATTAAAAGAAATTAGAACATCAATGGTCATATGCCCAGATAAAGTTAATCAAATGCGTCATGTAAATTTTTTTAAAAATAAAGAAAATATTATTGCTCATATGAAAAAACATGCTGAAATTATTGAGCCAAAATTTAAATTAACATCAACTCTACTTAAGAATATTCCATCAGAATGTGGTAACTTTTCAAATCCAACTGGTGGGTACTTCATTACTTATAAAACTACAAAACCTATAGCAACCAAAGTAGTTGAATTATGCAAGAATGCTGGAGTTCTAATAACGCCTGCTGGAGCTACATTTCCATATGGATATGATCCTAATGATAGCTTTATACGTATTGCACCAACATTTGTAGAAGCCGAAGAATTACAAAAAGCTATAGAGGTATTTGCTACCTCAGTTCAGCTAGCGCATTTTGATATAGAAATTTAATTTTTAGCTCTAGAGGCTGGTACGTGATTGCCATTTTCAAAATGAGAGAATATGGTAGAGATATCTGGATGATTTGCAGGTTTATTTAGATTTTCTAATAAAAGATTTTGCTCAGAAACATAAGCAATGTAAAAGATCTCTTTATTTTCTGCTAATACATGATAAAAAGGTTGGTCTTTAGAGGGGCGCATTGTTTCAGGAATAGCTTGATACCATTCTTCTGTATTGTTGAACTCAGGATCTAAGTCAAAAATAACTCCTCTAAAATCAAGAAATTTATGCTTAATTACGTTCCCAATTGAAAACTTTGCTTCTATTAATTCTTTCATTATTTATATAATATATTGCTATAGTAAAAAGAGAAATATTATGAATCAAGATATTTTAGTTGTTTCATCAAATGACATTGAAGGTAAGCCTATTCAAGAATACTTAGGATTAGCTGCAGGAAGTATTGTTAAATCAAGAAATGTTGGTAGTGATATTTTTGCTGGTCTTAAAAGTATAGTTGGAGGCGAGTTAGTGGGTTATTCTAAGTTGCTTCAAAGGGCAAGAGATGATGCTTATGCAAGAATGATAGAAGATGCAAAATCTAAAGGTGCAAATGCGATCATTGCCTTTAGGTTCCAAACATCCACTATCGCTAAAGGAGCCTCTGAAGTTGTGGCATATGGAACAGCCGTAAGAATTTAAAAAATAATCATTAATTATTACAAAGAAGGGTATTACCAATGAATAAAACTGAGAAAACTGCTTTTAGGGAAGCAATAATAATTGTAGTTATGGGTTGTGTTATTAATTTTCCACTTCAGACTTTTTTATTATGGTTAACTATAGATCAATGGTCATGGACAAACACAATTATGATTTCTCTTTTTACTCAAGCAATATTAACTTTTGTAGCACTCCTTAGAGTTTATTCAATTCGTATGAGATTCCAAAGAGGTAAATTTTAAAAACTATTACAATGCTCTTAAGGCATCAGTAATATTTTGTCTTGCTGCTCTTAATGCAGGCAAAAACCCACCAAGGAATCCAACTATTAATGCAAGAATAAGCCCTTGAATAATGATCTCACCAGTAACAGCAAAGTCAAAAGAGGTTTGACTAAAAGTACCACCAGCAAGTGTTGATACTGTATATCCATTAAATACTAGGTAAGCTAAAGTTGCTCCTAGCAAACCTCCAGAAAGAGCTAAAATCATTGATTCAATCATTAATGCAGCTAAGATAGAGCTTCCTCTAAAACCAACCGCTCTCAAAGTCCCAATTTCAACCAATCTTGTAGAAACTGCGCTATACATAGAGTTAAGAGCTGCAAAGATAGATCCAATGGCCATAATGACAGCAACGAGATACCCAAAAGAATTAATTATTCCGGATACACCCGATGCTTGATTAGTATAATAATCTAGCTCATTTTCAACTTTAACTTCTAATCTTGGATCATTTTCAGCATAAATTGCAAAAGTATCAAAGCTAGATGTTGATTCAAGCCTAGCTATTGCATTTGATGTAGTTGCGCCGCGTTGGAATGCAGATTGAGCAACTTTTACGTCACCCCAAATCTCTGATTCATGAATGTCTCCATCAGAACTAAAAACACCAACGATAGTCCATGTGCTATTTCTAAAAACTACTTCGTCACCTAATTCAACACCTTGATACTGATCGTAGGCACCTTTCCCAACAATTAGTTCAGCTTTACCTGGCTCAAAATTTCTTCCTTTTATTATCTTAGTTTCAGGTCTTATAGCAAAACCCATTGCATCAACACCTCTTAATGGAAGATTTGAAGTATCTTCAGCGCCTTTTTTCATAAGATCAACAACAGTATAAACTTCAAAGGAAATCATAGGTTTTTCATCAAACTGTCTCAATCCTGGTGCATTTGATAAAACATTAGCTTCCTCAATAGAGATAACACTACTTAATTCAGAATTAGAACCTGATCTTAAAATAATAGCTCTATCATCCTCTCCAGTTCCCTTTACTGTAGATTCTAATCCGCTAGCCATTGCTAAGAGGGATACCATGACAGCAACAGAGCCTGCAATTCCTATTATTACCACCAACGAGGATCCAAAACGTTGACTTATAGATAGTAAGTTCATATTTGTGACCGCCAATACTTGCCTAAACCATTTCATTTTCTAGTCCTTTCTAAGAGCATCTACTACCTTTAACCTCATAGCACCAAGCGCTGGAGGAAATCCAGATATAAATGCAGTAATTATAGCTATTCCAATTCCTGAAATTATTACAGAAGAGTCCAATGATATTTCTCCTAACGACACAGAAATTAATTCTGAAAGCCCTGGCATTAATAAAGCAGTAATACCAAGTCCTAATATTGCGCCTATAAGACATAAGACCATCGATTCTATTAAAACTAATATCAGCATTGTCATGTCTGAAAAACCAATTGTTTTAAATACAGCTAACTCAGATGTTCTTTCTCTTATAGATTGACTCATAGTATTTCCCGTCACCAAGAGAATGGTAAAGAAAACAGCTGCAAGAATAGAGTTCATTATTAAACCAATATCACCAATTTGGCTTGCAAACATTTGTTGATAAGCTTTTTCAGTATATGTTTTTGTTTCATCCATTGAATTAGCAAACATTGCATCAATCTCTTGTGCAACTCTTGGACCCGCATCTTTACTATCTAGCTTGACAATAAAGTTACCGACAGTACCCTTGGTATAGCTCTCTCTTGCTTCATCAAAATATTGATAATTCATAAATACCTGCTCTTCATTTCCAGGATTTTCTATGTCAGTGAAAATTCCAACTAAATCAAATTCCCATAGGTTAGATCCATTGCTCATAAAGTAAATATCACCAATAACAGGAATACGATCTCCAATTTTCCAATTAAATCTTTCAGCTAATTTTTTTCCTGCAATCATTCCAGTTTTCGTAGCAATGAAAGCTTCTTTTTGTTCACTACTAATATTGAATTCCTGATATATATCTAAAAAATCTTTAGGCGGGACGGGCCATTTTGGAAAAAAATTAGCTCTATCAATATAAGTCCCACCAAACCAGTCTTGGTGAGCAACTATATCAACATTTTCAATGCTTTTTATTCTTTGCAAATAAGATATTGGCATTGAATCGATTATTGAATACTTAGAGGCAACTACTAATCTATCATCACCAGATAGCTCAATATCTTCGGTAAAGACTACGGCAACAGATCGCAGCAAGCCGAATAATAAAAAAGCAATTACAAGAGATGAGATTGTTAAACCTGTTCGCCATCTTTTTCTATTTAAGGCAGCAAGAATAATAATCCAATATTTCATATCTATCCTTTTGCTAAAGCATCTACAACTTTTAATTTGTATGCTTGATATGCTGGAAGTATGCCAGCTAATGATGCCATGAGGACACCAATTAGAATTCCTCTTAAAACTTGAAAGATATCAAAAACTATTAATCCACCAGTCAGACCTCCGCTAGCCTGATCTATAAGAGGCACTGTCATTACTGTAAATCCAAGGCCAAATGCAGCACCGATTAAAATAATAAAATTACTTTCAAGAAGAATTGAAATGAATATCTGTATATCTTTATAGCCTAGACTTTTAAGTATTGCTATATCACTTGTCCTTTCTCTTACAGATTGACTCATAGTATTTGCAGTTACCAAAAGCAATGTAAAAAATACGGCTGAAATAATTGAAGTGATGATAAGTTTTATATTTCCAATATCAGATAACATTTTTTGAGATAAAGTTATCTCATTACCAGTAAAGGTTGCATAAGCTGAGTTTTTAAAATTATTATCAATAATATTACTTATTTGGTCAGCTTTTGTAGGGTCATCTAAATTAAAAATAATCATAGAGACAGTTCCTTTATTGTTGGCTCTTGCTTCCTCAACATATTCATGCCTTACCATAATGCCAAGCTCATCGGCAGCAGGGCTTGTTGTATATATTCCTTCTACATAAAACTCCCATACATTAGTCCCATCGTTTTTTGCAGAAAAAGTAGGTATCGATATAAGATCTCCTGTTTTCCAGCCTTTTATATCAGCAGCCGCTTTGCCAACTAGAGCACCTGTCCTATTTGAAAAGAAAGCTTCTTTTTCATCTGCAGATGCTTTGAATCTATCCATTACTTCAAAATAATCATCACTGATAGCAAAGATGGGAATATTTTCCATCATTGAATTTATATCCATTGAAAGCATATCAATCCAGGCTATATCAGTAACACTATCAATAGACTCTAAATAATTAATATGTGATTGTGGTATTCTGCCAAACATCATGTCATGTTTTGGCATCATAATCATACGTTCTGCATTAATTTCACCAACAGCACCATTAAATAATGGATCAGCAGAATGTAGTAGCCCATATAGAAAAAAGGCAACTATGACTGAAAAAGTTGTTAGAAGGCTTCTAACTTTTTTTCTAAAAACTCCTGCTTTAACTAGGATCCAATACACAATTAAGCTATTAGTTTACCTTTATCAAGATGGAGAGATCTTTTTGCAGATTCTGCTGCAGCAGGATCATGCGTAACCATAAGTATAGTTTTTCCATGATCTTCATTTAGACTCTTTAAAAGGTTAAGGATTTCTGTTGCGGTATCTCGATCTAAATCTCCTGTCGGCTCATCACATACCAATATATCAGGATCAGAAACCAAGGCTCGGGCAATTGCTACCCTTTGCTGTTGGCCACCTGAGAGCTCATTTGGTTTATGGCTAGCTCTATCAGATAAACCCACAATACTTAGAGCTGTTTCAACATGTTTTTTTCTTTGCGAGCTTGATAATTTTGTTAGAAGCAAAGGTAGCTCTATGTTTTTTTGTGCAGAAAGCACAGGAAGCAAATTATAGAATTGAAAAATAAAACCTACATTACTTGCACGCCAGTTGCTCAGTTGTCTTGAATTCATTTTATCAATCCTTTCTCCATTTATTGATACAGAACCATTAGAAGGTGTATCAAGTCCACCTATGAGATTCAATAGAGTAGATTTGCCTGAACCTGAAGGGCCCATTAAAGCTAAATAGTCTTGTTTAGGTATTTCTAGATTTAAATTATCCAGTACAACAAGAGTTTCGCCACCTCTTTTATATTCCTTCGAAAGATTTTTAACGTCTACCAATATTTCTGACATATGACTCCTTACTTAATTACTACCTCTTGGCCATCTTGCAATCCATTATTTGAATTAACAACAACACTATCTCCATTTTTTATGCCATTTATTATTCTTGCATAATTAGCAGAGGTACTTTCAACCTGAACTTTAGTTTTGACTATAATTCCATTTTTAATTAAAAAGACAAAAGAAGAAGCACCTTCTTTTATTACCGATGTTGACGGGACAATTACTCCTTTAAGAACAACTGATTTTGTATTAGGTTGCTCTTTTAGAAATGAAACTTTTGCACCCATGTCAGGCAAAACCCTTTGATCTTTTTCTAATAATCCTATTCTAACTTTGACTGTTGCTTTATTCCTATCTGCAGTAGGAATAATAGCTATTACTTCAGAATTAATATCCCATTCAGGATAAGCATTTAGATTTGTTATAGCTGGCTGACCAGGTTGAACCCTATTTATATAAGATTCATTAACATCAACCTCAACCTCTAAAGAATCCATATCAACAATAGTTCCTATTCCTGTCCTTGTAAAACCACCACCTGCTGAAACAGGAGAAATCATTTCACCTGGTTGAGCAGCTTTATTGATAACAACTCCTGAAAATGGAGCGCGTATCTTCATATCTGAAACTATTTGTTTACTTATGTCTAATCTTGCTTTCAATCCATCTAATTGAGATTCAGCAGCATCAAGAGAGGCTTGGCTTGCAAGATTATCTTTTCTAAGTTCGAGGGTTCTATTAAAAACTCTTCTAGCTTCCTGTAGTTGAGTTTCTGCGAACTTAAGCTCTGCTTGCACTGTGCTGTCATCTAATTGAGCAAGGATTTGATCTTTTTCTACAAACATCCCTTCTTCTATATAAACCTCTAAAACTTTACCAGTTATTTTTGAAGAAACAGTTGCCTGCATTCTAGCTGTAACATAACCAGAAGCATCTAGAACACTTGATGTTGAATTATTTGATTGATTTGCCGATTTAGCTTTATATGCATCAACTTCAATAATCTCATCTTGGGATAAAAATCCAAGTTGGGTGAGGACAAGAAAAAGTATAATAATTGAAACAAGAACAAAACCTAACCTTTTTATAAATGAACTTTCAGGCTCATTATCCTCTGATCTATCTATTTTAAGATCATTTAAAAGGTCTTTTTTTTCATTCATGGGTTTCTCCCTTGGAGTAATTCTACACTAAGGAGCTAAAATATCACTTTTTTAGCTATAGGCTTTTATTCTTATCTAGATTCCATTCAGGAGGACCAAATACTGATTTTAATCTTTCATTAAAATTTGATGACCTGTTAAAGTCTTTAACTATTTGTAGCCAATTCATAAAGGTTATTTTTACAGGATTGAATGTTTTAACATTATTAGTTATCCCAAATATAACTTTAGAATCTTCTTTAGCAAAAGTTCCAAACAACCTATCCCATATGATAAACATATTGCCATAATTTTTATCAATATATTCAGGATTGGAACCATGATGGACTCTATGCGATGAAGGAGTAACAAAAATATACTCAAGTGGACCTAATGTTTTAATTACTTGAGTATGCCCAGTTACTCCCCACATGGTAGCAGCAACACCAGCCAGAGCAGTTATAAAAGGATCAAATCCTATAATTGGAAGAATAAAGAAAAATGGCACTTTAGTTATTGGGCCAAACCAAGCCTGGCGAAGGGCTACAGTAAAATTCATCTCTTCGCTTGAATGATGATTCATATGAACAGCCCACATAAATCTAACCCTATGTGAGAATCTGTGGTACCAATAATATACAAAATCTATACTTATAAATGTAAGTACCCAGACAGCTATACTTGGCATCAGATCATTGATAGTTATTATTCTGAAATCATATAAATAAAAGTAAAAAAATAAAATCCCACCCTTTGTAGCAATATTGACAAAAATATTTCCTGCCAAAAGACCAAATCCTGCCATGCTGTCATTTAATTTATATAAAGATAGATTATGAATTTTTGAATAAATAGTTTCAGCAATAATCATACTTAATATGATTGGGAAACCGTATGCATATAAATCAATATCAGTCATAACTCTAGTATTTTAAACTTTGAAATACAAAATATACATAGGGGATAATTTGAAAGATTGCCCATATCATAACTGCAGTTTCAACTTCAAAAATTAAATGAAATAATAAAGCTGAAAGTAAAGAGAATATGGACATACGAGTAAAGAATTTTTTAAAAAAAACAAGGTAGCTGTCTATTGGAAATTTTTTTCTTTTCTCTTCGCTCATAGTGTTATAGCCTGCAAGCAGATAACGAGCATTATTTTTATTAATTAAAAATCCTATTGCTAAATAAAGCACGGCAACAAAGATAACAGTTAAAAAAAACACAATCATTCTAGTTTATCTTAAACTTATTAAGTTTAATCTTCTTCAGATCTCCTTTATCTATTTATGAGGTGTTACTAAAAACTTAGTCCCTGTGGCTTGTTTGCCATAGCTTTGTATTGCTTCAGGCTGAAGCATTTCTTCAAAGGAAACCTCTTGAGTATAGTAACTAGCAAAAGTTGTATTAATTTCTTTAGCAACCCTTTCTCGCATAGCCATAAATCTTTCCATTCCAATCTTTCCAATCATAGGCGTTAATAGCCACCCCCCAAGTCCCCATGACATACCATAGGCTCTTTTGAGAATAGTTGGAGAGGGGTCTAGGCCGCCATAAATATATACTTGTTTATAAGTATCAGATCCATATCGACTATACTCTGCAGCAGTTTTATTAGCTGCTATTTCCATAGCTGAAAGAATTTGACCTGCTAATTGACCTTTATTTCCTCCTCCAGTGGCATCAAAACCAAGAGTAGCTCCAGTAGCTACAATAGCCTCTACCAAGTCATCCATAAAGGTATCTGAGCTCATATTGCAAACGTGCTCAGCTCCGATATCTTTTAATAATTCAACATGTTCTTCTTTTCTAACAATATTAACTAATGGAACCGAATCGTCTTTACAAATTTTTACTAGCATTTGTCCCAGATTAGAGGCAGCTGCAGTATGCACAAGAGCTGTATGATTTTCTAATTTCATTGTTTCTATAAAGCCTAGTGCAGTTAGTGGATTTACAAATGATGATGCAGCATCTCTAGAAGAAGTTCCATCTTCCATGACTAAGCAATTCATTGCTGGCACACATCTATATTCTGAATACATCGCACCTCCAGCAACACCAACAGTTTTTCCAATTAAATGTTCTGCATTTGCTCCTGCAGCTTCAACAATACCAGCACCTTCATTTCCAACCTGCATTGATTGATCAAGTCTTGGAGTCATGGCTTTCATTAATCCTTTATGAATATCCATACTTGCAACTGTGTTATTTCCAGAACCTGAAACAGAAAGCGTTGATGGATCAGATGCAAAGCTAATTAATAGAGCTAGGTCAGAAGGATTAATAGGCGCAGCTTCAACCTTAATCAGCACCTCATCTTCTTTTGGTATTGGCTTCTCTACTGTTGCAATAGATATATGCAACTTTCCTTCGCTAGTTATCTCAGATCTTATTTCTTTTGAAGTTTCTTGTGTCATTTCTGTCCCCTATTATGTTTATGGAAAAATTATACTCCTTAGAGTTCACTTGAGGTCAAGATTATTTTTCTCCAAATTTATCTGTTGCTGATATTAATGCATGAGTAATTTCTTTTTCAAAAGCAGTATGCCCAGATGCTGGAGCAATAATCATTTCTGCTTCTGGCCATGCTTGAGATAATTCCCAAGCAGTTTTCATTGGACAAACAGCATCGTATCGCCCCTGCACTATAACTGAAGGTATTGAGCGAATTATCTCAATATTTTCAATAAGCTGATTTTCAGTTTCAAACCATCCTTTATTTATAAAATAATGATTTTCTATTAGAGCAAAAGCTAGAGCAAACTCGGGATTTGACATTTCCTCTACTGTTGCCGGGCTATAGGACAGACTAATAGTTGAAGCCTCCCATTTTGTCCATGCAATTGCTGCTGAAAGTTTCTTTGCTGTATCGTCACTATTAAATATTCTATGATATGCACCCATCAAATCATCACGCTCATCTTCATCAATAATGTCTACGAAGTCTTGCCAAGCTTCAGGAAATATTCGACTTGATCCATCTTGATAAAACCATTTAAGCTCTTCCTCTCTTAAAAGAAATATACCTCTTAATACTAATTCGCTTACTGAATTAGGATAAGTTTGAGCGTAAGCTAGCGATAAAGTACTGCCCCAAGACCCTCCAAAGACTAACCATTTATTTATCTCAAGTTTTTTTCTTAAAAGTTCAATATCAGAAACAAGATCCCAGGTTGTATTATTCTCAAGACATCCATGAGGCTTGCTTCTTCCACAACCTCTTTGATCAAATACTATTATTCGATAAATATCAGGATTAAAAAATCTTCTAACTTCTTCACTGCCTCCGCCGCCAGGGCCACCATGAAGAAATACAGCAGGTTTTCCATTTGGATTGCCGCATTGCTCAAAATAAACTTGATGCTCATCAACATTCAGAAATCCTGAATCATATGGTTTAATTTTAGGATATAAAGTAGATAGATTTTCCATAACTTATTATTAGGTTTATAAGAATGTTCTTCAACTATTTTGAGTTCTTATATTTCTTATATGTTCAAGTAATATTTCCTTTACGTAATCCAAATTTCTTTCACCTATAACCCAAGAAATTTTTTGTTCAATTTCAACTATATCCTCAAGTCTTTTATTTCTCTCATTTTTTCCATTCTCAGTAATTATTACTTTTCGGTCTTTTTTATTGTTTTTATCGATTACTAATTGTAAATACCCCTTATCCTTGAGTTTATGAATAGTTTTATGAACTGCTTGGCGAGAAATTTGTAAAACTCTAGCAAGCTCTGCAATAGATTTTTGTTTACCTCTAAGACCATCAAGCACCTTAATTTCAGCAATTGAGAATTCATGTTTATGAGTTTTATTTAATTTATGTATCTCAGACTCCATCCATTGGGATGTTTTTGTTAATAATCTTAAAAGATTAGATTCAAGGAAATTTTCATCAGAATTATTGTCAATCACATTGACATTATATCAGAAAATACCTGTTTAACAGGCCTAAAATGTATAAAAACCTATGCTTGTTAGTTATTATTTTGTTCTTTGATTAATAAATGATGGTGCCCAGAGGTGGGATCGAACCACCGACACAAGGATTTTCAGTCCTTTGCTCTACCAACTGAGCTATCTGGGCTTAAAGTGAATTGTGGATTATAGGCAAGTTTATGTATATTGTCATTAGGTTCTTGGAGCCCATAGTTTATTAATCAAAGAACAAAAAAATTAATCTAATGGTTTAAACCCAGCTGGCTTTTCATAATCTTCATTATTAAAGAAATTTTCCATTTGATCTAAAAGCCACATTCTATTTTCAGGATTAGACATATCTAGATGTTTTTCATTTATTAAGGTTGTTTGATGTGACTTCCATTCATCCCAAGCTTTCCTAGAAACAGTATCCATTAACTCCTGACCTCTAGCTCCTGGCATTGGGGGGATCTCCAGGGCTGGGAGGTTTTCTTGATATTTTTTACAGAATACTGTCTTTGTCATAATGTTGAGATAATCTTTTTAATAGGAGCAGGCATACCAAAAGAATCAATTTGTGTTTTCTTTATCCAGCAATGCTCGGCATTTGTTTTTACTTTAAAAATATTATTATAGCTCAATAGATTTATATTCAGATTTAGATCTAGATGGGTTAGTTTATGATGCACATTAACATTATGCTGTTTTACTGATTTTGAATTATATATATTGTGACTCTTTGGATCTTCTGAAGGCAGCCACAAACCCTCCCAAAAAGTTTCCTGATTTCTTTTAAATAATAGTATGTGCTTATTTGTATAAGCAAGAGTAAAGTCTAATTCTCGAACAGGCTTAATTTTTACAACTTTAGATATTTTTTTAGGAGCTTCTACATTATAAGAAGATGCACATATTTCATTTAATGGACATTGGAGACAATTAGGATCTTTGGTTGTGCAAATTGTTGCTCCAAGATCCATGATTCCTTGTGTATATTCAAATATATCTGATTTTGGGGTTACATTACTGGAAATTTCCCATAATTTTTTATCTCTCTTTGATAAAGAGGTTTCTTTAACTTTTGCAAATCTAGATAAAACTCTTTTTACATTAGCATCAAGAATTGGATAAGATTTTTTATAGGCAATGGACATTATTGCACCAGCAGTTGATTCACCAATACCAGGTAATAATTTTAGCTCTTCAAAGTCTTTTGGAAATTTGCCATTTAGCTCTAATCTAATTTTTTCTTTTGCCTTAAATATATTCTTCGCTCTTCTATAAAAACCAAGACCTGACCATAGTGCTATGATTTCATCTTCGGTAGCTACCATTAAGCTATCCAATGTAGGAAACTTGCGTAGAAATCTTTTGTAATATGGAATTACAGTTTTGACTTGAGTTTGTTGCAGCATAATCTCAGAAATCCATACTCTGTAAGGAGATATATTATTTCGCCAGGGTAAATCTTGCCTACCTGCATGCAAATACCAATCAACAATATAATTGCCAATGTCTATATTATTTTTTTGGAGATTAATCATTCATATAGATTTTGCTTTAATGCAACCGAGCCATCTTCAGCAAATTGATAATGTATAGGAGCTCCAGTAGGTATTTCTAACTTAACGATATTTTCTTCAGATATTTTATCTAGTTGCATAATTAATGCCCTTAATGAATTCCCATGGGCTGCTACAAGTATATTGTCCCCATTAAATATCATAGGCATAACTAATTCATTGAAGTAGGGCAGCACTCTTTCAGCAGTATTCTTAAGACTTTCTCCATCTGGTGGAGGCGTATCATAGGACCTTCTCCATATATGAACTTGCTCATTGCCCCATTTTTCTCTTGCATCGTCCTTATTGAGACCTGATAGGCTTCCATAATCTCTTTCGTTAAGTGCTTGGTCCTTTATAACAGGAATTCCTACTTGACCGATACCTTTTAAAATTATTTCACCAGTTAATTGAGCCCTTTTTAGAGCTGATGTAAACATAGACGTAAAAATTATTTCAGTAGCCTTTATAAGCTCTCCAGCTTTTTTTGCTTCTTCATATCCTAGCTCAGTTAATCCTGGGTCCTTCCAACCAGTAAAAAGATTTTTTTCATTCCATTCACTTTGCCCATGCCTCACTAAAACAAGATTACTTTTTAAGCCCATTTCTTTACTCCATTAAACACAAGTGACTTATTTTAAGAGATAATAACACTATGTTCGAATTCAATTTATTCTTAATAGACAATTGGTATCTATCATTTCCACTTTTTTTAACCATTATCTTATGGTCTCGCTATGAAATGAATAGAGGGGGAAGTAAAATTTCTTGTGCAGACTTAACTAGATTAACCAATAAAAGCTCAGCAACAGTTATTGATTTAAGGACTTCAGAAGAATTTGAAGTCGGTCATATAGCTAATTCTATTAATATGCCTCTTGATAATTTTGATAATCATTCTCATCAAATATCATCTGACTTAACTCAACCAATTATTTTAGTTTGTGCAATGGGGAGACAATCAGCAAATATCGGAGAAAAGTTGAAGAATATGAAGTATACAAACATAAATATTCTAACTGGTGGCGTTATGACTTGGCAGCAAGAAGGCCTACCTTTAATTACAAAATAACTATAGCCCTAATTCTTTAATCTTTTTGCTAAGAGTGTTTCTTCCCCAGCCCAATAAAACAGCTGCATCATTTTTACGACCATTTGTTTTTTCTAAAGCTGTTTTTATTAACATTTTATCTAATTTAGGCCCAACTATATCTAATAAATTTGAGTCCTTGCTATTAGATAAATTCTTTAACCATATAGAAAATCCTTTTTCCCAATCAGTTGGAAGATCATCTTCAAGATTATCAAAATCTTTAATTTCATTTGGTAAGTCTTCAACTTTTATATTCTGAGTTGGAGACATAAGTGTTAACCAGTAACAAATATTTTCTAATTGCCTTACATTACCTGGCCAATTATATTTCTCCAAAACTTCTAATGCTTCTTTGCTGAGCACTCTTAATTCTTCACCTAGGGAGTCTGAATGCATCTTTAGAAATGCTGTAGCTAGTAATTTTATGTCATCAATTCTTTCTTTGAGTTTTGGAACCTCAATTCTAATGACATTTAATCTATAGAAAAGATCCTCTCTAAATTTAGCTAAGCTTACTAAACTATGAAGGTCTTGGTGTGTTGCTGCCAAGATTCTCACATCTACTTTAATGGGCTTATCACCACCTACTCTATAAAATTCTTTATTAGATAAAACTCTTAATAATCTTGTTTGACATTCTAAGGGCATATCTCCAATTTCATCTAGAAATAATGTTCCACCATTTGCTTGCTCAAACCTACCAATTCTTTTTTCAACTGCTCCTGTGAAAGCACCTTTTTCATGGCCAAATAATTCTGATTCAATTAGTTCTTTTGGTATATCTGCCATATTAAGAGCAACGAATGGCATGTCATGTCTTGGGCTATTTTTATGCAGTGATTTGGCTATAAGCTCCTTACCTGTGCCAGACTCTCCTTGAATTAGAACAGTAGCATTTGTATTTGATAACTTTCCTATAGCTCTAAAAACTAACTGCATAGAATTAGCATTTCCAATAATTTCAGAAGAAGGCTTGCCTTTTAAGCCTTTAGTTTTTGGCTTACCTTCAAGAGCTCTATTTATAATATCTGTCGCTTCATTTAAATCAAAAGGTTTAGGCATATATTCAAATGCTCCACCTCCATAAGAATCAATTGCAGCTTGCATATCAGTAAATGCAGTCATAACTATTACAGGGATATCTTCGTAATTATCATTAAAATGTTTTAAAAGGTCATACCCATGTGTTCCAGGCATTTTAATATCTGTTATAACTAGGTCAGGTTGAGATGTATTTAGATTATCTATAAGACTATCAGCATCAGGAAATATAGTAGTTTCAAACCCAGCAGTATTTAGGCTTTCTTCTAAGATTGTTCGAATGGCTGCATCATCATCAGCTACCCATATCTTATGCATTTGCTACACCCTTTAATTGAACAATTGGCAGTGGTAATAAAATAGAGAAAACTGTGTTACCGGGCTTGCTTGAGAATGCTATTGAGCCACCATGAATCCTTATTATGTCTTGAGCAATTGATAGACCTAACCCAGATCCATCATCTTTTGTAGACATCATTGGAAAAAAAACTTGTTCTTGGATTTCATCAGGTATACCAGGACCCGTATCACTTATGTCAATTTGACATATAGTTGAGAAGACTTTCCCATTTATAGGCCTACTGTATCCTACTCTTGAAGAGATAGTTATAGAAGCTTCATTATTGTTAATATCTATAGCTTGTATAGCATTTTTTACTATATTTAATATTGCATGAATAAATAAATTTTCATCTCCATTGATATCTGGAATGCTAGGATCATAGTCTCTTAATAGATTTGCATTTGATATTCCTTCTGCTAATGCAAGGGAGTGCACTCTTTCAAGAGCAGAGTGAATATTAAATGGTTCCATGTTTGGTTTTTGAGGAGGCGTTAATATTTTAGATACAATTGAATTTAATCGTTCAGTCTCTTCAATAATAATTTTAAGAAATTTTTCTGAGAAATCATCTTTTGCTTTTGAGCTGAGTATTTGCGCACTCCCTTTAATACCAGCTAATGGATTCTTTACTTCGTGTGCAAGAGTGCGTGCAAGGTTTGCTGCTATTCTTTGCGAGGAAGCTGATTTTGAGGAGTCAATAATTTTATTCAAATTATCAACACTCATTACCTCTATGATAATTAGACTGTCCTTTGGCGAGTAAGAAACTGTGAGATCTACTTCACGTGAATCTTCTTTTTTAGCCTTTAATTCAAAATCTCTTTTGGTAATTGATTTTCGATCATCAATGGCCATATTAATGATTCTTCGTATCTCTTCTTCAGTATCAGGAGATAACATTGCTGAAAAAGAAGAAAGATCATTTGAATCCTTGCTCCAACCATTTGCCTGAGCAGAATCATTAATCCATAACACTTTTTTAGATTCATCTAATACTATAATTTCAGTAGTTAAATGATTTAGTAATGATATATCTAACTTTTCTAAATCAACCATGGAGTAGATACGACTCCTCTTTCAAGGAGTCGATAATTTGGATTTTTATTTTGTTAATGTCCCTACGATATGAGCAATAATTTTATATGGGTCAGCATTTGAAGCAGGTCTTCTATCTTCTAAGTAGCCATTCCAGTCATGCTCAACTGTGTATACTGGAATTCTAATACTCGCACCTCTGTCACTAACTCCATATGAGAAAGTATCAATACTTTGAGTTTCATGTAAACCAGTTAACCTCATATCATTATCAGAACCATAGGCTGCAATACCTTCTTCATGCACTTCACCTAATTTGTCACACATTGATGAAAATAACTCTTCTGAACCTGCAGTTCTCATAGCCTCATTTGAGAAATTACAATGCATACCAGAACCATTCCAGTCACCAGTCTTTGGTTTTGGATGAATATTCACACCAACTCCAAATTCTTCAGCAATCTTATAAAGTAAGTATCTGCTTATCCAAAGATCATCTGCAGCTTTAATACCTTTTCCAAAGCATTGATATTCCCATTGTCCTAGTGCCACTTCAGCATTTGTACCTGTAAGTTCAATACCCATATCCAGGCATGTCGCTAAATGGACATCAGAGATTTCTCTACCAACAACATTACTGGCTCCAACTCCACAATAGTAATCACCTTGTTCTCTTGGCTCTCCATCTTCCCAGCCTAAAGGTTCTCCTGTTTGAGGATCAGTAAAAAAGAACTCCTGCTCGAAACCAAACCACCATTCATCAGTAACAACTTCTTCAGCTGCTGCTCTAAAATTTGATGGGTGAGTAGTATGATCAGCAGCTTGAACTTGCGTCATTACCAAATCATGACCATTCTTATTTACATATGTTTGGACTGGAAGCAATAAGCAATCTGAACTTCCGCCTTCTGCTTGTTGAGTTGATGATCCGTCAAAAGACCATTCAGGTGGTGTATCAGCTTTAGTTGCTTTTACTTTACTTCGCATTGATGGTTCTGGTTTATAACCATCTAACCAAACATATTCATATGTTTTAAATTCTGACATTTTTTCTCCTAAAATTAGTTAACTAACATATAACATGCAATAATAGTGCCACAATTATATTAAAAAAAGTACTTTTTTAGTGCATTTTAAGTATTATTATAGTGCATTAATTAATATATGCACCTATATTGCGCATATACTATATTTTAATGAATTTCTTTATAATTTCCAGTTTTTCTTTAAAGCGGCTATAAGAGTGATCTCCACCAAAGCTTATATCTTGATATGATGCTTTATAAAACCTAACTGCATCAAGATAATTCAGGACCTCATCATCAGATTCACATAATAAAAGATAATTCTTTGGATTCTTAATAGAATCAACCTCTAAAGCTTTAATAGCATCAATATCATCTTTTGTAAGTTCAAATTTATTACCATTTGCATAATTTTCATTATCACCTAAATACATCTTTAAACCATCTGAAGGTTTAATAGCAGGGTTAATAACCACAGCTTTTGATTTAAAACATTCAGCGTAATGAGTTGCAAAAAATCCACCAAGAGAGCTTCCCATAAATACCATTTCATTAGAATTTGATTCTTCTATTAATTTATTAAGTTGAGGTATTGCTTCTGTAAATTTATCAGCAATATTAGGTATGTATAGTTTTATATTTTTGTGATTCTTAACTATGTATTCTTTAAATATTTGAGCTTTAGTTGAATCTGCAGAAGACATAAATCCATGGAAATAAAATATCGATTTAATCATCAAATATTTTTTCTATAGCGGACTTAGGAGCTATTCCCGAAATAAAAATACTTTCTAACCATTCTGTAAGAAATCTGTTTTGTTGATCTTTTTCATCTTTGGACTGTATAGATGGTTTTTTGTAAAAGAATGGCAATGGTTTTTCACTTTGGTAGGAAGCAACCTCCGCTAAACCAGCATCTATAAATACGTTTATTCTTATAACAAAAGCATTTAAAGGCGATGAGAAATCACTCTGTTTTGCTTCAATCATCAAAGTATGTTTTGTTCTTTCAAGAATTAGAAAAGAAATATGTTGAATATCTTGATCATTTAAATGCAATTCAAATGTATGTCTGTCTTTTAAAAAATTTATTAATAAACTTTCTAATCTTAAATAATTAGCTTCACATATTGCTATATGGTGTGCGGTCTTAGAATGCCTACTCCTCATAATATGATTCTATATTCTTTCTTAATAGGAGTATATTCTTCGCATGATTTTTTGTATTGCAGGATCCCAGACTTTTCTTTATTACAAAATATTTTTACAGCTTCTCTTAAATCATTTCTTAAAAAATAATGAAGTGATGAGGTTATTTCTGGCTCAAAACCTCTTCTAATTTTATGTTCACCTTGAACCCCTGGATCAAAAAATTTTAGTTTATTATTTATGCAGTAATCTATGCCTTGGTAATAACATGTTTCAAAATGAAGAGAATCGATCTTTTTTATGCTCCCCCAATGACGACCATAAAGGGAATCCTCATTTTTAAAACATAACGAACCACCTCTAACTTTATTGTCTTGAAGGGCAAAAAATAATATAGGCTGGCATGAGCTAGAATCTTTCGTCAAGAGATCAAAAAACTCTCTTTCAAGATATGGCTTCTGCCATCTATCAAGATAGGTTTGACAATAAAGTTCATAGAAGATACTCCAATCTGCATATGTTATATCTTTACTTTCAATGATTTGAAAACTAACTTTTGCATCTGAACATTTCTTTCTTTCAGCTTTTATAGTTTTTCTTTGTCTGGCTGTAAATATTTCTAAGAAGTCATCAAAATTTTTAAAGTTTCTATTTTTCCATATAAATTTGCATCCAAATCTTTCAATAAAATTATAATTATTTAATATTTTAGAGGTAGCTTCATTGGGAAATAAAACATGCCAACTTTCTATAGCCTCTTGTGTCATATAATCTTGTATGTTTTTTATGATTTGGTCCTTAATCTCTATGCCTTTTCCTATAATTTTCTCACTCGCACATGGAGTAAAGGGTATCGCACTTAATAATTTTGGATAATATTGTCTTCCAGCTTGCTCTAATGCATGAGACCAAGAGTGATCAAAAACAAATTCACCAGCACTATTATATTTTTTATATAAAGGCATAAAGCCATTTAATTTCCCATTTTCTTCATTTACAAAATGAAGCGGCTCCCACCCATTATCAATTGAAACTGATTTACTTTTTTCTAGCGCATTCAAAAAATCATATTGCATGAAAGGCGATACAATTTCTGAGTCTAAGTTTTGATAATTTTCTTTAGGTATTTCCCCAAATGATTTCTTAATTAAAACACTCATCAAAAAAACAAAGGAAGAATATAAATCTCAAGGATCATAAGCATCAGAATTGCCAATCCAGTATAGTTATTACTCTTAAAAGCTAGAAGAAAATTTTTGTTTTCTATTAAATTCTGCTGATATAGATGAGAAATGTATAGTACTAATAAAAGTCCTATTGGCCAGACTAATGAAAAGGACTCCATTGCCCCAAATAATATTAAAAATAATATAGAGATGGTTCGATAATTCCTAATATTATCATTTGATTTATCTCCCCACATTAGAGCAGTAGAATTTACTCCTATTTTGATATCGTCTTTAGCATCCCCTAAAGCATAGATAGTGTCATAAGAAATTATCCAGCAAGCGTTCCATAGAAACAAAAGTACTATCGAAGTTGAGTTTTCATAATTTAATTGCCCTAAGATAGAAAAAACAATTGGTACTGATGCGCCAAAAGTTAATGCCAAGAAGAATTGTGGTCCTAAAATAAATCTCTTAGATAGGGGATATAAAATAATCATGATAGCAGTACACAGACCGACTAAAATAGTTTGGGAGTTTGTTTGCAGCAAAAGAAGGAAAGAAAATACTCCAAGAACCAAAAAAAGTATAAGCGCTTCATTTAAGCTCATAACACCACTTGCAAGAGGCCTGTCATTAGTTCTTTCCACATCTTTATCAAATTTACGATCAAAAATATCATTAATTACACAACCAGTTGATCTGACTAAAATAGCGCCAATAATAATTATCGCCAAAGATTTATAAAGCAAAATATTTAAAGATTTAGGAGTCATGATTTCTGCATTTGTTAATAATTGACTTGCAAATATGAAAGCAATTAGCGAAGGGTAAATCAATAAATAAATACCTATAGGTCTATTAAGTCTGGTTATAGCAATAATCGATCTTAGCTTATTCATTTAATTAGGAATACTTCCATAACTGAAAAGGGTTGATTTTTTACGGTATATTTAATTTTTCTTCCCCAAAAAGAATTATTATCAAAAATAAACTGAGCGTAAACTATGTCTTTTTTTGTAAAGATATCTTTCTCAAATAAAATATCCCCAAGCGGCTTATTGCCAATTTTTCCGAGTTCAGCCAGTCCTTTATTTATTGTGCTATTTGGTATTAGAGTCTGAGCATATACCAAAGGCTTTTCATCGCCTAATAAGACAACTTCTCTAACTCTTATTTCATTAGAATTAGTATTAAGAAATTTTTTATCAGCATCAATAACTTCAGTGATTTCATCTTGGATTAATTTAAGCTTAAATTCATATGATGATTTTATTCTTTTTGTTATCGGGCCTTCTTCAAGCAGCCAGGATTTAATTATGCTGCTATTTAATTTATTTTTGATATTATCAAATAAATCCCAGGATGATATTTGTTCTAGCTTCATTAATTAATATAGGTAAATCTGATATTATACGCGGAAGTTTTTTTATATTTAGACTAGAGCTATAAATTTTTAGAAGAGTATTTTATGGATTTTAAAAAATGGGAATGCATTGTATGTGGTCTAATATACGATGAAGAATTAGGTTGGCCCGATGATGGTATAGAACCAGGAACAGCTTGGGAAGATGTTCCTGAAGATTGGCTGTGTCCAGAGTGTGGTGTTGGAAAGGAAGATTTTGACATGGTAGAGATCTAATGCTTGAAACCCCTAAAAATCTAACAAGAAATATTTTACTGGGAATGTTTTTTGGTTTTGTTTTAGGCTCAATTGCATATTATTTAGATATTATCCCGAGTCCTATAGAAAATTTTATTCAGGTTTATATCTTCAATCTCGGTGGATCAATCTTTATAAATCTTCTTAAAATGTTGATAGTCCCATTGGTCTTCTTTTCACTTGTATCCGGCATTTCTTCTCTAAGCAGTTTGACCAGTCTTGGCAACATTACATTTAAAACAATTAGTCTATATCTTGGAACTACTGCTATAGCAGTAAGCATCTCGCTATTGGTTGCTTCAATATTTAAACCTGGAGCAGGCTATTCTTCAAATATCTCTGCACCTGAAAAATTACCAGAAGGCCAAAGTGTTTATTCAACGATTTTAGATATTTTTCCATCTAACATAATTGAAGCAATGGCAAATAATCAAATGCTTGCAATTGTATTTTTTAGTATCTTATTTGGATTAGCTTTAAATAAAACTAATCATTTAACAGGGAATCTTAGCGAATCTTTTGAAAGATTGAATACAGTATTCATGCAATTAGTTTTAATGATAATGTCCTATGCCCCAATAGGAGTTTTTTGTTTAATTGGTAAATTTGTAATTACAGATGGCCTAGATATTTTTCAAGAAGCTGTTATGTATGTTGTTTTACTTATCTCAGTTCTAATTTTTCATGCAATAGTTACATATTCAATTTTTCTCAAAATATTTACTAACTTAAGCCCCATTGTCTTCTTTAGGAAAATGAAAGAGACGGCAATTTTTGCTTTTTCAACATCATCAAGTGCTGCAACTATTCCAGTAACTCTTAAAACCGTTACCACTGATCTTGGAGTAAATAAAAATATAGGCTCATTTGTCATACCTGTTGGAGCTACCATTAATATGGATGGAACAGCAATTATGCAAGGCATGGCCACAGTTTTTATTGCACAGATGTCCGGCATCGATTTATCAATCTTTCAATATGTTCAAGTTGTTTTACTAGCAGTTGTTGCATCTATAGGTGCTGCTGCAGTTCCTTCAGCTGGAACAATTACGCTTGTAATAATACTTCAGCAATTTGGATTGCCTCTTGAAGCAATTGGTATCATTTTGGCTGTTGATAGAATTCTGGATATGATCAGAACTTCTGTAAATGTTACGGGGGATGCTACGGTGGCGTGTATCGTTGCACAATCAGAAGAGATGTTAGATAAAACAGTATTTGATAATTAGTTAAAAATAAGTCTTTTTATAGATTTATTTGATAGAATGCATTTTTAAAAAAACGGGGGTTCGAATGAACATAGCACTATTTCCACCACTATTAGGCCTTATTGGCATGATCGCAGCATTCGTTGTGTACATGCTTGTTATGAAATATCCTGATGGAGAAGATAAAGTTAAAAAGATTGGCGATCAAATTCATGCTGGCGCTCTAGCTTTTATGAAAACAGAGTATAAATATTTATTAGTATTTATTGCGGTTCTTGTAGTTTTAGCTCAAATGTTTCTTGGTACAGAAACTGCTATTGCAGTTGTGGTAGGTGCGGCATGCTCATCATTAGCTGGTTTTATTGGAATGTATGCAGCTACTAAGGCAAATGTTAGAACAGCAACTGCAGCACAAAAAGATGGCGCAGCAGCAGCCCTTTCAGTTTCTTTTTACGGAGGATCTGTGATGGGTCTTTGTGTAGCATCGCTAGGTTTAATTGGTTTAGGTGGTCTATATTATTTTTATGCAGCTGATGGTGGTACTCATGTTCATGCCCTTGAAGGTTTTGGAATGGGAGCATCAGTTGTAGCTTTATTTTCAAGAGTTGGTGGAGGTATCTTTACAAAAAGTGCTGATGTTGGAGCTGATTTAGTTGGAAAGATTGAAGCTGGTATACCAGAAGATGATCCAAGAAATCCAGGAGTTATAGCTGACAATGTTGGAGATAACG
>ERZ802819.192-NODE-192-length-41041-cov-16.193_pt1 | contig 41041 bp, 45 predicted proteins | sample MGYA00345647_ERZ802819 | MGnify/ENA primary metagenome ERZ802819 (study PRJEB30503, sample SAMEA104212355) | marine metagenome | biome: Westerlies Biome; feature: [SRF] surface water layer (ENVO:00010504) within the epipelagic zone...; material: water...
TTGCCCAGCAGTCATATTGTCATTAATAACAAAAACTCCACCTCCAAAAATAGCTAGACCAGCAGCCATTGAACCAAGTGTTTCTGTAAAAGGCCTTGATCTTGCTGTAATTTTTTCTTGTTTAAAATTAAGCTCTCTTGCGCGAATAATTTCTTTATTAATTCTGTTAACTTCATATTTTTCAGCATTGAAGGATTTAACATTTTTAATTCCTTTAAAAATTTCTTCTAGATTAGAAGCTAAATTTCCAATTTGATGTTGTAAATTTTTAGTAACATTTCTAATTTTTCTTCCTAAAACTCTTACTGGTATTATAGCTAAAGGAAATACAATAATTGAGATACAAGCAAGTTTCCAATTTTGATAAAACATATTTCCAACCAGGACAATAAGAGTCAAAGAGTCTTTAATCAGAGCAGTATAAGTATTGCCCATTGCCCCACTTAAATAGTAGGTATCTGTTGTTATTCTTGTAATAAGGGATCCAGTTTTATTTTGAATAAAAAAACCATAATGAAGATTAATAATGTTATGGAAGACATCTTTTCTCAGTTTTTCAATTATTCTGTGACTCATAAATTGCAAGGATACAACTTGAAGATAGCTAACTAGGCCTTTTATAATACCAGTTGCTAAAATAGCAATTGGGATAAAATATAAATAAAATTTATCAGCATTAATTAAAACTTCATCTAAAGCTGGCTTGACTAACCAGGCATGAAAACCAGTACATAAGGCTGCAATTACCATACATAGAACTGCTATGACCATCCTTGATTTATAATCCAAAAAAAGTTTTGTAATTCTTATGAAATGTTTACGGGTATCAGACATTAAATTGGCTACCAACTATTATACTTAATAGTATCAAAAAACCGTAATAATTATTTCTTTTAAAATATAGACCTGACTTTCGAGCTTCATTTTTCCATAAAAAGTTAATATCTCCCAAGTTTAAAAGAGATATAAGAGCAACTATTAAATAAAATATAATGCTATAATGCATTTTGTATCCAAATACTATTAGCAAAAAGTATTGTGTTATAATAAGAGTATTTAAAATTAATAATTTTTTTGAGCCGAAGAGTAGGGCAGTTGAATATAAGTTCATTTTTCTATCTTCTTCTTCATCCTGAACAGCATAGATAGTATCGTAGACAATAGTCCAAATTACTAATGACAAATAAAGTATAAAAATATTATTAAAATTATATGGGGAACTAATAGCAACCCATCCAATCATACATCCCCAATTATAAGTCATTGCCAATATTAATTGTGGTAAAGCAAAAAATCTTTTAGCCAAGGGATAAAGGATTACTAAAGGAATAATTAAGAAACCAAGTACAATAGAAGGCATATTTAAGTTTATTAAAATTAAAAGACCAATGAGCAATAATATTACAAGAGTTACACATGCTTTTAAAATTGTTAGTTTTGAAGAAGCAAGAGGTCTTGACTGAGTTCTTTTAACTTTTTTATCAATTTTTTTATCTAAAATATCATTAATAACACATCCTGCAGATCTCATGACTACAGACCCAATAAAAAATAAAATAAAATATTTCAATAATTCATAATCATAATTGCTTTGTGATACTAATGAAAAGCTGATTGGATAAAATAGAAGTAAAAATCCAATAGGCCTATCAAGCCTCATCAGAGCAATATAGGGATGCGTAAATGATGGAAAAATTTTAAAAATTAAATTATCTTGTTTGATATCATTCATGAAAAGAGTTTATTGTAATTCAATTTTAGTCAAGGGTAGCACTTATCATTTAGAAGAAAAGTACTATATCCACCTTATAAGAGTTATGCGATTAAATATTGGTGATGAAGTGACTTTATTTAATCAAAAAAGTGGTCAATGGCTGGCAATAATTAAAAATATAAAAAAAAATGTAGTTTCTGCAGAGGTAATAAAAAAACTAACATCTCCTATGGGAAATTCTAATATCAGTCTCTTGTTTTCTCCTATTAAACACCTCAATAGTGAGTCTATAATTAGACAATCAACAGAAATGGGTATCAAGAATATTCTCCCCACTACTTTTCAGAGAACTGTCATAAAAAAGATCAACATTGATAAATTCGAACATTACTCTATTGGCGCTGCTCAGCAATGTGGACGGACATCAATTCCAGATATCAAGTCTCTTGAAAAGATTGAAAATAGGATCAAATTACTTTCTCAGAGTAATATTTTGATGTTTGATGAAAACTTAAAAGGAATTGAAATTAATGACGTAAAATTCAATAATCCAAATAAAGACATAATTGTAATTATTGGCCCTGAGGGAGGATTTGTAGAAGAAGAAAGAGCTTTCATTTCTAAAAATAGTATGAACTTTAGTAATGTCAGGATGGGGCAGAGTATATTAAAATCAGATACTGCTGTTATTGCCGCACTGAGTCTAACATTTCATTATTTTTCATAAAAATAGCCAATTTAAGCGACAACCTGTCAATATACTGACCAAAAAAGATAACTAATATGGCTTTAATGAAATCATTATTTACTATTTTTTTAACTTTGTTTATGTCCAAACTTCACGCTTCTGCAACAGACTGGCAACTGAGTTTCCAAAATCCAGCTACTGATCTTATGAAAGAAGTTGTGACTCTTCATAACGGTATTCTTATTGTTATGACTGTTATTACTCTATTTGTTTTATTTCTATTATTTTACGTATCATTTCGTTTTAGTGCTAAAAGAAATCCTGTACCATCTACCACAACTCATAACACAATTATTGAAATTTTATGGACTGCAATTCCTATTGTTATCCTAGTAGTTATGGCTATCCCTTCCTTTAAACTACTTTACAAGCAGGAAAAAAGTGATTCTTACGATATGACTGTTAAAGTTATTGGTCATCAATGGTATTGGGAGTATGAATATCCAGATCACGGAAACTTTTATTTTGAAAGTTATATGATCGAAGAAGAAGATTTACAAAAAGGTGATTTAAGATTACTCACCGTTGATAATCCATTAGTTATTCCAGCTAATAAAAACATTCAGATTTTAATTACAGCAGGAGATGTTCTACATAGTTGGGCTATGCCATCCATGGGAATTAAAACAGATGCCGTCCCGGGCAGATTAAATGAAACTTGGATAAATGTTAAAGAGCCTGGAACTTATAGAGGACAGTGTTCTGAAATTTGTGGAAGAGGACATGGTTTTATGCCTGTTGTTGTAAAGGTTTTACCTGAAAATGAGTTTATGGCTTGGGTTAATGAAGCTAAAAATAATTATGCAGTGAATGAAGACATAGAATTAAACGAAACTTTAGATAACGAAATTATTGTTTCAAAAAATAAAATTATACAATTAGAGGAGACTAAATAATGAGTTATAGCGCAACTTCAACTGATGATCATCATGATCATAAACCTGGATTTTTTGTAAGATGGTTTTTTTCAACTAATCATAAAGACATTGGAACACTTTATTTTATATACGCAATAATAGCTGGAGTAATTGGTGGTGCCTTATCTGTGATTATGAGAATGGAATTGGCGGATCCAGGAATGGATGTAGTAGCTGATGGACAGATGTGGAATGTAATTATTTCTGCTCACGGCTTGTTGATGATTTTCTTTGTGGTAATGCCAGCACTTATTGGTGGTTTTGGAAATTGGTTTGTACCACTGATGATAGGAGCGCCTGACATGGCATTTCCAAGATTAAACAACATAAGTTTTTGGTTATTAATACCATCCTTATTTTTAATAGTAGGTTCTATGTTTGTTGGAACTGGTGCTGGAACGGGATGGACTATTTATCCTCCATTAAGTTCCACTACGGGTCATAGTTCTCCAGCGGTTGATATGGCTATTTTTTCTCTTCATTTAGCAGGTGCTTCTTCTATCCTTGGTGCTGTTAATTTTATTACAACTATTTTAAATATGAGAGTTCCTGGTATGACTCTTCATAAAATGCCTCTTTTTGCATGGGCAATGTTAGTTACAGCATTTTTATTATTGCTAGCCGTTCCTGTTCTTGGTGGAGCTATTACTATGTTATTAACAGACAGAAACTTTGGCACTACTTTTTTTGATCCTGCAGGTGGTGGAGATCCTGTTTTATTCCAACACCTTTTTTGGTTTTTTGGCCATCCTGAGGTATACATTATGATATTACCAGCTTTTGGTATCGTATCTCATATAATATCTACTTTTTCTAAAAAGCCAGTGTTTGGTTATCTAGGTATGGCATATGCTATGGTTGCAATTGGTTTTATTGGCTTTGTTGTTTGGGCGCACCATATGTATACAGTTGGATTTAGTGCAAACGTTAGAGCTTATTTTATGTTGGCAACTATTGTTATAGCTGTTCCAACTGGTGTTAAAATATTCAGCTGGATTGCCACAATGTGGGGAGGTTCCATTACTCTTACTACACCAATGCTATTTGCACTAGGATTTATATTTCTATTTACCCTAGGTGGAGTCACAGGAGTAATCTTAGCTAACGCTGGTGTGGATGTTGTTTTACATGATACTTACTACGTCGTAGCTCACTTTCATTATGTTTTGAGCATGGGTGCTGTTTTTGGAATATTTGCGGGGATATACTATTGGTTTAGCAAAATGACTGGTAAACAATACTCTGAATTTTTTGGTAAATTGCACTTCTGGTTATTTTTTGCAGGGGTAAATTTAACATTCTTCCCTCAACACTTTTTAGGTTTAGCTGGAATGCCAAGAAGAATTCCTGACTACCCTGATGCATATGCTGGTTGGAATGCTATCTCTTCTATTGGTTCATATATATCATTTGGGTCATTTCTCTTGTTCTTAGTTGTAATGATAGTAGCCCTTTTTAGAGGTAAGAAAGCAGAAGCAAACCCATGGGGAGAGGGAGCTAAAACACTTGAATGGACTCTACCTTCACCACCTCCTTATCACCAATTTGAAACACTTCCTGAAGTAAAAGATTAATTTGTCACTGAACAAGAAACATCAATCAAATGTATATTCCAATAGTTTTGGATTATTTATTCTTTCATTGGTTAGTTTTTTCAAACAAATATATGTTTTAATTAAACCGGGAGTAATCTCTTTAGTCATCTTTACAGCTTTATGCTCAATGTTAATCGCACCCTCTGATAAAAGCCTTTTTATAAAGGGTATTTCATTATTACTAATTGCAGTAGGTGCTTCAGGTGCAGCTATTCTAAATATGTGGCACGACAGAATTATCGACTCTAAAATGGAAAGGACTAAATTTAGACCAATACCATCAGGTGATATTTCGGCTAATACTGCATTAGCTGTCGGCTTAGTTTTTTCATTTATGTCAGTTGTTTCATTGTTTTTCTTTACAAATATTCAAGCCGCTTTGTTATTAGCTTTCACAATTATTTATTATTCAATTTTTTATACAATGTTTCTAAAACACAAAACTGCTCAAAATATAGTAATTGGAGGATTGGCTGGTGCGCTTCCACCAATCATAGCTTGGATTAGTATTTCAAATGAAATGATTTTATATCCAATTATTCTTTGTTTAATTATTTTCCTTTGGACCCCACCTCATTCTTGGGCCCTAGCTATTTATAGAAGCCAAGATTATTCTAAAGCTGAAGTCCCTATGTACCCAGTTATTTATGGTATGAAAAAAACATTACTGATGATGAATATATATACTTTTCTATTGGTAGGATCTGTAAATTTATTATTCTTTTTAAATTTATCCGGTTTATTTTTCTTTCTGACTTCAAATCTATTAAATGGTATTTTTGTTTATAAACTCTATCAGCTCAATGTAACTAAAGATTACAAGAAATTTTCTATTAAATTGTTTGGATATTCTATTATATATTTGTTTCTAATCTTCTTTTTTGCCGTAATAGATAAGTACATTTAGTGAATCAAAAGAAAAAAAACTATCTAATTCTTTTTATATTATGCTGTTTTGTTGTAGCTTTTTATTTCATTACAATTCAAAGAATTAAATCTGGTATTTGACTTTTACTAATAAATCTAAAACGGTACTTGTTTTGATTACTGTATTACTATTTATGTCTAGTTTGGTTATTTTTTCTGTCCCTTTATACAAATTATTTTGTAGTTTAACGGGCTTTCAAGGTTTCAATGAACAATCAAGTGAAATAGATCAAAAAATTAATATTTCTGAACCTCAGCTTAACTTAAATGTAATATTTACATCGCAGGTAGATGACAAATTAGATTGGGTTTTTAAAGCACCAGATAGAATGGAAATATCAGAAGGTATAAAATATGATGTTGTTTTTAAAGCCAAAAACAATACCCCTAATGAAACAACTGGCACATCTATATTTAATGTCTTACCACCTAAAATAGGACCTTATTTAATGAAGATAGAGTGTTTCTGTTTCTTAGACCAAAAAATTCTTCCTGATCAGACAGTTGAATTTCCTGTTACTTTTTACATTGACCCTTTAATTCTTGATGATCCTGAAGTCAGACGAGTAAAGAATGTCACTTTGTCATATACCTTTTTTGAGAAAAAAGATTGAAATAGTCTAAATGGTTGATTTAGTTTTTAAAGACTCTGAAAAAAAACACCAATTTCATTTGGTTAATCCAAGTCCATGGCCGTTAGTTGGCGCATTTTCAGCATTATTCTTAGTTTCCGGAGCCATTTTATATATGCACTACGATATGTGGTGGCCTTTAATAGTAGGTTTCTGTCTCATACTCTTTACTTTTTTTATGTGGTGGAGAGATATCATCAAAGAGAGCACTTTTCTTAAGGTCCATAATTCCATAACTGAAATTGGACTTCGTTGGGGAATGGCTTTGTTCATAACCTCTGAAGTTATGTTCTTTGTTGCTTTCTTTTGGGCTTTTTTCGATGCTAGTCTTTTACCAAAGGCGTTTATTGAAGATTATAAAGATGTCTTTACAGGAACACTTGGTATAGGTATATGGCCTCCTGAGGGAATTGAGACTTTTGATCCTTTAGATATCCCTTATTTAAATACATTAATATTGCTTCTATCTGGAACAACATGCACCTGGGCACACCACGCTGTTAGAGAGGGTCATAATGATGAGGCTCTTCAAGGTCTTTACTTAACAGTATTTTTAGGAGCTATTTTTACTTGCTTACAAATTTATGAATATCAGCATGCCACTTTTGGTTTTACTGAAGGTATATACCCCTCCACTTTCTATATGGCTACAGGTTTTCATGGTTTCCATGTTTTAGTTGGAACAATTTTTTTACTTGTTTGCCTTATGAGAGCAAGAAAAAATCATTTGACTCCTGAAAGACACTTTGGTTTTGAGGCGGCCGCTTGGTATTGGCACTTTGTTGACGTTGTTTGGTTATTCTTATACATCGCCATTTACTGGTGGGGTGGCTAATTTAATATCTTTTACCAAATAGAATTTTATTAAATAATAAATAACTAATGAAACACAAATCTATTACTTTGATGTTTCTCTTTATCACAACACTCACTTTTACCTTAGGTGTCTGGCAGTTATACAGACTAAATTGGAAAAATGATTTAATTGAAAATATAGAGTCTACAATTAAAAGCCCAGAATTTTTTGAAGAGAAAAAAATATATAATGAACTAACATCGGTTATCTTAAATGATCGTTTTAATTTAATTAATAATCCTATTTTTATTGAGTCTAAAATATCCCAAAATAAAGTTGGGTATCATGTATTAGTTCCAATTCTTTTTGAAGATGAAGCATTTAGTGTATTAAACTTAGGTTGGGTACCAGATAAGAATAAAAATAAATATATAAATCATTTAATAAATTTATTTAATAATTTTGATGAAGTCCGTGTTTATATAAGAAATTTCAATTCCAATAAACCCTTATTTGTTCCAGAAAATGATATAAATCAAAATATTTGGTTTCATATAAATAAGATTGATATGCAATTATTTTATGAAGAAGAATTTAATTCACAATATTATTTTGTAATCTTAGACACCCAGATTAAAAAATTTATTAATAATCCCGCTACAAATTTAAATAATAATCACTTGAATTATGCCATTACCTGGTTTTTATTAAGCATATCAAGTGTTGTGATGTTATTAATAATCAGAAGAAAAAATGGATAAATTAAAAGAATATTTTAAGGATTATTATGTCTTAAATGATGTCAATGGAATTCTTTTTTGGGATAATGCCACAAATCTACCTTCCGATAGTATTGGTTCTAGAACTGAACAAATGTCTATTTTATCTAAACTTACAGATAAAATTTTTAGAAATCCTGAGGTCTTAGACGATTTAGCTGATACTAAAAATTTAAAATTATCTGATTTAGATCAAAAAAATCTAAAGTTAATGAAAGATATCATTATTAGAGAAAATGCAGTTGACCCAATCTTAAAAACGAAACTTATAGAACAAAAATTAAAATGTGAACATTTATGGAGGGAAGCTCGTCAAAATAATGATGTTTCTATAATAGAAGATGAATTTAATAATCTTTTAAACTTAGTTCATGAGGAGTCATTACAGCTATCTGTTATTACAAAACTATCTCCTTATGATTCATTAATATCAAAATACGATATAGATTATAATTCTAATAAAATCGATAATATTTTTGATATTATTCAAAAGGAAATAATTCCTAATTACTTGTCTGTAGATAAAATAAATGACCCAACTGTTTATCGGTCAACAATCTCCGAAAATGAAATTTTAAATCAAACTAAAAAGAAATTAGCAGAACTTAATTTTAATTTTGCTCAGGGCCGTATAGATCAATCTCATCACCCTTTTTGTGGAGGCGCTAATAGTGATGTACGAATAACTACTAGATTTGAAAATAATATACTAGAGACATTATCAGCGCTTTTTCATGAAACAGGTCACGGTGTATACGAACAAAATAGACCTAAAGAACTTCTTTATGAGCCAGTTGGACAATCGAGAAGTTTGAGTGTACATGAGAGCCAATCTTTATTTTATGAAAATCATATTTTTAAAACAAATGAATATTTTATTAAATTTGCTGAGATTTTTGATAACAAGAATGAATTATTAAAATCCTTTAAAGATCACTATCACACCATCAGGTATAACCCAGTAAGGGTAAGTTCTGACGAGTTTTCTTATCCAATTCATGTCTATATAAGATATGAAATAGAAAAAGTAATTTTTTCTGAGAAGATAAAATTTCAAGATATTAGGAACCTTTGGAATTCGATGTATCAGAAATATTTAAATATTAATTTAGTAAATGACACTGATGGAGTTTTGCAAGATATTCACTGGTATGAGGGAATTTTTGGATATTTTCCTACTTATGCTTTAGGGGCAATGATGTCATCACAAATTAAATATAATTGTCCTTATTATGAGGATTTTTTAAAAAAACCTGAGTCTGAAAATATTAAGAATATTGCTAATTGGTTAAATAAAAATATTCATCAAAGAGCTTCTTTGTATTCTTCTGATGAAATGTTACAAAACATTTCTGGAGAAAAATTAAACCCTTCTTACTATTCAAGGCATCTAAGAGAAAGATTTTTAAAATGAATTATAAAAGTACAAGAAACAATCAAGTGATTTTTACCTCTGAGCAAGTACTCAATTATGGCCTAGCACCAGACGGAGGATTATTTGTCCCAGAACTTTTACCCTCTTTCTCACAAGATCAAATAAAATCTTTAAACGGATCAAGTTATTACGATATTGCAAATTTTATAATGCAACCCTTTTTAACAGACTTATTTTCAGAAGAAGAAATTAAAACTATTATAAAGGAAGCCTACAGTAGTTTTGACAAAGAAATTGTATCTTTGACTCCAATGGGTGAAAATCATTTACTCAATCTTTTTCATGGCCCTACATTAGCATTTAAAGATTATGCTATGAGTCTTCTAGCAAAGATTTACGAATATTACTTAGAAAAACAAAATAAGAAGTTAGTTATCATTGGAGCAACATCAGGAGATACTGGTTCTGCAGCTATACAAGCTTTTAAAGGCATAAAAAATATAAAGATTTTTATACTTCATCCCCATAATTCCACATCTCTTTTCCAAAGAAAACAAATGACAACAAGTGGAGCAGATAATGTTTTTAATATTGCATTAAATGGAAGTTTTGATGATTGTCAGACATTAGTTAAACAATGCTTTCAAGATCAAACTATAAATCAAAATTTTAACCTAACTGCTATTAATTCAATCAATTGGTTTCGTGTTCTTCCACAGTCAATTTATTATGCCTGGAGCTTCCTCAATCATGATATCAAGAGTTTCGTAGTGCCAAGTGGTAATTTTGGAAATATTTATTCTGCCTATGTTTTAAGAAAAATGGGCTTTCCTTTAAAAGATTTAGTTATAGCTACTAATGAAAATAATATTCTCCATAGAATCATCAAAAATAATGATTTCAGTCTGCATGACGTAGTCAAAACTAATAGCCCCAGTATGGATATTACTATTTCTAGTAATTTTGAGAGGTTACTTTGTGATTTTATTAGCCCTTCAGATCTTGATGATCTTTACCAAAAAATGCCTAATAATAAACATTCTAAAAGTATTAATTCTGAAATACATGAACAGCTATCTCAGAAATTTCTATCTATATCTGTTAACTCTAGCGAAGTAGAAAAACAAATAGAGAGGTTATACAAAAATTTAAATATTCTAATCGATCCTCATACAGCAGTAGGCGCCATGGGGGCAGAGAAATTAAATTTAAAAAATGTAGCATGCCTTGCTTGTGCTCATCCTGTCAAATTTCAGGAAACAGTGAGACAATCTTTGCAACAAGATATTCAATATGATAAAAACTTTAAATTTGATCAAAATGAAGAATTTAACGTATTAGATAATAATTATTTACTATTAAAGGAGTATATTCAAAACCATGCCTAATGTTCATTCTCTAAAAAGTGGCTTAACACTTATTACTGATTATATAGACACTGTCGAAACCGTATCTGTTGGAATGTGGAATAAGGTTGGTGCAAGAAATGAGCACGAAAGTGTCAATGGAGTTGCCCATCTTTTAGAGCATATGGCCTTTAAAGGTACAAAGACACGATCAGCTTTAGATATAGCTAAAGAGGTTGAGATGGTTGGTGGTGCTGTAAACGCATATACTTCCCGAGAAGTCACAGCTTACTACATGAAAGTTTTAAAAGAAGACATAGGTTTATCTATTGATATTATTAGCGATATTTTGCAAAATTCTGCCTTTGATCCTAAAGAATTAGATCGTGAGAGAGGTGTTATTCTTCAAGAAATTGGAATGTACTTAGATACACCTGATGATGTGGTCTTTGATAAATGGCAAGAAGTAGCTTATCCCAATCAGCCAATGGGAAGATCCATCTTAGGTAAGAGTGATATCATCAAAACAATCTCTAGGGATCAAGTAGAAGGTTTTATGAAAAGCTACTATAGACCAGAAAAAATGATTTTTTCTGTCTCTGGAAACTTTAATGAGAGTCAAGTTATAGAATTAGTAGAAAAACATTTTCAAAATTTACCTCAGGGTAATGAAAATCATTCACCTGTCTCAGTTTATCAAGGTGGAGAGTTTCGCCAAGATAAAGACTTAGAACAGGTCAACATTATATTAGGCTTTGAAGGAGTTGATTTTTACTCAGATTTATATTACCCAACTGCAGTATATTCTACTGTTTTAGGTTCAGGCATGTCTTCCAGATTATTTCAAGAAATAAGAGAAAAAAGAGGATTGGTATACAGTATCTCAAGTTATACATCATCTTTTTCTGATTCAGGTATTTTTGGGGTTTATGCTGGTACGGGCCAAAAAGAAGTAATGGAATTAGTCCCAGTTTTGTGTGATCAATTAAATATTGATGCGACTCAATTTACTTCTGAAGAGCTCCAAAGAGCTAAAGCACAATTTAAATCTTCATTATTAATGGGGCAGGAGAGTACCTCTCGTCGATGTCGATCCAATGCATCTAAGTATTTAATGCATAAAAGATTAATACCCCATGAAGAAATTATTTCGGAAATAGATAAGGTTCAGCTTGAAGACTTAGAAAAAGCTAGAAAAAATATTCTAAAATCTAATATTACCTTATCTTCTATAGGACCAATTAAAGACTTAGAGTCTCTTGAGTCAGTTAAAAGAAGATTCAGTTAAAGTCTCAGCTGATTGACGTGCTAGCAAGTCAACTTCATTATTTAATTTATTTGTGTCATGGGCCTTTACCCACTTCCATTTAATTTTTTTTAAGTAATTAAGCTGATCTAATCTCTCCCATAACTCTTTATTTTTGACCGGATTCTTAGATGCTGTTTTCCAATTATTTTTTTTCCAATTAGTAACCCATAATGTAATTCCATTTTTTAAATAATTACTATCTGTGTAGATTGACATTTCTTTGTGGTTAACTAAAAATTCTATAGCCTTAATAGCAGCAGTAAGCTCCATTTGATTATTAGTTGCTTTAATACTGTAACCTGATCTTGAGGAAATAACCCCTTCATTGTTTACTAGGAACGCCCAACCTCCCTTACCAGGGTTTCCTAAGCATGAACCATCAGTGTAAACTTCAATCAAAAGAAATCCTGTAAATTATTCTTTCTGTGAAAATTGATTATTTCAAAAAATGCAAGAGGATCTTTGTGATCAACTTCCCCAGAAGTATTAAAGTATTTATCATGTAATCTTGTCATAAAAAATCTAATAGCACTTGCTTTCAAATAAAAATTAAAATTATTTTTTTCTAATTCATTCCATTCTATTAAAGAAAAATATCTATTGAAAAATAAATTGAAATTCTTTTCCTCAAATTTTTGATAATCAAAAAACCAAGCGTTAACTAAAGTAGAAAAGTCATAAACTATAGTATCACTACAGGTAAAGAAGAAATCTATAAGTCCAGAAATTTTATTATCTTCAAAAAATATATTGTCCTTAAAGAGATCAGCATGTATGAGGGCAGTTCTCAATTCATTTGAGAATTTATCATGCATATCATTGATTAATTTAATTACTTCTTTTAATTCATTCTTATGTTGACCTTGATAATCTTCAAACTTTTTAATTATGTATTTCCAAGTGGGTGTTAACATATCATTTGTTCTTTTAAGATTAGATTTTAGTCCAATTTCATGCATCTTAGATACAGTATCTCCTAAAGAACTAAGGTTCTCACTATTTGGTTGACTGATTTTCTTTCCTTCGATGAACGAATAAATAGCGCATGGTTTATTTTGAACTTCAAAAATATTTTTATTATTTACACTTATAGCTGTAGGGCAATTAATACCTGATTGATTGAATTCATACATAGCATTATTAAAAAATGGAAGGTCACTCCCTTTTGTTCTTTTTTCAAAAATGGTAAAAATCAATTTCTTTTGATTTTTGAGAGTTACTAAATAATTAGTATTCTCAACACCTTCTTTTATTCCTTCAACTGAGTTAATTTCTCCTATTGTATTAAAAAGAGGGGAGATATCATTAGTTTTGATTTTGGTATATACAGCCATTAGATAAACTATAATTAAAAATTTAGTGTTTTCATTGTAATTTAATAGTATTAACTATCACAATGTACAAATCATTTATATTGGCAATTTTATTATTTTCTATTTTAAGTTCGTGTAGTCTCAAAAACCCATTATCAAAAAAAGTTGATTTAACTTATTTAGATTGCCCAAAATCATTAATCTTAGCTCCCGGAAAGAGTTTGTCGTTAGAAAATATTAATATTTCGTTGAGTAAGGATTATTCTATTAACTGTTATTTCACGGAAGATAATATAGATGAAGTAATTTTTGATTTTAATTATCAACTAAATATAGATGTTAAGAATACTGAATTAAAAAAAATCAATGCTGACTTTTGGATTTTTGTAACTAATAAAGAAGAGTCAGAAAAAATATTAGAAAGTAGTTTTACTAAATCTTTAGACTTATCACAAGCAATTCAAGAAAATAATCAACTCTCTTTATCTTTCAAAGACTCAGTAAAGCTGAAAAGATATGAATATGATCAGGGTATTAAAATTTTTTTATCTTTAAATTAATTTAACGATTTAAATTCAGAGACACTTTTGGTAAGTATCTTACTTTTTTCATCATCAGATAAGTTAGTTAAATACCCGGCTATAAGGTTATTGAGCTCCTCTGAAGCTTGGTTTTTAATAGATTGAATAGCTGAGAGTTCAATTTGTTTGATTCTATCCAAAGAATTTTTTTCCTTAGATGCAATAGCTTGAGTAGTTTTTTCAATAATATCTTTTGAAGAGGATTCTGCTTGTAATTTAGCACTAGATAAAAGCTCATTAATTTTATTTTCTAGATCTGAGGTCTGTTTTTGTGCCTCATCTAATTTTTTTTCAGAGTCATTGAATGACTGCAATGAAGAGTTAATGTTCTTCTTAATTTCTTCAATTTTTGTATCTAGGCCACCAATCATCATACTTTTGAAAGGCTTGTACATAAGTATCAAAAAAATAATAAACGAAATTAAAAGCCAGAATTTAGGATCTTCAAACATTTATTAAATTTTTATTTTATCCTTATCAAAGTTAGTAATTTTTGTAATAAAATTAGTAGCTGACTCTTTGAGTTGAGAGTTTAATTCACTTAAAGCCTGATTTTTTTCTTGAGCGACTTTTTCTTCTGTTTGTTTAATCTCATTTTGAATCTTTTCCTCTGTAGCCTTAATTAGTTTTTCACTTTCTACTAGAGCGCTCTCTTTTGCTTCATTAATAATCTTATTAGCTTGATCTTTAGCCTCATTAATCTTTGTTTCGTAATTTTGAATTAACTGCTCAGCCTTTTTGATTAATTCATCTTGTTTTGAGATGTGAGATTGAACAAATTCATCTCTCTTATTCAAAAAAGCTCTAATTTTAGGGAGCGTAAAATATGTTAATACTGTAAAAAGTATCACAAAGAAAACGCCCAGCCAAAAAAGCTGAGATATAAAAAATTCTACTTGTTCTAATTGAGGCATAAAGTGATTTTATTTATTAAAAATTATGAGAATAAAATCACTAATGCGATAACTAGAGCAAAAAGTGCGATAGCTTCTACGAGAGCAAATCCTAACATTGTCATAGTAAAAACTTCATTTCTTGCAGCTGGGTTTCTACCAACGGCAGTAATAAAAGCAGCAAAAACATTACCAATTCCAATACCAGCACCGATCACACCAATAACGGCTAATCCTGCTCCTAAATACTTAAGTCCTTCAACTAGTTCCATATTTACCTCCTTATGTTCACCTAGTGTAAGTGTAAAGCGTCGTTAATATACAAGCATGTTAATATTGCAAAAACATAAGCTTGTAAAAATGCAATTAGTATTTCTAATCCTGTAAGCGCGATTATAAACACTAACGGCAAAATTCCAAAAAACCCTAAAGCTGATACAAATCCAGCAAAAACCTTTAATAAAGTATGACCCGCAAGCATATTAGCAAAAAGACGGACTGATAAGCTAATAGGTCTAGATAAATAAGATATTACCTCAATAGGGATTAAAAGAGGTAACATATAAATAGGCAGTCCAGGTATTACAAAAAAACCAAAAAACTTAACTCCATGCTTTACGAAACCAAGCACTGTAACAAAAATAAAAACACCCATAGCTAAAGCCAAAGTGACGATAATATGACTAGTAAATGTAAAGCTATAAGGAATCATACCAAAAAGATTTCCAAATAATATGAACATAAATAAAGCAAACACTAAGGGGAAATATTTTTTCCCTTCTTTTCCAACGGTATCGTTGATTAAGCTGCTTATAAAATTAAAACCAAGTTCAGACGCTACTTGTAGCCTTGAAGGATAAAGATCCTCTACAGAGTTAGTTTTCTTTGTTTTTAAAAAAGGAATAGTAAAAAAAGCAATAATAAAAACAGTGGTAATAGTCATCCAAAGTGCTGAATTTGTGAAAGATAAATCTAATCCAAATACATTAATATCTACAATGGGTTGTACTTCAAATTGTTTTAGGGGACTTTCACCTTTAGCCATGGGGTAATAAAACAGATTTATTTATGATTTTCTATGCGACGTATAAGCCTGTAGATATTCAATAAACCTGCAAAGAAACCCAATATAATCAAAGAAATTAGGCCTATAGGCTTAGTGTCAAAGAATTTATCAATTAACAAACCCAATATTACAGAAACGATTAAAGCTGCTAATAATTCAGATGAGATTCGATATGCAAAACTCAATCCTTTTAAGCTAGATCCACTACTTTCACTTTTGTCGTCTTTTTTATTCTGCATATTTAACTGCCTCTTCTAATTCAACAGACACAATCTGAGATACCCCTTCTTCAGGCATAGTCACACCATATAATCTATCCACGCGAGACATAGTCATTCTATTGTGAGTAATAATTATAAATTTAGTCTGAACTTTTTCAGAAATTTCTTCCACCATACTACAAAATCTATCAACATTGTTATCATCAAGAGGAGCATCAACTTCATCTAGAATACAAAAAGGGGAGGGATTAGCTATAAAAACTGCAAAGAGTAATGATATAGCAGTAAGCGCCTGTTCACCTCCAGATAAAAGAGTGATGTTTTGCATTTTCTTTCCTGGAGGGCTTGCAAAAATTTCTAATCCTGAGTTTAACGGGTCTTCATCATTTTGAATAAGCTTCAAATTAGCTTTTCCACCTCCAAATAATTTAGTGAAGAGTCTTTCAAAGTTTTCATTAACAATTTTAAATGCATCTCGGAGACGAGTTACACCTTCTTTATTAATTTTATTAATAGCTTCATGAAGCTTTTCTATGGACTCTTGAATTTCATTTTTGTCTTTTATAGTTTCGTCAACTTTCTCACGTAATTTGCTATATTCGTCTTCAGCTAATAAATTTACTGCTCCTATTCTTTCTCTCTCAGCTACTAATCTTAAGACTCTTTTTTCAGCTGTCTCTAAATCCTCATCTTTTTTAAATTTTTCAATTTCATTTTCTAAATTTAATAAGTCAGCATTGATTTTCTCTCGACAAGACAAAGAAAGTTGATTGAGATTATTTGAGTAATTCGAAATTTCAGACTCTTTTCTAATTAACTCCTCTTTTACTACCGAATAATTTTGCTCTTTATTTCGGAGTTCTTTGGATAGATCCTCTAGGAGGTTTTCTTGTTCTTGTAGTTGATTATCAAAAAGTTTTTTTTCATTATCTAATTCATTAATCTTATTTAACAAAAATTGCCTTTTACTATCAATATCTCCAGGATTATTTTGAGATATTTCTAATTCTTCACTGGCAGTTTTAATTCTATCTTTAAGATCATGGATTTTTTGATTTGTAATTTCTAAAATTCTTTCCCATTCAATAATCTGTTTTTTTAAATCATTTAATCGTTTCTCTTTTAATTCAGCTAATATCGAAGATATGTTAGACTCGTAACTACTAGATATAAATAGACCATCCCATCTCCATAAATTGCCTTCTAAATCAACTATGGCCTGTCCTGGTTTCAAATATTTATGATTTTCATATCCTTCATCTTTATTATTCACTATGGCGACACTACTTAATTTACTAAGAATTCTTTGAGGAGACTTGATAACATCTGAGGCGATCTTGCAATCGAAGTTAAACTTAGATTTTTGAGTATCCTGAATATTTTCTGTCCAATAGAAAATCTCATCTTTATCTAGAGACGCTAAAAGCTCTTTACCAAAGATTGCAGCTACAGAGTTTTCATACTTTTTATCAAAAGAGATATTATTTAACAAACTTCTATCAGATTGACCAACGGCACTATCAGATACGTTATCAAAATCTTTTGAAGATATTTCTTCAATTTCTCTATTTATTTCATTTAATTTCAAATTAGTTTCATCATATTGTTGAACTTCAACCTGAAGATCTTTTTCTAATTGCTTAACGCGATGCTCGAGATTTGTTTTATGTTCTTCAAAACGAAGCTCTTCTTGCTTAAGATTTTCTACTGTCATATTTAGACGCTCTAATTCAGAATTCAGTGAATAGCTCTTTTCCCTCATAGGAGGAATTTTTACTTTTAAATCTTCGTAAGCTTGATCCTTAGAGGAGACATCTCCCTGAAACTCAGTTAGTCTAATTTGAATTTTATTTTTATCCCCTTCTAAGGACTCAATTATTTTTTGTATTTCATTTCTTTTGACAAAAAAGACAGAAGCTTCAGCATTTTTTATCAAAGTAGATATATTCCTAAATCTTTCAGCTTCTTTAGATTGTTTTTTTAGGATCGCCAGTTGCTCCTCATATGTCGTTATAACATCCTCAACTCTTAGTAAGTTATTATTGGCAGCTTTAAGTCTTAGCTCAGAGTCGTGTCTTCTTGATTGCAAACCCAAGATACCAGCAGCCTCTTCAAGGACCATTTTTCGATCTTCTGGCTTAGCCTGAGTAATAGCCCCAATTCTTCCTTGACTCACAATAGATGTAGATCTTGCAGAAGTTGAAGCATCCGCAAATAGTAATTGTATGTCCTTTAGACGAACTTCTTTTCCATTAATATACGAGCTTGATCCTTCTCCTCTATAAATTTTTCGAGAAATTTCTAGTTGTTTAGATTGATATCTATTTTCTAAGTCGTTACCTTCGACATTAATATACAACCCAACCTCTGCTAAATTCCAAGAGGGCCGAATGTCAGTGCCATTAAAAATTAAATCATCAATTTCCTTACCTCTTAATTGTTTAGCTGATACCTCACCAAGACCAAATCGAATTGCTTCTACTATATTTGATTTTCCACAGCCATTTGGTCCAACTATTCCAGTTAAACCATTTTTAACTTCAAAATCTGTAGGCTCAACAAAAGACTTAAAACCTTTTATTGATAATTTATCTAATGATAGCAAACTATTTTTTCAATTTTTTTGAAATAATTTTTATAAACTCTGAAGCAGGTCTGTTTCCCTGAACTTTCTCTCCACCAACAATAAAAGTAGGTGTGCTCTCTACTCCAAAAATATTTTGAGAGTCAACTTGAAGACTAAGTAATTTATTTTGTAAATCTTCATTTTTTAAACACACCTCTAGTTGATCCTCACCCAATCCATGTTGAAGTCCATAACTATTTAGCATTTCAATTATACCTTCACCAGTTTCAGCTTTTGTCCAAACATCATAATTCTCATAAACAGAGTCAATATAATTAGGGCGGATAGAAAGATCACAACTACCTACAATTGATGCATAAAATGCTGCCTGATTTAAAGGAAAATCAACAACATAGTAATTAACGTTCTTGAAGACATCACTTTCTTTTAACTCTATAAGTGTTTCATTATGAAAAGTAGCACAATGAGAACAGCTAAAAGATGAAAATTCAATAATATCTACTGTACTGTCAGATTTTGACTCAATTACCGGAATTAATGAATTGTCACTTAGAAATTGCTGATACTCATAGTCTTTAGAATAAGCATTAATTGAGAAGATAAAAAAAACTGAGACAATAAACAAAAATTTATTCATTAATTTTATTACTAATATTTTTAAAAATAGATCTTACTTCTTCATCCTTTATATCATTTAATTGTTGATTATTAACATCTTTTAATTTTTTAGAGCTATTTTTTTTGATTACAGAATTTACTAAACTTTCTTTACTTAAAACATCCTGAAAAAATAGGATTTTATTAACTTTAATTCCTAAAATTTCTTCACATTTCAATTTTATTTCAGGATTTTTTGAATGAAGTTCAAAAGATTTAGATGAGTCAATTTTGAATTCTAAATTAAGAGAATCTGTCTGCCCAAGTAAAGTAATTTTTTTAATTTTGACAAAATGATGATTTATTCCAAATATTTTCTCCCAATTTTTTATTAAAAGTGTGTTTATCTTTAATTTTTTTTTATTTACTTTGTTTATTAAATGAAAGGCAACATCGTTCAATTTGGAAATTTTTTTCATCAAAATAATTTTAGTAAACTTATTCTATCTTGGTTTAAAAAAAATCAAAGACACTTATATTGGAGAGATAATCGAAGCCTTTACCTAACATATCTAACTGAAATAATGCTTCAGCAAACATCTGTTAAAACTGTTGAGAACAAATTAAAGGTCTATTTAGATAAATTTCCAAATTTTAGCTCATATAGATCTAAAAAATTAAACGATTTGTTAAGTAGTTGGTCAGGGCTGGGATATTACAATAGGGCAGAAAACTTATTCAAATCAATAAAAATTATTAATGAAAAATATAAAGGAAAAATACCGAGCAATAAGTTTGAATTATTGGCTCTGCCAGGTATTGGTCAATATACTGCTAATGCTATTCTATCAATAGGTTTTAATAAAAAAGCTTATCCCATCGATGTAAATATTAGAAGACTGTTAACTAGAATATTAGATTGCACACTAACTGATGAAGAGCTTGAAAGAGTCTTAGATATTTCATTCAAAAACAAAAGAAACTTTAGAAATTTTTCAGAGTCCATGATGGATTATAGTTCTTCTATATGCAAGAAATCATCTCCATTATGCAATGAATGTATTTTCAATAAGTTTTGTAAGTCAGCTTATAAGAAATTTGATAAAAAAATTCTAAAAAAAATTAAACATCAAAATTTAGAATTTTATATAATCAAAAAAAATAACTTATTATGTTTTATTAAAAATCCTAGTTTTCAGTTTTATAAAAAATTTAATCATCTACCCTCAAATTTAGATAAAAAGTTTATTTCTTTTATAAAATTTGAGGAAAAACAAAAAGTAATGAGTTTTAAATATTCAATTACAAATCATAGATTTAAAATTAATGTCTATAATTTGAAAAATTTGAAAATTAATTATCAGAATATTTACTGGGTTAAAAAAACTGAATTAAAAAAAATAGCATTACCGACTTTATTTAAAAAAATTCTTTATTAATTACGAATCTTTTTTCTAATTTCATCAATAGAGACTAAATTTTTTTTTTGATCTTCGTAATGCCAAAAATCCCATCCATTAAAAGAAGTTGTGTTATTTACTTTAGCTGCAATTTTGTGAATAGACCCTCTTTGATCTTGGTAGGAAATACTTCCATCAGGAAGAATAGTAGCCCTATGATTTTTTTTGTTATTATATAACTGGGATCCAGGTTTTAAATAACCTGAGTTAATAAGAGTACCGAATGGAATTTTTTTTATTGGCTTATCTTTTTCATTTAAATCTAGAAGCTTATGATCAAGAGATTTGATTGATTTTAACCTTTTATTAGCAATTTTTTGGTACGATTGATCCTTTTCAAAACCAATATAATTTCTCCCTAAGTATTTTGCTGATGCGCAGAAACTTCCAGTACCAGCAAATGGTTCTAAAACAAGATCATCTTTAAGGGTTGATTGCAGAATTATCCTGTTCATTAAAGCTAAGGGTTTCTGTGTAGGATGGGCGGTTTCATTGTTTCCATTCTTAATTCTTTCTTTACCTGAACAAATTGGAAAATTCCAAACACTTCTCTCTTGTTTATCTTCGTTACTAGTCTTCAAAGTGTGGTAATTAAATTGGTATTTTGATTTAGGGCTCTTAGAGCACCAGATCAATGTCTCATGTGCATTAGTTAGTCTTGTTGCTCTGAAATTTGGCAAAGGATTAGATTTAACCCATATGACGTCATTTAAGATCCAAAAATTTAAATCTTGAAGGATTTTACCAATCCTAAAAATATTATGATATGAGCCAATAATCCATAGTCCGCCATCATCTTTTAATATTCTTTTGCAACTCTCTAGATATGAATAGGTGAACTGATCATAAGATTGATAATTATCAAATTTATCCCAATCTTGGCTAACACCATTGACAACTGAATGATTAGGTCTGGTTAACTCTTTATTTAATTGGAGGTTATATGGTGGATCTAGAAAAATGAGGTCAATAGACTTATCATCTAATTTTTTTAAAAGTTCTAAACAATCACCCAAATGGATTTTGTTAGTTTTAATCACCTATGAATCTTATTTTTTTTTTGATTCAATAGTAGTAGGAGACAATACCTCTGTTGATAACTAGGTAGATAACTTTGTAATAAGTTGACAAATAGGTTGATAAGTTTTTCTATGATATTGACTGACTCCAACTTTATTTACAGCAGATAGATGATTTTTGGTTCCATAGCCTGCATTTTTATTCCACTCATAAAAGTTTTCAATAGAGTGAAGTTTTGTCATTAATTTATCTCTAAATACTTTAGCAATAATCGAGGCAGCTGATACTTGTTCGATTTTATCATCCGCTTTTACCATGGATGATACGTTATAGTTCTTTAAATCCTTGGGAATAAAACTCCCGTCAATTATCACTTGATCTTGGTTATTTGCTATTGATTTAACCGCTCTTGACATTGAATCAAGAACAACTTTATGGATATTTGTTTTTTCAATATCTCTTTTTTTTCCAAAAACAATTTTGTATGAAAAGTTAAGTTTATTATTCTCTTTAAGAAAATCAAAAATTTTCTCTCTTTTAATTTTACTTATTTTTTTTGAGTCTCTTACTTTGAACGGAAATTCTTCAAATAGTGAATTTTGGGATTTGAAAGCACATATTATTACACTTCCAACTAAAGATCCTCTGCCGACCTCATCAACGCCAACAATATATTTATTCATCTAGTCTTGGAATTAACTCAATAAAATTACATGGCTTATGTCGTACATCAAGTTGATAAAAAAGAATATCATTCCAAGCATCTCGAACAGCAGAAGAGGAGCCTGGGAGACAAAATATATATTTTTTATTTACCAGAAATGCACTTGAACGTGATTGTATGGTTGATGTACCGATTTTATTGTAACTTAGTTGTCGAAATAACTCACCAAAACCAGGTATTTCAATCTCTGATATTTTCTTTATTGCATCAATAGTATTATCTCTTCCAGTTAATCCAGTCCCACCTGTAGTTATGACTACATCATGATTTTTAGATTTTGTTAATTTTTCAACAATAGGAATAAAAATAGAAGGTTCATCCTCAATAATTTGATAGTGCGAGACTTCATGCCCTTTTTTAATAATTAATTCTTTAAGAGTTTTACCAGACTTATCATTCTCATACTTTCTGGTATCCGATAAAGTAATTATGGCAATATTTATTTTTTTAAAATCTATTTTTTCATTAATCATTTATCAAAATTGTATTAGATTCTATGAGCTCATCTGCATAATTAAATGAATTATGATTGATTAATTCATAAATAACAACATTAGTTAAAACTCTTTCTACGAACAGTCTTGTTTCCCTCGATGGAATGGACTCAATTAATAAAAAACTATCATTATTAAATGATGTTTTTTTCATCCATTTAGATAAGTTTCCTGGCCCCGCGTTGTAGGAAATAAGTGCTTTAAGTAAATCATTATTGATATGTTTTAATCTAAGTAGGCTTTGCAAATAAAGACTGCCGGTCTCAACATTTATTTGAGGATTATATAAAATCCTTGGATTAGATTTAAAATCGTAATTTTTATTCACCATTCTCGCAGTTGAAGGTAGGATTTGCATTAAACCATAAGCTTTTTTGCCACTCTTAGCAAAAGCACTAAATTGAGATTCTTGTCTTATCATACTTATAATAATTGTAGGGTCGATTTCATTCAAATCATATCCTTGTATCCATTTTGGAGTAGGATATAAAAATTTTATAGGTGCTTTTTCTTTAAATAAATACTTTGCTGTTTTAATTTGCAATGAACTCAAATCGTTATTTATAGAAAATCCTAATATTATTCTTTTAAACCTATCGTTTGAAATACTTTGAATACGGTTAAGCTCTATTTCGGCAACAGGTATTTCTCCAATTTCTATCAAAGCTTGTATTCTTTTTCCTAAATTCGTTTTTAGAAATAATTCAAGATCATTTATCATTTCTAGATCGTTAAATTCATTGTCAATAATGGGTTTATCTAAAATTCTACAAGATAGAATTGAGTAAATATTAAAACTTGGCTTACAAGCATTGTTTAGTGCACTAAGAGATCCTTGAAAAGTTATATTGTCTTTTGCATCTTTAGTTGCAGATAAGAAAGACCAATATGCGCCCGCATTTTTTAACCATTTATTATCTGTTATTTTGGAAAGTATTAAAAATTGTCTAGAGGCTTTTTGGAACTCACCCTTGCGATAATAAGCCAAACCCTTAATCCAAAGTCCCTCTGAATAAGGCTCCTCAATAAAAGATTCATCATTTAGAACTTTGATAGCTTTGTCATCAAGATTTGCTAGGTAATAACCATTTGCTATTTTTGAAAGTAGAAAAGCTCTCTCCTTGTTGTTGAAATGTCTTGTATGATGGTCTAAATATTCTAGCGCACCTGTAGGCCAGCCTCTTCCAACTCTTGAGCGAACAGTATTATATATACTAATTTTTTTTGAGTAATTTTTTGAAGTAAAAATTTTTCGAAGAGGACTTACTTTAGTTTCTTGAGCTAAGTTTTCTGTAAAAATTATGTCTAATGAAGGGTAATTATTTTTTTTGGGCTTTTTTGCGTCAGTGGGTTTTCTTTTGACTCCTAGTTTATAAATTCTTTTTGCCTCATATTGGAAATGATATTCTCTAAGCCAATCTCTTAATTCTTCAAAACTAGATCGATGCTTTGTGGGGTGTAATAATTTTAAAGCTTGAACATGCCCCATAAGTATTTTGTCATCTAATTTTGTAATATTTCTATCGGCTAAAGAAAAGTCACCATTCCTATAATCCTTAAAAATTGATTTATATAGTTTTATATCTTTTTGGCTTAGAGCTAATAAATTTTGAGTTAAAAAGAAAATTACAATAGTTAGAATATATTTCATTCTATCCTCCTAATTGCTTCTGAATTTCTTTAAGGTCTTCCCAAGCATCTTTTTTTAATTCAGGATTATTAACTAAAATTTCAGGCTCATAAAGAACTCTACACTTTTTTGGAGCGGTATCATTAGGTGTGTTAAAATCAAACCATTTACCTCTTAGCGACATTGAAGATAAATCAGTTGCTAATAGCATTTTGATACAATAGTTAGACATAATTATAAGATACTTAGGATTTATTATTTCTATTAATCTATAATTAACCATTTGAATTTGAGTTAAAAACTCCTCATCATCAAATAAATTTTCTAAACCTCTTGGTATGTATGAGGCTAAACAAATATTAGCTCTTTTTAATTTAATTGAAGATAACATTTTATCAAATAATTCACCGGATTTATTATCCAAAATTTTTTGATCTAGTTTATGGCATTTACCAAAAAAAAATAAAATTTTTGATTCAAAATTTCCTTCAATTAATTTTGAATTAAAATTATAGCTTTGATTGAGGTATTTTTCTAATTCTTCTATTGATGTTGAGGAGTGCACACTTACTTTTTTAGCAATTTCTTTTGGGGGTATTATCATTTGCTTTTCTGCACTTGGGTCATTTAGTTTGAATTCTTCTAAATTCATCAATTCCAAAAGAATATTTTTTTGATAGTGTTTAATGTCCATGTGTAAGTTATTTGGCTATGTTGGGAATTTTATATTTTTTTTTATGTTAAATGTACATGCTAATGGGGCGCAACTTCAAAATAATTATGATAATCAGATCTTAAGCTCGATATATTCAGAGTATAATAATGATTATTTAACTTGGAAAACATTACCTAGATACGACAAATTTATTGAAAAAAAGTCTTATTTACTTAATCAAATTATTATTGAAGAGTATGGGAATATTAACAATATCACATCAGGAAAAAATTTTACTTTAGACTTATTAAAGTCTCTTGAACAAATAAAAAAAAATAAATGTACAACTTTAGATAGCAAAAGTACCTATTATATTTTTGAGGAAATCTTAAAAAATAGCTTTAATTTTTGGTCTAGCTACTGTCAAGACAAGGTAGATAAAAGTCTTTTAGTTTCAAATGATGAAAGATTTATGAATATTTCATTTATTAATAACCTTTATCTCCAGTTTAAAGAGGATAATTTAAATGAAATTGAAAAACTTCATAAAATTATTACAAATGATACTTTACTCTTATCTCAATTTAATTCTAAGCAACTCAATCTAATAAATAATATTTTCCAATCTAAAAATCTCCAATTTTCTTTGGATGATTTATTAGGTTTAAATAATTCTCTCAACAGTTTAACTATAAAACTTGATGAAAATTTTCTAGTTAGTGATTATACCGATTTAATCAATATGCAAATATATCAGACTAGTCTCTATTATTTTTATGCTAAGGAGTATAAAAATTCACTAGCACTTTTATCTTACTTGATTAAAAATGATGTTAAGAATAAAGATTATTATCTCTATAAAAAAACTTCATTCGAGGCTGAGTTAAACCCCAATGAAAAAATGTTAAAATTAATCAATGATTTAAATTTTCAAGATAATAATAATTTTCAATTTTTTAAAGATTATCTTTTTCTAAAAACTGCAATAGAATTTAATTATAACATTAAAGAGTTAATTAATTATTATCAAAAAATAATTTCTAAAAATGAATGGCAGTCTATAGAACTTGCCATGATAGTTGCCATAGAGCTCTACAGTCAAAATAAAAATATTAAAGCACTAGAATTTATTGATAATTGTTGTTTAAAAATTATAGAAAATTCTACTGATCCGATACATTTATTCAAATATGGTATTCTATTAGAACGCAACGATAAGATAAAAGATTCTGAAGATATTATTCAAAAGAGCATTGATATTTCTGAAGGTAATTATCCTTATATTCTAAATTATCTTGCTTATTTATGGGTGGACAATAATAGGAATCTTGAATTAGCAGAAAAAATGCTTCTTCAGGCTGTTGAGGACTCAAATTATGAAGATGGAGCTATACTTGATAGCTTAGGTTGGCTTTATTTTAAAAAAAATGAAATTGAACTAGCTGAAAAATGGATATTACAGGCCTATAAAATGGAACCTTCGGAGCCAGAAATAATTGATCATTTGTCTCAAATTTATTCTAAACAAGAACGAACCAAAGAAGCAAAATTTTTGGATAATAAAATCTTATTATTCCATAAGGATTATTTTAAATTTAACGATATTGTGAAAAGAAATTGAAAACTACTTTATTAACATCACCTGCAAAAATTAATTTGACATTAAAAGTTTTAAATTATGACAAATTACTGTCGAAGCATAAAATATCCTCAAAAGTATATTTATTAAAACTCTCTGATACCATCAAGGTTTCGAAATCTAAAAATTTATCGATAAAATACTATATCAATAAAAAAAAAATTATTGTTCAAAACGATATTATAAAAAAAACTATACTTTATTTTGATAAAAAATATGGAACTAATTCAAAATTTGAAATTTCAATAAATAAAATGATTCCTATTGGTTATGGACTAGGTGGTGGATCATCTAATTCTGCAAGTATCTTAAAATTTCTTTATAAATTTCATAATATTGATAATAAAAACTTTTATATAGATGCACCTAACATTGGCTCAGATGTTTTAATTTTTTATGATAATTATCCAAAAGTAATTGATGGATTAGATAAATTTAAAAAAATTTACTCAAAAAAGCCGAGATGGAAGAAGATATTTTTACTTATTCCATCCAAAAAAAATATTACAAAAAAAATATTTGATATTTATAGAAATAATAAAAATACCCTAATAAAAAAAATCTTTTCACAAAATGATCTTTTGTATTCATCGATGATGTTTAATGAAGAATTTCAAAATTTATATAATTTTATTGAAACCCAAAAAGATAAATTTAAAGTTAATGGAATGAGTGGAAGTGGATCCTCTATTTTCTTTACGTTTAAGTCAAATATTGCTGAAAAGTCATTAATTAATGATATTAGAAGTAAATATCCCTTAGTTAGAATTGAAAAATCCTATTATTTCAGTTAAGTTCTTAAATTCTTGATGGGGCGTAGCCAAGCGGTAAGGCACCGGTTTTTGGTATCGGCATGCGTAGGTTCGAATCCTACCGCCCCAGCCATTTTCTAAATATGTCATATGAATAGCCAATTATTATTCTCTCTAAAAGAAGTTATCGTAAGTTATCACAAGTATGAAATCTTCCATAACTTAGATCTAAATATCCATAGAAAAGATTTTATTGCCCTAGTAGGGAAAAATGGAGTTGGAAAATCTACTTTGATGAACGTAATTTCAGGTAAACACGAAATAGATAATGGTGAAATTTGGAATATAGAAAATATATCTATTAGGTATTTTAGTCAAAATTTTCAATTTGATAATGAAAATCAAACTATTGAAAATGAAATTTTATCAATATTAGAAAATCGTGAAGAGGACTTTCAAATTGATATTTTTTGTAATTTTATGAATTTAGACAAAAATTTAATTTTAAAAAATTTATCAGGAGGACAAAAGAGAAGAGTAGGTTTGATTAAAACATTAATTAATAAATCTGATATCATATTACTTGATGAACCAACAAATCATTTAGACTTAGACACAATTATTTGGCTTGAAAATTATTTGCGAAGGCTTGATTGTGCAATTATATGTGTAAGCCACGATAGACAATTTTTAAAAAACTTTACTAATAAAATTTTTTGGATTGATAGATCTAAAATTAAAATTAACCAAAATGGTTACAGCGATTTTGATCATTGGTCGCAACTTCTTTTATCTCAAGAGGAAAGAGAACTTCAAAATAGAAGGCAGCATGTAAATATCGAAGTTAGTTGGGCAAATAAAGGTGTTAAAGCCAGAGTTAAAAGAAATACTCGAAGGTTAGAGCAGGCAAGAGAATTAAAAGAAAACTTAGAAAAGGATGTTAGTTCTTATATACAGGCTACCAAAAAAATTGACTTTAAACTTGTAAAAGATGAAACAAAAAACTTCCGTCATGTTGCTGAGTTTCATAATTCCTCTTTTTATTATGATGGATATCAAAATCAGCCTTTGTTAAAAGATTTTAATCTAAAAATAAACAAAAAAGATCGCATTGGTTTACTGGGGTCTAATGGATCGGGTAAATCTACTTTCCTGAAAATTTTATTACAAGAAATACAATTAAAAGAGGGTTCACTTAAGATTAGGAAAGAGCTTGAATTTTCTTATTTCGATCAATTAAGAAATGATCTCAAAGATAATCTCCCAATTAAAAAAATACTTGTACCTTCAGGTGGTGATTATCTTAAGGCCAATCAAAAAGAAAGACATGTTTGTAGTTACTTAAAAGATTTCCATTTCGATCCTTCAAAAGCCAATGATCCCGTAGGTAGTCTATCTGGTGGAATGAAAAATCGTTTATTGTTATCTAAAGTTTTAGCTAATCCAAAAAGTGGGCTTATTTTAGACGAACCCACAAATGACTTGGATACAGACACTCTGGATTTAGTTGAGTCTATTCTATCTCAATATAATGGAACTTTGATAATTGTGTCTCATAATAGAGATTTCTTAGATAAATTAGTAAATAAAATTTTATATTTTAAAGGAAATGGAGAAATTATTGTTTTTAATGGTGGCTATCATGATTTTTTAGAAAAAAAAGAAGACCTACTTTTAGAGCAAAATTATTTAACAAATAAATTAGACAAACAAAATTTTACTAAATTAAAAAAACCTCAAGAAAGAAAAAAACTAACCTTCAAACTTCAATTTGAGCTAGATAACTTACCTGATAAAATAGATAACTTAAAAAAAGACCTTCAAAAATTGGAAGAAATAATATCTGACCCCACCTTATATGACAAAAATAATGAATTATTCCTTCAAACGTCTCAAAAAATAGGTTTATTACAGATAGAATTACAAGATAAGGAAGAGCGATGGTTAGAGTTAATGGAAATAGAGGGAGTGGATGAATTATCTTAAACAAGTAAATCAGATTATAGAATTTTCTCATCTTGAAAAAATTCTAGAAATTCTATCCATTAATAAAAAAGAGGTTTATTTCATTGGGGGCGCAACCAGATCCATTCTTAGTAACACATATAATAACAAGGATATAGACTTAGTAATCCCTGATCTTAAAGATGAAATAATCGAAAAAATATCTAATGAATTTAACGCAAAGTTTTATTCAGGTTATAGAAGTTTAGCTATTACAGATAATAATTTTGAATATCAGATCAATTCATTTAGAAGAGACATTCGCCCCACAGGAAGACATACAAAAGTTGCAAAAGCACTTACTCTTGAAGAGGACTCAAAGAGAAGAGATTTTACATTTAATAGTATTTATATAAATCTTTTAGGTGAGGCCTTTGATTTATACGATGGGATCTCACATTTTAAAAATTCTTATTTAAAGTTTATTTTTGATCCTATTGAACAAATTCAAAAAGATTATCTAAGAGCAATAAGATTTATGAGATTTCTCTCTTTATTTGAAAATACAAAAACTAGCGATACAGATCTGGATGCTATCATCTTACTTTCTAAAAATATAACTGAATTTGTGAAAGAAAATAAAATATCATCTGAACTTAAAAAAATACATACAATGCCTTATCCTAAAAATACTATTAGTTTTTTAAATGGAAATAAGGAGTTAAATAAGTTTCTAGATTATTTATAAATTTGAAATTATCTGACTAGCAATTATCGATACAGAAGTAGCTAAATTTAAAGAACGAGTTTTTTGATTAATTGGTATAGTAATTTTTTCAATTACCTTTTTATGAATTTCTTGAGGAACCCCAGCTGTCTCTTTACCAAATAATATTATGTCAGAATTACTAAAACTGTAATTATAAAAACTATTATTAGTTTTAGTAGTAGCAAGAACAATTCTCTTATTATTAGACTCGCAGTACTTCTCGAAGTTATTCCAGTCATCGTGATTTACGATTTCACATTGATCAATATAGTCCATAACTGCACCTTTAAATCTTTTATCAGTCATAGAGAAGGAGAGGGGTTTGATTATATGAAGAGGAAATTCGAGACATGCGGCCGTTCTAATTATTACCCCAAGGTTTTGAGGCATATCAGGCATATAAAGACAAATTCCAAATTTATGCGTCATGATGACTACTACTTATGCTACATCTTACTAATAAAATCTACTCAAGTTTTAATTATATAAATGTCAGAAAATAACAAACCAAGAAGAGACTTTATCAAGCTTTCAGCTATGACTTTAGGGGGAGTGGGCGCTGCTAGCCTTGCTATACCTTTTATTTCAAGCATGAATCCTGGCAAAGATACTTTAGCCTTAGCTTCAACAGAGATTGATTTAGCACCTTTGGAAGAAGGACAAAGCCTTACAGTCATATGGAGAGGTAAGCCAGTTTTTATTAAGCATAGAACTCAAAAAGAAATAGAAGAAGCCAAGAATATTTCATTAAGTGATTTGATTGATGCTGAAGAGGACTCTGCAAGAGTCCAAAACGATAAATGGTTGGTGGTTCTGGGTGTTTGTACCCATCTTGGTTGCGTTCCCTTGGGCCAGAAAGTTTCAGATACAAAAGGAGATTATGGTGGATGGTTTTGCCCCTGTCATGGTTCCCACTATGATACCTCAGGTAGAATTAGAAAAGGTCCTGCACCTACAAATCTCCCTGTACCTCCATACGTTTTTTTGACAGATAACAGAATAAAGATTGGATAAAATTTTATGAGCTCTAACGACCTTCAAGGTTATAAAAAAACACTAAATTCACCCTACACAGGCTTTAAAGGCTGGATAGACTCCAGACTTCCTTTAATTAGGATGATGGAAGCTGAATACTTAAAGTTTCCAGTTCCAAAATCCTTAAACTATTTTTGGTCTTTTGGGGGAATCGCAATGTTTTGTTTGATAGGATTAATTTTAACAGGCATTTTTTTAGGTTTTCATTACAAACCGTCTGCCGATGATGCATTTGACTCTGTTGAAAGAATTATGAGAGATGTAAGTTTTGGATGGCTGATAAGATACCTTCATGCAAATTTAGTTTCATTCTTTTTTATTGCCACTTTTATTCATATTTTTAGAGCATTATATTTTGGATCATATAAGGCCCCACGTGAGTTAGTGTATATCTTTGGCTTGACTATGTTTATGCTAATGATGGCTACAGCATTTTTGGGTTATACTCTTCCTTGGGGGCAGATGTCATATTGGGGGGCTACCGTAATAACTAATTTATTTTCTGCAATTCCAGTCGTTGGAGATGCTATATTAACATTGCTTCTTGGTGACTTTACAGTTGGGGATGCTGCCGTTAATCGTTTTTATGTATTGCATTGGCTTTTAGCCTTTGCGATTGTAGGTTTAGTTGTCTTTCATGTTATCACTCTTCATATGACGGGTTCTAATAACCCAACTGGCTCAGAACCTCAAAGTTGGGATGAAACTGTTAGTTTTCATCCATATGTTACAATTAAGGATTTAAATGCAACAATATTCTTTTTTATAATTTTGGCCTTCATTCTCTTTTATTATCCAAATATTTTAGGACACTCAGACAATTACATTAAAGCCAATCCTATGGTTACACCTGCCCATATTGTTCCTGAATGGTACTTTTTACCGTTTTACGCTATTCTTAGAGCTATTCCTGATAAGCTAGGCGGTGTTTTAGCGATGTTTGGCTCTATTCTTGCCTTAGGATTAATGCCATGGCTGGATACATCAAAAGTCAGATCTTGTTTGTTTAGACCTGTGTGGAGAGTGTGTGTTCTTTTATTTGCAGTAAACTTTTTGGTTTTAATGTACATGGGAGGTAAGCCTGCAGAGGGAATTTATGTCATAATTTCTAGAATTGGCACTATATATTGGTTTTTATTCATATTTGTGCTTGCGCCGCTGGTTGGCTTTTTGGAAACACCAAGGCAACCTCTAACTATTTCAAATTACTTACAAAGTAAAAAAGCCTGATATGAAAAAAGCTTTACTGTTAATTTTTTTATTTTTTAGTTTTCATTCTTATGGAGCTGGAGAAAAAATTGATATCCCTAAATATGATTGGTCATGGAAAGGTTTTTTTGGAACTTATGACCGAGCCTCAGCTCAAAGAGGTCTAAAGGTATATAGAGAAGTTTGCGCAGGCTGCCATTCCATGAACTATTTATCTTATAGGAATTTAGGTGATCTTGGCTTTAGTGAAGATCATATCAAAGCCATTGCTGCTGAATACTTAATTTTAGATGGTCCTAATGATGAAGGTGAAATGTTTGAAAGAGATGGAATGCCATCTGATCAATTCGCAAATCCATATGCTAATATTAAAGCTGCAAGGGCTGCAAATAATGGCGCTTACCCTCCAGATTTATCACTAATTGTAAAAGCGAGACCCAAAGGGGCAGATTATGTGAAAGCATTATTGCTTGGCTATGTTGATCCACCAAAAGATATGACTATTCCAAGTGGTCAACACTATAATAAATATATGGCAGGTAATTTAATAGCGATGACGTCCCCATTATCAGATGGCCTAGTTGATTATGATGATGGAACTCAAAATTCTATGGATCAAATGTCGACTGATGTGACTACATTTTTAGCTTGGGCCGCTGAGCCCAGTTTAGAAGATAGAAAAAGAATGGGTTTAAAAGTTATTTTATTTTTAATAGTTCTTTTTGTTTTAGCCTATATTTCAAAGCAGCAAATCTGGAGAGATATTAAGTAATATATTAAACATTAAATAAAAAATGCATGACGTCTCCATCTTTGACTTCATACTCTTTGCCTTCTAATCTAAGTTTCCCCTTTTCTTTAGCACCACTTTCTCCATTATTTGCTACATAGTCATCGAAAGATATTGTTTCAGCTCTAATGAAACCCTTCTCCATATCACTATGGATAGTTCCTGCAGCACTTGGAGCCATCGTACCTTTGATGATTGTCCATGCCCTTAATTCTTTTTCTCCAGCAGTAAAATAATTAATATAATTTAAAATTTCATATCCTTTTCTGATCACCCTTTTGAGCCCTGTCTCAGAAAGACCCATACTTTCTAAAAAATCTTGTTTATCTTTTTCATCTGCTATTTGAGATATTTCAGACTCAATTTTGGCACTTATTAAAAGTACTTCAGACTTATTATCTTTGGCATAATCTTCAATTTTCTTTGTAAATTCATTACCAGATAAAGCAGAACTTTCATCAACATTACATATATAGACAACTGGTTTGATTGATATTAATTGATAAGTATTTAAATACTCAATTTCATCATTTCCCAAATTGCCTAAAAGTTTTTTTTCATTAGAAATAAGATCAATAGCTCTTTCTATAATTTGAACTTTTCTTTTATCATCATCTGTTTTTTGAACCTTTTTAAGTTTTTGATAATTCTTTTCAAGAATATCTAAATCCGATAGGGCTAGCTCTGCATTAATTATTTGGATATCAGTTACAGGATCTATTCTATTTTCTACATGTTGGATGTCAGAGTCTTCAAAACATCTAACAATATGAAACAATGCATTAACAGACCTTATATGAGATAAAAAAGCATTGCCTAGGCCTTCACCTTTTGAGGCACCTTTGACTAATCCTGCTATATCAACTATTTCAAATGCCGCTGGTATTATTTTTTGAGGATTACAAATATTAGATAATTTCTTCAATCTATCATCAGGCACTCTGACTAAAGAACTATTTGGATCAATGGTTGCAAAGGGATAATTTGCTGCTAATGCCTGTTCATTTTCACACAAAGCATTAAAAAGGGTAGATTTTCCTACATTAGGAAGGCCTATAATTCCACACTTCATCTAAATACCTAAATTGGACAAATGTCGGGAAATAAAAATTTGTGATAAGTTTAAATAAATTAGCTCAAAAAGATTGTTTAAAATTTTTTTTTCATTTTCTTTGAAGTTCCCTAAGACATGTCTTGTTACTTGTTCTTTATCACCTGGGTGGTCAACGCCAATTCTTAATTTCCAATAATTATCTCCTATTTTACTCGATATACTTCTGAGGCCGTTATGACCTGCATTTCCTCCAGAATACTTAATTTTAATTTCTCCTAGACTTAAATCTAATTCATCATAAAGAACGAAAAGCTCGTCACTTTTGCTTAATTTTGTAGTTTTAAGACTGAGTACTCCATTTCCAGATTCATTCATATAGTTTTCTGATAGAGCGATTTGACACTGAGTGCCATCAATTTGAAAAGTATTGGAGAGTTTGAAATTTTTAAACTTTTTGAGATTTAGATTTAACTTTTTCACTAAGTAGTCACCTAAAAGCAAACCAGCATTATGACGATTTTGTTTATGTTTTAGAGTTGGGTTGCCTAGACAGTATAACGTAAGCATAAAGACAGATTATATTATTCTGCTGCCTTTTCTTCTTCTTTCTTTTCTTCAGTATTTTCACTATCTTCACCAGTCGACTCTTCTGTCTCTTGAACTTCAGGTTCTTTCTCAACTTTAGGTGCCTGAATTGTAGCTAGCATAAAATCTCTACCTAGGATAGTTGGTTTCATTCCCTCCCCAAGGGTAACAGAGCTAAGGCGTATGTCATCGCCAATTTCTTTACCTTCTAGAGAGATAACAAATTTTTCTGGAATGTTATTAGCCAAACAACTTAATTCAATCTCTCTTCTCACAACATTTAAAACCCCTCCTTGTTTTAAACCAGGAGAAGTCTCTTGATCTATAAGCTCTACAGGAACAGATATAATAATTCTTGTTTTTTCATCTACTCTTTGAAAGTCTATATGAATTGGATTGTGTTTAACCTTATTACGCTGAATGCTTTTTACAATGACAGCTTCTTTTTTATCACCTAATTCAATTTCAAAAATTTTAGAATAAAAGCCACCTTCGTCGAATCTCTTTTTTAACTGTATTTTATCAACAGCAACCATAGTAGGGTCTGCTTTACCACCATAAATTATTGAGGGTATGAGACCTTCATTTAAATAAGGATTTGTATTACCTTTTTTTCTCTCTTTTGCAGGTATATTTCCACTAATTTTCATAGGCTGAGTTTATACAATAAATTAATTAATTAATCAAATAGAGATGATATGGAAGATTCACTATTTATACGCATAATTGCCTCACCAAAAAGAGGAGCAACAGATATATATCTCATGCATTCAGGTACTTCAAATGTCGGTTTAATAGAGTCTGTGCATACCATTTCTTTTAAAACAGAATTATTGATATTATCTAAGGCTTGCCCAGAATATACACCGTGAGAACAGTAGCCATAAACACCAGTAGCCCCATTTTCTAACAAGGCAATAGCGGCATTACAAATAGTTCCACCTGAGTCAACTAAATCATCAACAATAATACATGTTTTATCTTTGACAGTTCCAATGACGTTCATAGCATTAGAGATGCCAGGGGCATCTCGTCTTTTATCAATAATGGCCAAATCAGCGTTTAGCTTTTTGGCAAAAGACCTAGCTCTTAAAACTCCCCCTACATCTGGTGATACAAATACTAGTTTATCATCTTTTATATTTTCTTTAATGTCATTAATGAAAAGTGGGGAGGCATAAAGATTATCGAGGGGAATGTCAAAAAACCCTTGAATTTGGCCAGCGTGTAAATCCATAGTTAACACTCTATCAGCGCCAGCTGTAGTAATAATATTTGCTACTAATTTAGCAGATATGGGTGTTCTGGGACCGGTTTTTCTATCTTGTCGAGCATAACCAAAGTATGGGAGTACAGCGGTAATCCTAGCAGCTGATCCCCTCTTTAGAGCATCAATAGCTACAAGTAATTCCATTAAATTATCATTAGCTGGAAAGGAGGTAGACTGAATTAGGAAAACATCCTCTCCTCTTACATTTTCGTCTATTTCAACAAAGATCTCTTTATCAGAGAATCTAGTCATATTTGCAGTAGAGAGAGGGGTGTTAGCGTATTTAGCTATTTCTTTAGAGAGTTCTATATTACTGTTTCCAGAAATTATTTTCATAGATTTAGATCTTTATATATTAAATAAAAATTCATTCAAATTTAATTTAGAGCAACCATACTTATGTTCCTTCCATAATCGGTGAATTTATTTTTTCTACTTTCTCTATAACTAAAGTAATTAGCATCAATAAAGGTATTTTTTTTAGTATCGTTAATATTGAAAATTCTAGTCTCAGATAAAATATATTTGGCTAGTTTTGGAAGATCGTAGTAATACTTTTCTTTTTTTTTATAACTAAACACTCGATATTTATGTGGCAAGGAAATTACAAATGATTTTGATACCTCGTATGACATTTTCCTTATACAGGGTCCAATATAAGCATGGATATTAGTATTTTTTGAATTAAGTTGGCGCATTTTTTTTATAGTATTTTGAATAATCCCTCCTAAAAGACCTCTCCATCCTGCATGACATATTCCAAAAACTTTGTTTTTTTGATCAATTAAGATAATTGGCAAACAATCAGCAGTAGTTATTCCTAGAATTATATTTGATTTATTAGAGACAAGACCATCACAATGATAATTTTTATTAATATTCTTAACTATTAAGCATTTATTTGAATGAGATTGTACAGGTAATATTAACTGTTTTTTTTGCTTTGAAAACTTAGTTATTGCCTCATCAATATTTGCTTTTATTCTTTTAGGATTATCTTTGGATCTCAGCCCACAATTTAATGATTTATATATACCCTTGGAAAAACCATTATTTTTTGTAAAAAATTTAATTTTCATTTTTTTTATCATTTTGAAAAAAAAGAAATATTACTAAACGAACTACCCATATTAAAAAAAATCTCGCTATTAAGAATTTTCTTAGCTTTCAAGATACTTTCCTCAGTCGTATTTTTGAACTCTTCAGGTAAAAAATTTTCAATCAAGTCTTTTTGAGATATAAACTTAGGATTGAATTTTTTAAAAACCTTTTTTATTAATTCAAAATTTACCCCAAATGAATAATCTACATTTTCAAACTTATCAAAAAGTTTTATTGGTTGGTGATTTGAAATTAATCTTAAAGTACTTTCCTTGGGTAATTTTTGATATCCATAATCTGTTGCAGTAAAAAAGAAATTGTTTTTAAGAATAAAATTTAAATCCTCTAAAAAATTCATTAAAATATTCGAATGTTCTAAAATATCATCATTTTTAAAATTATATTCAGAATAAAATTTTTTCAAATATTCAGATAGTATCGTATCTTCATAAACAATTTTATATTCACTATTTTTTTTAATAATTTTAATTTCATAAAAATTATTATTTCTAAAAACATATTGCTTTGAACTTATTGCATCAAAAAATTCATTAGAATATATAAATAATATTTCATCATTATTAATTGATAAACTTGTAATATGATCAAGAAAATTCACCTCATAAGATAAATTTTTTTTTATATTTTCTTTAAAATATTTACTTTTTTCTAAAAATGAAATTTGGCTAATTTTAATATTCTGTTTATTTAAATAGGTCAAAATATCGTTAGTTAGAGTTCCATTACCTGGTCCCAATTCTAAAAGGTGAACTTTACTGGGATTATTGAAAGCAGTAATAAACTGGTTACATAAGCTATAGCCAAAAAGTGATGTAATTTCTGGCGATGTAATAAAATGACCATCTTTTGATATTTTTGAATTTTCCTCTAAATTATAAAATCCCTCATTATCGAAATTAGATAATTCTATAAAATCTTGAATGCTTATAGATCCCATAGATCCGATTATTTTATCTACTTTTGTTTTAATTGGCATTTATATAGAATTATAAAACCTAATAAAAAAATAGGTATAGTAAGTATTTGTCCTTGAGTAAAAAAGTCTAATTTTAGACCCAGTTGTATATCTGGTTGCCTAATAAATTCTATTAAAAACCTCGTTACTGCATAATTAATGAGAAAGATAGCTGTTAGAATTCCATATTTAGTTTTCTTCTTTAAAAACAGTATTATTAAAATTATAGCAGGTATCATCCCTTCGAAAATAGCTTCATATAATTGTGAAATATGCCTTGTTATTTCTTCTCCAGGATACCTAATACTTATTATAAAATCTGTTTGACGTCCTATTAATTCCTGATTAATAAAATTAGAAATTCTTCCAAAAAATATTCCTATCGGAGCACAGATACTCAGTAAATCTGATATTAAGAAAAGGGGAATAGAATTTTTTTTAGAGAAGATGAACGAAGTCACCACAACTCCAAATAGAGCTCCATGAAAGGACATTCCACCTTCCCACACTTTAAATATGTCTAAAGGCCTCTCTATGTAAAAATTAATATTATAAAATAATATATAACCTATCCTTCCACCTATTATGACAGCTAAAAACATATAGAAAAATAAATCTTCCATTTGTTTTTTATTGAGTTGAAAATAACTTAGGTTCTGTCTAGTAAATAAATAAAAGTAAATAAAACCTAAGATATAGGATATACTGTACCATCTAATGCCAAAACCAAATAAATCTAAAGCAACTGGAGATAAAAATTCAGGATATACGAACACTGTAAAAATTAATAATACAACTTATCGCTCTAACAAAGATATAATTTATTCACATTTGTCCAAGATTATTCATTTCACTTTGGAGTTATATGAAGCAGGTCAATACATAAATTCTGACATTAAGAAATTAAAGAAATATTTACCAATAATTAATAAATAAAGTGATTTTATTAACATTTTTATACCATATCTAGTATGTTCAATTGTTCAGAATGTGATATATATGGTGCATGTCAAAAAAAAGTATTGATTCTAGCCCCATTTCACATCTTCAAGATATATTCAATGTAAAGCAGGAAAATATTAAATCTCAGAGTTTAGATATCTCTCTTATGACCGAAATAAATGATCAAAAGGTAATTATGGACTTTCACTGGATTAAAGATTTAAATGTTTTAATTTCCTCTTTTAGTATTGATAACTATGAATTTAGTTTTCTCACTAATCATATAAATAAAATTAATAATAACTTAGTAATAGGCACACTTAAGCAAAATACAAATAATACAATTGTTTATAGACATAGTTTGCCTATAACAGGGCATTCAACCTCAGAGGATATGAGGCTTTATCTTGAAAATATATTATCTGAATTTAATCATTTAATATCAGTTTTATTGAAAAATAATAAAATTGTTCAAGAGTCCAATATTTTAATTAATCAAAAAATTGTTGGCCACGCTTAAGCCCAATATATTATTTATAGGTTATGGTCATTTAGCCAAATCCCTTTTATCTACAAGTTTAAGAAGAAATTATAATATAAATTATATAAATTCTCAAAATACTGTTTTTTCAATTAATTCAAAAAAAATAATCAAACAAAAAAATATTTCCTATAAATATATTTTTTTATTAATTAAGCCCGATATTTTTTTAAAAAAAACATCACATTTTAAAAATTTTATTAGTCAGGACTCAAAAATTATTTCCTGTATGGCAGGTATTAAATTAATCACAATTTGTAATAATCTTGGTCATAAAAATGTTATAAGAATAATGCCAAATGTAATGGCAAAGCAAAATAAATCTCAAACCTTTGTTTTTGCAAAAAATAAAAAAATTCTCAATAGAAGTTTTGATAAATTAATTAAATCATTTGGTTCTGTTCATTATACTTCAAACGAAGACCAAATAAATATTGCGACATCTATATTTGGTAGTGGGCCAGCTTTCATAGCATATTTAATAAAATCTTATATTGTGGCCGCAAAAAATTTGTCTAAAAAAAATCAATTAAAAGATATTGATTTAATGAATCTATTTCATAATGTCTTATCAGCTAATGAAAATTCAAAAGATTTAGATTTTTTTTTAAATTCCATAGTAAGTAAAAAAGGCACTACACAAGCCGGTGTAAATTTTTTAAAATCTCAAAATATTAATAAAATTATATACACCACATTAGATAGGGCTTATAAACGTGCTAAGGAAATTGGCATTGAAAAATAAAGCTTTAAATAAAACTTTTTTAAAAAAACTAAATGATATAGCTCATTTAAATTCATTTTCAAAAAAAATTACATCTTTTGACAAAAAATATAATGACTTTGGTTTATTTATCAGTGATTTCCAAACTTTTCTATTGGGTAATATGGACCACCCGCCAAGTAATCTATCTAATGAAGACAAGATATTTGAAGGTATTATTTCCCGCTTAGATGCCCTTTCAAATTATAAAAATATCTCTGTAAAGATATATTTAGAATCTCAAAAAAATCCTAAATATTTTCTTATACTAAATAAATATATTAAATCCTTT